>ENA-ORUU01000238-ORUU01000238.1-human-gut-metagenome-genome-assembly--contig:-NODE-238-length-52134-cov-15.1724_pt1 | contig 52134 bp, 34 predicted proteins | sample MGYA00242085_ERZ509221 | MGnify/ENA primary metagenome ERZ509221 (study PRJEB26280, sample SAMEA2338809) | human gut metagenome | biome: human gut; feature: human-associated habitat; material: faeces... | reverse complement strand
CATCGTCATTCTACAGGCAAGCCGTTTTAATCTGCGGCTTGCCTGTTTTAATTTTGATGAAAATTTTTATAGCAGGTAAGATTTTGATTTTTCCCAATGGCTATATAATGCCGGCATTTTATTACAAATTATTACATTTCAAAAGTCTGCGATACTTTTTGCCCTTTCCCAGTGGCTATATAGTGAAAGCGTTTTTTCACTACTTACATAGGAGGAACCCATGAACACGGAATTTCAAAATTTACCCAATGTTGTAAGCCCCAAGGAGGTGCAAACTTACTTCGGCATTTCCCGTTCGACCACCTATCGGATATTTCACGACGCGACTTTTCCTGCGTTCCACATTGGAAACCGACTGCTGGTGCGGCGGGATGAACTGCTGGATTGGTTGGAGCAGCAAAAGGTCAATAAAGCCCAAAACGAGAACCCGAAGATTGTCGGGTCTGATGAATAGCTTTGTGGTCGTACCTGTGGTAGTCTTTGTGTCACGAAAGGAGACGATGCACTGTGAAAGATACATCCAAAAAAGCCCTGCGCCGCGGGCATAACGAGGGCAACATCCGTCAGCGAACCGACGGGCGGTGGGAAGTGCGGCTATCTGCCGGAATCGACTACAAGACAGGCAAGCCCAAGCGCACATCCACCTGTTGCAACACTCGGCAAGAGGCGATCGCCATTTTGCAGCAGCAAGCCCACGAAGTCCGCACACAGGGCTGGCGCGATCCGATGTCCGTGACACTGGGAGAGTGGTATGAATACTGGCTGGACACCTATATGAAGGACACCGTCAAGCAATCTACTTACGCCAGCTACCGCGGCTACTTGAACAAGCATTTTTGTGTGCTGGGGAAAATCCTGCTCAAGAAGCTTGAACCTCATACCCTGCAGGAATTTTATAACTACAAATTCTGCGAGGAAGGGCTGTCGCCCAAGACGCTTCGCAACTACCACATGGCATTGCACAAGTGCTTACAGCAGGCCGTAAAGGAGCGCTTATTAGTGTACAATCCCTGTGATGCCGTGACCTTGCCCGGCGGAGAAAAGCCCGAAATCGTAGTTTTTAGCAACGACCAGCAGCGGGCGCTGGTGCAAGCCAGCTACCGCCACCGCTATGGCGTGTTTATTCGCTTAGACTTGTGTACAGGGTTACGCATGGGGGAGTTGCTGGCGCTGAAATGGGAAGATATTGATTTTTCCACCGCGCAGCTTCATGTACGCCGCACCATTAACCGCCTTGCCAAGTACGAAGCCCATGACGGAGAGAACAAAACAGAAATCATATTCGGCACACCCAAAACGAAAAACTCCCGCCGCACGATTCCACTGACCCGCACAATGGCAGACGAGCTTACCCGCTGGAAACAACAGCAAGCGCAGGATAAAATTCGGGCAGGGGATAAGTACACTGATGACGGCTTCATCGTTACCAACGAATTTGGTCACTACTTTGAGCAGAAAACCTTCAAGGATTACTACGATCGCCTGTTGAAGGATGCCGACATCGGGCACTTTACCTTCCACGCCCTGCGGCATACCTTTGCCACCCGTGCGCTGGAGCGCGGCATGGACTACAAGACCCTGTCAGCCATCCTCGGTCACTACTCGGTAGCGTTCACAATGGACACATACGTCCACAGCATGGACGAGCACAAACGGCGCGAAATGGACAAGATGGATGATATGTTCGGGATGCAGTACAGTATCTCCGTTGAGAACCAGCCTTATCCTGTGCTTTGTACACTCTCAGCAGACGGCTGCACCGCCCATGTTCCTGACTTCCCCAAAGTCACCACACAAGCGCCAACACTAGACGCCGCCCTGCTGGAAGTCAAGCAGCAAATCGAAAAAGCCCTACGCCAATACAAGAACCCACCCATTCCTACCAAACAGGAAAAGATCGTCGTACCAAATAACAGCGTGTTGGTACTCGTCAAGGCAAGCTGACTACGCTGACCGATCCTATATTTACCTGCCAACTCCGCAAAATTTATCCACAAAAAGCGCCCGGGCGGTTGAAAATTTCATCCGTCCGGGCGCAGTCATTTTGCCGTTTTGGGGTCATTTTGGGGTCAAAGTTACCAGCTTGTTACCACTTTTTCCATGATGTAGAAAAAATCTCGTTGAAACTTGTCGTTTCAACGAGATTTTGTTGTCTGAGTGTGACAAAAAAGATACCCTGTTTTGAAAGTGAAAAATCAACGGTGCTGAGAATTTTTATTGTTTTCTTTCTCTGTGGGTCAATGCAGCATCCATTCCAGATACTTTGCTCTTGTAATTGTCCTCGCCCTTAATTTTTCCTTTTGGCTATACCACTCTTTCAATAATTTTTCCACTTCCTCAAAATTATCAAAAAGCAGAATCGTGTCAATCGGAACGCTCCCGCCGCAGCCATGTTCCCAGTCATACCAAATCATCAAGCGAATAATGTCCTCCGGTGTTTCTGCCCTTGTAAAGAAATTTTCTTCGTGAACATTCAACGCTTTGGCTATGTCTTTGGTTTGCTTCCACATAGTGCACCACAAATGGGGGCACATGTAGCAGCTCCTATTTTGTACGAAAAAGTGTAATCATCAGGCGATATTTACAACCAAAACAAAAGCATGTGCAACAGATTTCCTTGAAAATCAGGATTTTCAATGGATTTGTGATGCACATGCTTTTCTCTATTATTCGATTATTCGTCTGATTCTTAGGGACGTTGCTGCACTTTCAGTCAAAATGATGTGCAGCAGCCATTTACTCCAGCATTTCCTGCGGAGTCATATTGGCGAGCAGCTTACTGCGGTCCAGGCAGAGCGGGGACCAATACAATCTTTTGTCCTGCACCCTGCAAAACTGTATCCAGCACTGTTTGCGAAACTGCACCCGGCCCTGTATCAGCGGTAGAGCCGCAGAGGCCGCGCCGGCTCCAACAAATTGGGGCGGCAGCCCCTGCTCTGTCACAAGGGTTGCCTCATGACTGTGTCCGCAAAGGATCCCATCAACCGGATGATCTTGCAAGAGCCGAATCAGGCGGTCTGGAGTAGCAAGGTTGTTGGCATCAGTTTCCGCTGTAGTCGTTCCGTATACCGGGTGGTGCAGCGCGAGGATCGTTGGGCAGTCTGTGGGGTCGCACAGCTCCTGTTCCAGCCACGCAAGTTGGCTGCCGGACAATTGGCCAATGACCTGCCCGCAGGAGGAATCCAGTACGATCCATCTGAGCCATTCGTTCTGTACACAATAGTCCACAGGCTGATCAGAAGCCTGTTCCCGAAAAGCGCTGTTGAAGTTCTCGCGGTTATCATGGTTGCCTAATGCGGGATAAGTTTTCGTATGATACTGCTCGTCCAGCTCCTGCAGCAGGGTCTTTGCTCTGGCGTAGTCAGCGGATGTACCTTCATGCACAAGATCGCCGGTAATCAGCACAAACGCAGGCCTGTGATCCCACGCAAATGCCGTCTGGTAGAGGCTCCGAAGCGCCTGCTCTGTGCAGCATATGTCTGGGGCCTCTGCATCGAAACAAAGATGTGTGTCTGTTACATGCAGAAAATAATGCGCGTTTTCCATGGTTTTTCCTCACCGTAGCAATTCCTGCAGGATTTTTCCGTCGGCTGCAGGCAGCGGCACGCCAAGCAATGCGGCAAAGGTCGGTGCCTCATCGATCATAGCGGCACTGTCGAGCCATACATTTTCCCGGAAGGAGGGGCCGACTGCCATGAAGGTAGGCTGGGGTCCTTTTTCCGGCAGATATCCGTGTGTGGCATGCCCGTACCGGAAATCGTTTCGGTCAAAGGGGCGTACCGCAGGACGGTTCCAATCTGTACTGAAGGAGGTATACCCATCCGTTTCCAGTACAAACGAAAAATCACCATCCAGCCCCATGGCCTTTGTTTCGTCCTTTGTGTAGACGGTCGTAAAGCCGTAGATGCCTTCCGCCGCCATCTTCTGCAGTACCGCATAGGTCTTGGCATAGTCCTGCACATTTGCGGGGTCTTTCAGATAGACCATGGCAGACATGGCGTTAGAGCAGCAGAACGCTGTCCAATCCCGCAGATTTCCGTTTTCATCCACCTGAATCAGACCGGCATCTGCAAAGAATACATTCGGCTTGATGACACGCGACAGATCCATCTGCCCGTGGTCACTCACAATGATTACATCCGTATCGTGCAGATGACCACTGTCCTCCAAAGCCCGCATCAACTGCCCAATCCAAAGATCAACCAGATCCAGACCATGCAGAACCTCCTCATTGAAAACGCCGTACTTATGGCGGGCATCGTCGATATTGCCGTTGTGTACCAGCATAAATTCCGGGGAATACTCACGAATGATGTCGCAGGCGCACGAAATCAGAAAATGGTCGATCTGCGGGTGGTCCATCAGGGCTACACGGCCGAGCTTGCCGCCGTTGGGGAGAAGATGCTGATTTTTCTCGATGATCTTCAGTATTTCCGGGCTGGACCCCATATTCGCGAATCCACCAAGGAGCGTTTCTCCCTCATGCGGGCACCAGTACTCATCGATCAGATAATCCACGGCCTTATGGTTACCGGTCACAGGCCAAAAGACCGCACCGGTCGTGTACCCCTGATCCTTTGCCGCCGTAATGACATCCGGCACCTTGACATTGCTTGCATCCCAGAGCCATTCGTATTCGGTACTGCCGGTCGTAAAATGCGTATTGCTGATCACGCCGTGGCTGGCCGGATAGCAGCCTGTCAGGATCGTAGTATGTGCCGGGTAGGTTACCGTCGGGTAGATGCTCCTGATATGCCGGACGCCGCAGGCGTTCTGAAAATACTTTTTGGTGTTCCGGCAGCTGCGCAGGTGTTGAAGATCCTCATACACCATCGCATCCACGGAAAAGACTAAAACTCTCTGATTCATTTTGATTTTCCTTTCCTGAAAACTGCAAAAAGGCAGGGTCTCCCCTGCCCCCTTGCTATAAGGAGAAGTCTAACACATGATTAGGAATTGGATTGGTTGTAGATGTCCAGCGCTTCCTGGATGCTGTCCTTGGCGGTCGTAATCACGGTATTGATGTCCGCCGTAGGATCGGTAGCAGCCGTTTCCATCGCAACCTTGTTTGCATCGCGCATCTCATTGGAGATGGCAACATACGGATTGGTAGCGGAAGAATCGGACTTAGCCAGAGAATCGTAGACGACCGAGATGCCGGGGAAGGTTTCCTCGCGGTAGGTCTTATAGGCAGCGCTGTCGTAAGCCTCCTGGTTCGGTGCGATATAACCGGTAGCGGAAGCGAAGTAGCCTGCCTGTTCACCGGTGGAGGCAAACTTGATGAACTCATAGGCACCCTGCATAGCTTTTTCGTTGCCATTGTCGCAGACATAGGTGCCGGTACCCGCAGCGGGCTCGCCGGTACGCTTGCCGCTTTCCGATGCAGAAGGCATTGGGATAACACCGACCTCAAAATTACCGGCTGCAGCGTCCAGAACCTTGGTCGTCATCGAAATAACACCCATCATCATAGCACAGTCACCGGAGGCCATCTGCGGAATGATCTCAGACTGATAGTCTGCTCCGTAAGGGACACAGAGCTTCTCGGCACCCATCTTCTGGTAGATGGAAAGCATGTTGTAGATGGAATCATGCACCGTCGTGTCGCTGTCATACAGGCATTCGGTGACGGGCTGGCCGTTCAGACCGTTCTCATTGTTGTAGGCCTGCACACCCTCGCGGCCGAGCGCGACATTGAACATAGCGCCGTTAGCAAAGAAGCCGATGCCGTAGGTGGCAAAGCCGCCGTCCACAATCGTTTTGCTGGCATCATACAAATCGTCAAAGCTCTGAATGCTTGCAGGATCGACCCCTGCCTTTTTCAGCAGATCCGCATTGTAGAAAATGTTCGGATAGCTGTAGCCGATGGGGTAACCGATCAGATTGCCTTGACCGTCAGAGTAGGCGCTGCGCAGTGCATCCCATGTATCATCAAGCTCCTGCCAGCCCTCGGTGTCTGCATCCACATATTTCTGCAGCGGGACGCAGAAGTCGGAATTTGCATACATAGCGACATCTTCCACTGCGCCGGAGAACATGGCCGGGAGATTTTCTTTCTCGGTAGATTGCAGCTTGGCGTTGCACTCCATCTGGTTGCCCTGATATACGATGGTCACATGGTACTGGTTCTGGCTGTTGTTGAAGTCATCAATAATGTTCTGCAGGTAGCCGATATTCTTGTCGCCAAAGTAGGTCCACCAGGTCACTTCCGTTACATCGCCGCTGGCGGCTTCAGAAGTTGCTTCCGGTGTAACTGTTTCTACGGCAGAACTAGCCGTAGGCTCTGCGGTAGAAGCAGAACCGCCACACGCAGCCAAGGACAGGGTCATTGCAGCAGCCATGCCAGCTGCCAGAATTCGATGCTTTGCTTTCATTTGTTTTACTCCTTACGACATTCTTTCCCGATTGATATATTAAAAAGTACAGTTCTGTACTTTCGGCAATAAGAACCTAGCCTTTGATACCGCCCGCCGTCATGCCCTGAATGATGTAATCCTGCCCAAGGATATACACAAGGACCGATGGCAGTATTGCGATCATGGCACCTGCGAGGATCTGACCAAAGCTGATGACATCACCCGTTACGAGGAAGGCGATGCCTATCTGGATCGTGCGCATCGTATTTTCGTGCGTGACCAAAAGAGGCCAGAAGAATTGATTGTAGATCTGCACAAACAGGTAGATGGCCAGTGAGGCGAAGGTCGGAACGGCCAGCGGCATCGCTACGCGGAACAAATACCCGATTTCTCCGCAGCCGTCGATCGTTGCTGCCTCTTTATACTCTTTGGGTAGCGCCAGAAAATACTGCCGCATAAGAAAGATGGCAGTACCAGAAATGAGGGACGGTAGAACCAAACCTGCATAGCTGTTGGTAAGGCCCATGTTCTGAATTGTAAGGTAGTTCGTTACCACGACAACCTCGCCGGGCACCATTGTGGTTGCCAGCACCAGAGAGAACAACAGCTTTTTAAAGGGAAATTCAAAGCAGGCAAATGCGTAGGCTGCCAGTGTAGCGAAGATCACCTGCGCAAATATAGCAATCACACAGACGATGACGGAGTTCTTCAGGTAGAGCAGCAGTGGAACCTTGGCAAAGACTGCCTGATAGTTTTCCAGCGTAAAATGCTGTGGGAGCAAGTGCAGCGGGTAAGACATCAGCTCCTGCTCCGTCTGAAACGAGAAGAACAGGCCGATAATCAGGGGCGAAATAAAGACCAGCCCCAAAGCCAGTTTTACTGTGAAGCCTGCTGCCTCTGCCGCACGCTTTTTTGTTCTTGCCGTGCTCACTGGTAATGCACGAACCTTTTTTCGAGCGCGAACTGCAGGCTTGTAAAGAGCAGGATCAGACCGAACAGAAAGATTGCTTGTACACATGCTGTTTCGTACCTTCCGTTAATAATCGCATTTTCGTAAATATAGTAGATAAGGTTCTTGGTTGCATTGGCAGGTCCACCGCCGGTCAGCAATTTGATCTGTGCGAAGCTGCGGAAAGAGATCGCAATATTCAAGAACAGAACAAAGAATATCTGCGGGGATGCCATTGGCAACATAACATGCCAGATTCTTGCCCAAACACCGGCACCGTCCAGATAGGCACTTTCGATCAGATCCTGCGGCACAGCCCGGAAACCAACCAGCAAAAAAATGTAGCTGATACCCACATTCATCCAGATCGTCATAATGCAGACAGCCCACATAGCGTAGGGCATCTCTGTCGTCCAGCCGATATTCGCGCCGCCCAACAGGCTGTTGATCACACCGTTTTTCTGCCGAAAGATAAACAGAAAGATTGCTGCTGCAGGAGAAGAAGCTATTGCCATCGGCAGTGCATACATCGTCTGGTACAGCTTTCCGCCTTTTTTCTTCTGCGAGGACAAAAGCGCAAAGAAAATTGCAAGACCGAAAGTGAACACCAGATTGATTCCTGCGATCTCCAAGGTGATCGCAATGACCTTCCAAAAGGTTTCTTTTGAGAGAACTCGCACCCAGTTTGAGATACCGGCCCATTTTGTAGGATTGCCGCGCTTATCCGTAAGAAAGAAAGACAGCGCGATTGTCTTTAAAAAAGGGTAGAATGTAAACATGCTGAACAGCAGCATGGAGGGTAAAATCAAAAGATATGGAAGAAATTTATTCTTCCGCTGTATCCTGTGCATAGCCTTCGTCATCGTGTTTGCCTCACTATTTCATTGAAGAAATGTAATTACATAACGGCGTTCCGCTGTAATTTCTTTCTTTGCCCGTATAATATCACCCCCTTCCAAATATTGCAATAGAATTTCCCGCGATTTAGCGGTAACATAACATAGTCTTTACAAAGGCATCCCTTTGTCATTTTTCTGCAATGTGTTCAGCAAAACACCCACTCAGAATTGACATTCGCTGCAATCACACCTATACTAGAGAATAACGAAACAATGTATCTTATACACGACATCAGGAGGAGTTATCCTATGACACTGGCGGAGCTTTCCAAGAAGATCGGTGTATCCACCGCGACTATCTCGCGCGTCCTCAACGATGACGGCAGTGTCTCAGCAGCTACAAAAGAGAAGATCCTTCATGACCTCGAGGCGTATGGTTACCAGAAGCGCCCGCGGCGTAAATCTTCTCTCGTCCAGAACTCCGACACGGCGCTCGCCCTTATCGGTAAGCTGACAAATCCTATCGCGGTCGCTTTTTTGAACGGCATTCATGAAAGCCTGCAGGCCAAAGGCAAGCGGCTGCTTATCTCCGTTACTGATTACGATGGCGTGCAGGAGCTGGACGCTTTGCAATATGCCAATCGGAATGGCTATTGCGGCGTTTTTCTCCTGAATGCGGTGGAAAACCCGGCCCTCATCTCCTTGCTGCAGGATTACCCTCTGCCCGTAGTCCTCGTAAACCGGTATCTCAAGGCCTTAGATCTGGATGTTGTGACCGTTGACAATTATCGTTGCGGGTATCTGGCCACGACCTATCTGCAGCAAAAGGGGCATACCAAAATCGCCCATATAGCAGGCCCAGAGAGCTCCATTACCTGCCAAAATCGTTGCCGCGGTTATATGGATGCCATGCGCGATGCAGACCTGCCCTGTGATTGTGTATATCGCGGAGATAGGACTTACAAGAGCGGCTATGAGATCGGCACACATATAGCTGCTCTCCCAAGAGAACAGCTATATACGGCCATATACTGTGTAAATGGTTCTATGGCCGCCGGTCTGCAGGATGCGTTCCGGCAGGCAGGCATCTTCGTACCCGATGACATCAGCTTGATCTGCAACGATACGGTCAACGAGACTCTTCCGGGATACCTGCACCTGACAAGCGTGGATCAGGAACCACAGGTAATGGGTTCTGCTGCTGTAGACCTTCTGTTTGAGCGGATCAGCAATCCCCAACAGCCCCCGCATCAGATCCTGTATTCCCCTGCCTTACAGGAATGCGGGAGCGTAAAGCAGATATAAAAATAGCCATCTGGGATCCGGCAGCTTCCGGATTCTCAGATGGCTATTGTCATATTGCTTTTTCTGTCGTCTGGTGACCCTCAAAGCCGGCGACAACCTGCGCACTGCTTTGCAGACTGATTGGCAGATAGCTTTCGTCCGCCCAACCAATCAATCGCGGATTCAAATCATCGTCGTAAACAATCTTGGAAATGGATGTATTACCCGGCTGTCCGAGCGACCACAGATCCCGGATCGGCGTATTCGTCAGGTAACACCCCACTGTCAGGATTGCCCCCATATGGGAGACTACCGCGACATTTTTACCCTCATTGGCCCGTGCAATGGCACCCAGCGCAGAGATCATACGTTTTTGTACATCGGCAAAGGAGTCTCCCTCTGGAATCTTCAGCTTATCCGGGTGGTTTGCCCAGTTATCCAGCTCCTTTGGCCATTTCTCACAAACTTGCTTCGCGGTGAGCGTTTCCCATGCGCCGCAGTTGATCTCCTTCAGGCCGTTTTCGATGTGAATTTGTTTTCTCAGTACTTCTGCAATCGGCGCCGCCGTAGCGATGGCTCGCTGTAAGGGACTTGCATAGATTTCCTCAATGGCATATTGCTGCAGCTTATAGCAGAGCTCCTGCGCCTGCACAACGCCTTTTGCATCCAATGGAATATCTGTCCAACCGATATAGCGCACCTCTGCATTCCCTGCCGTTTCCCCGTGCCGGATCAGATAGATTGTCGTACTCATGATAACCGCCGCCTTCACTATACTTTCTGGCATTTATAATGGCACACAGGAACTGCAAAATCAAGGACTTTTACAATATTTTACAATGTAATTACATTATATACACATTCGTAATCATTTTATTTTGAGCATGGGTGTTTCATCACCTCATGCTCATGTAGCGTACTCTTTCTCGTAATAGGGTTGCAAAATAAAAACAGACGATTTTCGATTTTGTTTTTGTACACTGTCTCAACAGCCGTCAAAGATTAGCCTAAACTTTATACAATGTCCTGGCGGTCATGTTGTATGGTATTAGAGATTTCCTCCAGCCGGTTACGGTATTCCCCCGTAAGTGCCTCTACAGTCTTCTGCACTGTGACGGCATTTTCATTGGGCGCATTTGCGGCAAAAAAGATGCCATAGGCCGAGCCTGACACAAACGCCACAAGGCTGATGACAAGAATGATGCTAAGCGCCACGCTGACTCCAGCGGTAATGACTACGACAAGGTTGTGCAGGCTGGCAAGAAAATGGCGGATAGCCGAGTGCACTGTCGCAACCGTCTTGCGGGTGTTAGCAGCGGCCTTTCGGATGGCAAGCTGCACTTGGTGGGTACGAGTCTGCACCTGTGCTTGGAACGCCATATTATGCACCGCTTCATTGGTGGCGGTACGCAGTTGCCGCTGACTTTGGGTCACGCCACGAATATCGCGCGGCGCGGTCTTGGCGGTGACAACTTTTTCTTTTGCCCACTGGCGGGGCAAATTTGCCCCTCGGTGCGGGCGCTGGTCTGCATCGGGCAGCGTGCTGTGCCCGGCCTGTTTCCGGCCGGCACCGCGCTCACTGGCGGCGCGAGCAATTTCGACCTGTTCTGCATTGCAGTGCTTACGATATTTTTCTATCTTCTTGCAGGCAAACTTTTGACCCTGCCGCATGGTGAAATCGGTATTTTGTTTTATCGCTGAATAAGATGTGTCGGCCAGTTTTACGCCAGTGTTTTGGGCTGCGTTGCAATCACCATTCTCCTGTGATGAAGTGCTTTCCCACAGCTTAGTTCGGCTTTTCTCTTTGGCTTCTGTCCATGCCTTTTTTAGTGCGGCTTTCGGAATTTCCCTCGCAGCTTTGCTTTTTGGGACACACTCGGTTGGTTTTTCTTTTACTAAAAGACTTTCTATATGTAATCAATGTGAGATTGAAAATATCATTGTTTATGGACATTCCTGTGCAATTGATTTTGAGTATTTCAATTATTTGAACGCAAGATATGCAAATGCAAATTGGACATTTTATGTAGTAAAAGAAGAGCAAGAAAGTAGTGTTTTACAGCTTATAAAAAGGTATTCTATTAAAGGCGCTGATATAGTAGTGCTATAAAAATAGTTATTTTAAGGCTATGCAGTACAGTATCTCCGTAGAGAACCAGCCTTATCCTGTACTCTGCACCTTATCCCCGGACGGTTGCACCGCCCATGTTCCCGACTTCCCCAAAATCGTCATGACCGCATCAACATTAGACGCCGCCCTGCTCGAAGTCAAGCAGCAAATCCAAAAAGCCCTGCGCCAATACAAGAACCCGCCCATTCCTACAAAACAAGAACAAATTGTCGTACCGCAGAACAGCGTGCTGGTACTCGTCAAAGCGAGCTGACTACACTGACCGATCCTATATTTACCTGCCAACTCCGCAAAATTTATCCACAAAAAGCGCCCGGACGGTTGAAAAGTTCAGCCGTCCGGGCGCAGTCGTTTTGCCGTTTTGGGGTCATTTTGGGGTCAAAGTTACCAGATCGTTACCACTTTTTCCATAAGGTAGAAAAAAGCTCGTTGAAACTTGTCGTTTCAACGAGCTTTTGTTGGTTGCGGAGACAGGACTTGAACCTGCGACCTCCGGGTTATGAGAAATCTAAAATTTGTGCGTTACAGTGCTGTTTTGTTGGGTTTGGTGGTATTGCGTACCAAGGCTCAGAACGGTTTTTGTCCCATGTGTACAAAAGGGTGCTGCATGGTGCTGAATCGTTCCAATCCCTTTTGGGGGCAGTTTTGGGGGCAAAATGGCAAGACAGATTCTCATACGCACCGATTAAATATATGCGTAGCTTTGGTTCCATTGAGAAATGAGGATACCAATATCTCTGGGTTCACGCAAGTGAAAAGCCCAACGAACCAGTATATAAGTTTTACTCTCCGACAAGAAGTTGCACGCAAGCACTACTCCACGCAATCCCCGCACACCGCCCCTGTCGCCGCGAGAAACGCCCCTGTTTGGGCGCGTTCACAACGTGTCGGCGCGGTACTCATCCAGCCAAATATCGCCCAAAATCCCCGCTTTCCGGGGATTTTTTATTTTACCACAAAGGCATTTACCTTAGCCGGGATTTTCCTGTACAGGTAAATCCAACACAAATAAATAACTAAATAAATTAAATACTAAGATACTATCGTATCCTATCCGTAGAACCACAAAAAGTTAGATTTTTGTTTCTTTGGTTTTGCTGCAATGCGTACAACTTAACACTAGAGAGTACAACTTACGATTGCAATCTGCTTTCCTTTAGCGATATAATTAAGTCGGTGATTGGATTATTCCTCCCTTTCCTGAATAGCCTGCGCCAAATCTGCCCGCAAATCATCAACGCTTTCAACGCCGATGTACAGCCGAATCAGTCCGTCCGTGATGCCGACTTTCTGCCGTACCTCATAGGGAATGGATGCGTGGGTCATGCTGGCGGGATGGCAGACGAGGCTCTCTACACCGCCCAAGCTTTCCGCCAGAGTGATCAGATACAGCGGCTTGAAGAAAGTATGAATGTTCTCCTGCAGCAAATACAGTATTGTTCTTCACAACAGTTTTGACGGCAACATGTGCCGAGGGATCTTTCTCCAGATAAGTATCCAGAATGGAGTCTAAAATCAGATTGCAAACCTTGTCCGGGTGGTCTCTTGTGACAGATAGAAACAGTTTTTTCCTTGTTGCGTCAGGTGCGCTTGGCTTCGCTGGTCGCTTTCTTACGGGGCTTCATGCCCCAAAAGACGGCATTCATCACGACCACGATCAGCGCGACTACTGCCATGGACACCCAAAAGCCCATGTCGAGTCCGAACAAATCCACTGTGCCAAACAGCGTCATCCAAATATCCTTCCAATTCATCGTGAGCACCTCCTTTTACAGCAGCTCGCCGTAGTGACGAACATAGGCTTTTTTCAGGCTGGTCGCCAGCACCATATACAGCAGAATGCAGGGGATCAGATAGGCAAAATAGGCGGCGGGCAGGGCAACAAACCCCAGCGCTGCACCAAGCGGCGTAAAGGGGATGATGGTCAGCACCGCAATGCCGGTCATCGTCAGCAGCGTAACGGGCGCGGAGGCGCGGCTTTGGATAAAGGGCAGCTTGGGCGTGCGGATCATGTGGATGACCAGCGTCTGGCTCCACATCGACTCGACAAACCAGCCGGCCTGGAACAGCCCGATATACTGCGCCTGCATCATTGCCAGCTCTGCGCCGCTGTAATGCGCCGCCAAGTCGTTGAACAGCACCCCGCCCGACACAAACAGCGGGCAGAACACAAAGTACATGAAAATATACGTTGTGAAGTCGAAGATGGAGCTGGTGGGTCCGATCCAGATCATAAAATTGCCAACGCTGGAAGCATCCCATTTCCGGGGCTTGGCGATGAACTCCTCGTCCACATTATCCCACGGAATCGCTGTGCAGCTCAAATCGTAAATCAGGTTCAGGAAGATGAGGTGCACACTCATCATGGGCAGGAACGGCAGCAGCGCCGAGGCTGCCAGCACCGAGAACATATTGCCGAAGTTGGAGGACGCCGTCATCTTGATATATTTTATCATATTGGCGTAGGTTTTGCGCCCCCCGATGATGCCCTGCTCCAAAACCATCAGGTCTTTTTCCAGCAGAATGATGTCCGCCGACTCCTTGGCAACATCCACGGCAGTATCAACAGAGATGCCGATGTCGGCAGCCTTCATCGCGGCGGCGTCGTTGATGCCGTCCCCCATAAAGCCGACGGTATGCCCGTTTTCACGCAGCACCGACACCACCCGTGCCTTCTGGTCCGGGGTCAGCTTGGCGAACACATCGGTGGTTTCTGCCGCTGTTGCCAGCTCGGCATCGGTCATGGTTTCGAGGTCAGAGCCGAGAAGCATATTGCGGACCTTTAAGCCCACCTGCTTGCAGATGGTGCGGGTCACCTTGTCATTGTCACCGGTGAGGATTTTTGTCGTTACGCCGTGGTCTTTCAATGCCCGGATGGCATCGGCGGTGGACTCTTTGGGCGGGTCGAGGAACGTCAGGTACCCCAGCAGCACCATCTCGCACTCGTCCTTCACGCCGAAGGCACCCACCGGGGAGGGATTGCTTTTCTGTGCGATGGCAAGCACCCGGAACCCCTTGTCGTTGAGGGTGTCCACGGTTTCAAGGATCCGGCTGCGGACAGTATCGGTCAGCGGCTGCACAGTGCCGTCACACTCGGCATAGCTGCAGATGGAGAGCATTTCTTCCACGGCACCCTTGGTTACCATCTGGGTCTTGCCGGTCTTGTCCTGCACCACGGTGGTCAGGCGGCGGCGCGCAAAGTCAAAGGGAATTTCATCGACCTTGACATAATTTTCCGACAGATCCAGCAGACGCGGGTCGGCGGCTTCTGCCTCCTCGGTCTTACGGATGATAGCCACATCCATAAGATTCTTGTACCCAGTCTGGAAATAGCTGTTGAGGTAGGCGTGGCGCAGTACGCGCGTATCGTCCTCACCGTTCACATTCAGGTGGTATTCCAGCACGACCTGATCCTGTGTAAGCGTACCGGTCTTGTCGGTACAGAGAATGTCGATGGCACCAAAGTTCTGAATAGAATTCAGATTTTTGACGATGGTCTGTTTTTTGCTCATGGAAACAGCGCCCTTGGCAAGGCAGGTGGTCACGATCATGGGCAGCATCTCCGGGGTCAGACCCACGGCAATGGAAATGCCGAACAAAAACGCATCCAGCCAGTCGCCCTTGGTGATACCGTTGATGAAGAACACCAGCGGCACCATGACCATCATAAACCGGATCAGCACCCACGAAACGGCATTGACGCCCTTGGTGAAGCTGGTTTCTACCGCTTCCCCCGCGATGGCAGACGCCATAGAGCCGAACAGCGTCCGATCTCCGGTGCAGACCACAACGGCGGCGGCACTGCCGGACACCACATTGCTGCCCATAAAGGCAATGTTGGTGTAATCGGTGACGCTCTCGCGCACGGCGTTGACATCGGGTGTTTTTTCCAGCGGTTCGCTCTCACCGGTCAGGCTGGCCTGGCTGATAAACAGATCCTTGGCATCCAGAATGCGCACATCGGCGGGGATCATATCCCCGGCAGAGAGATGCACAATGTCGCCTACCACCAGATCATCCATCGGGATTTCGACTTTTTCCTGCTCGCGGCGGGTGACGGTGCAGGTGGTCGTGATCATGGCAAGCAGCTTTTCCGCCGCGTTGCCGCTGCGGGATTCCTGCACAAAGCGCAGCGTGCCGGAGATAAAAACCATCGTCAGGATTATGACAACGGTCAGCGGGTCAAAGTCGTTGGACGTGCTGCCCAGCAGCGAAAAATACGGGAATACCATATCGGTCATTGCGGACACCAGCGCCAAAAAGAACAAAATGGCGGTAAACGGGTTGATGAAAGCCTCCGCCAGCCGCTGGGGCAGCGACTTCTTTTTCTCGCGGGTGACCTTGTTGCCGCCGTATTTGCTGCGGCTTGCGGCAACGCCCTCGGCATCCAGACCGCGGCGCGTGGTGTGCAGGTTTTTCAAAACCTCCTGGGCGGGGTTGGTCGCTGCAAAACGGATGCAGCGGTTTTGTTCGTCCCGTGCAACGGCTTTGGCCGCAGCCTGACGAACAGCGATACGATTTTCTTTCTTGTTCATATTCTTACCTCCTGCTTTTCTTGATAATCTTCCGCTTTTTTGATGCCAGCTTTCGGATGCAATACAGCAGCATTATCGATGCAGCTGCCGCGTAAAGCTCAAGAACGGATGTGACCCCGCACCAAAGCTGAAATGTAAATGCGCTGCGGCAAGGTATGGCACACACAAGCGTAAATATGGCATAGGCTGCAAGAAAAAGCACGGTACGCCTGAATTGTTTGTTGTACATTTACAACACCTCCCAACCTGCACTGACAACCGTCGGCAGCGCCAGCGCCTGCCCGACAATACCTTCCAGTACCTGATTCTTGGGCTTTCCGAGCGAGCAGTATTCCGCAACGATTTCCACTTTATCGCCGACCACACCGCCGCTTTCCAGATTGTTCAGATACAATGTCTTACAAGGGTTGCAGTTGATGAGCAACAGGCGGATTTCCTGTTCCGCATCTTCCTGACAGGTAACGGAAATGCGGTATTGCTTTTCCGATTCATCGCCCGCTGCAATGGGGTTCAACTTTCTGGCAAGGGGGCGTAAAATCAGGTTGGACGCAATAAGAATTCCGGCAGCTGTCACTGCAATGGCATACATCCCTGTGCTGGCAAGAATGCCGATGGCTGCGGTACACCAAAGAGTCGCTGCTGTATTCATCCCCCGTACGGTGCCGCTGTCCTTAAAAATCACACCGCTGCACAGAAAGCCTACACCGGATATAATGCTGCTTCCCACACGGAACACCTGATCGGAACCATAGAGCATAGGAAACAGCGTAAAGAAACTGGTTCCTATGCAAATCAGAACATTGATGCGGATACCTGCCGGGTGACCGGTAAGCTGCCGTTCCAGACCAATCAGAAAACCGAGCAGCATGGAAAGGGAAATCCTAATAACAAACTCTGTGTAAATCATAGCCATCGCCTCCCTTCGACCTTGTATAGCATACAAAAATCGCAAGGGAAATCCCATGGCGAAAACCTTGCGATTCCCTTGCGATTTGGTAAGAATTCAGGCGGGCGCCGCAGCGCCCGCCTTTATTTACAGTTGGTCATTCATTTTGTAGCCGATGCCCCAGATGGTCAGGATGTACTTCGGCGCGTCCGGATCCGGCTCGATCTTTTTGCGCAGCTTGCGGATGAACGCCATAATGTTGCTGTCATCCAGCAGGTAGTCCTCCGACCATACCGCGCGGTAAATTTGCTCCTTGGTGAATACCTCCCCACGGTTTTGGGCAAGGAAGTAAAGAATATCAAACTCCTTCGGCGTCAGGCTGATTTCCCTGCCCGCGGAGATGACCCGCCTGTTTTTGGGGTTGATCTCCAACTCCCCGATACGAATCCCGTCCGGTGGTGTGAGGGGCGGCAGCTCGGCTTCGCCCGTCGCACTCAGCAGCAGAGAATTGACTTCCCCGTTGAGCATATCCCGGATGCCGGAGCGCAGTTCTTCGGCGCTGTCGCTTATCGGCGGCTCTTTCGTCAGCTTTTCCAGCAGCCATGCGGCAAGGGAGGAATCCAAGGGGATAAATCCGATGTTCTTTTTCATGTGGGACTCCTCCTTTCAGATCAGCTCTCGGTACTTTTTCTGATAGAAAACCTTGACCATCGTGGTCAGCAGCATATACAAAAGCGCCACGATCAGAAGAAATCCGAAGTACCAGAGGGGCAGCTCTGTCAAGCCGAACAGCGCTGCCGCCCTGGTAAAGGTAATGCCGGTAAACAGGGCGATTCCCGCCAAGGTGGTACACATTACAGGCAGCGACGGTCTGCTTTGCAAGAAGGGAATCTTGCGCGTGCGCAGGAAATGTAAAATCAGCACCTGTGTCCACATGGATTCCAGAAACCACCCCGTCTGGAACAGCGCCACATATTGCAGCTGCAGTGTCGGATCCGTAAGGTTCAGATAGGTCGTTCCGCCGCACAGCATGGGGCAAAGGACGTAGTAGAGAAACAGAAAGGTCGCTATGTCGAACAGTGAACTGATAGGGCCGAAGGACAGCATGAACCGCCCCAGCGTTTTCCCCGACCAATCTCTCGGGGAGAGGGTTTCTTCCTCATCCACATTGTCCCACGGCAGAATGATACACAGCACATCATACAGCAGATTCAGCAGCAAAAGCTGCAACGAGGTCATGGGCAAAAACGGTAAAAACGCACTGGCACACACAATGGAGAGGATGTTGCCGAAGTTGGAGCTTGCGGTGATTTTAATGTACTTGAGCATATTGGTGAAGGTCTTTCGTCCCTCCAAGATACCCTGTTCCAGTACCCCAAGGTCCTTTTGCAGCAGCACCACATCCGCCGCGTCCTTGGCGGCGTCCACCGCCGTATCCACCGAGATGCCGACATTGGCCTCGCAGAGGGCGGGAATGTCGTTGATGCCGTCCCCCAAAAAGCCCACGGTATGTCCGTTTTGCTCCAAGGCGGACACCAGACGCACCTTCTGCCCCGGCGTCAGCTCGGCAAACACAGGAACGCTTTCCACCGCGGCGCGCAGTTCGCTGTCGGTCATTTCATCCAACTCTGCGCCGGTCAGCACGGTTTCCGAGGGAATGCCTACCCTGCGGCAGATGGAAACCGCCACATCCGTCTGATCGCCTGTCAGGATCTTGGGCGTGACCTCCAATCGTTTCAGTGCCTCGATGGATGCCTTTGCGGTTTTCTTGGGCGCATCGAAGAATGCCAAATACCCCACCAGAATCATATCCGCTTCATCGGCGGGGGTGATCCGGTTTTGCTGTCCCACATTTTTCCGCGCCACCGCGATGACCTTCATCCCATCCTGCAGCATCTCGTCCACTACGGAAGAAACACTTTCCCCTACGTCCTCCATAGGCAGCACCTCGCCACGGTATGCAACATAGCGGCAGCGGGAAACAATGTGGGCAACATCACCCTTCATAATCAGCTGATGCTCTCCGTTTGGGTCGATCACAAGGATGCTGACGATCTTGCGGGCGTAGTCAAAGGGAATCTCATCCGTCTTTTGGTGCTCGGCAAGGAGCTGCGCGAAATGTGCCTCCCGTCCCGGCATGGTCTGACAGGCGCGGATGGCGTTGTCGATGGGGTTTCGCACACCGGAGTGATAGCTGCTGTTGAGGAAGGCAAGATCCAGCACCTCGGCGCTTTCATTGCCCAGCACATCCATGTAGTATTCCAGCAAAATGCTCTCGTTGGTCAGTGTGCCGGTCTTGTCCATGCACAGTACATCCATGCTGCCGAAGCCCTGCATGGCGTTGATGTCCTTGATGATGGTTTGCTTGCGGCTCATGGACAGACTGCCCCGTGCAAGGCAGGCGGTGATGACCATGGGCAGCATCTCCGGCATCAGCCCCACCGCCACCGACAGTGCAAAGGCAAAGGACTGAAACCAATTTCCCCCGGTAATGCCGAGCAGAATGAACACAAAGGGAATCAGCACCGCGATAAAGCGAATCATGACCCACGCAATAGAGTTGGCACCCTGCTGGAAGGATGTTTTATCCTCGGCGTCCGGCTTCGCAAAGCTGCCGTAGAGGGTGTCCTTTCCCACTGCCAGCACGATGCCCTCACCCTTGCCGCTGATGACCGTTGTCGCCATAAACGCAAGATTTTCCAGTTGGGTCAAGGGGCGGGGCCTGCCGTGACCGAGAGTGCGGCTGCTCTTTTCCAGAATGGCGCTCTCCCCGGTGATGGCGGCTTGGGACACAAAGAGGTCGGTGACCTTGGTCAGCCGAATATCCGCCGGAACACGGTCCCCCGCAGAAAGCAGCACAACATCCCCCACCACCAGCTTTTCCGCCGGTATCTCCAGGAGTTCTCCGCCGCGCTTAACCGTGATGCTCTCGTGAATCAGCCGGTCCAGCTGCCGGGCTGCGTTCTTTGCCCGCAGTTCTTGAATCAGCCGAATCGTACCGCTGATGAGGATCATGGAAAAGATAATGATGGCGGTGGATGTGTTTTTGCTGAAATCCGTGGCTTGCAGGACATCCGTCACCAGCGAAATGATGCCGAGGATAAAGAGAGTGACGTTGAAGGGGTTGATAAACGCCCGCCGCAGCCGACGGAGCAATGTGTCATCCCTTCGCCCCGCAAAGCTGTTTGTGCCGTACTTTTCCCGCATGATCTCCACCTGGTCGGTGGATAAGCCGTCAGGGGACGCGCCGATGTCCCTATAGATCTGTGCCGTCTCACGGTAGGCGTATTGTTTGATGCGGCTGTCAAGCAGCGTTGCCTTTGACACAGGATCGTTCCTCCTTTGCCTGCGTGATAGTATCATTTTAACACGGTTCTTCAAAAACGCCATGACTATATTCTTGTTTTTTTCTTGCTATTTAAGAAAGTGTGTTTTTCCCCGTTCCTTGTAGTTCGTTCTTATTGCCATAACGCCAGCGGCAAAACGACGATTTCCCTTCCCGGAAGGGAATAATAGCGGCACTTGGGAAAGTGAATCAGAACAGATTCACTTTTTCGAGTCAGGATTTTTGGATGAATCTAAACTGATTCACTCTGAAATTTATACGAATATGTATGGCTGTCCGGTTTGATTGCTATCGTTTTGGGGTAGATGTGTTTTGCTAGCATAGCGTTTGGATATCCACAAACGCATTTCTGGGGGTGTCCCCCAGACCCCCGGCACAGTTCTTGTGTGACGATAGTGACGCAGATGACGCTAATGACGCTGTTTTGGGGATATCCCTATACCATATCCCAGATTCAGCGTCATTAGCGTCATCTGCGTCATTCTGATTTTGTGTTTCTCGTAATATCATTATTTTTGTTTCGAGCAGTAGTAAACTGCAAGCGTCATTTCACTATAAGCGTGACGGTGGTGACGATGGTGACGGTGTTAGTGGGATAGGGTAAAGGGGTATATCAAAAACATCGTCAGCATCGTCATTCTACAGGCAAGCCGTTTTAATCTGCGGCTTGCCTGTTTTATTTTGAGTAATGTGGCAGGGTTTTTGCCCCATTGTTTGTTAAAATGGATTTAGATATTTTGTAAAAGTGCAAGGGTTTTTAGCACAATGGGTGATATGCTGGTTTTGAAGTGCATTCGGGCATTTAGTCAGATGCGAAATCTTTTAAATATTTTTTCTTTGCGACATATTTGACCGTTTCTCAGCGGCTATATAGTAGAGGTGCTTTTTCAAAAATTTTGAGGACGGTTGCAAAAATTGCAACTTCTTATCTGTATGATATGATTTGGAATCTTTCTAAAAATTTGAACTTTTTCTAAACAGTTTAAAAAACCTCGTAATTTTCGCCGTTCTCAGCGGCTATATAGTAAAGACCTTTTTATAAATTATTTACATAGGAGGAACCCATGAACACGGAATTTCAAAATTTACCCAATGTTGTCAGCCCCAAGGAAGTACAAACTTACTTCGGCATTTCGCGCTCAACTACCTACCGCATATTCCATGACGCGAGTTTCCCTGCGTTCCACATTGGAAACCGACTGTTAGTACGGCGGGATGAACTGCTGGGCTGGCTGGAACGGCAAAAGGTCAATAAAGCCCAAAACGAGAACCCGAAGATTGTCGGGTCTGATGAATAGCTTTGTGGTCGTACCTGTGGTAGTCTTTGTGTCACGAAAGGAGACGATGCACCGTGAAAGACACATCTAAAACATCCCTGCGCCGCGGGCATAACGAGGGCAACATCCGTCAGCGTACAGACGGGCGGTGGGAGGTTCGGCTATCCGCCGGAATCGACTACAAAACCGGTAAGCCCAGACGCACATCCACCTGCTGCAACACGCGACAGGAGGCGATCGCAATCCTGCAGCAGCAAGCCCACGAAGTCCGCACACAGGGCTGGCGCGATCCTATGTCGGTGACTCTTGGCGAATGGTACGAATACTGGCTGGAGACTTACATGAAAGATACCGTCAAGCAGTCCACCTACGCCAGCTACCGCAGTTATCTCAACAAGCACTTTTGTGTACTGGGAAAAATCCTGCTCAAGAAGCTTGAACCTCATACCTTGCAGGAATTTTACAACTACAAATTCCGCGAAGAAGGGCTGTCGCCCAAGACGCTTCGCAACTACCATATGGCATTACACAAGTGCTTACAACAGGCCGTAAAGGAGCGCTTATTAGTGTACAATCCCTGCGATGCCGTGACACTGCCCAGCGGAGAGAAACCCGAAGTCGTAGTCTTTACCAACGACCAGCAGCGGGCGTTGGTGCAGGTCAGCTACCGCCACCGCTACGGTGTGTTTATCCGGCTGGATTTATGCACCGGCTTGCGCATGGGCGAGCTACTGGCGCTGAAGTGGGAGGATATAGATTTTTCTACCGCGCAGCTTCATGTGCGGCGCACCATTAACCGATTGGCTAAGTATAAAGCTCAAGCGGGTGAAAGCAAGACCGAAATTGTATTTGGCACACTCAAAACGAAAAACTCTCGCCGCACGATTCCGCTGACCCGCACAATGGCAGACGAGCTTGCCCGCTGGAAACAACAGCAAGCGCAGGATAAGATTCGGGCAGGGGATAAGTACACCGACGATGGCTTCATCGTTACCAACGAATTCGGTCACTACTTTGAGCAGAAAACTTTCAAGGATTACTACGATCGCCTGTTGAAGGATGCCGACATCGGACACTTTACCTTCCACGCCCTGCGCCACACCTTCGCCACCCGTGCGCTGGAGCGCGGCATGGACTACAAAACGCTGTCGGCCATCCTCGGTCATTACTCCGTAGCATTCACAATGGACACCTATGTCCACAGCATGGACGAACATAAGCGGCACGAAATGGACAAGATGGATGACATGTTCGGGATGCAGTACAGTATCTCTGTGGAGAACCAGCCTTATCCGGTGCTTTGCACACTATCCCCGGACGGCTGCACTGCCCATGTGCCGGACTTCCCCAAAATCACCGCACAAGCGCCAACACTAGACGCCGCCCTGCTGGAGGTCAAACAGCAAATCCAAAAAGCCCTACACCAATATAAGAACCCACCCATTCCCACCAAACAAGACCAAATCGTAGTGCCAACCAACAGCGTGCTGGTACTCGTCAAAGCGAGCTGACTACACTGACCGCTCCTATTTTTACCTGCCAACTTCGCAAATTTTATCCACAAAAAGCGCCCGGACGGTTGAAAAATTCAGCCGTCCGGGCGCTTTTCAGAGCAGACCCTCAGATTTTCTATGAGCTTTGCTATTTTATTACAGCAGGATCCTCAGGCTGACGCTGTGCTGCTGTTCGCCGTTGACATGGTATGGTGCCTCCACATCGGTACCCCAGCTGTCAATGCCGCCGACGCCGCGCGCTGCGCCCAGCACGGTAACGCAGGTGCGCCCGGTTTCGGGCAGCTCACAGGGGTGCTGCGCAGCCTCGATCTGCTGCGCCGTGTTGGGCAGCGCGCTGAAGGCAAACGCCTCGCCGGTGGATTCCAACGTCAGGGTCTTGCCGTCAGCCAACTGCAGGTTTACCTGCTGGGTATCCATGTGCAAACCGCAATCCTGCGGCACCAGCGCCGGTTCAATGTGCGGGGGTTCCTCGTGGCAGCCGAACACCCCGCCCTTGCAGCGGTCGGGGTAGGTTTCGCCTGAAAGCCCCGTCCAACGGGTGCGCACAACGGGAGCAGCCGTTTCAAACTTGATGCCGAAGCAGGGCAGCTCCGGTGCGCCGGGTACGCCGTGGTAAACGGCATCCAGCCGCAGCGCACCCTGTGCTTCGACCGTGTAGATCATCTCGACCTGCGCGCCCGGTACGCCGGGCACACCAAAACGGTACTGCACCCGCACACACTGCGCGGATTTTTCCTGCACGGTAAAGCCCATTCTCTGCACAAAGACGTCGGCACCCATCCAGACGGCGGCGCGCTGCGGGAAACTGCAGCCGCGGTCGTTGTCGGTAGAGGCTCGCCAGAATGCCGGGCGCGGGGCGCGCCACAGCCACTCGGCGCCGTTTTTGCGCAGCGAAACGGGACCCTGCTCGGAAATGGAGAACAGCACTTCAAAGCCGCTGCCCTTTACGCCTATGTTGCCGTCGCCCTCGGTGACGGTCAGGGGCCGGGTTGGGCGCTTTTGCCATGCGGCGGCCAGTGCGGCGGCACTGCGCTCGGCTGCCAGCTTATTGTGCGCATCGTGCACAGCGCGGCGTTCTGGGGTGTCGTACCAGTAGCGGACCTCCTGCATGGCAGGCTTTTCGGTGCCGTCCGCATAGACGATGCCGTTGCCGCTGAAGTTGTAATCGGTCGTGCGCTCGTTAAAATCTCCGCCGTAGCCCAGTACGCGGCGGCCCATTGCATCGGTATGCCAGAGCGCCTGATCCATGTAGTCCCAGATGAAGCCGCCCTGATACTTTTCGTACCGGTCGATCAGCGCAATGTAGCTTTCCATCCCGCCGAGCGAGTTGCCCATGTCGTGCATATACTCGCAGAGGATAAACGGCTTCTTGGGGTCGGCGTCCAGATATTCCCTGATGGAGGCGGGGCTGGCGTACATCCGGCTTTCCATATCGCTGATGTCGTCAAACGCACGGCACTGGAACACGCCCTCGTAATGCACAAGGCGGCCGGGATCATTTTCCCGGAAAAACGCCGCCATCGCGCGGATATCCTCGCCGGCATAGCTCTCGTTGCCGCAGGACCAGATCAGCACTGCCGTGTGGTTTTTGTCGCGCTCAAACATGCTGCGCGCGCGATCGACCACGCAGTCCCGCCATTCGGGCAGGCTGCCGGGGACATTCCAGCTCGGCTCCACCACGCCCAGCTTCTGCCAGCTGCCGTGGCTTTCAAGGTTGGTCTCGTCTATCATATAGATGCCGTTTTTATCGCAGAGGTCATACCACCGGCTCTGGTTGGGGTAGTGGCAGGTACGCACAGCGTTGATGTTGTTGCGCTTAAAGACGGCCATCGCGGCGTGCATATCACTCTCGTCAATGGCGCGGCCCTTCTCGGGATTCCACTCATGGCGGTTGACACCGTTGAAGATGATGCGGCTGCCGTTTAAGCACATGATGCCGTCCTTCATCTCAAAGCGGCGGAAGCCGATGTCGTAGGGCAAGACCTCCTGCACGGCACCGTCGGCGTCATACAGGGTCAGCAAGGCATGGTACAGCACCGGTGTCTCATGGCTCCACGGGTGGATGGCGCTCAGCTCGATGGTGCTGCCGTCAATGTCCTCATCAAAGAGGGCGAACTCCTCGCCGTCGGTCAGGCGCAGGTGTACCCGCGCGCCGTCCGTCTCGCCGTCCAGCTTGACGATGGGGGTCAGAAGGCCGGTGGTGTTGCCCTCGGCCAGCTCCGCCTTGAGCCAGATATCACGGATATGCACCTTGGGCTTGGCGTAGAGATAGACCGAGCGGAACAGCCCCGAGAAGCGGAAAAAGTCCTGATCCTCCAGCCAGGAGGCGCTGCTGTGCTTGTACACCTCGACGCACAGGCGGTTGCCAGTCTGCCTGATATACGGTGTCAGGTCAAATTCCGAGGGGGTAAAGCTGTCCTCGGCGTAGCCGACGAAGTGGCCGTTGCACCAGACATACAGTGCCTGCTCGGCACCCTGAAAACTGACGCAGACGCGCTGCCCGCGCAGCCCCTCGTCCAAGTCAAACTCCCGCAGATAGCTGCCGACAGGAGTGTTGTCCCAGTCGATCTGCGGCGGGCGCAGATAGCTGCGGCCGTCCCACGGGTAGAGGGTGTTGGTGTACTGGATCTGCCCGTAGCCCTGCAGCTCGATATGCCCGGGCACGCAGATTGTGCCGAAAGCAGAGAGATCCGCGTCCTCGCGGTAGAAATCCGCCGGGCGGGCGGCGGGGCAGGCGCTGTAGGCAAAGCGCCAGCTGCCGTCCAGACTTTGGCGCAGCGAGCTGCCGCCCAGTCGTATCTCCGCCTCGCTGCGGTAGCAAACATGGTCTGAGTGTGCATCCAGCCGGTTCACGGCAAAGACGGTCGGGTCGGTCAGCCATTTCAGTTCGGGTGTCATAGTGTCATCCTCTTTTATCGGTCATTGGGCTGCTTTTTTGCCCAGCGGTCACGGAAATAGTGCGCCGCCAGCTTGGGGGTGCGCTCACGGGTGAACAGACCCTTGCGGTTGCAGCTGCCGACACGCATCGGGCCCTGCTGGGTCGAGAAGTCTGCAAAGTTCCACGGCCATTCGCCCACAACAAAGGCGTAGCTGTCCAGACATGCGTTGATGGCCTTGTAGTATTCGACCTGAAATTCCTCGGTGAACATCTCGGGGGCAACGCCGTGCAGGCCCGCGACCGTATCCGCGCCGTACTCGGACAGGATCAGCGGCTTGTCGATCCCCTTCCAGAAGTCCAGCTCCTGCCGGAACGCGTAGGACGCATTGTCGAGATCGCCGCTTAAATTATACCAGCCGTAGTAGCGGTTGATGCAGACGACATCCATCGTGCGGGTCGTGATGTCCTTGGTGTAGTCGTTCTGGCAGCAGACCATCGTGACGGGGCGGCCCTGCGGGTCCTGCGCGTGGGCCTGCTCATACAGCGGGCGCCAGTAATCGCGGGCACTCTCGGGGAAATGCTCGGTGTCCGGTTCGTTGCCAAGGCTCCACAGCACCACGCAGGGATGGTTTTTGTCGCGGTCGATCATGGCCTTCAGCACGGCGCTGTGGTAGTTTTTCAGCGGGAAGGTCTTGTACGGGTCGCACGCCGCACCCGCGCCGATGCCGACAGCCGGCGTCTCATCAATAACCACAATGCCCAGCCGGTCGCAGAGGTCGTAGACCTCCTCGGCGTAGGGGTAATGGCTCATCCGCAGGCAGTTGGCGTTGAGCCACTCATAAAGCTTGAGATCGGTCACGGTCACGCAGGCGTCATACCCGCGGCCGCGGAAGAAAGAATCCTCATGCTTGCAGGGGCCTTTGAAATAAAACGGCTCGCCGTTGATCAGGAACTGATGCCCGCGCACCTCGACACTGCGGAAGCCGAACGGCTGGCGGTATTCATCGGTGCCGAACCGCACCAGCGCTGTGTACAGGTAGGGCGTGCCGGGGCGGGGCTGCCACAGGCGGGCGTTTTTGACCTGCAGCGTACCCGCAGCACCGTCCGCATCGGCAACAGCGCGGCCGTTGGCGTCCAGCACGGTCAGCTGCACATTGCCCTCACCCACTGTGTCCACGGTGTAGTGCAGCTTGCCGTCAGCACCGGCCACCAGCGTGATGTCGCGGATATAAGCCGCCGGGGTCGTGTACAGGCGGACGGGGCGGGTGATGCCCGCATAGTTGAAGAAGTCGAAGTTCGGCAGGTTGACACCCTGCATCTGCTGGCGGGCCTTGCCGGCCTCGACTGCCGGGATACCGGCATTGTCGGAGCCGAAGAAGGCAGTGCCGCCCTCATTGCCGACCGGCAGCGTGCCGTGGCCGATCCGGTTATCGACCTCGACCTCAAGGGTCACGGTGTCGCCGGGCTTGGCCAGCGCCGTGATATCGGCCTCAAAGGGCAGGAAACCGCCGCGATGGGTGACGATCTCCTGACCGTTGAGCCGCACAACGGCATTGTGGGTCACGGCATCAAACCGCAGCACACGGCGCGCGCCCTCGGGCACGGTGAAGGTGGTGCGGTAGTAGGCCATGCCGTAGTGGCGGCGGAACTCAGGGTCGGGGCTCTGGTCGTTGTAGGACGCAGGCACCGCGATGGGCTGCCATGGCTCATTGGCATTGAAACGGAAATCCCACACGCCGGAAAGATCCCGGACGCTGCGGACAGCATTGGTTTGCGGATACATAGTAAAACCCTCTCTCTATGATACAAAAAGCAGCGATGATTCGCCTTTTGCAAAAGCTTTATGATGGTCCCTGCACGGCAGCGGCCCAAGCTTTTAGTTATGCCGGCTTTCCACCCGGGTGTTCAGCACTGCGGTGCCGATGGGTATCTCATACCGCACGGCGGGGATGACCGTGTTGGGGTCGTACAGATTCGTGTTGGGGGCGGCGTTGATCACGACCCCCTGCCCTGCTGCGCCTTTTACCACGCAGCGGCAGGCGGCGTTTTTCGCCTCGGCCTCACTGCCGGCCGCCGACTGTGCAAAGCCGGCGGCGAACTTCGGCACGGCAAAGCCGCAGTCGTAGGCCGTGCAGGCGATGTTGCTCTCGACCGTATGGGTGCGGGTGTGCCCCCACGCGGTGGGGACCAGCTCGGTCGTGACCTTGATGCCCGGGAAGGGCCGCCACTCGCTCAGCAGCCGATCCCCCAAAAGGACAAACTTGTCGCTGTGCCGCCGTACAAAGGTCCAGCCGTCTATGACAAAGGCCAGCATGCTGTCGGGCGCGGTCTGCTCCAGCTGCACATAGCTGCGGCTGGCCGAAAAACCGAACCGCGTGCTGTAGACGAACTTGCCGTACTTTTCGGTAAATTGGCCGTGGTCGCCCTTTTCATAATTTGCCGGGGAATAGGCGTTCAACTGGCCGTCCGGCAGGCGCTGCAGCAGCAGGTCGGCGCTTGGCTGGGGGATCACGCCGGGACGGGTCAGTTCCTCCGGCAGGGGGGCTGCCTCGCAGGCCCAGAACGGATGATCGTCGGGCAAAGCGAGCAGCAAAAAGACCTTGAGGCCCCAGTACGGGCTGCCGGGGGCGTTGTACTGCTCGGCCATGTACATCTGCGGGTAGCCGTAGCCGATCGTCAGCACACCGTCCCGGTCAAAGATGGGCCGGGCCAGCCACCACGCCAGATTGCGGACGATGATGCCCTTCATGACGGGCAGGGGCAGCGGCTCCAGCCCCGCCCAGATGCAGGCGGCGTAGAACGCGCTCTGCCCGATGCGGTAGCCGAGGCTGCGGCCAAAGGGCAGCGCCGCGCCGTCCGGGTCAAACCATTGGGCGAACTGCCGGCCGAACTGCACGGCGCGCTCACGGTAGAGCGCTGCGCGGGCGGGGTCGCGCCGGGCGGCAAACACGCTGTACAGCACCGTGTAATACTGTATGGCCCAAGGGTTATAGTAGTCCTTCTGCGGCTTGACTTCGGCCGGCCCGTCGGAGTACCAGCCGTCCCCGACATACCACTTGTCCACCTCGGCCATGTCGGCGGCGGCCTGCTGCATACTGCAGGGCATACCCACGGAATCCAGCGCCAGATTGACCAGCACCCGGAAGAGCAGCCAGTTGCAGCCGGGCAGGTCGTGATGATTGATCGTGTCGAGCCACTTGCCCAGCTTTGCCTTTTCGGTGTCCGTCAGCGGGTTCCAGACACTCTCGGGTGTCTCCAGTATAGCGCAGGCCAGCGCCGCCATCTCGACAAAAAGCTGGTCGTAATCGTTGGGGTCGCCCCAGTATTCGGGGCTGTCTGGGTCGGTGCCGTTGACAAGCCCCCTCTGGTAGATCGGCAGGAACGCATCGGCCCTGCCGCCGCCCGCCCAGAGCGGTGCCAGCGCCCACAGCGGGCGGGAGAAAGCCTCCATCCCGATGGTGCGCTGCGGGTAGGTGGCGCCGGTATCGCCCAGATGCAGCAGCGCCCCGCCCGGGGAATAGAGCGGCAGAAGGGGGCTGAGAAACCGCATTGCAAGGGCGGTGAAGTCTTGTTTTGTCTGTAAGTTCATAGGATCACCTCTTGTAGAGGCCGGCACACCCGGCCCCTATGTCACCAGTAAAGGGTCCAATCCTTCGTCAGCCGGGTCAGACCTTCCATGTAGAAGTAATCGCCCCAGCTCACGCACTCGTCCACGCCCTCCGGCGTGCAGGTGTTGTAGGGGCTCTTTTTGCTGTAGGTGCCGTGGCGCACAAGGCCGATGCCCTGCGGCCCCTGCCTGACGGCATAATGCTCGGCCACGCTGCCCAGCATCTGGGCCGCCAGCAGCGTGTACTCCGCAGCCTGATCGGGGTTGGCGTACTTGGCCGCCTCCAGCAGGCCGCAGGCCACGATGGATGCCGAGGAGGAGTCCCGCGGCTCGGTGTCGCCCTCGGTAAAGGTCATATCCCAGTAAGGGATCAGATCCTCGGGCAGGCGGTCAAGGTAATAGGACAGCACCCGGCGGAAGGCCTCCAGATACTCCGGGCGCTTGGTATAGCGGTAGCTGATGGCCGTGCCGTATACGCCCCACGCCTGCCCGCGCGCCCAGCAGCTGTCATCCTTGTAGCCCTGACAGGTCGCGCCGCGCACCGGCGCGCCGGTCACGGGGTCCATAAAGAAGGTGTGGTAGGTCGAGCCGTCCGGCCGGATGGAGTTGGCCAGACAGGTCGTGACATGGCGGTGCGCCAGCTCGGCATAATGGGCATCGCCCGTGGTCTCGCTGGCCCAGTAGAGCAGCGGCACATTGAGCAGGCAGTCAATGATATAGCGGTAGTTGTCTTTAGCGCCCAGCGGACCCCATGCCTGAAAGAAGCTGCCCTTCTCCTGAAAGCGGGTGCAGAGCTGGTCAGCGGCCAGAATGGCGGCGCGGCGGCCCTTTTCGCTGCCGGTCAGCTTGTAGGCTGCCACGCAGGACGGGCTGTACAGAAAGCCCATATCGTGGTGGTCTACCTCGATCTTGTTTTCAATCCGGTACAGAAAGCTGTCCACCAGCGTCAGCGCGGTATTTTTGAACGCCGCATCACCGGTGCGCTCATAGCTGAGCCAGACCTCGCCCGGCCAGAAGCCGCAGGTCCACTGGTTGTTCTCGCATTGGGGATAGATGTCATGAACACTGGAATGGTTCTGGCAATGGTCTGTATACAGCGGCAGATTCTGCCGCACAAGAGCCACGGCGGTATCCAGCGCCTGTTCGGCCTGAGACTTCGTCAGGATTTTATTGGGGAATGTTTTCATGGGAAACCTCTTTTTTCTTAGAGAATAGATAAAAGATAATAGATAATAAATAAGGTGGAGTTTTCGCCTTGGGCGAAAACAAAATGCGGGGCTCGCGGTTTTGTTTTTTTGCGTGGAGCGCAGCGGAACGCGCCACCATAATTTTTATCTTTTATCTTAAAAAAAGGGGCGCAGGGCTTTCCGCCTTGCGCCCCGTACAAATGGGTAGTGTATCAGCCCTTCAGGCCGCTGGATGCAACGCCCTGCACGAAATATTTCTGCAGGGAGAGGAACACGATCAGCACCGGGATCAGCGCAATGACCGAGGCCGCCATGATCAGGCCGTACTCTGCGGAATACTGGCTGATGAACATGCGCAGGCCGATTTGGATGGTTTTCAGCTCCGTCTTGGTCAGGTAGATCAGGGGGCCGAGGAAGTCGTTCCATGTGTTCACAAAGGTGAAGATGACCAGCGTGGACACAGCCGGCAGCGACAGCGGCAGCATGATGCGGGCGTAGATGCCGTACTCCGACAGGCCGTCGATACGCGCGGCCTCGCACAGCTCGGTGGGGACGCCCTCATAGAACTGCTTCATCATAAAGACGCCGAACGCGCTGAACGCCTGCAAACAGATGATGGCAAGGTGGGTGTTGTTCAGATGCCAGGAACGCATCATCATGAACTGGGGCACCATGTAGGCCTGCCAGGGCACCGCGATGGTTGCGATATAGCCGAGGAACAGCACATTCTTGCCCTTGAAGTTCAGCTTGGCGAACGCATAGGCGGCAAACGAGGAGGTCAGCACCTGCAAAATCGTGACCACAATGGTCAGGAAGGCGGTGTTTTTGATAAAGGTCAGCAGGGGGATCTTGGTCCAAATATCCACATAGTTCTGCGGGCGCGGGTTGGAGGGAATCCACTCAATGGGGAAGGTGAAAACATCCTTATTCAGCTTAAAGGATGCAGACAGCATCCACAGGAACGGGATGAGCATCAGTGCCGCCACAATGATAAGCAGCGCGTAGATCAGCACGCGGCTGACGATATGCTGCGCCTTCATCGAGCCGGTCTTTTCTTTTACAGCGGTAGTAGCCATGGTGTATCCTCCTTTCCTTAGTCGTTGTTGGACGAGCCCTTGAACTGAATGATGGTGACAAACAGCACCAGTACAAACAGCACCATCGAGACGGCGCTTGCATAGCCGTACTTGGGTGTGTTGACAAAGGCAACATTATAAATGTAGTAGACAAGGGTCATCGTGGCATTGCCCGGGCCGCCCTGAGTGATCATATACATCTGGTCATACACCTTGAAGGAGGCGATGGTCAGCATGATGATGACAAAGAAGGTCGTGGGCTTGAGCTGCGGCAGCGTGACATTCCAGAAGATCTGCCACTTGTTGGCGCCGTCCAGCTCAGCAGCCTCCTCCAGCTCGGGGTTCGTGCCCTGCAGACCGGCAAGGTAGATGACCATGTAGTAGCCCATGTTCTTCCATACGCTGAAGAGGATGACCGTCAGCATAGCGGTGTCCTTGCCGGCGGCCCACTTGGGCAGGTTCTCCACGCCGAGGCCCGCAAGGATCTGGTTGACCGGGCCCATCGAGGGGCTGAAGATCATGTTCCAGACGGCCGCGACCGCGACCAGCGAGGCAACATACGGGAAGAACGAGACCGTGCGGAAGAAGTTGCGGCACTTGACCTTCTGGTTCAGCAGCATGGCCAGACCAAGGCTGCAGACCAGCGTCAGCGGCACGGTGCCGACGGCGTAGACCAGCGTATTGACGAACGCCGCCTTGAAGGTCTTATCACTGAGCAGCGCGACAAAGTTGCTGATGCCGGTGAACTCTACCGGATGAACACCATCCCAGTTGCAGAAGGAAAGCGCGATGGCGAAGATCATGGGCACCAGCGTAAAGACGCAGAAGCCGATGAAGTTCGGTGCGATGAAGCTGTAGGCGATCAGGCTGTCCCGCGTGGATTTTTTCATGCCGCGCTTTGGGTTCACCTGTACAGCCTGTGTGGTTTCGGCCATGGATCATACCTCCTCGGGGGTTAGCTGCATAAGAGAAGGGGCAGGCGCGCCCGCCCGCCCCTTTACGAAGAAGAAGGAAAACTTATGAAAAAGTTGGAAGATTGCAAATGTTTCTTGCAGGGGCCGTGATCACTCAAATCAGCCCAGCAGTGCCTGAACCTGCTCGTTCATGTTGGCGATGCCCTCGTCGATGGTCTCGCTCTCGGTCATGATGGCGTCATGCTCGGTGTTCAGGATGGTCTCGATCTCGGAGGCCTTGTCGGACAGCGGCATCTCAAGGTAGATGGCGGTGGTGTTCAGTGCCTCGAGGGAGTTCTCGTCAGAGGGGAAGCCCTCGGTGGAGGAGATGATCTTGTTGGTCTCGTCGCTGGCAACGGCGGGGAAGGTGCCGACTGCGGCAACGGCCTTGGCGCCTTCCTCAGAAGCGCACCAGTTCACGAAGTCAAGCGCAGCCTCTTTCTTCTCGGAGTTGGCGTTGACGGCCAGGCTGGTCACAGTGCCCAGCGTGGAGCCGGCAGGTGCGCCGTCCGGATGAGGATACTTGACGATGCCGAAGTTGACGGGCTGGACACCGTTGGCGGAAGCCTCGGCGTTGTACTTCTGCAGGGTAGCGATGAACCAGGAGCCCATGTTGCACATAGCGGCCTGACCGTTCTCAAACGCGCCGGAGTAGTGCAGGTTGGCGGTCTTCTGCTCGCCGTAGTTGGGGATGACGCCGTCAGTCTGCTCGGCCATGACCTGCTCGTAGTAGGGCTTCAGGAAGTCGTAGTTGCCGTCAATGACGGTGTTCTTGCCGTCCAGAATGCCGAACAGCGTCGTGGTGGAGCGCCAGGTGTGGTAGATGTTGCCGTAGATGCCGGTCTTTTCGTAGACCTCGCGGATCTTGGCGTCAAAGTCGGCCATCGTCATATCGTTGGTGGGGTACTCGATGCCGGCCTGATCGAAGATGTCCTTGTTGTAGTAGACGACCCAGAAGTCAGAGCGGAACGGAACAGCGTAGTAGTTGCCGTCCTCGGCGGTCAGCTGATCGAGAACGCCGTTGAACTTGCTCTCATCGGTGGTCAGCTTGCCGCTCAGCGGCTCCAGCATACCGAGGTTGATCAGGTTGGAGTAGCCGGGGATGTCCTTGATGGAGAGGACATCCAGCTCGCCGTTGCCGCCGGCCAGCTGGGTGGCCAGCTGGGTCATGTAATCGGTGGAGCCAAGGTCGGTCATCTCGATGGTGACGCCGGGGTGGCTGGCCATGTAGCCGTCTGCCAGCGCTGCCCAGTAGGCGGTGGAGTCCTTGTCCCACAGCGCCCAGTTCAGGGTGACGCTGTCGCCGGAGGCCGTGCTCTCTGCGGTGGCCTCGGTGGAAGATGCCGTGCTTGCAGGGGTGGAGTCCGTGGTGGAAGCGGAGCTGCCGCCGCAGGCTGCCAGGCTCAGGGCCATGGTGCCGGCCAGCCCAAGGGCTGCGAATCTTTGCATTTTACGCATACTAATTTCTCCTCCTAAAAAGAAATCGTTACTTGCGGGAAGGCTTTCTGCAGAGGGCCTGTCCCTTTCGTTGTCATTATCATACACCCGCTGCCCGCCGAAAGCGATGGTATATTTTTGGTTACTTTTGCAATATTTACGGCAGTTCCGCAAAGGAGACCGCCAAAACATGTAATATTTCAAGAAACCTGCAATATTCATCTTTCTTACAGTTATAGACAAGCAAATACGCGCTATTTTGTCATATTTGTACAGTTTTATTCTTGACAGCAGCCTGTCTGATAGGGTATATATGTATATACAGGACCATTCAAAAAGCTGCTTCTCACCTTATTATACTATACAAGGAGCCTTTATGGGCAAATTCAACCTGCATCGGGGCAGCCTGCAGCTGCGGGTGCTGACGCTGACCCTGCTGTTCACGCTGGGCGTGTCGATCGTCATCACAGTCAGCAACATGCACCAGCTCAACGCTGAGTGGGAGCGTACCACCCTGCTGAATGCCGAGTATGCCCTGCAGACTGCAGCCGCCGCCATCTACCGCGACCTTGACGAGGTGGACGATCTGGCAAGCTGGTGCGCCTACAATCCGTCAATGCGCACCTACCTGCTGACCGATTCCGCCGGCAACAATCAGGCGCTTTCGATGTACCCGATGATCTCAGCCAAATACAACTCCATGCGCACGCTGCCGTATATCCAGCGGTTCATGCTCATCAACGCCGCCGGGCGGCCGATGATGTTCGGCACGGCTGCCACCAATGTCGTGGCGCTGACCCCGGAGCTGCTGCAGACGATCCCCGGCTACAACGAGGCCAGCTACGGCTGGGCGTATATCACCCGCGACCCGTTGGCGCTGACCACTCAGGCGGCGCAGACGATCCCGATCTGCCGCGCCCTGACCCTGCCCGGCACCGACCGCACAGCGCATGTCTGCATCTTTGTTTCCCCTTCCGTCATCACGGCGCCGCTGCGCGGCTTTACCCTGTCAGAGGGCGGGAAGCTGCTGTGGGAGATGGGCGAGCATATCTACACCGTGCAGAACAACACCCTGACCGAGCTTGACACCGACCGTACTTATTATAAGGACACCCGCCCCTTTGACGCCGAGACCCTCGACAGCCTGACCGAGGTATACGAGCGCGGCAGCGGCGTCAACACCCAGCTTATCGTGCGGTATCCCATCGGGGTGCATGATCTCTACCTGATCGAGGTCCTGCCCAACGGACCGCTGCAGCGGCAGATTCCCTATCTGTCGGCCTCACTCATATTCAGTCTGGCGGCCATTCTGGCGCTGGGCAGTGCGCTGGCATTTCTTCTGCACAGGATGATCGCCCGCCCGATCACGGCGCTGCAAAGCCGGATCGAGGCGGTCGGCAGCGGCGATTTTTCCGCTGACCCGGCCATTGAGTGGGACAACGAGCTGGGCGACATCGGCCGCGGCATCAATAAAATGTCGGGCAACATCACCGCCCTGATGGACCGCCGCCTTGAGGACGAAAAGCAAAAGCAGGACCTTGAATACCGGATGCTGCAAAACCAGATCAACCCGCATTTCATCTACAATACCCTCAACAGCATCAAGTGGATGGCTACCATCCAGCATGCGCCCGGCATTGCCGAGATGGTCACGGCGCTCTCCCGCCTGCTGAAAAGCGTTTCCAAGGGCAATGAGCGGCTTGTGCCGCTGTATGAGGAGTTTGCCCTGCTCAACGACTATTTCACGATCCAGCAGTACCGCTACGGCGGCACGATCACCCTTGATGTCAGCTATATCGAGGACGAAAACCTTACCCACAGCTGCCTGATCCCCCGCTTTACGCTGCAGCCGCTGGTCGAGAACGCCATCTTCCACGGCATTGAGCCGAAGGGCAGCGCCGGTGAGGTGACCCTGCGGGTCGAGCGGGACGCTGCAAACGGCGATGTGCTGATCCTCCTGAGCGATGACGGTGTGGGCATGACCCCTGCGCAGGCCGCCAAAGCCCTGCAGGAGCCCGGCCCCGAGGAGGCCGCCGCCAAATACCGCCATGTGGGCATCTGGAATGTTCACCGCCGGCTGCAATACAGCTTCGGCGATGCCTACGGCCTGCGCATCGAGAGTGAACCGGGCGTAGGCACGACCGTAACGGTGCGGCTGCCGGACGCCAAAAAGGCCTCCCCCGCAGGGGAAGCCGTCCGCAAAGCAGACTGATGCAGCCCGGCTTTGCCGCGTCTGCCCGCCCATGGGTTTATACCCCTGCCTCTCCCCAACAGGAAGGCATCCCCCAAAATGAGGTGTTACCGTGACAAAAATTTTCTTGGTCGATGATGAGCCGCTGGTCCTCATCGGTATGCAGGGCATGCTGAATTGGGCCGAGCTTGGCTACACCGTGGTCGGCACCGCCCGCAACGGGGCCGAGGCCCTCAAGGCCATCGGAGAGACCTACCCCGACATCGTTGTTTCCGACATCCGTATGCCGGTCATGGATGGTTTTACGCTGGCGGAGAGCTGCCACAAGGACGGCTCTGCCCTGCCGGTATTCATCATGCTGACCAGCTATGAGGAATTTGACTATGTAAAGCGCAGCATGCGGCTGGGCGTGGTGGACTACCTTGTCAAGATCGACCTGACTGCCGAGAGCCTGACCGCCGCGCTGGACAAGGCCCGCGCCGCTGTGGAGAAGGAGCGGCGGCTGCAGGCCCCCGCTGCCCCCGCCGTGAGCATGGACAGCTACCGCGACCGGCTGTTTTTGCAGCTGTACGGCGGTCTGCTGACCGACCGCGCCGCCTTTGACCGCCAGTGTGCCGAGCTGGGGCTGGACTTCCACGCCCCGCAGTATGTCGTGGCGCTGGGCAGCATCCGCACCCCGGAGCTTTCGACCGAGCAGCTGCTCACCCTGAGCACCGGCGTCACCCGCATGGCGGCTGAAACGCTGCCCAAATACCGTCCCTGCCGCGTGATCGGCATGGATCTGCAGCATTTTTCGGCGCTGCTGCCCCTGCAGGAGGGCGAGGACCCCGAGACCGCGCTGACCCCCGCCCTGCAGGCCACCGGGCAGATCCTTTACAACTATTTCAGCTCCCAGATCTACTGGGCCGTGGGCCGCGCGGTGCCGGACATTCTGCAGATCTCCCAAAGCCGGCAGGATGCACTGGCCGCCCAGCAGCTGCTGCGCAGCGAGTCTCCCCTTGCCTTTTACCATGAGAAGCCCAACACCCCGCTGGATCACCGCGCACAGGTCGTGGCGCAGGTGCAGCAGTACATCCGGGCACATCTGGCCGAAAAGCTGACCCTCAACGATGTAGCTGCGGTGTTCAACTTCAGCCCCAACTACCTGAGCCAGCTTTTTGCACAAAACAGTGAGCGCGGCTTTGTGGAGTATGTCACCACCGCCCGCATCGCCGCCGCCAAGGAGCTGATGGCCGCCACCGACCTGAAGATCTATGAGGTCAGCAGCCGGGTAGGCTTTGACAGCGCCTTCTATTTCAGCAAGGTGTTCAAAAAGCTGGAGGGAGCCAGCCCCCGCGAATATATCCAGAGAATGAAGGGATCGTATGTTGATGCAAAGGATGACGCCGCGCTTTGACGCGATGCGCCCCACGCTTTACCCGCCTTACCGCGACCGCGCGGCGTGGCAGGCCCTGCCGGGCGCTGCGCGCTGGCAGGCGGCGGGACAGGCCGCCCTGCGCGATGCCGCCGCAGTGCCGCAGCTGCCGCTCTCGCTGTGGCTGCAATTTACCCAAAACGGAGACCGCGCCCGATGGGAACACGCCTATTTTGCCCGCCGCCGCACCCTCTGTGCGCTGGCAATGGCCGAGGCCGTGACCGGGGACGGCAGCTATCTGCCCGCTATCGCCGATGCCGCATGGGCGATCTGCGAGGAAAGCGCGTGGCAGCTGCCCGCCCACAACAGCTATATCCGCGACACGCCCCAGCTGCCGCTGCCCGATGTAACGCGGCCGATCGTGGACCTGTTTGCCGCCGAGACCGGCGCACTGCTGGCCACTGTGTACGGCCTGCTGGGTGCCGCCCTTGACGAATACGCGCCCGGGCTGGCGGCACGGCTGCAGCATGAGGTCGAGCGCCGCATCCTGACGCCCTACCGTACCGAGCATTTCTGGTGGATGGGCCGCGATGACGAGCCGATGTGCAACTGGACACCGTGGTGTACCCAGAATGTCCTGCTGGCCGCCGCGCAGTGCGCCCCGGTTGAGGCGCTGCCCGCCTATGTCGGGCAGGCCGCCTACAGCCTTGACTGCTTTTTGAAGGATTACGGCCCGGACGGCTGCTGCAGCGAGGGCGCACAGTACTACCGCCACGCCGCGCTGACGATGTTCAACGCGCTGGACCTCTTGTGCAAAATCGCCCCCGGCGTCTTTGACGACATCTGGGCTGAGCCGAAGATCAAAAACATGGCCGAGTACATTGTCAACATGCACATTGCCGGGCCGTACTACCTGAATTTTGCTGACTGCAGCCCGCTGGCCGGGGCCCGCGGCGTGCGGGAGTACCTGTTCGGCAAGCGGGTCGGCAGCCTGCCGCTGATGACGCTGGCCGCCCACGACTGGGCTGAAACGCTGCGCACCCCTGACCCCGACCGACTGCACCACCCCGATGACAGCGAGGGCATCAACCTGTTTTACCATCTTCAGACCGCACTGGCCGAGCAGGAGGTGACTGCCTTTGCCCTGCGCGCATCCCCTGCCGCGCCGGGGGATGTCTGGTATCCGAGCGTCGGTATTCTCGTCTGCCGCCGCGGCGCTTATGCACTGGGCGCCAAGGCGGGCAGCAACGCCGACAGCCACAACCACAACGATGTGGGCAGCGTGACGCTGTATAAAAACGGGGCACCGCTCCTGATCGATGTGGGTGTGGAGACCTACAGCAAAAAGACCTTCAGCCAGCAGCGGTATGAGATCTGGACGATGCAGTCCGGCTGGCACAACCTGCCGGAATTTGACCCCGACGGTGCGGCGTATCAGCAGCAGCCCGGTGCGGCCTTTGCCGCTGCCGGGGTCGCCGTGGCCGACACATTGGACAGCATCGCAATGGACCTTGCCCCTGCCTACGGCGCCGTGCCGGGGTTGGGGTACTACCGCCGCGCCGTGCGCCTGACTGCCGATGGGCTGACCCTGTGCGATGAGACCGACTACCCCGGCGAGGTCGCCTTGACGCTGATGAGCGTTGAAAAGCCCGCCGCAGACGGCAGCACCGTGCAGTTCGGCACCTTAGCGGCCGCCCGTGCGGATGGGGCTGTGCGCATCGTGACCGAGGCGGTAGCCGTCACCGATGCCCGGCTGCGTCAGGCCTGGCCGGACACCCTCTACCGCACCCGCCTGTATTTCACCGGGCAGCTTGCCCTTACCGTTTTCTGAAAGGATGATACCCATGGAGCTTTTGAAGTTAAAGATCCTTGACGCCGAGGGCCAGACCCTCATGACCGCGCCCGGTGCGGAGCAGGTCAGCCTTGTGTACATGAACGCCTACAAGCCGGGGGACCGCGTGGCACTGGAGATCGGCACACCCGGGCAGTATATCGTGATCCAGTTTGAGGACACGATGGCCCCGGCGCTCGTCTATGTCGTCAAGCGGGAGATCAACTTCCACATTCCGTTCGGCGAGCAGGCCATCACCTACAGCCCCAAAAGCTTTTCCGGGTGCTGCCACATCATCCGCGCCCGCTTTGCCACCGAGGCGGAGATCAAGGCGCGGCGCAACCTTGCGTTCAACCCCTATGACGAACACGGTGATACCGGCTTCTTCCCCCATGCGTCCGCCAATGTGGAGACCCGCGGCGAGGCCGTGTTTGCCGCCCGCAACGCCGTGGACGGCGTGTATGAGAATGACGCCCACGGCACCTGGCCGTACCAGAGCTGGGGCATTAACCGCGACCCCAATGCCGCGCTGACGCTGGATTTCGGCCGCGCCGTGATCGTGGACGAGCTGCGCCTGACGCTGCGCGCGGATTTCCCGCACGACAGCTACTGGACGCAGGCGACCGTGGCGTTTGATGACGGCAGCCGCGAGGTTTTGCAGCTGACCAAGACCGCCGCCCCGCAGACCTTTGCGATCACCCCGCGCACCGCAAAAAGCCTGAAGCTGTTTGAGCTGAAAAAGGCCGAGGACCCGTCCCCGTTCCCCGCGCTGACCCAGCTTGAGGCATGGGGCACCGAGGCACCGTAACCCCCGCCAAGCCGCAAAAAGCCGCACACACCTCGCAGTGTGTGCGGCTTTTTGTCATAGCAGCAACAAATCCCCGCCCGTTTCCGGGCGGGGACTGTGCAAACACGATCTTATATCGTCAGAGGCTCAGCGCGTTTCGTGCTTTTTCTTTTTCAGCAGGGCCAGCAGGCCGACCGCTGCCAGACTGACCAGTGCAATGCCTGCGACCGGGAGCAGCGGGAAGCTGTCCGAGGTCTGGGGAATCAGCCCGCTCTTGGCAGGCACCGCAGCCTTGTTATCGGCTGCGCCTGCAGGCTTGGCGGTACCGCTTGCAGCAGCGGCGGTGCCGCCCGCATTGCCTGCTGCGGTATTGCTGCTGTTGCCGGCATTCGTGTTGCTGCCGGTGTTGCTACCGGTGCTGCCGCCGGGGGTCGTGCCGGTGCTGCCGGTGCCCGGCGTCACCACCGGTCCGGAGGCAGGCTTGGCCTTCCAGCCGATGGCAAAGGGAGAGAAGGAGCCTACATGCACCTTGAGCTTGCCGTTCGCAGCGTCCAGCTCCGGGTCTTTCAGCAGCTCAACCTCACCGGCATGGTCGCGGGTGCAGAGCATGTGCGCCACTTCAATATCGAACTGGCTGAAATTCTCTGCGGTCACACCATCGGGCAGGTCGAACCAGACATCCATGCCCCCTGCAGGGAAGCTGTTTTCCTCGGCTTCGATCAGGCTACCGTCACCGAAATCCAGCATCAGCTTCACATCGTAGATGCTCACCTTGCAGCCGCTGATCTCATCGGAGAGCTGCTTTACCAGCTCTTTCTCAATTTTTTCGGTTGTAGTAAACGCTGTATTTTGCAGTGCCTCCGGCACGCTGGTCAGGCCCTTCGTCACAACGACCTTCGTCTCGGCGGGCTGACGCTGCACGCCCAGCCAGCTGATGACAGGTGCCTGGCTGCCGGTGGCGGTCACCGTGTAGTAAACGGTTTTTTGACCGTCCAACTTGAACACAGCCTTGTTGAGGATATCCCCGCTGCTGCCGTTCAGGTTCAGGGTCGCGGTCTCGCTCAGGGCGTTGCCCTCGGCATCGGTGACCACGGCGGTCATCGGGCGGTTCTGGCCCCACCATTCATGGTGGGCGCTCGTCAGGATGTAGCTGCCTGCAGGCAGGGTCAGGGCGTAGGTCAGGGTCTCGCCCGCTTTATTTTCGCGGCCGTAGATGCCGGTCGCGGTCTTGTCAGCGGTGGAGCTGTAGCCCTTGGTACCGGCATCCGTATCGACAAGACCCCAGTCATTATCGGCGGTCTTGCGCTGGTCAAAGGCTTCATTCAGCAGCTTGCTGCCCAGAGCCTTTTTGTACAGCGTATAGCTCTCGGTCGTGCCGCCGCTGACGGCTGCCGGATCACCGGCCACACTGTCGATGAATACCACGGTATCGCCGGGGATAACTTCGCCGATCTTGACACTGACAGTCAGCTTCTCGCCCAGCGGGTTGACGGCCCCTTTGACGGTGCCCTGGATCTCGGCCGCACCGTAGGCATTGGCATTCAGTGCGTTCATATCCACATTCCAATCCACAGGCAGGGTCGCGGTGGTGCCGTCCGTCTTTTTGACCTCGACCGCGGCGGGCAGGCTGCCGATGCCGCTGCCGGTGACATAGCTTTCCAGCGCAGGCAGCTTGGTCAGCACCTCGGTAACTGCACCCTCGGCGGCAGGCAGGCGGTTGCCGATGGTGTTCAGCGCGTCCACCTTGAGCGTGCCGGATTTCAGCACAACCTTGACAGTGTGCTTGCCGGCGGCAAGGTCGGACAGAATGTACGCCTCACCGCGGGTGTGGGCGGCCTTGGTGGCGGCGTTTTCAACCTTCATCACGCCGTCCACATAGACATCGATCACAGCGGAGCCGTTGTTGCTGCCCATGATGGCAAAGCCGCTGCCGTCCACCGCAAAGGTGAACGCCGCACCGGCGGTGCTGGCCTCAGACATCGTGCGGTACCAGTTGTCAGCGCTGCCGCCGCCCGGGTTGTTGATGGCCCATGCACCCTCATAGACAACGCCATCGTCCTGACCATCGATCATGGCAGTGGCGTAGGGAATGCCGCCCTTGACGGTCCTGATTTCCAGATTGTCCGCATAGACCTGCGTCCAGTTGGAGCTGATCTTCACACGGCCGGAGAGCATCGGATTTGCATCGGTGTAGCTGGTGACAAGCGTGCCGTTGATATAGGCATAGACGGTGTCGCCCAAGCCGATGAGCTTTACATTGTACTTGCCAGCATCATCCTTGGCAACACTGCCGCTGGCCACAGCGGAGCCGATGCGGAACAGCTTCCAGCTGCCCGCGCCGTTGAGCTCCAGCGTGTAGCCGCTGTTGTTCCAGTTCATGCCGGTCTGCGCACGGATGGTCAGCCGCTCATACCGGTTGGCATCGGCGTTGGGCAGCTCCATATCCACCGAAGCGCTGTAGTCCATCCAGCGCCAGTCCCCCACGATGGTAGCCGGGTCACCGCCGTTCCACTGGGTCACGCCGGCGGCGTTCTCCTGCTTTAAGCGGCCGTTCTCCACGATCCATGCGCCGTGGGTGTCCAGCATGTAGCGGGGCTCATTGCCGCGGTCCACGATGTAGTTGAGTTCCTCCTCCTTATAGTCGAAGTTATCGGCGTAGAGGTAGTCATCGGCCGTATCAGCCTTCTTGCCGGTCGCATCGGTGTCCAGCACCGCGCGGGTCGCAGTCTGGATGTAATCGCCGCTGCCGTCCTCAGTGGGGAAGCGCTCCGGCTCAGTATCCAGCGTAGTGGCGGTCACAACACTGTAGGCCGGTACGGTCACATAGGCGATGCCGCCCTCGATCTTGGCGTCCTCGCCCTTCTGCATATAGCTGTCGGTCGCGGTCGTCCAGATGTGCAGGGCCTCGGCCTTCAGCGCCATGTCGGACAGCTTGACGGCAAAGGTCTTTTCGTTGCGGGTGTTGTTGACGAACACCGTGGAGAAGTTCTGCTTGTCGGGTGCTGCCAGCGTCATATAGCTGGCGTTTCCGTCAATGCCTGCGGTGGCATGCTCGTTCGAGCTGGCACCGAAGGACGCAAAGGTAGCGCCCGGCAGCACGCGCCAGATACCGGCGGTGTTGCTTGCATTCTCCCAGCCGGTCTTGGCAAACTTGGTGATATGGCCCAGCATGTAAAGCACAGGGTCATAGTGGATATAGCCGCTCCACGGGTCGCGGGCGGAGAGCAGCTCCTTATGGCCGTACTGGATGCCCTCGTAGAAGGCGCCGATGGCCGGCTGGAACATGTACATCGTCCGGCGGGAGCCGACAAAGGCGTTGGGGAAGCTGTCCAGCAGCGCCAGCGGGCTTTGGTAGCCGCCGATGGTGCCTGCACCGTACTCGGCGGTCTTGTTCTCCTGCAGCTCGGAATAACCGAAGGTCGCACAGCCCTCGCTGTACCAGACCTCCTTGTCATCCACATCGGCCATCTTGATATAGTCATCGGTGGCGTTGGTGCGGTAGTGGAAGCCGATGGCATCCACCGCGTCATACAGGTCCTTGTCACCGCGCATCATGGGTACGATCTTCAGGCCCTTGTTCTCATCCGAGGCCACGATCTTGATGCTGCGGTAGGCCTGCTTGGCCTCCTCGGTAAAATATTCCGGGAAATCCGTCTCGTTGGCAATGGCGTTGGCGAAATATTTGATGATCCCGCTGTCAGGATTGCCGGTCTCGTTCGTGTCGGGGTTGATGTAATCCACGACATAGCCGTACTTCTCGTAGGCGTCAAAGATCGTTTCCTTGTACCATTTGTAGTTGGCGGCATACCAGTCTGTGCCTTTGTAGGCGTTGACCCAGTTCGGGCAGCCCCAGCGCAGGATCGACACCTTGACATTCGGGTTGATCGTCTTGGCATCGGCGGCCATGACAAAGCCGGGCGAGCGGGAGGCATCTGCCTCCTCGTCCTCGTACCGCATGGTGCAGGCCTCGGCACCGGTAGAGTTGTTGCCGTCGTTGCCCATCTCCATCTTGATGTTGCTGAACAGCGGGTAGTCACCGCCGAACAGATAGCGCATCATGGCCCAGTAGGCGTCAGGGCTTTCGGCCTTGTAGTCAAGCAGCAGGTTGCTGGTGGAGTTGCCGTTCAGCATGCCGAGCCCCTTATAGGTCCAGCCGTTGACATTCTGGGCGGCCTGCTCGACCTCCGCACCGGTGACGGTGACAACGCCGTCCACCGCGACAACCGCATCGGCCGCCGCCTTGCGGGCGGCAGTCTCGACCTTGGCGGCCTCGGCGTCCGCCGCACCGGTCACGACCAGCTCGTCATACAGGCCGGTGCGCATAAAGCCGGTGCCGAAGGTGGCGCCCACGGCACCCACGATGCCGGACTTCTCGCTGAGCTTGAAGCCGATGCCGGTGGCAGGCAGGACCTCCTCGCCGTTCAGATAGACGGCCACCGTGCCCTCGGTGTCATTCTCGGCATAGACAAGGGCCAGGGCGTTCCATTCTCCGGCGGTCATCGCCTTGGAGAGCTTGTGCTCCGTACCGTTGTTGACCTTCAGCACAGCTGTGCCGTCCGTCTTGCAGGGCACAATGCGGAAGTTTGCACCGGCATCGCTGCCGACAAGCAGCGCCGAGGTGTTGTCATGCGCAGCATCGAATTTGACATTCGCATACAGAGTGAAGCGGCTGCGCTTGAAGAAGGCGTCCCCCTCCTGCAGGGCACCGCCGCCGTCCACAGCGGAGTTGCTGCCGCTGATCCATTCAGCGGTTACCTTGACCTGCTTGCCGGTGGACAGCGACTCCACCAGAGAAGCGCCGCTGCGCACCGCAACAAGGTCTTGATCCTCCAGCACCTTGCCGAAGTTCTCATTCTCGGAGTCCTGCACCGCAGCGCTCATCACCTCGGCAGCTTGTGCAGCGGTCTCCTCGGCCGCAGGCTCTTCCGCCGGGGCGGGGGTCTGCTCAGCCGCCGGTTCCTCAGCCGGGGCGGGGGTCTGCTTAGCCGCCGGTTCCTCAGTCGGGGCAGGGGTCTGCTCGGCCGCCGGTTCCTCAGTCGGGGCAGGGGTCTGCTCGGCCGCCGGTTCCTCAGTCGGGGCAGGGGTTTCCGTCTCGTTGGCGGACGGTGCAGGGGCCTGCTCCTGCTGCGCGATTGCTGCAGCCGGCTGTGCTTCCTCGGCAAAGACCTGTGTGGGGACCATACCGGCCAGCATACCGACGCACATTGCCGCTGCAACCAGCTGTTGGCATCTGCGCTTTGCTTTTCTCATGGTTTTTCATCCTCTCTTTAAAAATCGGGCTTTTCATGGCAGTGGGTTTCTCTTATCATAGCGCAGTTGCGCGCTTTCTCCCATGTCCGATTTTATGAGGAACCTGCAAATTTTTCCGTTTATGAAAAGCGCACACATTTTGCGCAAGACATACAATTATTGCTGTTTTTGTGTAAGAATTTCTATTGCCTTTCCCGCCTGAACCTGCGATAGTATAAGGTTACAACAAACGCCCTGAGATGGACAGTTTGTTCGGGATATCCTGTACTCTGCACCTTATCCCCGGACGGCTGCACCGCCCATGTTCCTGACTTTCCAAAAATTGAAGTGCAGACCCCTACATTGGATGCTGCCCTGCTCGAAGTCAAGCAGCAAATCGAAAAAGCCCTGCGCCAATACAAGAACCCGCCCATTCCCACCAAACAGGAACAGATTGTCGTGCCAAACAACAGCGTGTTGGTACTCGTCAAGGCAAGCTGACTACACTGACCGCTCGTATTTTTACCTGCCAACTCCGCAAAATTTATCCACAAAAAGCGCCCGGACGGTTGAAAAGTTCAGCCGTCCGGGCGCAGTCGTTTTGCCGTTTTGGGGTCATTTTGGGGTCAAAGTTACCAGATCGTTACCACTTTTTCCATAAGGTAGAAAAAAGCTCGTTGAAACTTGTCGTTTCAACGAGCTTTTGTTGGTTGCGGAGACAGGACTTGAACCTGCGACCTCCGGGTTATGAGCCCGACGAGCTACCATCTGCTCTACTCCGCGATATATGACACACACGCTGTTTTGCGGTGCCTGATTATAATACCACAGCACGGCGTGTGTGTCAATAGGTTTTACGAAAAAAGTTTGTGCCTTTTTATGGCTGACTGCTCAAATCCAATCAGACAATGCCCTGGCTCATCATGGCGGAGGCGATCTTCTCGAAACCGGCGATGTTGGCACCGGCAACCAGGTTGCCCTTCATGCCGTACTTCTCGGCGGTGGTGGCGGCAGTCTTGTAGATGTTGACCATGATGTTGTGCAGACGCTCATCGACCTCCTCGAAGGTCCAGGACAGGCGCAGGCTGTTCTGGCTCATCTCCAAGCCGGAGGTAGCAACGCCGCCGGCGTTGGATGCCTTAGCGGGGGCAAACAGGATGCCGTTCTGCTGCAGGTAAGCGATGGCATCAGGAGTGGAAGGCATATTGGCACCCTCGGCTACGCAGTAGCAGCCGTTGGCAACCAGAGCCTTGGCACCGTCCAGGCGCAGCTCGTTCTGGGTGGCGCAGGGCAGGGCGATGTCGCAGGGGACCGTCCAGATGCCCTGGCTGCCCTCGACGTACTTAGCAGTCGGGACATAATCCAGGTAGGTCTTGATGCGGGCGCGCTTGACCTCTTTGATCTCCTTGATGACCTTATAGTCAATGCCGTTCTCGTCCACGATGTAGCCGTTGGAGTCAGACATGGCAATGACCTTGCCGCCCAGCTGGGTGGCCTTCTGGTTGGCGTAGGTGGCCACATTGCCGGAGCCGGAGATCACAACGCGCTGGCCCTCAAAGCTCTTGCCGGCGTCGGCCAGCATCTCCTTGGTGAAGTAGCACAGGCCGTAGCCGGTAGCCTCGGTACGGGCGAGGGAGCCGCCGAAGGGGATGCCCTTGCCGGTCAGGACGCCGGTGTACTCATTCTGCAGGCGCTTGTACTGGCCAAACAGATAGCCGACCTCGCGGCCGCCGACACCGATATCACCGGCGGGCACGTCGGTGTCGGGGCCGATGTGGCGGTACAGTTCGGTCATAAAGCTCTGGCAGAAGCGCATGACCTCGGCGTCAGACTTGCCATGGGGGTCGAAGTCGGAACCGCCCTTGCCGCCGCCCATGGGCAGGCCGGTCAGGCTGTTCTTGAAGCACTGCTCAAAGCCGAGGAACTTCAGGATAGACAGGTTGACAGAGGGGTGGAAACGCAGGCCGCCTTTGTAGGGACCGATGGCAGAGTTGAACTGCACACGGTAGCCGCGGTTGACCTGGACCTTGCCAGCGTCATCGACCCAGGGCACACGGAACATGATGATGCGCTCGGGCTCGACAAGGCGCTCGATCAGGCCGGCCTTCTCATATTCGGGGTGAGCCTCAACAACAGGCTCGAGGCTCTCGAGGACTTCCTCGACCGCCTGCAAAAACTCCTTCTGCTCAGGGTTACGCTTTGCAAGGCCCTCATATACACCCTGCAGGTAAGCATTCTGAATTGCCATAAGTAGAACACTCCTTTATATAAATTCAAACACCGCCTTCATGTTACCACCACAAAAGAAATTTTTCAAGAGTTTTTTGTTTACTTTTCAAAATTTTGTTTGCTGTTGGCGGGCCTGTGTGTTTAATAGGTGGACAAATCAGCGTTTTCGCGCATAATTATACAGGGGCATACGGCTGGTCGTATTGCATCAGCCCTGCCACATTGTTATTTCCTGCCAGTCCGTGCTGCCCGCCAGCAGCTGCTCCGGGGTGATCAGTGCCATGCCGAGACAGCTTCGCTGCTCGTCGGCCGCAGTCTCGATAAGCCAGCGGCCATCGTTGGTTTGGGCCAAAACGGTGACTCTTCTGTCATAGGACAGGCCCTCTCGTTTTTGCGTTACCTCTTTAATCTCGCCCGTTTCCAAATCCATAAAATAGGGGATTTCGCGGTTTGTTCCGCTGTTTGAGTAGCACATTCCAAGCCACCGCGTGCTCTGGTCGCCGTGCACGGGCAGTATTCTTTGCCCTATGGACAGTCCGAAGTGCTCATCCGGCCACGTATCCCACATTTTTTCCTCTGTGCCCATGGCTGGGTCAACGACAGTCAGGCTCAGTTTGATATCGGTGCCATCGCTCTGCGGGAGATAATCCACAAAGTAAAGCTTGCCGTTTGCCGTGCCATCATAGCCGCTGAACCGCGCGTCTGTGGGGTTGTAGGGGCGCTCGGCCAGCTTGGTGCGTGTGCCTGTGCGCGGGTCCCAGCAGTCAAATTCAAGCGTCGCGCTCTGGACGGCGGCGGCATACTCTTCGCCGTTTTTGGGCAGCGGCGCGTCGGTCACGTAATGGACCGTCAGCAGGCCGTCGTCATAGCAGCCCAGCATCAGTTCCGACGGCAGCATGGTAAACCTGTCAAGCTGCCCACTGGCAAGGTCGATGCGGCAGGCAGGCGTTGCCTCACTCGGCAGCACCGTCTTGTCTATGCCGTACAGCGCCGTGCCATCGCAGTAGGCAATATCGCAGTTGCCCACCCCATTGATTTCCTGCATGGCCTTGCCCACGGCGGGGTCGACGGTGTAGATTTGCACGGGGCAGCCTCTGTCCTCGACATGGCAGACGCGCAGCGGGTCGTCCGTGATGACCAAGTTGCGACCGGGGTCGTCTGTGAAATAGGCGGGGCAGGCGTCGCTGTCATGGGCACAGCCGGGAACCGCGCAGTTGACGGTTTGCATAGCTGCGGCATAGTCGGTTTTTAGCAGCAGGCTGTCCTCGCCGCGGTGGACAAAGGCATAGTAGGTGTCGCCATTGTTGTACGAGTTGGCCACCGGGTAGAAGGGGGCTGTGGTTGGGGCAGGGGTAGTTGCTGCGGTCGGTTCCGGGGTCGAGTTTGCGAGAGGGGTGGACGCTGTGTCCGGGGCAGATGCACAGGCGGCAAGGGTGAGGGCGGCGGCGAGGATGAGGGTGATGAGTTTTTTCATGGGAACCTCCTTTTTTTGATGTGAGCTGTGATGGCAAGGCTGCAAAGCCCCTCAGGCCTCGTAAACTCGGCCAGTTCCCCTGGAAGGGTAGCCTTTTTGCGAGGGCTTTGCGACGTTACCCCTGCCACATTGTCACGGTTTCCTGCTCGGCGCTCCCGGCCATAAACTGCTCTGGCTCCACCAGGGCGTAGTTCTCACGGTTGGTCGTCTCATCCTTGCCGGTCATTACCAGCCAGCGGCCATCGGCGGCGGCAGCGCGGAAATCAACGGGCAGGCTGGTGTGCTGGCCGACAATCACGTTGCCCTCGCTCATTCGCAGGCTGTGGCCTTCGGCATCGCCCAGCGGCAGCTCCTGTGCCCCCTGTTCGGGCGTCCATATTGTCTCGGTCGTGCCGGTCGCTATGTCCAGTGTCTCCACGGCCACAGGCTCATACGCGGCGTAGGGTATCGGCTGGCGCTTTTCAAAATACGCCTTGCCGCCGTACACGCCCAGCAAAGCCGACGTGTCGTAAGGGTAGGCAGCCAGCCGGGTACGGGTACCGTCGTTCGGGTCATAGAGGTCATACTCCGTCTCGGCACTCTGGATGGCAGCCTGGTACTGCTCCCGGTCAGTGGGCAGGGGCGCATCTGTAACGATGTGCGACGTCACCAGCGCGTCTCCACAGACATCCAAAAACTGCTCCTGCGTCAGCAGCGGGAAGGTTTGTACCGCACCGTCGGCAAGGCTGATGCGGCAGCCGGTGGCGGTGGTGCCGTTCTCATCGTTCCACGCTGCGCCGTACACCGCCGCGCCGTCGCAGTAGGCCATCACGTAGTCGCGCACTTCCTCGGGCAGGTCGGTGCGCACCTTGCCGCCGCCCGGGTGGACGGTGTACAGGCAGGGCGGGGTGGTCTGCTCGGTCCAGCGGCCGTAGAAATCCGCCGTGATCTCATCGGCGGTCAAGCCCTCGAAGCTCTGGTCCGGGTGTTCTAACTGGGGCTTGCCGTACTCGTCAAAGTATTTCTCCCAAGTTTGGGTATTGCGGTAGAACAGTGTGTGATAGACATAGAGGGTATCTCCTGCCGTAAAAACTGTGTACCGCCGCGCCCGCCCCGGGAAATAGGCCGGGCAGGCTTCACTGTCGTGGGCGCAGTTTGGCATGGTGCAGCAGACGGTTTGGGCGGCGGTGGCGTAGTCGGTTTTCAGCAGCAGGGCATGACCGGGATATGGGACAAGCTCGTAGTAAGCATCGCCGGTGTTGAAAGCCGTAGTGTAGCTTTCCAGTGGGTAGAAGTCGGTGGTCGCGGGGGCTGGGGTGGAGGTGGGTTCAGGCGCTTCCGGGGCAGGAGTTGGGGTAGTCAGCGGAGTTTCATCCGAGGCAGATGCACAGGCGGCAAGAGTGAGGGCGGCGGCGAGGATGAGGGGGATGAGTTTTTTCATGGGAACCTCCTTTTTTTGATGTGAGCTGTGATGGCAAGGCTGCAAAGCCCCTCAGGCCTCGTAAACTCGACCAGTTCCCCTGGAAGGGGAGCCTTTTTGCGCGGGCTTTGCCCGCGGGGAGCCTCCCCTCACAGGGGAGGTGGCGAGCGGAGCGACGCCGGAGGAGCTTTGCGACGTTACCCCTGCCACATTGCCACCGGCTGCCAGTCCGTGCTGCCGGCGGCGAACTGATCGGCGTCGATCAGGCCGTAGGCCGTGGTCCTGCCGGCGCTGTCTGCGCCGATGACGACCAGCCAGCGGCCATCGTGCGCTTTGCCGCGCAGGCTGACGGCACCGCTGCCGGTCTGCAGCGCCTGCGTCACCGGTGTGATCTGCCCTGTTTCAGTATCCAGCAGGGCGCAGGCGGCGTAGCTTGTATTGTAGTTATCTCTGTACAGCCAGATATAACGGCCGCCGTCATCGCCCAGCACCCATTCCGCCTGCGGCCACGGGTCCCAGACGGTTTCGGCGCGGCCCTCGGCGTCCACCGCCGTCAGGACCGTGCGGCGGAAGCCGCTTCCCGGTATGATCGTGCGCTCCTCAAAGTAGGCCTTGCCGTTGTACACACCGATAAAGCAGCCGTTCTTCTCATAGTCGGCATCACTGTAGGGGCGCTCGGTCAGGCTGGTGCGCGCGCCCGTGCGGGGGTCAAGGCGGTCGATCTTCACCGTGGCGCTCTGGATGGCGGCGGCATACTGCTCCGCATCGGTGGGCAGCGGCGCATCGGTCACATAACGGCGGGTCAGCAGTGCGCCGTCAAAGCCCGCAAGGTAATGCTCGGTGGGCTCCAGCGCAAAGGTCTCCGCCTGTCCGGTGGCAAGGTCGATGCGGCAGGCGGGCGTTGGCCCGATTTTTCCGGCAGACGCCTGCGAGCTGTACGGGGCGATCATCTGCTCGCCGTAGAGCGTGCTGCCATCGCAGGCATCCATCGTGTAGTCACGGTAGGTCAGCGGCAAGTCGGTGCGGGTCTTGCCTGCGGCGGGGTCAATGGCGTAAAGGCAGGGCGGCGTGCTCTGCTCGGCCCAGATGCCGCGGTAGTCGGCTTCAAATTCATCGTCGGTCAGGGTGTCATAGGGCGCTGCATTTCGGATGCCGCTGGCCTGTTTTTCTGCCCAAAAGTCGTCCCAGCTTTGGTCGGTGTAGAAAAACGAGGTGTGCCAGACATACACGGTGTCCCCCGCCGCGACCACCGTATAACGGCCGGCCCGCCCCGGGAAATAAGCCGGGCAGGCGTCGGTATCGTGGCCGCAGCCGGGGACGGCGCAGCAGACGGACTGAACCGCCGCGGCGTAGTCGGTTTTGAGCAGCAGCGTGCAGCCGAGCCG
>ENA-ORUU01000221-ORUU01000221.1-human-gut-metagenome-genome-assembly--contig:-NODE-221-length-54085-cov-9.88271_pt1 | contig 54085 bp, 42 predicted proteins | sample MGYA00242085_ERZ509221 | MGnify/ENA primary metagenome ERZ509221 (study PRJEB26280, sample SAMEA2338809) | human gut metagenome | biome: human gut; feature: human-associated habitat; material: faeces... | reverse complement strand
GCTTCTTCCTGTGTCTTTCTCGCTGCTTCCGCTGCCTTTCTCTCTTCCTCTTCGCGTGCTTTTCTTGCCGCTTCCGCCGCGGCTGCTGCCGCCTGGCGCTCCGCCTCCTCTCGCTCTAATCTCTCTTTCTCTTCCTCCTTCGACTCTGCCACGCGAAACTCCGTCCGGACCGTCACATAATCTCCCGAAACATATCCTAAGCCTTCCTCCGTCGACACACGGTACCACCCGTACTCATCCAGCGCATCATAGACGACCACATCCTCGCCCTCCGGCAGCATGGTAAGCACGGATGCCTCAGTTCCCGGTTCGGTACGCACAAACAACGTCGTAGTCGTTACCGTCGCATATCGTGTGCTGACACCCCGCGCCAGATCCTCATCCCCGACCTTTACATATTCCGCTTTCACATAAGCGTTTTCCACCGAACCTGAACTGACCAGATACCATTCCTCTCCTGCCTCATCCAAAACTGTTTCCAACACCGTTGCCGCACTGTTATTGTACAGCTTTCCGAGTGCCTCACTTTCCACGGAAGGTTCCGCGCGTAAATTCACATAATTTAACACGGATGCAATACCGATATCAGCATATTCAGATGTACTCTGCGGTGATTCACGTTCTTCGATGTCTGCTTGGTCATTCCCAGCAGCATCATTGTCTGTATTTTTTTCCTGTACTTCCAGTTTCATGCGTTCTTCATTCAGCGCACACAGATCCCATGCCACATCTTCATACACCACACTTCCATACCCTGCCGCATACACCACGCTGCCATGTCCTGCTGCAATCACTCCTGCCAGTAAAAATGCTACGATCTTGTTTCTTTTTTTCATTATGTAGAAATCCTCCATTTACAGATATTTACTTTTTGTTAAGTAAATATTACATACTTGTTTCATTTTGACGTATCTGCATTGTAACAGAGGATGATGTGCGATTCTACAAGTAGATATTTCCAGTTTGTTGGCGGGGCGATGGGTAAGAGTGCGGATGTCAGACTATGTTTTGTTATGATAATGCTGTGTTTTTTTCAAATATTATGCTGTATGCCAGATGGCACAAGCCTGAAAAAGCACTGGAATATAAAGAAAAATGGCTGAACGCCAAATCCGAACAAAGTAAGAATATTACACACAGAAACGCATAAACTATTAATGCCACTACCAAAAATACTGTTTGACATCACAGGATACCAATGGTATATTATTCGTAGTGGTTGTGCTACGGAAACTTGTGATGCCCGTAGCCGGTGGAGTTCCATGCGTGGACTCCACTTTTTTTATGCCTGTTTCAGAAAGGAAATACTATATGGCAAAAAACTTTCTCACCTATGAGCAGCAGCTACATACTCTTGAATATGATAAACAGCTTGCTATTCCTGATCATGAATATGCCACTAAAAAACTGGAAGAACTCAGCTACTACTCTCTAATAGGCGGATACAAATCTCTTTTCAAACATGCCCCATCAAATAAATATATTCATGGTGTTACTTTTGAGGAATTAGTTGCTTTCTATTACTTTGATGAAGAACTGCGTACCATATTTTTGAAATATATTCTTCATGTAGAACGCCATATAAAATCCATGTTTTCCTATCACTTCTGTGAAAAATATGGAGAACAGCAATCTATGTATCTTGATATAAATAATTACAATCATACCCGAAAAAACCACCATGACCTGATCCGCCTGACTCACTCATTACAAAAAGCGATTTCATTACCCAGCAAATATGCTTATATTGAGCATTCTGCCAATACATATCACAATGTGCCATTATGGGTTGCAACCAATGCCTTGACATTTGGACAAATCTCCAAAATGTATCAATATGCAACTACTGATATCAGAGCCAAAATCAGTAAAAACTTCCAGCATATTTCAGAGAAGCAGCTGCATCAGTTTATCAATATTGTTGGTAAATGCCGTAATGTGTGTGCACATGGAGAGCGCCTGTTTTCATTTAAAATCAATGAGACAATTCCTGATACTCTGCTACACCAGAAACTACAAATACAAAGAGTCCATAATCATTATGTTTATGGCAAGCAGGATTTATTCGCAGTAGTCATAGCTTTACGCTATCTGATAAGTAATGATGAATTCAAACAATTTAAGGCTGCTCTTTCAAAGCTTATAAAATCTGTACTTAAGCAGTGTCCTCATCTTACAGAACAACAATTGCTTGATCATATGGGGTTTCCTGCTAACTGGGATAAAATTAGCCGATACAGAAAAATATAGTTAAATATCTACCAAGAGTTCATTGACATCCCTATTCTGTGATGTTATGTACATATGGTTGTGCTATGTTGCTTGCGAGGCACATAGTCGGTGGAGTTCCATGCATGGACTCCACTTTTTATTTTCAGTGGCAATATCTTATTACTCATATCAATAATTTGCATTATGAGAAGTTCCAGGATGGAACAGTGAAATGCATTGAGGATGAGATACCATTTGAAGTGCCGGAGGGGTGGTGTTGGTGTAGATTAAGAGATATTTGTATGATGTTAGCCGGAAAATCCAAACCAGCTGATCAAATAAAATCAGAATATTTTGAGGGAAGTTATCCTTGCTTCGGGGGCAATGGAATCAGGGGATATGTAGATGAATATAATCAAGATGGAACTTTCAGTATTGTCGGTAGACAAGGTGCTTTGTGTGGAAACATTAATGTTGCAACTGGAAAGTTCTATGCCACAGAACATGCAGTAGTTACAACCCTGTTTGTTGGAATTGATTTTAAATGGAGCAATTATATTTTAGAGGCTCTGCGGCTTAATAAGTATGCAACTGGAGCAGCACAACCTGGATTATCAGTGGCAAATATACTTAATGTGTTTGTTCCAATTCCACCAACTCAAGAGCAAGATAGGATTGGTAATAATATTGACAAATCTTTAAAAATCATAGAAGTGATTGAGCAAGAAAAAACAGATTTACAAAAAAATATTATTACGGCTAAAAGCAAAATCCTCGACCTTGCCATTCGTGGCAAACTTGTGCCACAAGCCCCAAACGGGGAGCCAGCTTCTGTACTATTGGAGCGTATTCGTGCAGAGAAAGAAAAACTGATACTGCAAGGCAAAATCAAGCGTGATAAGAAAGAATCTGTCATCTTTAAAGGTGATGATAACTCTTATTATGAGAAGGTAGAAAGCAAAGTACACTGTATTAATGAAGAAATTCCATTTGATCTTCCAGAAGGATGGAATTTTATACGCTTAAAGTGTGCATGGGAGCTTGTATCCGGCAGAGATTTATCTCCGTCGGATTATAATAGTGACAATACCGGGATTCCTTATATCACAGGTGCAAGTAATTTTGAAAATGGACACGTTAGCTTGGTTCGTTTTACCGCTGTACCACAAGTACTTACATATAAGGGAGATTTACTTTTGACCTGTAAAGGAACTATTGGTGAAATTGCTCTTAATAACTTTGGAGAAGCACACATTGCACGTCAAATCATGGCTATACGTAACATTTATAATCTGAATGTAGAATTTTTGTCATTATGTATAGAACATGCCATGTCAGAAATCAAACAAGCTGCAAAGGGGCTGATTCCAGGAATATCTCGTGAAGACATTCTCAATTTGATTATTCCTATTCCGCCTGAAAAACATCAAAAAGAGATCGTACGAAATGTTCATGATTATTTAGAAAAACTCAATACCATTTCTCACACACTCAATTGAGATTCAATTACAGATAATTGCTCGAATGCAGTGCTTATTGCTATGCTAATACGCTTTTGTTCTGATAGTGATGGGAGTGCTATGAGCATTGCTCTCAGTGTAAGTGGCTTTAATTCTTTCTGATTAGTAGAACCTTCACCCATTTTCTCAAGATTACTTTGATGAGCTTTCATAAATGCATAAAGGAAAAAAGGGTGGATACAACTCCCGCCTCGGATAACTGTAACGTGAGAATCAGGTACTATCGAAAGTTTTTTATTATCATCATATGCCATATATAATCCAACACGTCCTAATGTTCCTGTTCCTGTTGAGTTGATTACCACATCGCCATTTTGCATATATTCATCAGCTGGATAACGCTTTAAGGTATCTTCATCAAGGTATTGTGCCAAACTAATATCAATGCCATTGTTCTTTGTATTGCACTTTTGGGCAAATACCAGAACATTACTTTTTTCTATATATTTAGGTGATTTACCTCGTCGGATTTCTTTAGCACAACAATTTTCTAAACGCATCCATGTCCAAGTGTCTGGTATATCATATAGTATTTCTTCGTCAATACATGACACTTCATTATCGACCTTCTCATAATAAGAGGAGTGTAGACATCTTTGATATAATATCATAGCGGTTATTACGCAAAAATATTATATCGGAGGTGTCTTTTTATGAAGACGAAACTAACATTTGAAGAATACTTGAGAAAGGAGAATTTATCAGATAATACGATTACATCGTATCTGTGGACAGCGAATTATTTCACTGAGAATTACGACTCAGTAAGTAAAGATAATCTGCTTGCCTACAAAGGTTATTTGATGGAATTCTTTAAGCCTAAAACGGTAAATCTGCGTATACAGGCGATAAACAAATATTTGGAGTATTTAGAAGAACAGCAATTACAGCTAAAGACCGTAAAGGTGCAGCAAAAGAACTTTTTAGAAAATGTTATCAGCAATGCAGATTACAATTTCCTTAAAAAACAGCTCAAAAAGGATGAAAATATTGAATGGTATTTTGTAGTTTGGTATTTAGCAGCTACAGGGGCAAGAGTGAGCGAACTCATTCAAATAAAGATTGAACATATTGAAATTGGCTATTTTGACCTATACACCAAAGGTGGAAAATTGCGACGATTATATATACCCAAAAAGTTAAAGAAAGAAACTCTTGAATGGCTGGAGAAAACACATCGTTCCTCCGGCTACTTGTTTCTAAACAGATATGGCGACAGAATTACCACACGAGGTATTTCACAACAACTGAAAAACTATGCCGAGAAATATGGACTTGATAAAAAGGTGGTTTACCCTCATTCATTCCGACATAGATACGCAAAAAACTTTCTTGAAAAGTATAATGACATTGCATTGCTTGCTGACTTAATGGGGCATGAAAGCATTGAGACAACTCGTATTTATCTTCGTCGTACTGCCAGTGAACAACAGGAACTAGTTGATAAAATTGTGACTTGGTAAAAAGTTAAGCCGCCCTCAGCCGCCTTCGGATGAAGGCGACTGATTAGCAAAGTAAAGAACTCGAAATAAGATCAAGTTGTTCAAAGAAAATTGATATTTGTTTAACAATTCGAAGTTGTTCGTCTAATGGAGGAATAGGAACAGTCATTATGGATAGTGCATTTAGGTATATTCCTTTTTGTGCTGTTCCTTTGCTGTTGTCATTAATCCATTTTTGAATTTGTGGTGCTTGAAATATACGCATCAAATAAAAAGGACTTATCAAACATGGCTTAATTACGGCAACACTTCTTTGTAATGCAAAATGCTCATTAGTTTCAACGACGGCACTACGACCGATGCTGCCTACAATGGTGAGTAACACATCACCAATTTCAATATCTGTACGTTGATTTTCAATCTCCCATTCTTCATTGGTTATCCATCGTGATGCATTATTGATTAGAATGGAATTGTTATTTACATTAGCAGCACTCAGTAGTGGTACGCCGAATTCTTTGTTTGATGGTGGATTGTGTGAGCCATCACTAATTGAAAAAGAGATATCCTTCAAAATAGTCCAACTCCAACCAGTAGGTAGAGAAATTCCATAATAAGAGTTATCATCACCTTTAAAGATGACAGATTCTTTCTTATCACGCTTGATATTACCTTGCTTTATCAGTTCTTCTTTTTCGTCATGTATTCGATTAAGTAGAACAGAAGCAGGTTCATCATTTGGATTTTGAGGTACAAGTTTTCCTCTGATTGCCAGGTTCAGAATTTTAGACTTTACAATTTGTAAAAGATTTTGTAATTCATCTTTTTCAAAAGAAATGTTTACTATGTAATTTAATATCTGATTTAGTTTATTTTGAAGTCTGATTTGTTCATTAACAGGTGGAATAGGAATTAATTTAGGCTTTATTCCAGGGACTGTTAATTGAGGAATGCTAGAACCTTCTCCTGTTTCAATTAATGATTCAAATACTGTTTTTAAATAATATAAATTAATTTCCTTAGATGGAGTAATTGTAATAAGCCTTACAATTGGAACAAAAGGGGTTTCTCTTACACAACAAAAGCCAATTGTACCTCTCGCAGAGATTGTAATACTTGGTTCCGTCACTCTTGGTTTGTTAGTGTATCCATATAACCCTTCATTTTCCATTCCATTAGAATAGATTGGGATTTTACAACTTTCAGTTAAACATGTTTCATAAACATCAGGTTTGTCTCCGCCAGCGAAAATGTCTGTTGTAATAACAGGAAGCCTACACCAACACCACCCCTCCGGCACTTCAAATGGTATCTCATCCTCAATGCATTTCACTGTTCCATCCTGGAACTTCTCATAATGCAAATTATCCTCACCTTTAAAGATAATTGTATCATTTTTAATATCCTTTTTTTTGAGCTTACCTTCCTTGAGCATCTGCTGCTTCTGCTCTCTGATTCGTTTCAATAATACCTCTGCCGGTTCATCATTTGGATCCTGTGGAACAAGTTTACCACGGATAGCCAGATCAAGTATTTTTTGCCTTAATGCTTTTGTATCCATTACTCCTCCACTTCTCCAATCAGTTGTTCTAATTCTGAAACTGCTTTGGCAATATTCTGAGATTTTTCTTTGATCTGATCCAGTAATTCTGCAAGTGTATAATTATCTGTATCAGATTCTGTCTTCATCCATGTGATATCCAAACTTGTCTTATCTCTTGCAAGGATATCCTGAATTGAGAACTTACGCCATCTTCCATTTGGATTTTCTTCACTATATGTTTCTTTTCGCTTGCTCAAATCTCCATCTGCATAACATGCTATAAAATCATCAAAGTGCTCCGGCTTTAAAGGATTAGTTTTTCCAAATGACGGCATATCATTTCTAAGATCATAAATCCAGACCTCTTTTGTATTTCCCTTATCTGTTTTTCCACGAGTAAAGAAAAATACATTCGTCTTAACGCCCTGTGCATAAAATATTCCTGTAGGCAGACGCAGAATTGTATGCAGATTACATTTATCTAATAAATCCAATCTTATTTTTTCGCCATCACCATCTGCAAATAACACATTATCTGGCAATACAACAGCAGCTCTTGCTTTTCCATTATTTTTCAAGCTTCGATAGATATGCTGTAAAAAATTCAGCTGCTTGTTACTGGTAGGATAGGTAAAATCATCACGCGTTGCACGCTCTCCGCCCTTCTTAGTGCCGAAAGGTGGATTCGTCAGAACTAGGTCATAATCATGCATTGATTTTCCAATATTTGAAAGTGTATCACCTAATGTAATAGGTGCTTCAATATCATGGAGCATAGCATTCATTAATGCCAAGCGGTGTGTATCATGAACAAGCTCACAGCCTGTAAATGCTTCCTCTTTCTCAAATTTTGCTAAATCTGCATCTGCAATATCAAAAAAATTATCCGTACGTTCGGCAACATACTGATGAGCAGCAATCATAAAACCAAAAGTTCCACAGGCAGGATCATTACATCTCTCACCTACTTGCGGTTTCATAAGTTTTGTCATCACATCAATCAAAACACGTGGAGTAAAATACTGACCTGCACCAGATTTCTTTTCATTAGCATTTTTCTCAAGTAATCCCTCATATAGATTTCCAAGACCTTCTTCTCTTGCAGAATACCAATCAAGACTGTCTATCGTGGCTATAATTTTCTCAAGATTCTTAGGCTCATCAATATTTGTTGCTGCCCCCTGATATATTTCACGAATTCTGCCTGTACCATTATCCCCAAGTTCTGATAACAGCTCATTGTAAAATTTTTTCAATTCTACTCCGCTTTTAGCCTTCAATTTATCCCAATGATATTTCTCTGGAATCTGTTCTTCTGTTCCGGTTTCCTTCGCCATTTTCAAAAACAAAATATATGTTAACTCTGTAACATACTGATGATATGTGATGCCATCATCCCTTAGCACATTACATAAATTCCATAATTTTGATACAATTTCTTGTGTTGTCATGCAACATTTCCTCCGTCATCATACAAATATTCATTTAATTCAAGCACAATGCTTTCCAGATTATTTTGAAATACTTTATTTATCTTATTAAACCCTCCATAGCTTGCAAACCTGCTATCTTCATCAAATACTTTGACGTTCATTACAGATTCCCCAAGCAGATATTTTTCAATGCGAGATATCCAGCTCTGTTCCTGCTTTGAAAAATTATGTTTTTTTCTAAGTTTCTCAACCGCTCTGTGAATACGTGCTTCATGACTAATCAGCGTTGAACCAATTGCATAACGTCGAATCAAACTTATAATATCTGCCATTATCTCTTCATTAGTCAATTCGTAAATTGCAGTATTCAACTGCTGTGTAGTAAAGCCTTCTCTATCAAGTGTTAATCTCAGATCCTTCAAATCTTTTCTTGTCAAATCCTTTGGTCTGGTACAGATAATATTTAATGCCGCAATTTTATTTTGATTACTCTGAATATAGCGTGAGAACGCATTCAGATAATCCTCTGGTTTTTCTGCATTTCCATATCCACGGGAATGTTCTGTCAATTCATCCTCTGCATCAGAAACTACAACAGGACGAGAACCATTTGCCTTTGTCTCTTGCATCATTTTAAATACATCACGATATTTAAACAGAAGCTTCTTAGCTTCCTGCACATCTGACTTTTCAATTTCCATAATAAGCTGCGATGGGTCTTTTCCATCAGTCATGCTAATGAAATAATCCATCATTTTAGGCGACATATTTCGTTTTTTTCTCTGCAGTTTAGCAATTATCTGAGTAATCTGCTGTTCTGTCTGTTTATCATCATTAATTTCAGACAGACCATCTAATAGCTGAGTAAAGCTTGTTGTAGGATTTACCACTACTGGTTTCATAGTATTCACATCATTCAAAGAATCATATACACCCACAGGATCATATATTTCAAAATGTGTCTTATGAATTTTCGGACAGAGTCTGGTAGCACGTCCTAACATCTGTTCAAATAAAATACGCGATTTCACACGGCGCATAAACACTAATGTTGTAATTTCCGGCACATCAATTCCTGTAGTCAACAAATCTACTGTTACTGCAATGCTTGGATAATTCTCGTTCTTGAAGCATTTGATAGCTTCCTGAACCTTCTTAGGGTTTCCACCGCCAACACTGCCTGTTATCTTCATAATAGCCTCATTAGAAACTCCATATTTTGAATAAATATCTCTTAAAATTGATACAATCATATCTGCATGTTGATCATCAACCGCATATATTAAAGTTTTACCCTGTTCTTCCGGATTCTCAGGGTCAATATCTCGAGCAATCTCACTTAAAACTGTCTTATTAAAATTCTCAGTAATAACCTGACGATTAAACTGTTCAACATCAAAGTCTAATTCATCAACCAACAATTCACTATTTGTAATTTCACCTGTCACAGGGTCATAGATCATAACTGTATCACCTGATTTGTAGTGAATTCCACCAGTGCTGAGTTTTGTTTCCAGATGATGCGGAGCATCATGATCTACTAAATATCCCTCAATGACAGCTTCCCGATATGTATATTTAAACACAGGCTGTCCAAAGATCTCTGTCGTCTGAAGTGCAGGTGTTGCTGTAAGTGCAATCTTCACCGCATCGAAATATTCAATTACGCTTCGATATTTACTTTGATAATCTCTCTGGTCACGATACAAAATCTCCGTGTCGCCCATTTCCTTGTCAAGAATATATCCGCGGTGTGCTTCGTCAATGATAACCAGATCATAGTCTGTAACAGCCGGCATAATTTCTCCGTCATTATATAAAATACGCTTAACCATACTCTGCACAGTAGCAACCTGGATTCTGGTTTCTTTATCAATATTTTTTTCTTCAAATCCCTTGATATTGTAAATCTCATCAAGTGTCATTAAGTCTTCCAATTTAACTTCTTTGAATACATCTGCAGCCTGTTCTCCAAGAGAAGTACGATCAACAAGAAATAAGATACGCTTGAATCGGTTCGTCTTTAAAAAACGATAAATCATACCTAATACAGTACGTGTTTTTCCTGTTCCAGTCGCCATAGCCAAAAGAATATTCTTTTTTCCTTCAATAACTGACTGTTCTGCCGCTTTAATAGCATTTAACTGATATTCACGCAAATTTAATCCATTAGGATCTGTAAGAAAATCATATGGTAATGCTTTCAATGCGGAATTACCCTCTTGAGGATTTTTCTCCAACAATTCTATCATTCCCATAGGACTCATCCAGCCATGAAGAGCTGTCGGATTATTCACAGGATTTCTCAAATCTAAAAACCAGATTCCTGACTTTGTCTCAAGCTGTTTTAAATATGGTCTTCCGTTGGTTGCAAAAGTAAATGGTACTTTATATTCACCCCATTCTCCAATCTTATACTTTGAATCTTCCTTACGAATATTACGTGGATATTCTTTTCCCTGATAATCAATAACAGACGGAATATCCTTATGTATTGCTTTTGCCTCAATAACACCGATCAACTTAGTGTCAACAAATAACGCATAGTCTACACGTCCGCTCTGTCCTAATGTAGAATTTGTTGGCCATTCAGCGATAGCCATATTATGTCCTTTTGCCGGACGAGTTCCTTTAGAATAACGCAGATTTTCTGTATCTGCTTCCCAACCTACTTGACGCAATTGCTCATCAATAATATATCTCGTTTCAGCTTCTGATTTTGGTCGCTGACTTGCCATTTTATCAGCCCGCTTCTGACGCTCTGATTTGGAGATAGCATCAGCCATACTTGCTTTTTGTTCTGCCTGTTTTGTAAGTTCTTCTACTTGTTTTTCTTCTGCAGCTTTTTCTTCCTGTGTAACCGATACTTTCTTATGTTCTAATTTAGGCATAACAAAATCATGGTGCTGATAATTCCAATCCCCATAAGTCTGCATAAACCATTCACAAAGACTATATGCCATTTCAAGCAGGATTTTACATTCTGATACAGACTCATAATTCTCATGCACAGCTTTATTTCTGGCTTTTCTAAGAGCATGTAAAATATCAGTTAAATCCCTTGTCAACAAACCTTCTCTTTGAAGATTATCTATTCTTGTAACTGCTGTATTATCATAGGGCAATTGAATTCTGTCATAAGTAAAAATTAGATTAACAATGCTCTCCCCTATCATTCCCAATTTCATAAGGCATGAATTAGGATCCGAAAAACAATACTTTTCAGCCTGACAACCAAATGTGGATAAAACCGGAAACTCTGATTGCAAAAAGTCAAAATTTGATTTCATAAGAGTCACCTCCTCGTTCTGTATCTACATTCATAGAATAATCAATAATATCATCTATCTGACAATGAAGAATATTACATATCCTAATTAACACTTCCAATCTGACAACTTGGTTTTTTCCCATTTTAGCCATAGCATTTGTACTTATTCCACTCTTATGGACTAATTGAGTCTTACTAATTTTTTTATCAATTAACAGCTTCCATAGCTTATCATAACTAACTGTCAATATAATATACTCCTTCCACCATAGTATTCACTCAACTTCTCATAATACAGTATTATATCATGTATACTGATACTTTTTCAATCTCAGCTTGAGTTTTTCAAGCACTATATTGCATCACCTTTCGTTACCTTTTTCTGTCGCTCTGGTCGAATCTAAAAAAATCTCAAAGTGCCTAAAATCAAGGATTCTTATAAATCTGTTCGATATAATGCAGCTATTGTCTCTATATGTAGAGTAATCTTTGCATTGTATGAAACAGTATTTTCAATAAAGCCTGAGAACTTGAAAAAATCAAGAAATTGATATTCTGAAAAAAATTTTTTTCAATGACAACATACTCCTCCATGTACATACTATTATCAAAAATAAAACCCGCGCATCCAAAACGGTATGTTACGTTTTAGACGCACGGGTTTTCAGGTAATATATTAATTTATGTACATTTTATGCAAATGGATTCTCTGTCGGATATGGCAGGGATGCAGGCTGATTGTAGTTAATATCTTCCATCGGAACGCCAAGATATTTGAATACTTCAAACAGTGCTTTTCCGTAATGTCCGAATGCAACTGCTCCGTGATGCGGATAGTTTTTCTCGATCAGTACATGGCGGTAGAATCTTCCCATCTCAGGAATTGCAAATACACCGATGGAACCGAAGGAACGTGTTGCTACCGGAAGTACTTCGCCCTGTGCCACGTATGCGCGGATCTTATTGTCGGATGTAGACTGCAGACGGTAGAATGTGATATCGCCCGGTGCAATGTCTCCCTCTAAAGTACCGTTTGTCACTTCGACCGGAAGGCTTCTTGCCATGATCATCTGGTACTTCATCTCACAGCTTGCAAGTTTCTTAGAGCAGGTATTTCCACAGTGGAATCCCATGAATGTATCAGTATGTTTGTAATCAAATTTTCCTTTGATGGACTCTTCATACATATCTTTCGGTACAGAGTTGTTGATGTCAAGTAAAGTTACTGCATCCTGGCTCACGCAGGTTCCGATGAACTCACTCAGTGTTCCGTAGATATCAACCTCACAGGAAACCGGGATTCCGCGTCCGGTCAGACGGCTGTTTACATAGCATGGTACAAATCCAAACTGTGTCTGGAATGCTGGCCAGCATTTTCCGGCGATGGCTACATATTTGCGGTAACCTCTGTGCTCCTCTACCCAGTCGGTCAGTGTCAGCTCATACTGTGCAAGTTTTGCAAGAATCTCCGGTTTTTTATTTCCGGTGCCAAGCTCTTTTTCCATATCTGCAACAACTTCCGGGATACGCGCATCTCCTGCATGTTTGTTAAATGCCTCAAATAAATCTAACTCAGAGTTCTCCTCAATTTCAACACCAAGGTTGTATAACTGCTGGATCGGAGCATTACATGCAAGGAAGTTTAACGGTCTTGGTCCGAAAGAAATGATCTTTAACTCGGATAATCCAATAACAGTTCTTGCAATCGGCAGGAAATCATGGATCATATCTGCACAGTCTGCTGCGTCACCTACCGGATATTCCGGAATATATGCATGTACATTTCTTAATTTTAAGTTGTAGCTTGCATTTAACATACCACAGTATGCATCACCACGTCCCTGGATCAGGTTGTCCTGTGTTTCCTCTGCTGCTGCAACAAACATCTTCGGTCCCTCGAAATGTTTTGCAAGCAGTGTCTCGGAGATCTCCGGTCCAAAGTTGCCAAGATATACGCAGAGTGCGTTACATCCTGCTTTCTTGATGTCCTCTAATGCCTGTACCATGTGGATCTCGCTCTCCACGATACAGATCGGGCACTCATAGATATCTGCTGCACCGTATTTATCTGTGTAGGCCTTTACCAATGCCTCTCTTCTGTTTACAGATAATGACTCCGGGAAGCAGTCACGGCTGACTGCCACGATACCAACTTTTACTTCTGGAATGTTATTCATTTTGTTTTCCTCCGCTTTCTTTTTTTCTGTACATACTTCATTTTTTCTATAAAAATTTATTCTCTGACATTTAAATTTTTGCCGATGAGTCCGATATGACTTCCCTCCGGCAGCCCGCCCTCGGCATGACCGATGAGCCATTTATTCTTTGCTGTAAGAAGTGCATCCTCCCCGCCGGCGTGTGCCTCATCCAACGGATAATTGGTGCCCTTCGGCAGAATGACTGCCACCTGGAATCCTGCATCGTCCACATGACATGGTGCATAATGCAGTGTGGTCGCATACACCTCCACGGCTGTTCCTGCCGGGATGCGGAATGCTTCCATTTTCGATGTCTCATAGGTAAAATCATCGGTCACATCTGCCTCTGAACCTAATATTAAGACCGCATCGGTTGCCGCAAGATTGATCTCTGAGCTGCGGTGATATTCCACTGCATTTAAAAGCACATTGTGTCCATTACAGTATCCGATCTGAATCGGCAGTTCTCCGTAAAAGACTTTCTCAATCTCCTTTGCCACCGGCAATGCCTCTAATTCTGCGATCGACGGCTCGTAAACTACATCGGATGGAACCGGCGTCTTTTTCATTGCCTCCGTCAATGCTGAAAAATCAATATTCCGGATTACTTTTCCATATTTGCGAAAACGTGCATCCGTAACTTCGTAAATCTGCATGCTCTATTCCCTCTTTTCTTATCTTCTATCTCATTTGCCCTGCAGGTTTTCTTTCCTGCATAAGCAAATTTTTTCTGGTAGCCGACTGTTACTATTCAAAACAGTCAGGAACAATACCCTTTCCTGTCCGTCAGATGATCTTGTCAAACAGATCTTTGCATGCCGGATAAATATTTTTAAACTGCTGGTAGCGTGCCTCATATTTTGCAGCAAGTTCAGGATCCGGCTCCACCGTATCGACCACTTTTACGATTGCGGCTGCTGCAGATTCCACATCTTTGTACTCACCACATGCAACGGCTGCAAGCATTGCGCCTCCTAAAGATGGTCCCTCTTCCGTCTCAAGTACATCTACTTTGATATTTAATACATTTGCAATGATCTTTTTCCAGAGAGGACTCTTTGCCCCACCTCCGCAGATCTTAGTGCGCTCGATCGGAATACCAAGTGTTTTTGCAACTTCAAAGGAATCACGCAGTGCAAATGCAACACCTTCTAACACTGCCTGGGTCATATCCGCTCTTGTCGTATCCATCGTCATGCCAATAAAAGTGGCCCTCGCATTCGGGTTATTGTACGGGGAACGCTCCCCCATCAGATACGGCAGATAGTATACATGGTTTTCGCCAAGTTTTGTGATCGCTTCCTGCTCTTTTTTGTAATCTTTGGTTCCGATGATCTCATCCATCCACCATTTGTTACAGGACGCTGCGGATAACATACATCCCATCAGATGATAAGCTCCATTTGCATCACAGAATGCATGTAGTGCATTGTGCTTATCCACACCAAATTTTGCAGAAGAAATAAAGATCGTTCCACTTGTTCCAAGTGAAATGTTGCATTTTCCATCTCCGACAGTTCCGGTTGCAACTGCAGCTGCTGCATTATCTCCCGCACCGGCTGCCACCTTCACATTCTCAGATAAGCCCAGTTCTTTTGCAATCTCCGGTAAGACCGTACCGACACATTCATAGCTCTCATATAACTTCGGCAGCATGTCGGTCGTAATGCCGCAGATTTCACACATTTCTTTCGACCAGCATCGGTTCTTCACATCCAAAAGCAGCATACCGGACGCATCCGAAACATCCGTACAGTGCTCTCCGGTCAGCTTATATGCAAGATAATCTTTTGGCAGCATGATCTTTTTGATCCTTGCAAAATTCTCCGGCTCTTTGTTTTTTACCCAGAGAATCTTTGGTGCGGTAAAACCGGTAAATGAAATATTTGCCGTATATTCTGACAATGTTTCTTTGCCGATCTCATTATTTAAGTAATCGCACTCCTCTGTTGTCCTGCCATCATTCCACAGTATCGCCGGTCTTATCACCTCATCCTTGTCATCAAGAATTACCAGTCCATGCATCTGACCGCCAAAACTGATTCCGGCAACTTCTTCTTTCGGAAAACCTTCCAAAAGTTCTTTTAACCCCTGCATCGACTCTTTGTACCAGTCTTCCGGTTTCTGTTCCGACCAGCCCGGATTCGGGAAATAAAGAGGATACTCTCTTGATACAATATTTTTTACATTTCCGGCTGCATCCATTAAAAGCAGCTTCACGGAAGATGTTCCAAGATCAATTCCTATGTACAACATACCGCTCTCCTTTTTACAAATCACTTCATTGTGTGCTCGTGCACGTTTTATTTATCATACATCCGGGATGACCATTTTGCAATATACTTTTTGTACATTTTTTCATATTTATTTTTGTTTACATTTACTTATACGTTCATTTTTCACATTATTTCAGCCATGTGCACTTCCATCCGATTCGTAGAACACTTCTTTTTCCTGTTCCCATCTATGTGCACATGCACACAAGTTGACAATGTATTGTTTTTTATGTTATCTTTATTTGTATGAATGATGTTGGCATCAAAGTGAATCAATTGAAATAAAAAGGGGTTTTTCTATGGCTACCATGAAGGAAATTGCAGAGCTTTCCGGTGTTTCACGCGGCACTGTGGACCGTGTGTTAAATCACCGCGGCATTGTCAACGCCGAGACAGAACGGAAAGTTTTAGAAATTGCAAAGCTTTTAGACTATCAGCCAAACAAGGCTGGTATTGCGCTTGCAGCGCAAAAGAAAAAATTAAAAATCGGTGTCCTGCTTTTCGGCGCAGAAAATCCGTTTTTTGATGAGGTCATGGACGGTCTTCGCCAAAAACTTGAAGAACTGTCCATTTACGGATGTACCGTGATTGAACGCCGTATTTCTTTTGATTTACAAAGTCAGCTTCAGACGATCGATGAACTGCTAAAAGAAGAGATCCATGGACTGATCCTCTCTCCCTACAATGATCCTGCCATACAGGAAAAGATAGATTTGCTCTGGGAAAACGGCATCCCCTGCATTACGATCAACACCGACATGCCTGATTCGAAACGGATTGCCTATGTCGGCAGCGACTACCACAAATGCGGGCAGACCGCCGCAGGGTTATTACATCTGTTTTCCGGAGATTATGCAAGTGTCGGTATCGTGACCGGCTCTCACAATGTTCTCTGCCACGAAGAACGTATCAGCGGTTTTACCTCTCATCTTCATACAAAGCATCCAAATATCCGCATTGTGGATGTCGTGGAAAATGGCGATGATGATTATAAGAGTTACGAAGTAGTTTCTGACCTCTTAGACCGCCACCCGGATCTGTCTGCACTTTATTTTACAGCAGCCGGCGTCTATGGTGGATGCCGTGCAGTTTTAAACGCATCCCTGCAGCGTCCTCTTAAGATCATTACATTTGATGCTGTTCTATCGACCTGTGAAATGATACGAAACGGCGTAATCTCTGCCACAATCTGCCAACAGCCGGATGAGCAGGGTGCACGCTCCCTCTCCCTTTTGGTAGATTATCTGCTGACCGGAAAACTGCCGGAAAACCGCTGCATTTACATGGATCTAAGCATTAAAATAGCGGAGAATCTTTAAGAGATGTGCTTCTTTCCTTTTTTTGCACTCCGGTAGAGCAGAATCGCACTGATCACATCCGCCACAAAAAAGAAATGCTGTCTGCGAAAAAACAAATTCACCGGATTCCTGATTTTTCAGGAACCGGCGTTTCTTTTATCCCGGCAGTTTCCGGTACCATTCGCTGTCTTTCTAAATACGAATGATAAACCATACGTTGAACCTGATATCATCGTTATTTGTAACAAGTCTAAGTTGGATGACCACAGATGCAACAGTGCATCGGACTGAATCATCGAGATTGCATCCCCAGCAGATCAATACAATTTCGATGACGATATACAGGTATGTATTTACGATAATCTGACAATCAACATTACAGAGCTGTTAAGATAAATCTGACTCTATTTATGCCTCTTCTTTTTCTTTTTATTTTGCTCATTTACCATTTCATCTATGCAAACCAAAATATACTGTCGCCATTTATTTACATTTTTAAAGTATCGCATTTTGTTTTTTATAGTAACAAAATAATACACTAGTAACACACTATAAATCAGGAATAATACCCACCTAGCCGGCATTCCTATTTCTGATAGCATAGTAACGCATAGAGTTATTACTGCTACCATCAATGCCAACATTGTAATTGCAAACGACATTACAGCTATATAATCATCCTCTAATGCCTCTGCCTTAAGTTTTAAAAGCATATCCTTATCCTCTTTTATTGGGTAAAGATGTTTTTTTACATACTTAATTTCATTCTCGTTCAAAACAAAATTTTCTTCAAGTCTATCGCACATCTTCTCAAAGCTATTTTTTTGAACTTTCTTCATATATTTTATCATTCCTTTCATGGCAACGCTATCATACTACAACATTCTTCAACGTGCAAACCCTCTATATTTTTCTCACACCATTCTCAACTGCCTATTCTTCTCCTCCACCAGTCATGCAATCCATGAACCTGCCGAAAAAAGCCTTTAAAACAAACAACTAATAAAGCCCTGCAAAAACGACTTTCTCCATATGAAATAGAAAAATACACAGTAATGTGTAACTCTCAAATAAAACATGCGGATAACATATATCACTACAATTAGTATAATATCATTGCCTGGCTATTACAAATATGTTAAAATCAACGTAATACTACAAGTTAAATATAAAAGAGAAATTTATATATTTATCTCAACAGACAACATTAACACAAGTTATACTATTATCGATACTATATTTGCAATGGCCTCTCGACAACATAATATGCTTACCCAGGCAGCTGGAGGACGTGCTCTCATCTGATCCGAGCCTTACGGAAAGGATGATTATTATGGTTTCATGGAATGACTTATTTACTTTTATCATCATGTTGATGGCGATTCTGACTTACATAGATACCCACAGAAAACATAAGAAATAGCCGTCCTGCTCTCTGGTAAAGTTTAGGAACGGCTATCTCTTGATAACTTAGTATTAAATTCGCCGGGTCGGGTGAAGTGCACTCACCTTCCGGCTGCCTCGTTAAGTATATTATATGTCATATATATTTTTTTGTCAAACAGCCATCATCAAAATGTAAAGGAGGTATACACTATGCCATTTTCAAAAGAAAACACCTACACAACCGATTACATCTATTCTCTCCCGGAAGGACAGCGTGCAGAACTGATCGATGGTGTTATTTATGATATGGCACCACCAAACAGATTGCATCAGGAACTTGTTATGAATTTATCCGCAGAAATCCGTGAGTATATCAGTAAAAACAATGGATTTTGTAAGGTCTATCCTGCCCCATTCGCCGTTTTTCTGAATAAGGATGATAAAACATACGTTGAACCTGATATCAGCATTATTTGTGACAAGTCTAAGCTGGATGATCGTGGATATAATGGTGCACCGGACTGGATCATCGAGATTGCGTCTTCAGGTACGAAACGAATTGATTACGGTGTGAAGTTATTCAAATACCACTCTGCCGGTGTACGTGAATACTGGATCGTAAATCCACTGACCAGGACAGTAAATGTTTATGATTTAGAAAAAGAAGAACTGACAGATCTGTACAGTTTTGATGACGATATACAGGTATGTATTTACGATGATCTGACGATCAACATTACAGAGCTGTTAAAGCAATAGAATACACGCTCTGCGAACATTCTATTGTTATGAATAAATCAGGACTTCCTTCAATGGTGGTCCTTATTTTATATCAGTATGACATAAAATATGTCACGAAATGCAACACAAAATTTAAAAAGTGCCGTAAATACGGCACTTTACGAGTGGACCTGACGGGAGTCGAACCCGTGTCCAAAAACCAATCCCCTGTCCTTCTACGAGCGTATCCTATGTTTTAACATTCCCTCTGCCAGACCTGCGTAGGCACAGTTCCGGTTTCAGTAGCTTCATCGTACGCCCGCAGGCTCAAAGCTTTGCCTGCGTCGTTTCTCACATAGTCGAAGCCTGGGTCCTAAAGTGTGAGTGCTCTAGGTCAGACTGCTGCCATTAGGCAGCGTATGCTAAATTATCTTCAGCGTTTAATTTTAATTTTGGAATTTGACGCATCCCGTGCGACTCGCTTCTCCAGCTTCATGATCCCTGTCGAAACCATTACAAGCCCATAAATATATATTTCAGATGCAGCCCTTTCACACACAAGATATCATTTCCTGTGAATCAAAAAGACCACATCATCCATTCTTTTTCCATAAATTTCTTTAGTACAGATTCTTTACTTTGAAATCCCGCTCCGCCTCACGCCGCATATCCTTCTTTGCAATATCCTGACGCTTATCATACTGCTTCTTACCTTTTGCAAGCGCAATATCAACTTTCACAAGACTTCCTTTAAAGTATACCTCAACTGGCACTAAAGTATAACCCTTTTCTGCGATTTTTCCGACCAGCTTGCGGATCTCTGACTTATGCATCAGAAGCTTCTTCGGACGCAGCGGATCGCGGTTGAATATATTTCCCTTTTCATAGGGACTGACGTGCATGCCATAAATAATGACTTCTCCGTTCTCGATACGGATAAACGCTTCCTTGATACTGCATTTTCCCATGCGCATGGATTTTACTTCCGTGCCATGCAGCTCAATGCCAGCTTCATAACGCTCCTCTAAGAAAAAGTCATGGTAGGCTTTTTTGTTGTTCGCAATCAGTTTTTTTTCTGTCTTTGCCATCATGCCCTTCCTTTCTTATCCAATATCCAGCCTGTATAGTATACCCCGAAATGCCGGGGAACGCAAGATGATTTTTTATTCTTCCTCATTCTCCCGCACCACACGAAAGTCGATTGTACGCAGTATCTTGTCAGTTCCTGTCACCATGACATGTACGCGCTGTCCTAGTTTATAGCGGATGTTCGTCACCTCGCCAACCAGCTCATAAGTACTTTCATTATAATGGAAATAATCATCTACAAGTGTTGTCACATGTACGAGCCCCTCCACCGTATTCGGAAGTTCCACATAAAATCCCCATTCGGTCACGCCGGAGATCACACCCTCAAACACCTCACCGATACGCTCTGACATATATTCCACCTTTTTCAGCTTGTCGGTCTCACGCTCAGCCTCATCCGCACGGCGCTCCATCTCGCTCGAATGTTTCGCAACTTCCGGCAGGATCTTGTCATAATGCTCTATTTTCTTTGCATTCATCCGTCCGCGCAGATTGTCCTTGATAATACGATGGATCTGCAGATCCGGGTATCTGCGGATCGGTGATGTAAAATGACAGTAATAAGGTGTTGCCAGTCCAAAATGACCGGTGCTCATGGTCGTATACTTTGCCTGCTTCATGGAACGCAGTGTCAGCCGGCTGATCAGTGCCTCCTCCGGCGTTCCATCGATCTTTTGCAGCAGCTTCTGCAGTTCTTTCGGATGCACTTCGTCCTGTCCGATATGGATAGAATAACCAAAATTATTGATAAATGTCGATAACTTCTTGATTTTTTCAGTATCCGGGTTGTCATGTGTACGGTATACAAACGGCAGTTCCTGCCAGAAATAATCCTGCGCTACCGTTTCATTGGCGATCAGCATGAAATCTTCGATGATCTTCGTTGCAACATTCCGCTCGTAAGGCTTAATCTCGACCGGTTTTCCCTTGTCATCGAGCACGATCTTCGTCTCCGGAAAATCAAAATCGATCGAGCCGCGCTTCATACGTTTTTTGCGCAGAATCGCAGCCAGTTCCTGCATCAGTTCAAACATCGGAACCAGTTCTTCATACTCTCTGATCTCATTTTCATCATGATCTTCAAGGATTTTTTTCACACTGGTATAACTCATGCGGCGGTCGACTTTGATCACGGACTCTGCGATCGTGTGATCGATCACATTTCCCTTCGCATCGATCGTCATCACACAGCTTAAGGTGAGGCGGTTTTCGCCTGCATTTAAAGAACAGATCCCATTTGACAATTTATGCGGCAGCATCGGGATCACGCGGTCGACTAAATAAACAGATGTACCGCGGGATAATGCCTCCACATCCAGTGCGCTGTGCTCCTGCACATAGTTTGAAACATCCGCAATGTGCACGCCAAGCTTATAGTTATCTCCCTCTTTTGTCAGTGTGATCGCATCGTCAAGATCCTTCGCATCCTCCCCATCGATCGTGACCGTCTGCCAGTCCCTGAAATCCATGCGTCCTGCCATATCTGCGGTGCTGACTTCGTTCGAGACATTTTCCACCTGATGCATGATCTTTTCTGAAAATTCTACCGGCAGGTCGTAAGCCTTTACGATAGACATAATGTCTGTCCCCGGATCATTGATATGACCAATGATCTCAACCACTTTCCCTTCCGGTTTTTTTCCCTCTTTGCCGTAGTCCGTGATCTCGACCACGACCTTATGTCCGCTGACAGCTCCTTTCGAACGCTCCTGCGGAATAAAAATATCTGAACCGAATTTAGGATTGTCCGGCACGGCAAATCCAAACGTCTTACTTTTTTCATAAGTACATACGATTCGTGTGGTACCGCGGGATATAATTTTTGTAATCGTACCTTCCCTGCGTTTTCCACTATTCTCAGAAGTAACCGCCACCTGAACCGTATCCATATGAAACGCACCATGCACTTGTGATTCCGGGATGAAGATATCTTCCTCTTCCCCCTCGATGCTGACAAATCCAAAACCTCTTGCATGCGCCGTAAATGTACCGATTAAGTATTTTCCTTCTGATTTGATATATTTTCCCTTGGAAGTCACCTCGATCCTTCCATCCATCACAAGCGCATCAAGTACTTCCTGCAGTTCACTGCGCTGGGATTTCGGTACTGATAAAACGACTGCCATCTCCTTTGCTTTCATCGGTACATAAAACTCATCGCAGATAAACTGGTAAATTGTCTTTTTCCGTTCTTCTAAAATTGTTTTCTCCATAAACCCCGTCCTTTTTTCTTATGAAAAAAATGACTGCCGCATCTGCGACAGCCATCCATTCATCTTAAAAAATACTCATATTTAATACCGCTGCAATCACGATAAACAAGATAACAAAAATTCTGGTCAGTTTTACTAACATACCTTCCATGGAACGTCCTTTGTTCTTGCCCCAATATGTGTCTGCTGCACCTGCGATTGCTCCAAGTCCTGCGGATTTACTTTCCTGCATTAAGATGATAACTGTCAATGCCACACTGATTATAATAAAAACTACAGTCAAAATTGTTTTTACAACTGCCACGATCGTTCCCTCCTAGGTTACAAACTCACAACTTTAATCATTGTAACATAGACGTTTCCTTTTTTCAACCCATTTTTTCAGCTTTCTGCTTTTCAGTGATTTCTTCCGGCACAAACACCGCATCCTCTGCCAGTTCCTCCTCAATGCGTAAAAGCTGGTTATACTTGCTGGTGCGCTCTGCGCGGCACGGTGCTCCCGTCTTGATCTGTCCGGCATTGACCGCCACTGCAAGGTCTGCGATAAATGCATCCTCCGTCTCCCCGGAGCGATGGGAAATGACCGTATGATATCCGGCTGACTTCGCCATCTCAATCGCATTTAACGACTCCGTCACGGTTCCGATCTGGTTTACTTTGACAAGGACTGCATTTGCAGCACCAAGTTTAATTCCGCACTGGATACGTTTGGGATTGGTCACAAACAGATCATCTCCGACAAGCTGTACTTTATCACCAAGTCTCTTTGTCAGTTTCTGCCATCCTTCCCAGTCATCTTCGAACAATCCGTCCTCGATAGAAACGATCGGGAACTGCTGCACGAGTTCCTCATACATGGCGATCATCTCTTCAGAACTTCTTGCGATCTCCTGTTCTTCCCCATTTCCCTTTGACTCTCCCGGAAATACATAGACGCCGCGCGCCTCGTCATACAGTTCACTCGCCGCCGCATCCATCGCATAAACGATATCCTCCCCGACACGGTAACCTGCCTTTTCCACCGCTTTTGAGAGATAAGAAAACGCTTCTCCCGTATTCTTAAAATCCGGTGCAAAACCGCCCTCATCCCCGACTGCTGTACTCATACCGTTTTCGTTTAAGATCTGGCGCAGAAAATGATATACTTCTGCACCCATTTTAAGAGCCTGTGAGAAACCGCGTGCTCCGACCGGCATGATCATAAATTCCTGAAAATCAAGCGTATTTTTTGCGTGGACACCGCCGTTGATCACGTTCATCATCGGAACCGGGAGCGTTTTGGCATTGGTTCCGCCAAGATAGCGGTATAATGGCATATCCAGTGCCTTTGCAGCCGTCTTTGCACAGGCAAGCGATACCCCGAGGATCGCATTTGCCCCAAGGTTTCCCTTATTATCGGTTCCGTCAAGTTCCACCATTGTGCGGTCTAATTTTGCCTGCTCTAACACATTCATCCCAAGCAGCATTTCCCGGATTTTTGTGTTTACATGATCCACGGTCTTCTGCACACCAAGGCCGAAATAATCTTTATCACCATCACGCAGTTCGATTGCCTCAAATCTTCCCGTACTTGCACCGGAAGGGACAGACTCTCTCGCCGTGATCTTTTTGCCGGTTGTCTCTGTCTCGGCAGTCACCTCGACCTCCACCGTCGGATTTCCTCTTGAATCCAATATCTGTCTTGCATGCACATCTGTGATCTTAATTTTTAATGACATAAAAAAATTCCCCTTTCACACAATCTTTTTCCGTAGTATGTGTAATCGAGGAATCATTTATAACTTTTTTACGGTAAAATAAATTTTTGCAGCGTCGTATATAAAAGTTTCGGATCGATCGGTTTTGCAAGGTGTTCATTCATCCCTGCTTCTTTCGTCTGTCTTCTGTCCTCATCTCCTGCGTTTGCTGTCATTGCAATGATTGGAAGTTCTTTGACATCTGCTCTGTCTAAAGCACGGATCTGTCTTGCTGCCTCAATTCCGTCTAAAACCGGCATGCGAATATCCATCAATATTGCATCAAAATAATATTCCGGGGCATCTGTCACAAGTTCCACCGCTTTCTTGCCATTTTCCGCTGTGACAACCTCAAACTGTTTCTTTTCCAAAAGTCCCTTTGCAACGATGACATTAAGCGGATGATCCTCAACAAGCAGAATCCGCTTTCCCTCAAAACTGATATTCTCTGTTCTTTCCTTCCGCGCCTTTTTCCGGCGGTCAAAACCAAGTTTTGCGGTCACGGTAAACACGGTGCCTTTTCCTTCCGCACTCTCTACCGTAATGTCACCATCCATCATCCTTGCATAATTGCGCGCAATGGACAGTCCCAGACCGCTCCCTCCATAAACACGGGTATTTTCTTCATGCTCCTGTGTAAAAATTTCAAATACTTTTGGCAGAAAATCTTTTGCGATACCAATTCCATTATCGGAAACGACTGCGGTCAGCTGTACTCTTCCATCCGTTTCCTGCTCTGCAACAGAGACGTTGACATTTCCACCTTTGGGGGTAAATTTCACCGCATTGTTGATCAGATTTACCATGATCTGTTCTAACCTTGTGGAATCCCCAATATACACTTCCGAGATTTTCTTTCTTCTTTCAAAAGAATAGCCGACACCTGCCATGACTGCCTGTGCCTTCGCTAACATATTGACATTATCCCAGAACTTATCTCCCTCAAATGCCCGGATAGCAAGTTTCATGCTGCCACTCTCGATTCGCGACATATCAAGAATATCATTTAGCAGTGCTAAAAGATATTGGGATGCTGAATCCAGTTTTTCCGTATAATCAAGCACCTGCTCCCTGTCATCAAGCGATGAGCGTATCATGGAATTTAAACCGATGATCGCATTCATAGGTGTCCGTATCTCATGGCTCATTCCGGCTAAAAATTTCGTTTTTGCCTCATTGGCTGCCTCTGCCATCTTCAGTGCTTTCTCCAGCTGCTCCTGTTTTTCTTTTTCTTCTTTCACAATGTCCTCAACATCGGAAAGCATTAAAAGCAGTGTACCTGTCTGTTGATTTAAATACATACAGCGGATCTGTTTCTGACGGTACTTTCCATTTTTCGAACGCAGCGGAACCTCTACGATATACACATCCTGTGATTTTAAATGTTCACGGATATTCGACAATTCCATAGCTTCTGACAACCGCTTCTTTTCTTCCGGCGTTTCCACGCGGTCGGAAAGACATTGCAGCTCACCTTCATATTGATCCTGTTCAGCCTGTGAATCAAGCGCATACTGACCACTTACAAATTCATCCATCTGCCCGGTGTATTCATCCACCGTATAAATTTCATCATAACCAAATGTCATGATACATTCTAAAATCTGTTTTAATTTGCTCTCTCTTGTCACATCATGATTGTAAATAAATGCTATAATCTCGCCATTTTCCGGTTTCTGTAAAAGATTTACCTCCACTCTTACCCATACATATCTGCCACTATCCAGTTGTGCGACGTATTCCTCCGAAAGACTGTTTACCCCGTCCTTAAATGCATCAAGCATTCCATCCGGTGACAGTCTCTGATTCTGTTCCTCTGTCAGGTATACTTTTTTGGCATATGCATACATTCTGGAACGAAAATCCGTGACCTTCGCATACATTTTCTCATAACCGTCTTTCGTACCTACCCGCATATCTTCTACCACACGCTTTGTCAGGTTTAAACGGCTTGTGGTCAGGATTTCCCCGGAGACGGCATCCCGGTACATCATTTCCTCCTGGTATTTCTGCTGCAGCTTCTCATGGGCGGTGCGCATCTGTGTTTCCATCTTTTTGGTATCTGTAATATCAGTCAGATATTCCACATATGCCTCTCTGCCACACCAGTCGATGATCTTTCCCTTGGCCTGATAAAAACGCTCATTAATCTTTTTTTCCCGCTGCCAGATCTTATCTCTTTTTAACTCCGCAGCCGGACAGCCCTGGCACGGAATTTTCTGCTGATAAAAAAGTGTATAACAGTTTTTTCCTGCATATTTCTCATTGATGTGAAAGATTTCTTTCGCTTTCCGGTTTAAATACAGCACCTCATAGGTACAGATATCCCTCACATATGCCGCTGTCTGCGACTCGTCAAGCACACTCTGGTAAAGTTCTGTAATACCGAGCACTTTTTCTCTGTCATCAAGCTTTTTTAATATTTCCATGCGAAACCACATAACAATACTGCTCAGTACCACACTCATGCCAAACATCAGCATTGTGTTAATCAGATCAAGTTTTGCATAATTCCACTCTCTGACAAGGCAGCTGCTGACCGCCAGTATGCAGGTGATCCCCGCCTGCATCAGATACATCTGGATGGGACGCACCAGAAAACAAAATGCAAGTCCCACCAGAAGATAATATGCCGTTGTGCTTTCCCGTCCACCAAATATAATATGATTCATGGCAAAAAAGGAACCTGTTGCAACGTACTCGACCGCGATCAAAACAGACAAACGGATACCTGAATCTCTTTTCGAATAAAAGGAAACAAACAGTAAGATCAGAAACAATGCTGCATATAAAATACACATATGTTCATGGTAATATTCTGCCTGTTTTCTCCATAATATGTAAAATGCCAGCATAAATGACAGGCACACCATGGAACTGTTTAAGACACAGAGCACGACTCTGTTCTCATGATCCACCTGCTGCCTGCATTCTGCCAGCACATCCGCTTTCAAAAATTTTTTCAGTTTTTCTTTCCAGTCTTCCCAAAACTTCATCATTCTGTCCCGATTCCTTTGGTCTTTAAGAAATCTACCCAGATGTTGTATTTCGACCCGTACAGATGCAGATTGTCAAACGTAAGCTCCTGTTTTAATCCACCCTGATCATCGCACACCACTTCATTGACATCAATATAAAACACACGAACACCATCCGCAAGCTGCTGTATGCGCTGATTTCTCGCATCAATGCCCGGATTATTAAAAATCGGATCTGAATCAGATTTTTTCTGGGTCACATGCATGATCGCCTGCACATAAATGACCGCATCCGGCTGCAGTGTTTTGAATTTCTCCACTGCATTCTGATACTCATTCATAAACCCGTCCAGTGTTCCACGTCCCATCTCATTGATACCGATCTGAAAATACACCTTTTTATACTGCTTTGCCTTCAAGGCTTCCTCTAATGTCACCTTTTTCCCGTTGACCTCACAGAATGCATCTTTCCACAGATCATAAATATTCATACCAACAGTTGCGAAAAAATCGGAATGATCCAGTCCACCATAATCATGCAGACCTACCGTTCTCGAATCTCCAATAAAAACTGCATCATCAAAATAACTGTCATCCACCTGTATAAATTTCTTTGGTTTTGCAGCCGCCGTTTCTGTATCCTGCATTACTGTTTCCGTCTGCCCTGCCACGTTTTCCTCATCCGTCGTTTCTGTACTTGCAATGACACTTTCCTGGTTCTGTGGTTTTGTTCCATCCGGCAACAGATCCGGCAACTCTTTACTCCAAGGATAAATTTTATCATGAATTCCGTCTAACACCAATACAAAATACGGAGTTTTTTTTACATCGATGGAATAATTTTTATAGATCCCGTCTTTTTTTAAATATCCGATCAGGGAAAGTACCCCCCAGCCAATGATCAAAAAGACAGCAACCCTGCATTTCATTATTTTTTTCACGCTTATTCACCAGTCCTAAAAATTAAAGTACAAAAACGGGTTATTCGTAGAAACTGCCATATAATAAAGACTTAATCCTAACACCACGATCACCGCCAGACTCCCCAGCCATTTTTTTTCAAATACCTTATATAAAGCTGTCGGGTATGGAGTGGAAAAAACAATCCCCATCAGAAACAGTGGACCGTAATCTTTCAGATACTGCAAAAAATCCATTTGTCTGACCGTTTCTCCCACACCGAAAAATGGAAACATTCTTGCATAATAGACACCAAGCTGTCCTACATCCGCAATCGCAAATGCCATCCAGGTAAGCGGTACTACAAGCACCAGATATACATGGGAAAGTATTTTGCTTTTTTTCAGAAACTGCAGTAAAAATGCTTTTTCCAAAGCAAGCAGTAAGAGCAGTGATGCTCCCCAGATCAGAAAATGTCCCTCTGCCCCATGCCAGACGGCAGTCAGACTCCATACCACAAATAAATTAAATATCGTACGCGCTTTTCCCTTCCTGTTGCCGCCAAGCGGAATATAGACATATTCCCGGAACCAGCGTCCAAGCGTAATATGCCATCTTCTCCAGAATTCGGATACCGATCTTGAAATATAGGGATGTTTAAAGTTTTTCGGAAATTCAAATCCAAGCATCCGTCCCAGTCCCAATGCCATCAGAGAATAACCGGAAAAATCAAAATAAAGTTCGATCGAATATGCAAACGCTCCCATCCATGCCAACGGTGTTGAAATACTTTCAAAGCCGATTGCCTGGATGTTATTCCACAAAAGTCCAATACGGTCTGCAACGATCACCTTTGCACCAAGTCCCAGTATCAGTGTTTTTAATCCGGATTCAAACTGTTCGAAAGTAACGGTTCTGCTGCATAAAGCCATACGGACCTCCGAATAGTTGATGATCGGTCCGGCAATCAGCTGTGGAAACATCGTCACATACGTTCCAAGCCGGATAAACGATTTTTCCACCGGCACCCTTCCCCGGTAAACATCGATGATATAGGCTGCAATCTGGAACGTATAAAAACTAATACCGAGCGGCAGCTTATCCATGAAACCGCTATACTTAAAAAGGAATAAAACACCAAAGTCGTAACACAGCGCCACGATCAGCAAAATCAGCTGTTTTTTCCCTCTTCCCTCATAAGTATCCCGGTACATCAGCCTGCCAAAAACATAGTTGATCACCACAGAAGCAAGTAAAAGCACTACATATTCTGCCTCACCTGCCGTATAAAATAAAATACTGCCCGCAAATAACACCGCATTTTTCCATTTCTGCGGTGTCACATAATATATCAGTAAAAAAAACGGCAAAAACCGGAATAAAAATTCAAAACTGCTAAATACCATCTTATCAGCTCTTTCTAATCCACATTATTTTTCAACACCGATTATTATAGCCAAAAAAATTCCTTATAACCACCTGTTAAGCAAAGTTAGTAAATTTGTAAATTTTTTGTGATTTTTGTTACATCTTGGAAATATTTTTCAATCTCCCCGACAAAGTACAAAGACCCAAATGCGATCGTTTTGTGTGCCACATCCAGCCGTCCCGGCATCAGTTCGTCAAAAGAGTGTAAAAGTCCTGCATCGCAGATTCCCTTTGCCCGGATCTTCTCCGACAGCTCCTGTGCCGCCAGTGCCCTCTCTGACTCTACCGTCACCGTCTTAAAATCCAGTGCAAGCGGCAGTAATTCCTCGATCATTTCCTCATAGTTTTTATCTGCCATAACTCCCATGACAAAATGAAACTTCTCTCCCGGGAACAAAGTACGAAGACTTTCCGCTAATGCCGCCACTCCGTTACCATTATGTGCACCATCCACCATAAAAAACGGTTCCCGGCTTAGGATCTCCATCCGTCCTTCCCATCTTGTCTTTTTGATTCCTTCTCTGATATAGTATTCTGCCTTTTCATCTGAAATTCCTCTGTCTTTCAGAAAAATTTCTGCGGCAAGGATCGCAGCAGCCGCATTTTCATACTGGTGGACACCAAGCATTGCCATCTCAAGATTTTTGTATTTCTGATAGGAAAAATACTGTCTGCCATTTTCATAGCGGCATTCGGTCACGTCATGCATATCCGCAATCTTTATCTCAGTAACTGCTTCTTTTTCCGCTGTTTCCAGCAAAACATCCATTGCATCTTTTTCCTGGCTCTCTAATACCAGTTTTGTACCCTTTTTGATAATTCCCGCCTTCTCCGCCGCAATTTTATCTAATGTATCACCTAAAACCGCCATATGGTCATACCCGATTTTCGTGACCACCGTAACCTCCGGCACGCCGATTGCATTGGTTGAATCTAATCTTCCCCCAAGCCCGGTCTCTATCACGGCAGCCTGACACTGTCTGTCCCTGTAATAGAGCAGTGCCATTGCCAGACAATAATCAAACATCGTCGGTACTGTCCCAAAGTCCTCCTCAAGCAACATGTTTCCAAGTTTTGTCACTTCTTCACGGGATATCATCTGTCCGTCCACACAGATCCGCTCCCTGAAATCAACCAGGTGCGGTGAGGTAAACATTCCGGTACGAATCCCTGCTTCCTTTAAAATTGAGCACAAAAAAGCAGAGACGGAACCTTTTCCGTTCGTCCCCGCTATATGGATCACACTCATATTCTGCTGTGGTCTGCCTAACTTTTTCAGCATCAGCGCTGATACCTCTGCCCCCGGACGATTTCCAAACCGTCTCTGATGTTCGATCTGATCTAATACTTCCTCATATGTCAGTTCTTTCATATACTGTCCTTTCCCTGACGGATGCTGCAGTCCTCATACGCCGGCAGATCGGTAACTGACACTTATTCCGCCGTATTAAACTGCGATAATAACACCGCCGTCATTTGCATACATTGTGCTGACGCCCGCTGTATCCGTAACAATGATTTTTTTGAACTTTGCTATCTTTTCAATTTTTTCCTTTACTGCTTTTGCTCTCTCCGGACAATTACAGTGTGAAATTGCAAGCACCCTGTTCTCACTGTTTTTTGTCTTTGCAATCACATCCTGAATCATCTTATCCAGCGCTTTGTTCATGCCACGCGCCTGACCAAGCTGACAGATCGATCCTTCCTCTGTAGAACCCATTACCGGCTTGATATTTAATGTATTTGCAATAAATGCCTTAAGATTTGTCAGACGTCCGTTTTTTCGCAGAGTCTCTAATGTTTCAAGTACAAAAAAAGTATTCATGGAACTGATATATTTCTCTGTTGCCGCAACAACTTCCTCAAAACTCATACCGGCCTCTTCACACTCCTGCACTTTCATACCGATCAGTGTCTCACCGACGGAAGCGGAACGGGAATTAAATACATAAATCTTCTTCTCGCCCGGATGTTCCTCCTCAAATAAATTTTTTCCAAGTTCGGCACTGTTATAAGATCCGGAAAGCTTGCCGGATAAAGTTACCACATATACATGATCGGCATCCCCTTCATAGGACTTCATATATTCATCGGGAGACGGGCATGCAGACTTTGGTCCGGTAACACTTTCCTTTACCCTGCGAAGAAAATCCTTCTGGTCAAATGTCTCGTCATCGCGGATATAGCATCCATCTACCTCTAACTCTAACGATACATTCTGATAATGTCCATCCTTTTTTAAATCTTCCGGCAGTTCTCCACAACTGTCAATCACGATCTTGTACATATCTTATAACCTCCATAGTCCGACAATTTGTTATTCAAAAACTTTTTATATGTTATTTTTTTCCATTACATGTAGTATCAATTACTACATAACATTAGCACAAAAACTTTGTTTTGTATAGAGGTTTCTATTATATTTTATATATTTTTTATCTGATATCTTTTCTACAAAAATTTCAGGATCAGTACATTCTGATCTCTGTCCTCAATATACGATAATCCTGTAATTCCCTCACAATAATCGCGGATATGCTGTTCATCGATCAGATATGCTTTTGCCTGATCATATAAAGATGTATCCGAAAAACGAATCTCCTCCGTGACAGCTCCATTACGATAAGCAGCGCCATAAATCTGTCCGATCACTTCCGGCTCCCACTCGGTGATATATTTTCCTTCTCTTACATAATAATTATCTGCCGTTGCCGTACATTCCGGCAAAAGCAGTGTACCGTCCGCCTGATGCGTTTTGCTGATCTCAGCCGTAGTCACCCCGAAATAATTATAATTGATAAAAGTCCCCATACCGCTCGCACCATTGTTATAGGAAGAATTTCCCCATGTCGTATCCATAAAATAATATGCACCGTCAAGCTGAACAAGATTCCATGCGTGTGTGTCTCCCTCCGCAGTTCCTGTCACCACAACAGCCGGAATCCCCAGAAGTGTCAGCAGATACTGCGTGGCGTTGGCATATCCCTGACAGACTGTTTTCTTATTTAAAAAGACACTGATGATATTCTGATTTTGTTCCGTCCCCATTTGATATTCAACGTTTCCCGCCAGATATTCAAACACATATTTTGCCTTTTCATAATCTCCCCAGGATGGATCCACATTTTTTAATATGGAATCCACCACTGCGTCGATCCGCCTCTGATAGGAATCACGCTCTGTGCGCTCCATCGTATAACTTGGGGAAAAATCGATGCTGACAATCTTTTTTCCCATGGTATACTGTGTGTAGTTATAACCGGATACCCAGAAAATGCCCCCGTGATCTGCTATCACAGAACGATATGCCTTCTCTAAAACTTTTTCATCACAGGTACTTACTTTTACCTTTGAATCATGTGCCAGAATGATCCGGTACACTTCGTCATAGACAGTCTTCTGCTCCGCCGTCAGCGTTTCATAAGCATATCCATGCGGCACTTCGGTATCCGCTGTTTCATTTTCCGTGCTTATCTCTGTACTCTTTGCCGTCTGTTCCTCTGCCGTACCGGAATATGTTTCTGCTTTCGCATTTTTCTGTTCTACACTGATCTGGTTTGTGATTTTTTCCGGAAACACACCTGTATCCTTAAGCACTCTGGAATATTGAACCACTCCGCCCGCTATCACTGCAAGAATTATAAACTTAAGCAGTGTATGCCTTTTTCTTCTTTTCAAAATTCCTCCTTAAAGTGAAAAATATGCCGTTACAAGCTCTGTCAGTGCCTCCTGATCTGCTGCCCCCATCAATTCTCTTGCTGAATGCATTGCCAGAAGCGGAATACCAATATCCACTGTTTTTACCGGCAGCAGCGCAGATGCGATAGAGCCAAGTGTTCCGCCGCCTGCCATATCGGAACGGTTTACAAATTTCTGATACGGGATCTTCTTCAGATCACAGATCTGCTGGATGATTGCAATCGCCTCACAGTCTGTTGCGTAGGACTGGGAACATGCCTCCTTGATACAGAAGCCGCTTCCGAGCACCGGTTTATTTGTGATGTCCATTTTGCCTGCCTGATTCGGATGCAGTCCATGTGCAACGTCTACCGATAACAGCATACTCTGATACAGCAGCTCCTGCGCACTCTCCTTCGCACCGCATTCCGCTAAAATGCGAAGCAGCATGTCGTGAAGCAAGATAGAACCTGCTCCCTGTTTGCTGCGGCTTCCGATCTCCTCATGGTCAAATAAGGCGATTAGATTGATACCGTCTTTTCTTTCCGCATCTAAAATACCGGACACTAAAGCTGCACAGGATGTCAGGTTATCCAGTCTCGGAGAGGATATAAAGTCATCTGCTACCCCAACATACTCCGGCTGCTCCTTGCAGTACACCGACAGTTCAAAGTCTAAAATATCCTCTTTTGCAACAGACAGTTCCTTTGCAAGAAAACTTAAGAAATAATCGGCATTCTTCTCTTCTTCTGCAAGCAGCCCTGCAACCGGGATCATATCGATCTGCTTATTTAACTCCACGCCCTTATTCACTTCGCGGTTCATATGGATCGCAAGATTCGGGATTGTCAGCAGATTCTTTTCGGATGCAAAATATTTCATTTCCGGTACAAACGGATCATTGCCCCTCACTGCCACACGTCCTGCCACACCAAGCGGTCTGTCTAACCAGGTATTTAAGATTGCACCTCCATATACCTCGATGTTGACCTGTGCATAGCGGTTTGTCACGACATCACAGGACGGCTTAATGCGCAGACACGGAAAATCCGTATGTGCCGCTGCAATGCGCACTGCAGGTTTTTCCTCTTTTTTCATCTCATCTTCCGGAATCGTAAATGCGAACAATGTGGTATCGTGGTGATCCACATAATAACGTCCACCCGCTTTTAGATTCCATTCTTTTTCATAAGCTATCTTTTCAAATCCGGCATCCTCTAAACGTTTTTCACACGATTTTACCACATGTGCCGGAGATACTCCCTCTTTTAATAAATCAAATAAAACTGTTTGTTCGTTCATTGTATTTCCTCTTTTCTGTCATACTGATTAAAACCACTCCTATTCTACTATAAAATCAGAAAGATTACATCCTTTATTTTGTTTCCGGGTGTTTTATGGTACAATGGGGATGTGATGTTGGAGTTTAAAGGTGGATCATGATACCTGCAGAAATTAAAATCCACCTTTAAACTCCAGCACCACACCATCAGCTTATGAAAGAGGTATACCGCATGTTAGCGCTCAATATCCCGGAACTTAAAAATTTTATGAATCAGCTTTTATGCTCTGATACATTCGATCATTTCTTATTAAAAGAAGCCACGATCCAGAAAGATGCTGTGTGGAATTTTGACGGAACGGTCACACCGGACTTTTATTCCAGTGAAGAATTAGAAGAACAGGGGTTATCCGGCCTTGCGTTTCTGCCCTACGGCAGAGTGCGCCAGCACTGCTTTGATCTGATCAAGGGAAAACGGACACCTTCTTATTTTAAGTTTGTTTTTCTGCTCTCACCGGACAACTTATCCCGCACGCTTGCCAGTATGCAGACGCCTTTTACACCACAGGATGTGACCGGCATGTTTTTGAATCTGAAGTTCCAGAATGGAAACCTTATGCTCACGACCGGTGTATCCTATCGTATCTTTTCCACCGATAAATCCTTAGAGCACGAATGGGACAGACTGGTTGAGATTTTTCTCAAAAACCACAATATTGTTATTGAGAAATTAGGTTAAAAAATATCCGTTTTTTTCCTTTACTTTTCAAAACTGTTATGATATGCTCTAACTAGCTGTAAATACAGCCAGTAATATTTTTTGGAGGTACTTTTCAATGAACAAAGGTACAGTAAAATGGTTTAACAACCAAAAAGGATACGGATTCATCTCTGACGAGCAGGGCAACGATGTATTCGTACACTACTCAGGTCTGAACATGGATGGTTTCAAATCCCTGGAAGAAGGCGCTACTGTAGAATTCGAAGTAGTAGAAGGCGCTAAAGGACCTCAGGCAACCAACGTTACAGTAGTAAAATAATTACTACCAGCACAATCAGTAGTTTCACATGTACCTTTTTCTTTTTAAATAGAACCAGTTTTTATTTGTTAGATTAAGATATTGTAAACAATGGATTTAAAAAAGAGTGTCGGCTTTCCGGCACTTTTTTTTATGTTGTATTGAAGCAGAGCATAAAAAGTCCACATAAACTGGTCTGCTCATTTTTCACTTAACTGGCATTTTAAAATAAACCAGTGTGCGTTTAAGATAGGCATAAACAAATGACTGTTAAAAATCGGTCATACGAAACAAATGAGGAGAAAAGAATATGAGCACAACATCTACAACAGCTGCAAAAGCAGAAAATTCAATCGGTCAGGTACAGTTTCTGACTATCACGGCACTTTTCATCGCACTGACCTATGTATTTACCGCATTCGTCAATGTCAGACTTCCGATCACCGCAAACGGCGGACTGATCCACCTTGGCAACGTTCCACTTTTCATCTGCGCGATTTTATTTGGCAAAAAAAGCGGTGCACTCGCCGGCGGCATTGGCATGGGACTTTTTGATCTGCTCTCCGGCTGGACTGCATGGGCACCTTTCACTTTTGTGATTGTAGCCATCATGGGTTATGTAGTCGGCGCAATTACAGAAAAGCATCACGGTCTTGGCTTTGACGCACTTGCAATCGTTGCTGCCTGCGTGATCAAAGTAGTCGGCTACTATATCGCAGAAGGAATTATTTATGGGAACTGGATCGCACCGTTTACTTCCATTCCTGGAAATCTGGTACAGATCGGTGTTGCAGCCGTTGTGGTTCTGATCGTTATCGAGCCGCTTCGCAAAGCAGCAAACAAAATCATTTTTAAATAATTTATTTTTCAGAAAAGAGGATTCGTGTGAAAAATAAGATTTTTCACACGCAAGATTTGTGCTTGCGCACAAACTTGAGATGCAAATGAAAACGTTGTTTTCATTGAAAAACGGATAAGAATGGAGATTATTATGTACAAGATCATGACTCCCGGACCGACACAGGTGCCGGAAACAGTAAGGCGTGCGCGCAGTTTTGCCTGCACAAATCCTGATCTGGATGAAGAATTTTATGATTTTTACAAAGAGACCTGCGAGCTGATCAGCAGCCTTCTTGGCACGAAAAATGAGACGCTGATCTTAGACGGGGAAGGAATTTTAGGACTGGAAGCTGCCTGCGCTTCCCTGACAGAGCCGGGCGATAAAGTACTTGTCATCGATAACGGTATCTACGGTAAAGGATTTGCCGACTTTGCCAGCATGTACGGCGGCATCCCGGAACTTTACCATGCCGATTACGAGAACACTTTGGATGTGGACGCACTCGCGGAATACTTAAAAGATCATCACGACTACGCTTATGCCACCGTTGTCCACTGTGACACACCGAGCGGGATGTTAAATGATATCAGCAGAATCTGTCCGCTGCTCAAACAGTATGGCATTTTAACGGTCGTTGACTCTGTTTCCGGTATGTTTGGCGAGAGAGTCTGCGTCGATGACTTTCAGATCGATCTTCTCTGCGGCGGTTCCCAGAAAGCAGTCTCTGCACCTCCTGGTCTTACTTTTGTTGTGGTGAGTGATGATGCAAAAGAAAAAATGAAAAACCGCAAAACCCCGATTGCATCTTTCTATGCAAATCTGATGGCTTTCGACGGTTACTATGAGAAGAAATGGTTTCCTTACACCATGCCGATCAGCGATATCTACGGTCTGCGCGCTGCATTTAACCTGATCGCCGGCGATAAAACCCTGTATGAGCGTCATGCAAGGATCGGTTCCGCCACCAGGGCAGCCGTCAAAGAAGCAGGATTAAAACTTCATCTGCAGAGCGGTTACTCAAACACCGTAACGGTTTTTGATATCCCGGAATGTACCGATGCAAAATCCATCTTAGACGAGATGCGCACAAAATATAACATTATGCTTGCCGGCTCCTTTGATGAATTGTCCGGAAAAGTGATCCGTATCGGACACATGGGCGAAAATGCAAGATTAGAACATATGGTTCCTGCTTTAGAAGCACTCTCCGCTACCCTGACCGATCTTGGGGTAACGCTTCAGGGAAATCTTGCGGATCTGTTTTTGAAACATTACAGGGAGTTTCAGGACTGATCTGTTTAAACCGGCTCACTCCATAGCACCTGGATTCCCTTTGCACCGGCAGTTTCTTTAAATCGACTTTCTCATCATCCGGGGTCTGAATCAAACCCCGGTAATATTGGATTGTGTATCATCTTTCTTCTCCTCCAGCCGCTCCCTGATCTGCTGCATCCTGCCGTCTAACTGTGAGATCAGCTCCGCACAGAAGCAGAGATCCTGTGAAATGACCTGTGCATTGTCTATATCTTTTTTGTATTTTAACTTGTGCTCCAAGCTCGCCCAGAAATCCATTGCAATGGTACGGAACTGCACTTCCACGCGCATCATCTTTTTCTCGTTGGTCAGAAAAATCGGCACTTCAAGAATCAAATGAAGGCTGCGGTAGCCATTCGGCTTCGGATGGCTGATGTAATCTTTTTTCTTGATGAGTTTGATGTCATCCTGCTTTTCCAGATAATCCGCTAATGTATAAATATCATCCGGAAAAGAGCAGATAACGCGGACACCTGCGATATCATTTAAATTTTTTTCAATGTTGTCCACCGAAAACGGGATCTCCTGACGCTTCATTTTCTTCATGATACTGTCCGGTTCCTTGATCCTGCATTTTATCGACTCGATCGGGTTTCTGCTGTTCTGGACCGACAGCTCTGTATTTAATACATCCAGCTTTGTCTTTACCTCTAACATCGCACATTCGTACTGCATCATCAGACAGCGAAACTTCTGTAACTCCTCAATGTCCCCAAAAACATGATCCAGTTCCTTGACTGTTTCAATATCCATGTACTCCATTTGACTTTCTCCTTAGAAACATTATTTTGTAACGGCTTCTCCTGACCGGTTACCTTCTAATTACTATTTTACCATACTTTTACCAAAAATTTATTTAAACTTCTGTGAAGATTTCATACAATAGAATGCACACTCTGCGAACATTCTATTGTCATGAATAATAGAAAGTGCGTTTTTTACATCAAAGGTGCAAACAACCGCAGAAGGCACTGGGTTCCACGCAAAACAGCGGATCGCCCGCTCTTATATTTTTCTGTCACTTCCGTACTCTCGGCAAAAATATGTTCAAAATCCTTCCGCATTTCCTTCACCGCATCACAGTTGTACAAAAAAGCCCCATTTTCAAAATGAAGATACAAACTGCGATAATCCATATTGATCGTGCCACAGGTTGCCGCTTCCCCGTCGCAGACACACTGTTTTGCATGAATAAATCCAGGTGTGTATTCATAAATACGCACCCCCTGTCGCACCAGTCCTGCATAATAAGAACGTGTCACTTTGTAGATCAGTTTTTTATCCGGGATTCCCGGTGTGACGATCCGCACATCCACCCCGCGTTTTGCTGCAAGTCCCAGTGCCCGGTTCATCTCATCTGTGATGATCAGATACGGGGTTGTGAAATAAATCTCCTTTTTTGCATGTGCAATGAGATTCATATAAACACTCTCTCCGACGTGCTCGTCATCTAACGGACTGTCCGCATACGGCTGGATAAAACCATCCTGTTTCGCCTGATAATCTGTCTCTGGCAGATACTTCTGATAATCCTGATCTGTTTTTTTCACGGCATTCCACATTTCAAGAAACATGACAGTAAGGCTTTTTACCGCATCCCCCTCTAAGCGGATACCGGTATCCTTCCAGTGTCCGTACGGGTGGGTAATGTTAAAATACTCATTTGCAAGGTTATATCCCCCTGTAAATCCCACCTTTCCATCGATGACCGTGATCTTTCTGTGATCCCGGTTATTCATAAATACGGACAATACCGGAATAATCGGATTGAATACACGGCATGCAATGTCATTTTCTTCCATGCGTTTACGGAAATCATGATTGATAAAACCGATACTTCCGACATCATCATAAAAAATACGTACCTCCACACCATGTGCAGCTCTGTCTTTCAAAACGTTTAAAATCCGCTCAAACGATTCCGCCTGCTCGATTGCATGGTACTCCATAAAAATAAAATGTTCTGCTTTTTTCAGTTCTGCAAGCTGTGCCTCCAGCCCCTGTGACGCATCCGCATAAAATACTACATCCGTATTATGATATACCGGATAATGCCCGTATTTCCAGATATAATCCGACTGATTTGCAATCGACAAATCTTTTTCCTGCAGTTCTTTTATGACCTCATCATCACCGTTTAAAAAAGGAAAAAGTTCCTCATCGATCAATTCATAACGTTTTTTCATGCCCCTCGTCAGATTCGAACGCCCGAATAACAGAAACACACACAATCCAAAAATCGGAAAAGCTGCAATCAGAAGCATCCATGGCACTTTAAATGCCATATTTCCATGCGTTCCGTATATTGCAAAGACAACTGAGACTGCGATCAGCGTGGAAAAAAGGGAAATTGCCGCTGAATAACGGTTCAGCCATAAGAAAAGGTTGATGATCCATATCACCTGAAGCAAGACACTGATTCCGACAAAGACAAGTCTTCCTATGCTGTTTTTTACTGATGTTTTCTGTTCTGTTCTCATAGTATTGAAAAATACCGCACAATTGCTCATGCGGTACTCTTTTCTCCATTTCCAATTTATTTTTTAATTACGTCCACCTATTTTATCTTTTACATTTGCGTTTACTTTTCCGAGGTAACCTACCAGCTCATCTGATACTGTCACAATCCGCTCTGTCGCCTGATTGCACTGGTCAACGATCTGCTGGAATTCTTCCATATTCTCGGTCGTTACTTTGGCGCTGTCAGCATTCTGCTCCGCAAACTCTGTCAGAGATGTGATTCCACTCTCGATCACAGTCTTATGATCATCTAACGCACTTACTTCTTCACTGATTCCATCTACCGCATCGCTTGTATTCTTGATTTCCTCATTCAGTGAACGGAAAATCTCTTCTGTATCATGAATCTTTTCATTCTGTTTTACAAACGCTTCTGATACCTTCTGCGTGATCTCTACACTAATATTTGAATTGTCAATCAATGTATTGACAATCTGGTTGATCTGCTCTGTTGATTCTCTTGACTGATCTGCTAACGTACGGATCTCTTCCGCAACAACTGCAAATCCTCTTCCATGTTCCCCTGCTCTTGCAGCCTCAATGCTTGCATTCAATGCAAGAAGGTTTGTCTGATTAGAAATTCCGGCTATGATCTCTGTTGCCGTACGGATCTCCTGCGCTGACTGGTTGGTCAGATCTGTCTGCTGTCTTACATTTTCAATCGCAATGCCGCTCTCTTTGCTGATATTTACAAGTTCCTCCGTGATTGCTTCTGCTGCTTTGTTGCTCTCTTTCATATGCTCTGCACTCTGTGCTAACATCGAAACATTTTCAGCAATTTCATCAATCGTTCTGCTGATAGCGTCGATCTTCTCTTTCATATCAACGGTATGATCTGCCTGGGATATTGTATTATCGGTAATGGTGGTAACTGCCTGCTCGGTCTGTTCCAGAGAAGTTGTCATACTCTTAAAGATATGTTTGAAATCCTCCGAAACCTCACCAAGCTCCTTCGTCGCCTTTTTAATGCCAAGTACAACCTGTGAAAATGAAGTAATCGACTCCTGAAATGTACGCACAAGCTGTCCGATCTCACCATCTTTCTCCGCAAGTTTATTTGCCTTCTCTGCAACACCACCGGAACCTCCTGCCTCTGTGCCTTCGCCCATAAGCTGTCTGAAAACATCCAAAAGTGTCCTGATTAATGCAAACACTAACCCGAAAATGATTACTGTTGCAGCACAGATCAGTATCATCGCAACCATTGTGCCGATCACTCCATTTTTCAACAGCTCAAGTACAACAATCTGCCATACTGCCATAATCAGGAAAAACACACCAAAAACGCTTAGCAGTTTTTTCCATGCCATCTTTTTATCATCGCCCATTTTTTTATCCTCCATCTGTTTTTATTACCTAAGACTGTCCCGCAGCAGGCGGCGCAGTCTGCATTGATTTCTGCATAACCTTATTCTCATACATTGCATGATCTGCTTCACGGAATACGGATGCAAAAGAATCTATGCAGTCCGGCTCATAAAATGCGATTCCCCGCGCAATCTGTATTTTCTGTTCATACTTTGTATTGTTTTTATTGAAAACCACAATGCCATCATCAAAATTTCTCAGCAACTCATCACATATTGCCTTTTCGGCCTGTTCGATGATGATCACAAATTCGTCTCCTCCGATGCGGTATACGATATGGTCTTTAAATCCCTTTTGTATCAGTCTGCTTGCATCCCTGATCAGCATGTCACCGAATTCATGTCCAAAATTGTCATTGATCTTTTTAAGGTTATTGATATCCATGACTACAACTGCATATTTGATCTTCTCATCAGCCGCACGTTTATCTAACTTATCCACATACTCTTTATATGCAGCTTTATTGGCAACGCCTGTCAGGGCATCCGTATACGCCTGCTCATTCACATAGTCAATGTAATGCCGCAGGTGATTTACCATCTGTTGCACGCTGTCTGCAAGTACACCAACCTCATCTTTGGATTCACAGTCGATATTGACCTCAAGATTACCACCGGCAACCTTCTGTGCAGCTTCCGTAAGTTCTTTGAGCGGACGCGTCATTTCCCTGGTAACATGGATTGTGATCAAAACCGATATAAACATGATAGACAGCGTTGAAACCAAAAACAATCGGATAATACGGTTACTCGACGCATTGATCTCCTTTGCCGGTGCGGTGACAACAAAAAACATACCGTTTTCTAACTGTCTGGCGGTCATTTTCTTCTTTACGCCATCCAGATTATAACCGACAAGATTATCCTGTGTTCCTTTTTTGTACAGTAAATTTAAGACCTTTCTGATCTTTCCATGTGTATTTTCTTCATCAAGTCCTTCCGGATAATCACGGTGATAATAAATTACATAATCTGCTCCTGCAAGGAAAGCATAACCGCTCTCATAAATCTGTACAGAATCCACCTTTTCTTTCAGCAGTGCCATATCAATATCCATGCCCAGAACGCCGATAAAGTCTTCATTCCTGTATATCGGCACCACATAAGAAATAATCCAGTCATTTTTATTCTTATTGTCATACGGCTCCATCCAGAACGCCTCTTCTTTTTCGAGTGCCTCATAATACCAGTTGACATGCTCCTTATCATCCTGTGCATATTTTGAAAAATCGACAAGGGAATCTTCAGTAACTTCGCCATTTTCATCCTTGTACCAGAAAAATCCTGTCTGGGGACCAGCAAGTTCCGGATTCACTCTCATATAGACTCCGCGTGATCCTTCTGTATTTTTCACAGTATGTAAGGCAACCTCCTGCACTTTCTTTACCAGCACATCGGTATTGTCTTTGTCCATCCCGTTTTTTCCAAGTTCGCTATACTGTTCTATTGTATAATCCTGAATCATATTCACGGACTGTTCAATACTTGTCAGCGTTGCATTGATCTCCTCTGCCTTATCCTCGCAAAACAGATTCATGAACTGTGCGGAATCCTCATTTACAAGTTTATGCGTATATAGAAAACCAACATATCCAAGTGCCAGCGCTGAAAGAAGTACACATCCTACCGTCAAAGCCAGAAATTTAGACTGTAAAGACCTCATCGGCAATCCTCTCTCTCTTCTTTCTGATATAGTTCTATTATATGCATTTTGTCATAAATTGTCAAAAATTATCACTCATTTTTTGTATGTTTTTTTGAACACTTTCGACAACATTTTCTTGATTTTTTTTCCGGGAAACCCTAAAATTATTTGTGGTATGTGACCATACCACAAATATTTTTGACACAATAGAGGTATAAATTTTATGGAATTTCAAAAATTAAATGCACCATCACTCAAAGAGTTATTTATATCCGAACTTGAAAATATGATCATTTCCGGCAGACTTCCGATTGGCACGAAACTCCCATCCGAACGTGAACTTGCCTCATCCATGCAGGTTTCACGTGCCGTCGTCAACTCCGGTATCGCCGAACTTGAAAAGAAGGGGTTTGTCGTGGTAAAACCACGGATCGGTACGTTCGTGGAAGATTACCGCAGAAATGGAACTATGGATACCTTAGTTTCCATTATGAAATATAATGGCGGTTCTTTAAGCAGTGATGAGATCCGTTCCATCCTCGAAGTGCGTATTCTTTTTATGAACCTTGCAGCCCGCCTTACGATTGAAAAAGCAAGTGACGCTGAAATCGAGGGACTTACCTTTTATCTGGACAAATTAAAAAATTCCTCCACCCCGGAGGATGCCGCTGCATCGATCTTTGAATTCAGCCACGAACTGAGTTTTATCAGTGGAAATATGCTTCTGCCGCTGTTTTTTACCTCTTTCCGCGACCTTGTTTGCAGCCTGTGGGTGCGCTATGCAATAAAATACAGCATCGAGGAATTATACCAGAGTGCCTTATCCATTTATAATTTCGTCCGTGCAAGGGACGTAGACGGTGCTCTCCATTACATAGAAACTTCCACCACAGAATGTATCAGCGGAAACCGCATGATCTACTGATCTTAGAAACACCTTCAAATAAACTTCATAAAAACAGCCGGACTTTGAGGCATTCTGACCGCTGCTTCATTATCTGACGATCACAGGTCACCTCAAAATACGGCTGTTCTTATTTTTCTTACATTTTATTTTGCAAACTGGCTGTTATACAGTTTTGCATAAAATCCATTTTTCTCTAACAGTTCCTCATGTTTTCCCTGTTCCACAATATTTCCATCCCGCATGACAAGAATGATATCTGCTTCTCGGATCGTGGAGAGACGATGTGCAACGATGAAACTGGTACGTCCTTTCATCATACGCGCAAATGCTTCCTGAATCTTGATCTCGGTTCTCGTATCAATCGAGGATGTCGCCTCATCTAAGATCAGCATCGGCGGCAGACACAGCATGACTCTCGTGATACAAAGGAGCTGTTTCTGTCCCTGCGAAAGACTTCCGCCATCCTCCGAGATCACGGTATCATATCCTTTTGGCAGACGCTTGATAAAGCTGTGAGCATGGGATGCTTTTGCCGCTGCGATGATCTCTTCCTCCGTGGCATCCGGTTTTCCCATCGTGATATTTTCACGGATCGTTCCACTCCTTAACCACGTTTCCTGCAATACCATACCATAATTGCTTCTGAGGCTCTTTCTGGTCATTTCACCGATCGGTGTTCCGCTGACACGGATCTCTCCACTGTTCACATCATAAAAACGCATCAGAAGATTGATGAGCGTCGTCTTACCGCAGCCCGTAGGCCCTACGATTGCCACGCGCTGTCCCGGCTGTACGGAAAGGTTGAAATCCTCGATCAGCTTCTGTTCCGGCGTATAAGAGAAATATACATGGGACAGTTCTACGCTTCCGTCCGCTTTCTCTAACACTTTCGCACTCTCTGCATCCGGCTTCTCGACCGGCTCCTCGATCAGTTCAAACACTCGGGCAGCACAGGCAAGTGCATTCTGCAGCTCGGTGATGACACCGGAGATCTCGTTAAACGGCTTCGTATACTGGTTCGCATAACTTAAAAGACTCGATAACTGTCCGACTGTAATGCTTCCTTTGATGGCAAGAAATGCACCGACGACACCGACTGTCGCATAGACAAGGCTGTTGATAAAACGTGTTGCCGGGTTCGTGATACTTGAAAAGAAGATCGCGCGCAGTGAATATTTCTGCAGTCTTCCGTTGATCTCGTCGAACTGCTCTAACGCCTCATCCTCATGTGAAAATGCCTGCACGACTTTCTGGCTTCCAACCATCTCTTCGATGAAAGCGGTCTGTTCGCCCCGTGTCTCAGACTGCAGTTTGAACATGGAAAATGTCTTTTTTGCAATAAAACTTGCAACAAACAATGATAACGGTGTGATGACCACGACCGCAACCGTGATATTCACACTGATCGTCAGCATAAAGATCAGTGTACCGAAAATTGTCACGATTCCGGTAAAAAACTGTGTAAATCCCATCAGAAGACCATCTGCAAACTGATCAACATCCGCGATGACACGGCTGACCACCTCTCCATAAGAATGGGAATCAATATACTTAAGCGGTAAATGTTCGATCCGCTCAAACGCTTCTTTCCGGATATCACGGATCACATTGTAAGTAATCTTATTGTTGCATGCATTCATGATCCACTGCGCGGCTGCCGTGAGCAAAATTACCACTGCCATACGCTCTAAGATCACAAGGATTCCTGCAAAATCAACCTGCCCCTTCGTGATGATCAGGTCGACTGCACGTCCTGTTAAGATCGGGATATAAAGAGTCAGTGCCACGGTAACTGCCGCAAGCACGATCGATAAGCCAAGGTAAAACCAGTATCTCCGGATGTAATCAAGCACTTTTTTTACTGTTGTCTTCTGCTGGTCTGTCACTACTTTTTTCATGCCGTCTTACCTCCTTCCTGTTTCTTAAACTGTGAGTTGTAGATTTCCTGATATACCTCACAGCTTTCTAACAGCTCTTCGCTAGTTCCAAGTCCGACGATCTTTCCATCATCAAGCACAACGATACGGTCTGCATGCTGGATTGAAGCAGCTCGCTGGGAAACGATAAAGACGGTCGTCTCTCCTTCCATTTCGCGGATGGCTTTTCGAAGAGCTGCATCCGTTGCAAAATCAAGTGCGGATGCACTGTCGTCTAAAATGAGTATCTCCGGTTTCTTTACGACTGCACGTGCGATCGTTAAACGCTGGCGCTGTCCGCCGGAAAGGTTTTTTCCGCCCTGTTCGATTTCAAAATCAAGTCTGCCCTCTTTGTTGTCGACAAACTCTTTTGCCTGCGCAACTGTAATGGCACGGTTCAGATCTTCTTCTGTCGCATCCGGGTTTCCCCATTTTAAGTTCTCGCGGATCGTTCCATGGAACAACACGGCTTTCTGTAAAACCGTACCGATCTTTCCACGCAGCTCCTCAAGCGGATAATCTTTGACGTCTTTTCCGTCCACTTTAATAAAACCGGACGTCACGTCATAAAACCGCGGGATCAGGTTGACTACCGAAGATTTTCCGGAACCGGTTCCTCCGATGATACCGATCGTCTCGCCTTTTTTTACCTTAAAATCAATATCCGTTAAAGATTCGTCTCCGGCACCCGCATAGGTTAATCCTACATGTGAAAATTCCACGGCATACTCTGCTTCTTCTGATCTGTCAGCGGTATCCGTCTGCACCTTATCCACTTTCTGGCCTGATCCGTCCGTGATGGATGGCTGCATCTCAAAAATGGACTGGATACGGTTTCCACATGCAATGGATTTATTGATATTGATGATCAGGTTTGCAAGCTTCACTAACTCCACTAAGATCTGTGACATATAGTTGATCAGCGCAACCACCTCACCCTGTGTGATATATCCGTTATCAACACGGACTGCACCGGTCCAGACAAGCACCACGATCGCACCGTTGATGATCACATAGGTAAGCGGATTCATTAGTGCTGATATCTTTCCGACATAAATCTGCGCCCTTGTCAGAAGATCATTATTTTCATTAAAATGTACTTTTTCATCATCTTCCTTATTAAAAGCACGGATCACCCTGCTTCCTGTTAAATTTTCTCTTGTGATCCCAAGCACCTTATCGAGCGCTGACTGTACCTTTTTATAAAGCGGAATACTGATCAGCATGATACCGAATACGATTATGGAAAGAAGCGGGATCGTAACGACAAACACCAGTGCCGCTTTGACATCGATGGTAAATGCCATGACCATTGCGCCGAACACGATAAACGGGGAACGCAGAAACAGACGCAGCACAAGGTTCACGCCGTTCTGCACCTGATTGACATCACTTGTCATTCTCGTGATCAGTGTTGCCGTTCCAACAGTATCCATCTCTGTAAAAGAGAGGCTCTCAATGTGTGCAAACAGCGCATGGCGCAGTTTTGTTGCAAACCCGACTGCCGCCTTTGCCGCGAAATACTGTGCGGTGATCGAGCAGGTCAGACCGATCACTGCAAGCAGTACCAGCACCATACACATTTTCATAATATAGGACTTGTCCCCGGTCGCAACACCAGTATCAATGATTGCCGCCATAACCAGCGGCACGATCAGTTCAAAGGTTGCCTCGAGCAGTTTAAAAAGCGGACCTAATACACTTTCCTTTTTATAGTCTTTTAAATAAACCAGTAACTTTTTCATAGTATTCTCCATTTTTACGCTGCACTTTACGCATGACAAGTTTGGGCGTAAGCACAAACTTGAGTGTGAAAATCTTATTTTCACACTGCCCTCAAATGTTTATTTTTTAATTTTTTTCATCTGCTGCAAACCAAAGATCACTACCCCACCTATGATAAAGAACAGGATGGAAAAATTGTGGATCGTCATTGCAGGCTGTGGGGTATCCAGTGTTGTTGGGCCCATGATCACAGCATAAATAGAACCAAGCATCAGTCCGACGATCAGAAAGATCATCTGCGCCCGAAAACGCTCTAATGCCTTACGGATCAGCTTTACAATACTGAAAATACCGACTAACACACCACATCCGAATACGAATACTGTCGGAAAACTTTTTAAGTTTAAATGCAGGATATCTTTAATCGCCGTCACGATCGGCAGGTAAAGTCCCATAATTAAAAGCAATGTGGAACCGGAAATACCAGGAAGCACCATTGCGCAGATTGCAACTGCGCCTGCTATGAATACATAAATTCCTGTTGTGACTGTCAGATGTTCCAGATTTACACTGTTTCCGCCGCCAACCGGATTAAAATAGGTGATGGCACACACAATGGCTGCCCCAACCAGTACAAACGGGCAATATGCATATTTCCCTTTTAGTGTGTCCAATTCTTCACGGACTACAATCGGAATTGCAAAAATTATAAATCCGATAAATAATGAACTGATCGCATAAATATGGGATTCAAAAACATTTGCAAGGATCAGAATCGCAAGAACCATTCCTGTTACCCAGCCGATACCGAGCTTGATCAGAAAGAAAAACGCTGTTTTCTTTTTTTCCATATTTCCGGTGATCAGATCATCGATCGAGTCGATAAACTGATCGTAAAACCCAAGCAGAAATGCCACGGTTCCACCGGATACTCCCGGGACACTGTCTGCAAGTGCCATACAAAATCCTCTGATAAACTGTATTATGTACATACGGTTACCTCTTTCTTCCTTATTAATATTTACATGTGCTGTCTGCACACCATACTGCCTATTATAATCTTTCGGCTTCTGTTTTGTCTAGTATCGTAAACATTAATATTTCTTTTTTGTATCTTTTATTTCAATTTCCCGGTGCAGTCCCAAAAGACAGATCAGATTTGGCACTGCCATCAGAAAATTAAACAAATCCGAAATGCCCCACACCACATCAAGAGTAATCACTGCGCCGAAATAAACGCACATCATATAAACGACCTGGTAAATGCGGACACCCTTTTCCCCAAACAGATACCGCACGGCGCACTCGCCATAGACATTCCATCCGATGATCGTCGCAAACGCAAACAAGACCAATGAAACCGACAGCATCTCATCGCCCCACACCGGCAGTTCCCGGAATACGGCAAAACACATCCGCTCCCCCGGCACCCCCACATAATTGCCCGGATGGGCAATCATACTTGAAACCGAAGCAATTCCTGTGATTGCACACATGACGACCGTATCCCAAAAAGGCCCTGTCATGGAGACAAGAGCCTGATCCCGCGGTGAGGCATGCTGCGCCGTCGCCGCTGCCATTGGAATTGAGCCAAGTCCCGCCTCATTTGTAAAAAGCCCTCTGGAAATCCCGGTTCTTAACCCCGCCATCACCGTTGTCCCAACCACCCCCCCTGCGGCAGCCTCCGGCACAAACGCAGAGGTCACGATCATTTTTACTGCCTCCGGGATCACCGTATAATTTTTCATCAGGATAAAAATACATCCGCCTAAATAAAATGCACTCATCACAGGAACCAGCCAGGTACATACTTTTCCAATCTGCCGGCTGCCACCGATGATCACCTTCCCCGCAAGCACCCCCGCTGCCATGCCGATGATATGCGGCGATACCGGTATCTGTTCCGTTATCGCCGCACTGATCGAATGTGCCTGCACACTGCTGCCGATCCCAAGCGACGCTAATATCGTAAACACAGAAAATAAGACCGCAAGTCCTTTCTGCTGCATGCCTCTCTCCAACACATACATCGGACCGCCGATCCTCTTTCCATCTTTTTCCGTTTTGCGGTATTTCATGGACAAAAAACATTCTCCATAACAGGTTGCAATTCCAAGCACACCGGTGATCCAGCACCAGAACACCGCACCTGCCCCGCCGACTGCGATCGCCGTGGAGATACCGATAATATTTCCCGTCCCGATCGTCGCCGCCAACGCTGTCGCAAGTGCCGAGTAGGAAGTATTATTTTTCCCGGAAAAACTAAGCCTGATCCCACATGGGATCTTACGCTGGATAAACCGCAGACGAAATGTAAAATACAGATGTGTCCCCAGAAGAAGCAGGATCTGCCCCGTGGCAGCAAGCTGACTGATTTTTTGCATAGCACACTAAAATCCCCGTATACGGATGCCCTTGTTCCAGTATACGGGGATTTTCTTTGATTCATTCTTTGATTTTTATTTTTTGTGAGTGCCCTCTATGCAGTTACTTTTTTCCGCTGTTCCACCACCTGTGCCAGCCGGTCCAGACCTTTATTGCAGATCACAGTATACACACTTCCAAAAATGTTTGCCCCGATACGCAGAATCACTGCATTCTGCAGTCCAAACAATCCTGCCGCGATCGACAACGCCCCAAACGTATTGAACGCCGTCTGCCATGCATAGCCGGCAGAATAACCAACTCCGATTCCTCCGATCATGCCGATATACGGATACATGGATTCCGGAAGAACCAGATATAATGCCACAAAAATAAGGCTTCCAACGATATTAAAAAGGCCTCTTTTCTCTGCCCTTCCCATGCAGTCATCCGTAAACGGCAGGCAGACTGACATACAGGCGATCCCCGCCCACATTGCTCTTGGAAGTCCCAGAAGCGACATCACAAGCATCGCAGAGGAAACAATGAAAGTCAGTTTTATATACCAGCGGTTTCTGGCAGAGGAAAGATCAAATTCCCGGAACAGATCCAAAAAAGTTCTCCGGTATGGTCTGTTTTTCTGGTTCTTATAGAAAATCGCCATACAGATCACCATTCCGGCAAGCAGTCCCTCCACGCGCAGCAGATACGCATGTCCGCTCACGTCATATCCCTGTAACAGCAGATAACCGAGTACAAACGTAGAATGGTTGTACATGATCACATTGTGACATCCTAAGATCATCAGAAGCATGATACAGAATACGTTTACAAAGAATGCCGGGATGGGCGAAAGCATATTGCTAAGCCTTGGTCCCGCGATCAGTATTCCAAAAATACCGGCGATTGATAGCAGTCCATGCGTGGTTTTGATCCCAAAATCTGCCTGGCGCAGCACCAGCACTGCCAAAAGAACGGTCACTCCGACCACACTGTTTTCCGATCCGGTCAGTTTACTGTATAAGGTCACAACCGCCACACAGAATACCATCACCAGATAAACCTTAAAGTTATAGATTAAGATATGACGTCTCTTTTCTTTTTTGTCTGTTGTATTTTTGATGAGCTGTTTTGAACCTGTCGAACTGAGCTGAAGTTCCTGATAAAATGTCATAGTACTCTCCATTTCTACACTGTTTTTTGTAAAGTAGAGAGTACTATAGCGCAATTTGCGGGAAACGTCAAGGTTTTATCTCACACAAAACCGTTTCAATGCTTTTCTTCCCACAAACTGTAAAATCCTGTCTGCTAAAAAACCAATGATACCGAGTGTAAAAATACCGATAAAGATCCAGTCTGTCTTATAATAAAGTCTTGATGTGTAGATCAGATATCCGATTCCCTCCGAGCAGCCAGCCTTTTAACACGCGCTGCATACTGATTAAAATATCCCGGAAAAGCTCTCCGCTTGCCACCAGTTTTCCCGCTCCCGCAAATGTGGTAACCGGTCCCGGAAGAAAATCATCGCTGTAAAATAACGAACCGGTCTGCCAGATCAAAAGCAGCAGAACCCATGTGATCAGACCACTTTTTATAATTACCTGTATGACTCTTTTTTCTTTCTTCATCTTTCATCCTCCCTGTTTTCCAACAAAAACTACAACCTGCGTCATCTTTACAATGCCCGCCACTCCGGACAGAATTTTTTCCTATATATAAAACATCTCATTTTCCTAGAATCCTTCATTCTGTATCAGATGCGCTTCTTTCTCATCCACCGCATACAGACGGTATACAATGACCTCTACTTTTCTGTTCCACGATACCTTCCGCGTACAGGCTCTGGTATCTCTTTTCTGTTCCATATCTGACCGCCTTTACAAATTCCGGCCGTATGATTGCCCTGCTGCATCCCGGATACAGATGAAATCCTTTCAGTCTGTCATAATCCGTAATAACTGCTGATTCTCCGATAAACTGCGCCACAAACGGTGTCTTCGGATTTTTATAAATCTCTGTCGGCGTTCCCATCTGCTCGACTCTTCCTTTTGCTGTGTGATTGTTTTCTGCTTCGACGTCTTGCTTGATGTATTTATATACCAGTTTTGTATAAGATTCCACGACTGATTGTGTAATCGTTTGCATGGATGGTGGTGTTTTCCTTATTTTTCCAGTAAAAACAGCTGTTTTTCTTCTGTCCTTCCCTGTTTGGGTTTATTGTTTTTCAGTTTTCGCGAAAACGTATACACTGTCTTTTTTCCACTGTTTGTTTCATTTTTTATGTATGTTTTTATTCATAATTTTCCAATTATTTTTATTTTCCTGCAAACGTTTACAAGCTTTAAATAAAAAAGAACTCCTCCTGACGGTTTTAAACCATACAGAAAGAGTTCTCTGTGTTTTTGTTACATCTGCCTCGCTCCACACATCTTGCGGTATACAAGCACACCTGCCTGCATGGAATCGATCCACACGACATCCCACTGTGGATTTTCTCCTTTTGAAGCCTTAACTTACCTTTTTATCCGGCTCCTTTTTACCTTTCCTTTTGTTTGTTCAATGGCTATTTTAGCTTTCTCCTGTTTTCTCTCAGATATAATATTCCATCCGGTTTGCGTTCTCCACTAATGTACAACTCTCCCGGATCATCAGCTTTCCTTCTAACTCCGTCCGGACGATTCCCTTATGTCCGCCACTAAGACGATCAATCAGCAGATACAGCGCAAACTTTCCCATTTCTTCCTTTGGAAGACACACCGTAGTAAGCATCGGTCTGGTATACTGTGCCTCCTCAATATCGTCACTGGAAATAATGGATGGAACGTAATAACGGTTCTTATATTTATTCAGGCATTTTAACATGCCGATGGCGATCATATCATTTGCACAGTAAATGGCAGTCGGCGCATCTCCTCTCTGGATCAGGCGTTCCATCACAGCATAACCTTCCGCCTCCGTGTGTTCTGCCTCGATCACAAAGCTGATATCCATATCGATTCCATATTGAAACAACGTGTCCTGATACCCCTTATAGCGCGACTCATTATGGCAGTCTCCCACATAACCGATCTTCCGGTGCCCTAATCCGATCAGATATTCCACCGCCATCGCAGCAATCCGTTTTCCGTCGCAGATCACCTCATCCACCAGATAGTTGGTCGAATTGCGGTTGACGGACACGATGCTCCGGTATTTTGCCGATAATTTTTTCAATACATTATCATTACATTTTCCAATAATGATCAACCCATCGCTGTGAATATCCCCATCCGGCTCCATCTGTACAATGATCTTATCAATATTTTCCGTCCGGCATTTTCTGTCATTCGAAAACAGGGGCTGATGAAAAATATGCATCAGTATGCATCCCTGCCTGTGAATTTCACTCTCAATGACACGCAGCAGTTCGCTGAAAAACGGATCTGTCTCAAGATTGCCGGTTCTGGTCATCAGTACATCCAGATACCATACTTTCTGACTGGTATTCGTAATTCCCTTTTTTAAATTCCTTGCCGCTTCGTTCGGCATATAATTGAGTTCCCTGGCAATCTTCCAAATACGTTCCCGCAGTTCTTCCGAAGAACATTTATACCCCGGATTATTCAATACCCGCGAGACTGTCGCAGTGGAAACGCCCGCTTCCTTTGCAATTTTCTTAATAGACAAAACCTCACCCCATTTTATTTCCTAGTATTTCTATATGCTAAGTGGATAATAAAACAGGTGAAACGTTTTGTCAATAGATATTCAGATTTTTAATCCTGTCTGTCTCCGTCCCCATAACACTCACAAAACCGCGCTGCAAAGGACGGTTTTTCCCCTGCCACATACAGATGCGCCGTGCTGCCAAATTCATTCACACGAA
>ENA-ORUU01000217-ORUU01000217.1-human-gut-metagenome-genome-assembly--contig:-NODE-217-length-54634-cov-12.0912_pt1 | contig 54634 bp, 50 predicted proteins | sample MGYA00242085_ERZ509221 | MGnify/ENA primary metagenome ERZ509221 (study PRJEB26280, sample SAMEA2338809) | human gut metagenome | biome: human gut; feature: human-associated habitat; material: faeces... | reverse complement strand
CGGCGCGGGTTGGCGGCGGCCCTGCCGGGGTGCGGCTTTCTGCGCCGGGGTGCCCAGCCCCGGTGGCAGCGCTGCGCCCGGGCTAACTATGTGTTTGAAACTGCGCAGGAACGCGACAAATATTTGAAGCGCCCGTCCAATACACCCAGCCCTGCCCGGCGGTGCAAGCCTTATTTTGACGCGGTGCGCGGCCTGGATGAGCCGACAGCCCTGCAATGGGTGGATCTGCAGACCTGGCTGCCCCGGGATATCCTGCGCAAGGCCGACCGAATGAGCATGGCCCATAGCCTGGAACTGCGGGTGCCGTTTCTGGACCGGCGGGTGCTGGCCGTGGCGCTGGGCCTGCCCCGGCGGTACCGCTGCACTGGGCGGCGCGGCAAGATCGCCTTGCGGGCTGCGGCGGCCCGCCGCCTGCCCGGGGCACTGGCCGCAAACCCTAAGCGCGGGTTCCCGGTGCCGCTGGCCGACTGGCTGTGCCAGGACGAATATTACAAGCGGGTGCGGACCAAATTTACCGGCCCGGTGGCCGAACGCTTTTTTGACACGGCAGCCCTGTGCGCCCTGCTGGACGCCCACCGCGCCGGAAAAACCAACGCTATGACGAAACTGTGGGCGTTTTACTGCTTTATAGAATGGTACGAGGTCTACTTTGTGGAAGAATTTCCGCCGATTTTGTAAAAAACTTTTCCAAAATCGCTTGACAAAACCCGGCCCCATTGCTATAATATCCTACGCAGTATGTCCCTTGTGGGCATGAACCCGCAGTGAGCGCCCGTAGCTCAGCTGGATAGAGCAACTGCCTTCTAAGCAGTGGGCCGGGGGTTCGAGTCCCTTCGGGCGCATTATATGGTGCCTATGGCGCAGTTGGTTAGCGCGCCAGATTGTGGCTCTGGAGGCCGAGAGTTCGAATCTCTCTAGGCACCCCACCAAAGACCGTTCAGGCCCGTTCCTGCACGGTCTTTTCTTTTACAACAGCGCTGCCCCCGCAGCGTATATATACTGGGTCGTCGCCAAGTGGTAAGGCACGGGACTTTGACTCCCGCATTCGTGAGTTCGAACCTCGCCGACCCAACCAACGCCGCATCCCTTTGGGGGTGCGGCGATTTTTTGGCGGAAAAATGAGGGGGAGCTGGCAGGATCGTACTTGCTGTGCGTGGAAAACCATGCTACACTCCTTATATAATAAGGAAAACGGAGGCTGCTGCGATGAAACGCGCTGTGATTTTTGACTTGGACGGCCTGCTGATCGACAGCGAGGTCGTCTCCCATCAATTGATGGACGAGCTGCTGCGCCAATACGGCTACAGCCTGACGAAAGCCGAATACGCCCGCATCTACAGCGGAAAGACCGGCATCGGCAACATGACGCATATGATCGAGACTTACCACCTGCCGCTGACCGTCGCCGAGGGCATGGCGTGGGAAGCCAAGCGCGAGGCCGAGCTGCTGCCCACTGTCCGGCTGAAGCCCGGCGGGGCGGCGCTGCTGGCGTGGCTGAAGGCACGCGGCGTGACGGTCGTGCTGGCAACATCCAGCAAGCGTGACCGCGCGGTGGACATCCTGACGCGGCTGGGCGTGGTGCAGTATTTCGACGATATGGTCTTCGGCACCGAGATCGAGCGCGGCAAGCCCTACCCGGACATTTTCCTGAAAGCCGCCGAGAAAGCGCACGCCGCCCCGGCGGACTGCCTTGTGCTGGAGGACAGCGAGGCAGGAATTCAGGCCGCCCACGCGGCGGGCATTGATGTGATCTGTGTGCCCGACATGAAGACCCCAGCGGCAGAATTTCAACAAATGACGGCTGCCGTGTTGAAAAGTCTCGACGATGTGCAGGCATGGCTGACGCAGCCCGCCCGATAAAACGCATAAACACCTCCGCACCGGCGCATACTGAGGGACATGGAGGTGTTTTTATGAGCTATCTTGACTGTGCCCAGTATGACTGCTGCCACAACAAGGCGGGCTGCTGCTGCCTGGACGGCATCAACGTCCGCCATACCGGCCCCGGGGATGCCGTCTGCGGCAGCTACCGCAACAGCGAGGGGTACGGCAACGTCGCCACCGACAACCAGCCGGCCTCGCCCGAGACGGATATCCACTGCGACGACAAAGGCTGCCGCCACCTGGAAGGCCGCTGTTGCTGTGCCGACCACGTCAGCATTGACGAGCGCGGCTGCGGACCGGCCTGCGCCACCCGCGCCCCGCGCACAGCTGAATAACCGCCCGCGCAAAAACGGATGCCGCTTTTTCAAAGTGGTATCCGCTTTTTTGTTGCGAAATACGGCCCATTGTTGTATAATAAGACGATATAGTAGGTGTTGTCCGCCCTTTTGCGGGGCGGGACGCCGCATGGGCGGGCCGTCGGGGGCCGATTCCTGCAAAGGCCGCCTATTTTGAGCGGTGCGCAGCACCGCGATCCACCATATTTATTATCTATTATCTTTTAGCGAGGTGCTCGTTATGTCCGAAACTCCCATCACGGTGCCGTTTGTCTCCTTTCGCCCGATGGAGCGGGAGCTGGATGCCGAGCTGCGCGGCGCGTTTGCCCGCGTGCTGGACAACAGCTGGTATATCGGTGGCCGAGAGGATGCCGCTTTTGAAAAAGCCTTTGCCGAATACTGCGGCGTCAAGCACTGCATCGGCTGCGGCAACGGCCTGGATGCCCTTGTGCTGATTCTGAAAGCCTACGGCATCGGGACGGGGGACGAGGTCATTGTGCCGTCCAACACCTTTATCGCCACGGTGCTGGCCATCAGCTACGCGGGCGCAGCGCCCGTGCTGGTCGAGCCGACGCTCGAAAGCTACAACATCGACCCCGCCCGCATCGAGGCCGCCGTGACCCCGCGCACGAAGGCCATCATGGCCGTGCACCTCTACGGCCAGTGCGCCCCGATGGACGAAATCAATGCCATCGCCAAGGCCCACGGCCTCAAGGTCATCGAGGATGCCGCCCAGGCCCACGGGGCCGAGTACAAGGGCCGCCGCGCGGGCAGTCTGGGCGACGCCGCAGGGTTCAGCTTTTACCCGGGCAAAAACCTCGGAGCCCTGGGCGACGCGGGCTGCGTGACGACGAACGACGACGAACTCGCCGAGCGTGTCCGCGCCTTGGGCAACTACGGCAGCGACTACAAATACCACCATATTTATAAGGGCCAGAACTCCCGCCTGGACGAGCTGCAGGCCGCGTTCCTGGCCGCCAAGCTGCCCCATCTCGACGCTATGAATGCCGAGCGCCGCCGTATTGCCGCGCGGTACCTGGCAGAAATGCACAACCCCGCCGTAACACTGCCCACGGAGCTGCCCGGCTGCAAGCACGTCTGGCATATCTTTGCTGTGCGCTGCGCCGGGCGCGACGCGCTGGAGAAGCACTTGAACGACCGGGGCATCGGCACGAACAAGCACTACCCGACGCCCATTCATTTGCAGGGGGCCTACGCCGAGCTGGGCATCCCCAAGGGCGCACTGCCGCTGGCCGAGGAGATCTCCGCCACCGAGCTGAGCCTGCCGATGTTCTACGGTATGACCGACGCGCAGGTGCAGGCCGTCATTGACGCTGTGAACGATTTTAAGGGGTGAACCATGCCGAAAGTCGGTATCGTAATTTCCAACTATAACGGCTGGCAGGACACGCTGGTCTGCCTGGAAAGCCTGCAAAAAATGACGTTCCGGGATTTTGAAATCGTCTTAATCGACGATGCTTCGCCCAATGACTCGGTGGCGCAGCTGCAAGGCAAACTGCCGCCGAACACCGTGTTCCTGCCGCAGGAGAAAAACGTCGGCTTTGCGGCGGCCAACAATATCGGGATGCGCCGTGCCCTGGCCGATGGCTGCGACTATGCGCTGCTGCTGAACAACGACACATCCGTCCACCCGGATTTTTTGGAAAAGCTGCTGGCCGAGACGCCGGAAGGCGCGGTCAGCTGCCCGAAGATGCTTTTCATGGACCCGGCAGATGAGATTTGGTTTGCGGGCGGCGAGCTGGACCCCGCCACCGGCAAGGTCAAGCACCTTGGCGGCCACAAAAAGGATGGCCCCGAATTTGCCGGGAAACGGCAGGTCAGCTTCATCACTTTCTGCTGTGTGCTGCTGCCCCGGGCGGTCATTGAAAAGGTCGGCTATCTCGATGAGACGCTGTTTATGTACTGCGAGGACGTTGACTACTGCATTCGTCTGGCGCAGGTCGGCGTGCCGATGTGGTTCCTGCCCGACGCCGTCATCCACCACAAGGCGGGCGGCAGTGCGGGCGGGATGCTGTCGGTCTACTACATCACGCGCAACACGCTCTACCTGACCTGCAAGGGCAAAAGTGCGGCGTACAAAAAGCTGAAAACCGTTATCCCCATCCTGACCGGCGCGGCGCGGTACGCCCTGACCAAAGCGCTGGGCCGCAAAAAAGGCCGCAGCTACGGCGCGTACAGAGGTGCCGTGGACTTCTGGCAAGGGAAGATGGGGAGAATGGAGGGGTAAGCGGGCGGCCCGGCGAATGGCGGCGGGGTGAGGGCACCCCGCCCTACAACCACCCGTAGGGCGGAATGCCCGGCCCGCAGCATCCCCGCAAACGCAATGGCAAGGCAAGGCCGAGGGCCGGATATGTCCGGCCCCTACAAATTGACTGGAAGGGAGACGTCCTATATGCCGCAGTTGACCATCGTCATCCTGCAATACCGGCCAGACGCTGCGGCGCTGCGGCGCACGCTGGCCTCACTGGCAATGCAGGATACCCGCGATTTCGCCGTTGTCCTGGGGGACGACGGTTCACAACAGGACTATTTTGCCGAGAGCCGCGCCTACCTGGCGGCTCACGGCATCACCGATGTGCAGACCGCCAAGCTGATCCCCAACGGCGGCACCGTAAAAAACGCCCAAAACGCCCTGCGTACCGCCGCCACCCGCTGGGTGCTCATGCTCTCGCCGGGAGACTTCCTCTATGACAGTGAGACGGTTTCCTGGTGGCTGGGCCGTTTGCAGGCCGATGGTCCCCGCGTGGCTTTCGGCAAGCAGGCCTACTTCATCCCCGGCCCGGCCCCACAACCGACCCCGGGGGAAACCCCCTTTGACCGCACGCCCTACGACCCCGCCCACTACGACGCCAAGACCATCCGCCGGAACCTGCTATTGTACGACGATGGGATCAGCGGCGCGGGGCTTGTGTACGAGCGGACGCTTTTCCTCTCGGCACTGGACAAGATGGCCGACCATGTGCGGCTGGCCGAGGATTTCTCCCTGCGACTTTTCGCTGTGCAGGGGGTACGTATCACCCGGTACGACCGCCTGACCGTCTGGTATGAGTACGGCGGCGGCGTCTCGACCGATGCAGCTGCCCGGGAGCGGATGCTGGGGGACTGGCGCGCCATGCTGGAAGTGCTGCGGGCTGCATACCCCCACGACCGCACCGTGCGGCTGGCCTACGCCTACTACTTCAACGACCGCCGTAAGTCCCGCCTTGTGCGCGGGCTGGTGGGGCGGCTGATCGTGCCGCAGAACTGCGCCTTCAAAAAAGCCCAGCGGGAGTGGCAGCCGCCCACGAACGGCGATGCCGCCAAGCTGCGCGCCGTGTATGAATTTGCCGAAAAGGAGACTGCCGCCGAATGATGCAGCTTTTACAAAAATCGGAGGATGCCGTCTGCGGCTGGCTGCGGGGCATCGATGCTGCGCTGCTGCGCACCGTGGCGGCAGCGGCGGCGCTGTGCATGCTGCTGGCCCATGGGTTCGCCTTCACGAACCTGTTCCCAAACCATGACAGCACCGTGCTGGTGTTCGACGCCCAGTGGACGATGTACGTGCTGGGCCGCTGGGCACAGAACCTCTATTTCCCGCTGGTGCGCGGCAAAATCGCCGCACCGTGGCTCATCGGGGCGTTCAGCATCGTGTATCTGGCGCTGACCGGGTACATCATTGCAAAACTGCTGCACCTGCGGCGGTGGTCGGCGGCACTGTTGACCGGCCTGCTGGGGACCTGCGCCTCAGTCACGGCCCAGCTGGCAACCTACACCTATGAGACGGACGCCTACCTGCTGGCCATGCTGCTGGCCTGCGCCGCTGTCTGGTGCAGCCGGCGTCTGCCCCGGCTGTGGGGCTATGCGGGCGCGGCGGTCTGCCTGTGCGGCTGCCTGGCGCTGTACCAATCCTATATTCAGTTTGCGGTGGGGCTGTACCTGTTGCTGCTTTTGCAATCTGCCTTGCAGGGGGCCGAATGGCGGCCCTGGCTGCGGCAGGGCGTGGGTGCCCTGCTGACGCTGGCTTTGGGCGCGGTGCTCTACGTGGTATCACTGAAAGTCTCCCTCGCCCTCACCGGCTACCAGCTGGCCGACACCGGCAACGGCCTGGCGCAGATGTTCCGTTTAGGGCCTGCGGCGGTGCTGGGAGGCATCCCGGCGACTTATGGGAACTTTTTTAAAACGCTGCTGGGCTACTCCGGCTGGAATGACCGGGGCATGCGGGCGGCCACCGCGCTGCTGTTTGTGCTGGCGGCGGCAGGTCTTGTGCTGCGGCTGCGCGGCCGCGGCGGACGCACGGCGGCCCAGGTACTTCTGGCGGCGGCCCTGCTGCCGCTGGGGCTGAACGTCAGTTGCCTGCTGGCCTCCGGCAATGTGTATATCTTGATGCAGCACGCGCTGTTCCTCGTCTACCTGGTGCCGATGGTGTTGTTCGGCGGGTCGGTGCTTTTCACGGCAGAACGCCGCACGGGCGGTGCGCTGGTGGGGCTGCTCTGCGCGTTTTTGATTCTCCGCAGCATCATCTGCGCCAACGGTGCGTATGTCTACACCAAGCTCGTCTATGACAACACCGCCCGCCAGATGACCCAGATCATGGCCGATGTGGGCAAGCTGGACGGCTACGAGCCGGGCGCGACCCCGGTCGCCTTTGCGGGCACCTTTACCGACTCCAACCTGACCTACCACGACCCGGCGTTCAGCCGGTATGAGGAGGGCAGTCTCCACCAGGTCAATGTCGCCGTGACCTACGACGGCACGATCAAGTGGTGGTTCCAGCACGTCATGGGCAGCAGCGCGGCGGTTTTAGCCGACCAGGCCACGCTGGACGCCGTGGGCAAAAAAGCCGCCGTGCAGGCTATGCCGAACTACCCGGCACAAGGCTACTGCGCTATGGTGGACGGCACCGCTGTCATCAAACTGTCTGACTGAAAGAAAGGCAAAACCTATGATTATCCAGACCATCAGCATGAAGAGCATCACGGCCGAGGGGCTGGGCACGCTCTCGGTCTTTGAGGGCGGCCACGACGTCCCCTTTGACATCAAGCGCATCTACTATATCTACGGCGCGCCCCAGGGCACCCAGCGCGGCGGCCACGCCCACAAGGCACTGCGGCAGGTGCTGTGGTGCCCCTACGGCAGCATCCTCATCAAACTGGATGACGGCCACGAAAAGAGCGAAGTGCTGCTGGACGACCCCGCCAAGGGTCTGATCGTCGAGCACAATATGTGGCGCGAAATGATCTGGCAGCAGGAAAATTCCGTGCTCTGCGTCGCGGCGGATTCCTACTACGAGGCGGAAGATTATATCCGTGACTACGACGAATTTTTGAAGACCGTACAGGCAAAGGGGTAAACCGTGCTTAATGTCATGCTTCTGTCTGCCGGGGTCACCACCGGCTGGCATCTGGCGCAGGTGGCGCAGCAGCAGTTCAGCGGGGATATCTGCCTGCACCTCTGCGATATCAACCCGCGGGAGCTGGTCCCCGCCGCCGCACTGGGCGGGCCGTTCCACCGGGTGCTGCCGCTGGCCGACCCGGGGTACCAACAACAGATCCTCACTCTGTTGAAAGAAAACCACATCGACGTCATTGTGCCGCTCATCGACCAGGATTTGTTCACTTGGGCGGCGGATGCGCCGGAGCTGGCCGCATTGGGCGTGCGCTCTACCGCGCCGCTGCGGCAGACGGCCCAGCTGCTCACCGATAAAAAGGCCATGGCCGCATTTTTGCAGGCCCACGGCCTGCCCACCCCGCCGCTCGTCGTGCCTGAACAAATGGAGCCGGGCCGCGCCTACATCGAAAAGCGCGAGATCGGCTGCGGGTCCGTCGGGCTGCGCACGGTCATCGGCGGCGAGGACTACACCCCGCACCCCGGCAGCATTTTACAGGAAAAATGCGACGGCGGCGACACCGAAATCACCGCCGAAGTTTTCAACGCCCAGGGCAAGCTGCGGGTGTTCTGCCGTGAGCGCGTCGTGACAAAATCCGGCGTCTGTACGAAGATGCGGCCTCTGCACATCCCCGAAATCGAGGATTACATCTGCACACTGACCGGACTGCTGCCCTGCCCGGCGACGTTTTGCGCCCAGTTCATGCAGCACCGCGGGCGGTGGAACCTCATCGACTGCAACCTGCGCATCGGCGCGGGCACGGCGATGGCGTCCGCCGCCGGGTTCCAGTTGGTGCGGGCGTTCTGGGCGAACCTCTGCGGCCAGCCTGTGCCCGACGAATGGCTGCAGGCCGACCCAACGGTTAAGACTGTGCTGCGAGTCTACCAGGAAGTGGTGGTACGGTGACGCTCTACTGTGATGTGGACGGCACGCTGCTGGACAGCAGCGCCCGCCATGAAAAGCTGTTGCGGGACCTGCTGGCGGTCCGGAACCTTGCCTGGCCCGCCGCCGCGCCCGACTATATGCGCTATAAGGCTGACGGCCACAGCACCAAGGCGTGGCTGGCCCTGGCCGGGTTTGCGCCGGAAGTCTGCAATGAAACTGCCGCCGCCTGGCGCGAGGGCATTGAAAAACCGGAGTACCTGGCCATGGACAGGCCTTACCCAGATGCGTTGGATTTCCTGCGTTGGCTGCGGGCAAGCGGACGGCGCTGTGTGTTGATCTCGGCCCGGCAGAATGCCGACGCCCTGCGGGAAACGCTTGACCGATGCGGCATCCTGCCGCTGGTGGAGGAACTGCTGGTCGTGCCGCCGGTGCAGGCCGAGCAGCGCAAAGCCGCCCTGCTGCGCCCGCGCATCGCCCCGGGGGACGCCATGCTGGGTGACACCGAGGTGGACAAGACCTGCGCCGAGACGCTGGGCCTGCCCTGTGCCGTGCTGGACCGGGGCTTCCGCAGTGCGGCGTTTTGGGAAGCGCACGGGGTAAAGGCATTGCATGGTTTGGAAGAGGCCAAGCGGTGGCTGCGGTAATGTGCCGCGGGCGGATATGGAATCCGCCCCTACGGACCGGCAGGCAGCGTTGTAGGGGCCGGGCATGCCCGGCCCGCAGCCGAAGGGCAGCCGCACGGCAAAGACAAGGCACGTGGGTCGTCGAGGACGCCGACCCCTACAAAACGACCATTATAACTTTTAAAGAAGGACAAACACTATGAACCAGCCCAAGGTCAGCGTGCTGATCTCGTTTTACAATCTGGCCCCCTATGTGGACAAGACGATGGAGACGGTGCTTGCGCAGAAAACGAACTTTCCCGTCGAGGTCCTCTGCGCGGACGATGGCTCCGACGACGGCACCATTGAAAAGCTGCGCGTGTGGGAGCAGAAATACCCAGACACCGTCCGCGTGTTCGTCATGGACCGCATTCCCGGCGCAAAATATGAGGCCAACGACCGCATCAAGCGGATGAACGCCATCCGCGGGCGGCTGTTCTATGAGGCCAGGGGCGAGTATGTCAGCTACCTGGACGGCGACGACTTCTACACCGACGACCACAAGCTGCAAAAGCAGGCCGATGTGCTGGACGCCGACACAGAGCATAAATACATCGGCTGCGGCCACAACGGCTGCTATTACTGGGAGAGCACCGGCAAGACCGTCCCCATCGAGCGGCCCATCCGGGAGTGCAGCTTGACTGCCGAGGAATATTGGAGCTTTCTCTACGTCCACACCAACGCGCTGCTGCTGCGCAACTTGGGGCTGCAAGGCATCGACCCCTACAAGAGCGGCATCCCCATCATCGATAACCCGCTGACCTTCCAGTTCTTGCCCTACGGTGATATCTACTATCTGCCTGACTGTATGTTCAACTACCGCCAGATCGAGGGCAGCACCTACCACCGCCGCAGCCCCTACCAGAACGATATCCTGACGGCGCTGATTCTGTACGAGCAGCGCCGCATCACCCGCAGATTTGACGCGGCGGGCCTGGTGCGTTTCCTGCGCGAGTATGAGGATCTTTTTAAAAACCGCAGGGACCCGCAGCTGACAAAGGACGCGCAGACCTATATGGAGAACATCCGCACCTACCGCGCTGACCGCCTGCGCCGCATCGTCAACTATAACAACGAGAGCGCGGTATCCCGCCTGTGGTGCGATATCGAGAATCCGGTGTGGTTCTTTATTACAAAAATCCACCGCCACTTCATCTGGAAACCCAAGGTGCGGGCGCTGCTGGAAGAAGCCCGCGTGAAAACCGAAAAAGGGGAGTGCTGAACCATGGAAGATATGAGCGAACTGACCGCCGAAGAACAGGCCAAACTGCTGCGCCATGAGTTGGAGGCCGTCTACGGCTCGTCGTCGTACAAAATCGGCCGCGCCGTGACCTGGCTGCCCCGCAACGCCAAGCGCGGGCTGAAGTACCTTTTGCACAACGGCCCGGTCGTCAGCGCAAAATATATCTATACCTACGCGAAATATCATAAGATCGCCAACGAAAACTACGCCTACTGGGCCTGTCTGCAAAAGAAGGACTACCCCGAGGCGCTGAAAAAGTGGTTCCTGGAAACGAACTACACCCACACGCCGCTGAACCTCGAGCACCCCAAGACCTTCAGCGAAAAGACCCAGTGGCTCAAGCTCAACGGCGGGTTTGAGGACGTCTACCCCCTCGTTGACAAATACGCCGTGCGCGAATGGGTCAAGGAGAAGATCGGCGAGGAATACCTGATTCCGCTGCTGGGCGTCTGGGATAACTTTGACGATATCGACTTTGACGCCCTGCCGGACAAATTCATGCTCAAGGTCAACCACGGCGCGGGTTGGAATATCGCCGTGCAGGATAAGTCAAAATTCGACAAGGCTGATGCCAAGAGGAAGATCGAGGGCTGGCTCAAGCTGAACTACTGCTACCTGATGGGCGGCCTGGATGTGCAGTACATCCGCATCAAACCGCGCATCATCGCTGAAAAATTCATAGAGAACGACGGCGGCGACCTATACGACTACAAAATCTTCTGCTTCGACGGTGAGCCGAAAATCATCCTGCACATCGAGGAGCGCTACACCGACAAGGAAGAGCGGATGTTCTTCTACGACACCCAGTGGAACCAGCTGCCCTTCAACATCAATGTCCCGCTGGAAATGGTCGATATCCCCAAGCCGGAAAACCTCGATAAGATGCTGGATGTTGCCCGCACCCTGAGCCAGGGCTACCCCTGCGTGCGCGTTGACTTGTACTCGCTGAACGATGGCAGCATCAAATTCGGCGAGATGACCTTCACCACCGAGAGCGGCATTTCCCGCTGGCACCCCGAGAGCGCCAACGAGTACATGGGCAGCCTGATCCATCTGCCCGGCGTCGACGACAAAGGAGACAACTAATGCCCACCGTCAGTATCCTGGTGCCGGTCTACAAGGCCGAAAAAACGCTGGACGCCTGTGTGGAAAGCATCCTGGCGCAGAGCTATGCGGATTTTGAGCTGCTGCTCATCGACGATGCCAGCCCCGACCATTGCCCGGAAATGTGCGATGCCTGGGCGGAAAAAGACCCCCGCATCCGCGCCCTGCACCCGGCTAAGACCGGGCCGGGGCCGTCCGGTGCGCGCAACGCCGGGCTGGATGCCGCCAAGGGCCAATGGCTCACGATGGTGGACAGCGACGACACCGTTGCCCCCGACCTGCTGGAAAAGCTGCTGGCGGGTGCGGAAAGGAGCGGCGCGGAGCTGGTGCTCTGCAACTGCTGCCCGGTGACAGAGGACGGCGCAGAGCACCCATTGCCCGCAGACGAACAGTTTGCAAAAGAGACCGTTCTGGACGTGAACGCTTTCTGGGATGCCTTCAACACGCCCTGGATCAACCAGTTCACCGGCACGGCCCACCGGCTGTACGCCGCCAAGCTGTTTGACGGCGTGCGCTATCCGCTGGGGATGCTGCACGAGGATTACTACGTGCTGCCGGACCTGATCGCCCGCTGCACAAAAATTTTGTGCCTGCCCTTTACCGGCTACTACGTGCTGCGCCACGCAGGCAGCATCACCGACGGCGCCAAACATGAGGTGCGGCTGGCCATGACGAAGGGGGATATCCACCGGGCGGAGTATTTCCTGCAAAACGGCTGGTACGACCGCGCCGAGGGTGCCCTGACCGACGCCGCGCTGTTCTTGTACAAGAATAAGCGCGGATATGATTTGACCCGGCCCGGCCACAAGGCCGAGTTTGCCGCCGTGAAGCGGGAGCTTTGCCGTGTGTACAGTGCCCTGGCCGCGCAGAAGGGCGCAGCGTCGCTGAAACTCCGCGCCGCCGCCCTGCGGATGGGATTGCCCGTGTTTTATGCTTACACAAAGATATTGAGCCGTAGATAAATTAAAGGAGCCTCTATGCCCACAGTCAGTATCATTATCCCGGTGTATAAGGCGGAACACTACCTGGATGCTTGTATGCGCAGCGTGGTGGGGCAGAGCTGTACCGACCTGGGAATACTGCTGGTGGATGACGGCAGCCCCGACCGCAGCCCTGAAATGTGTGATGCCTGGGCTGCGCGGGATCCCCGCGTCCGGGTGCTGCACCGCAAAAACGGCGGTGCGGCGTCGGCTCGCAACGCTGGCCTGGACGCCGCCACCGGCGATTTCATCTTCTTCGCCGATGCGGACGACCTGCTGGAACCAGATGCCATCGAGTACCTCGTCAAGGCCGAGCAGCAGTACGGCACTGACCTTGTCATTGGCAATATGCTCTATGTCGATGCCGAGAACCACCCGATGGCAGAGCCGGACTTTACCGGCTTTACCGACACGGTGCGCACCGTCGATGAGGTGTGGGAGCATTACTTCGCCCTCGACAACCGCAAGGTCTACTACGTCGTCGTCTGGAACAAGCTCTACAAGCGGGCCATGTTCGACACGCTGCGCTTCCGCGACGGCAAGCGGTACGAGGATCAGTTCTTTATGCTGGATGTGCTGCGCCGCTGCCAGACGGTGGCCTGCCTGGGCTACCAGGGGTACCGCTACGTGCAGCACAGCGGCAGCACCATGGCTGTGGCCGGTGTGGCCCGCAACTACCTGGAACGCCCCGAGTATCTGCTGGAATGGAGTCGCTATTTTGCCGAGAAAGGCAACTACCTCCGGGCCGAGGGCCTTTTGAACGACGCCATCGAGAACCTGTCCCAGAAGGAAAACTTCGACCTGTCCACCCAGTGGCAGCAGGCGCGGTATCATGAGCTGCGTCACAGCTGCGCCGAGGTTTACCGACTGCTCTCCCGCCGCACCGGGCGGGAAAGTATGCTGCTGCGCGCCGGGCTGATCCACTTAGGGCTTCCGGTCTACCTGGCCTTCCTGCGGGAGCGGCGCAGCAGCGCCCAGACCCCGCCCGCCGCGCCCCAGTGGCGAACCCCGGCCCCGCCCACCCCGGTCCCGGCGGTCAGTATCATTATCCCGGTGTACAAGGTCGAGCGGTATCTTGACACCTGTGTGCAGAGCGTGCTGGATCAGACCTTCCAGGATATTGAGGTGCTGCTCGTCGACGACGGCAGCCCCGACCGCTGCCCCGAAATGTGCGATGCCTGGGCGAAAAGCGACCGCCGCGTGCGGGTCATCCACCGCAAGAACGGTGGGCTTTCCGCTGCGCGCAACACCGGCATCGAGACCGCCCGCGGGCGGTACATCGTCTTTGTGGACAGCGACGACTTTCTGGAGCCGGATACCATCCGCCGCGCTGTGGCCGAGCAGGAGCGCACCGGCGCGGAGCTGGTCATCTTCAACCTCGTCTACGCCAATGACCGCGGCGAGCGGTGGCCCACGCCGGACTTCACGATCTTTCAGGATGAAATACTCGACGAGGACGGCGTGTGGGCGCGGTATTTCGCGCTGGAAAACCAAAAAATCTACTATACCGTCGCTTGGAACAAGCTGTACACCGCCAAGCTTTTTGCGGATGGCCTGCGCTTTCCCGAGGGCAAGCGGTACGAGGATCAGTTCATGCTGCCCCACATCCTGCACCGCTGCCAGAACATCGCCTGCCTGGGCTACCAGGGCTACCGCTATGTGCAGCGGGCAGACAGCATCATGGCGCAGGGCCCGGCCAGCCACTACCTGGACCGCCCCGAATACCTGCTGGAATGGTGCGGCTACTTTACCGAGAAAGGCGACTACCTGCGGGCCGAGGGCCTGCTGAACGACGCCATCAAGAACCTGGCCGAGAAGGATGGCTTTGACCTGACCACGGCGCAGCAGCGCACCCGCTACCGCCAGGCCTGCCACGACTGCTCTACGGCTTACGGCAATTTGTCCCGCCGCACCGGGCGGGAGAGTATGCTGTTGCGCGCCGGGCTTTTGCGCCTGGGCCTGCCCCTGTACCGAATCTTCCTCAAACACAAAACCTAAGGAGTTCCCCTACAATGGAAAAAACACAACTGCAAAAAGGATACCATGTCCACTACGGCCCCGCGCAGGGGTGGAGCCAGGTCGATGTAAGCGAACTGTGGCGCTATAAGGATTTGATCTGGCTCTTTGTCAAGCGCGATTTCACCGTCATGTACAAGCAGACCGTGCTGGGCCCTGCGTGGATCCTGATTAACCCGCTGCTGTCCACGGCCATGTACTGCGTTATGTTCGGCACCATCGCCCACCTGTCCACCGACGATGTACCGCAGATTTTGTTCTACCTGGCCGGTACGGCGCTGTGGGGGTTCTTCTCCGCCTGCATCAATAAGGTGTCGGGCACGTTTACCACCAACTCCGCTATTTTCAGCAAGGTGTATTTCCCGCGGCTGGCGATGCCCATTTCCACGATGTTGTCAGGCCTTATCAATTTCCTGGTGCAGTTTGCGCTGTTCTTTGTGCTGCTGCTCGTCTACCTGGCCAAGGGTGAAGTCAGCCCCCACTGGGGGATGTTGCTGCTGACGGTGCCGCTGGTGCTGCAGGTGGGTCTGCTGGGCCTGGGCTGCGGCATCATCGTGTCCAGCCTGACTACCCGTTACCGTGATTTGATGGTCGTGGTGACCTTTGGCGTGCAGCTATGGATGTATGGTTCCCCGGTGGTCTATCCGCTGTCGATGATCGACAACCGACTGCTGCGGGCCATTATGATCGTCAACCCGATGACCGCCCCGATGGAGAGCTTCCGTTATATCTTCTTCGGTACCGGGCAGGTCAACGGGTTAATGTGGGTGCTTTCGCTGGCCTGGACCGCCGTGCTGCTGGTCGTGGGTCTGTCGCTTTTCAGCAAGGTCGAAAAGACCTTCGTCGATACGGTGTAAGGGGGTCCTGACATGAGTGAAAATGAACTGATGATCCGTGTACAGGACGTCAAAAAGCAGTACCGCCTGGGCCAGATCGGCGGCGGCACGCTGCGCAGTGACCTGCAAAGCTGGTGGGCCCGCAAGCGCGGCAAAGAGGACCCGAACAGCCTGATCGGCACCGACCAGCGCTTGATCGGTACTACATTTATGGCGCTGAACGGCGTCAGCTTCACCGTCAAAAAGGGCGAGGCCGTGGGCATCATCGGCTCCAACGGCGCGGGCAAATCCACGCTGCTCAAGCTGCTGACCCACGTCACGGCCCCCAGCGCCGGTGATATCGACCTGTACGGCCGTGTGGCCTCGATGTTGGAGGTCGGCACCGGCTTCCACCCCGAAATGACCGGCCGCGAGAACGTCTACCTGAACGGCGCGATTTTGGGCATGACCCACGCAGAAATTGACGCCAAGATGGATGAGATCATTGCCTTCTCCGAGGTCGGCGACTTCATCGACACGCCGGTCAAGCGGTATTCCAGCGGTATGTATGTCAAGCTGGCGTTCAGCGTGGCGGCCCACCTGGACAGTGAAATCATGATCATGGACGAGGTCCTGGCCGTCGGCGATATGAAGTTCCAGAAAAAGTGTCTGGACAAGATGCGCCAGGCCGCTCAGCGCGACGGCAAGACCGTTTTGTACGTCAGCCACAATATGTCCACGATCCGCGACCTGTGCGACCGCTGCATCGTGCTGGACAAGGGCAAGGTCATCTTTGACGGTGACGTTGACGAGGGCATTGCCACCTACCTGTCCACCCGCTGGCAGACGTCGGATTTTGTGGACTACACCAATCACAAGCGCGACAACTGGTTCAAGCGCGACAACATCCGCATCCAGAACATCCATGTGCAGGTGCAGTCGGTGGAGGCAATCGAGCGCACCCAGCCTGTGCGCATCCATTACGTGCTGAAAGCCAACGAACTGGCCGAGAACATCGGCCTGCGGTTTGAGGTGCGCGACGAAGTCGGCACCCCGCTGGCGACGTCCAGCATGTTTGGCCTGACCCTGCAGCCCGGCATCAACGAGTTTACGGCGGAGTATGACCTGAGCGTGCTGACCGTGGGCAAGTACAGCAACTACTTCACGGTCATTACCTCCTACGGCGGCGGCACCTACGGCGTCGAGGATTGGGTCCCCGGCATCCAGTTCCAGCTGGTGGATACCTTTGCCACCTATTACGAGGGCTGGAACCGCCGCGCCTGGGGCCCCATCTGCCTGCCCGAACCCGCTGTCACCCTGGGGGCGGAAGAATGATGACGAAGGTTGCGGCGCTGTATATTGCCACCGGCAAGTATACGGTGTTCTGGCCGGAATTTTACGAGAGCGCGGAGCAATACCTGCTGCGCGACTGCGAGGTACACTATTTTGTGTTCACCGACGCGGCCGCTCTGCAGGGGGAGGAGAACCCCCGTGTGCATATCTGCCCGCAGGAGGCCTACTCCTGGCCGTTTGCCACACTGCGCCGGTTTGAGATTTTCTTGAAGCAGGAGCAGGCTCTGCGCGGCTTTGACTACATCTTCTTTTTCAACGCCAACGCGCAGTTTATGCAGCCTGTCACGCGGGAAATGCTGCTGCCCCGGGCCGAAAAAGGGGAACGGCTGCTCGTTGTGCAGCATCCCTCCTTCTACGCAAAGCCGAACTATGAGTTCACCTACGACCGCAACCCGCGCAGCACGGCCTGCATCCCCTACGGACTGGGAAAATACTACGTCTGCGGCGGCGTCAACGGCGGCACGGCCCCGGCGTTTTTGGAGCTGTGCCGCACGCTGGACAAGCGCATTCACCGGGACTTGCAGCACAACGTCATTGCACTGTGGCACGATGAATCCCAGATCAACCGCTACATCCTGTTCCGCCATGACTTCCGTGTGCTGGATCCGTCCTTCTGCTACCCGGAAGGATGGGACCATCTGCCGTTCCCCTGCGTGGTGCGCATCCGCAGCAAGGCGCGGTATCTGGACATCCCGGCCCTGCGCAAAGATGCGCCGGAGACACAGCTTTCCCCGGCGGTGCAGCGGTGGAACCACTTTGCCATGCGCGCGGCCCGCTGGAGCCAAAACCACCTTTTCAAAAAAGGAAAATGACGATGAACGAAGCACAATGGCAGAACCGCATGACCATGCTGGTCAACAGCTGCGACGCCTACGAGGATCTGTGGCAGCCGTTTTTTACGCTGCTGAAACGGTATTTTGCGCCGCTGGATATGCGCATTCTGCTCAACACCGAGAGCAAGGACTTCCACTTTGAAGGACTGAATATCGAATGTGTACACAGCAGCGCCGCCACCTACGGTGAGCGCATGACCGACGCGCTGCGCCGGGTCAAGACCGAGTACACTCTTCTGATGCTGGATGACTTCTTCCTGCGGGAGCCGGTGAAGATGGACCGCCTGCATGACCTGGTGCGCTGGATGGATGCGGACCGGGATATCGTCTATTTCAGCAGCGATATCACCGAGGCGCTCTACGATTGGGAAGTGGACCGTTACCCCGGCTACCGCCGCCTGCCGGTGGGCAACCGCTACACGCTGAATATGCAGGCGGCGGTCTGGCGCACTGATAAATTTGCTGAGTACTGGAACCACAAGGTAAGCCCCTGGGACTGGGAGGAGCGCTGCAATGTGCTGACCGCCGCCCACCCGAAGGACAAGTTCTACTGCGTCCTCAACGAGGAAGCGCGCTTTTTGAACTACGGCTACCACAAGGGCCAGTGGATGGGCATTTGCCACGGCAAGTGGGTCGAGCATGACGTTGTCCCGTTCTTTGCCAAAGAGGGCATCGAAATCGACTACGCGAAGCGCGGCTTTGTTGATTTGGCCCACCGCCCGGCCAGCCTGCAAAAAGAAACCGCCCGCAGCGAGCGGTACGACCTTGTGCGCCGCTGCCTGGGGGCGGGGTATCTGCTGCCGTATTTTCTCTTCTGCCGCCGGTGCAACCTGTACAGCAAAAAGAACCATTGCGCCGTGGATGAGGATTACTTCCACTATTTGCAACGCAAGGCTGATTTGCAGAGCCAGACAGGTAAAAAGTGCCTGTTTGGCCCGATGCAGCGATAAAAAATACCGCACAGCATTTTGCTGTGCGGAGTTTTTTTGTACGGATCACCGGTAATCGATCGGCAATGTCGGCAGACCGTTGAGGGTCCAGTCGGCCAGGTTGCCGTCCTGGTACTCGTAGTAGCCCTGGGCGGCGATCATGGCACCGTTATCGCCGCAGTATTTCAGCTCGGGCAGATAGACTTTTGCGCCCAGCTTTTGGGCACCATCGTTCACCAGCTGGCGCAGACGACCGTTGGCGGCTACGCCGCCCGCTAAAACTACCTGTTGGGCGTTGGTGTCGGCGGCTGCGGCCAGCAGCTTTTTCGCCAAAATCTGGTCAATACGCTCCTGGAAACTGGCGGCCATGTCGGCTACGTTGACGGCCTGGCCCTTCTGCTCGGCGTTATGCACTTCGTTGATGACGGCGGTTTTCAGGCCGCTGAAGCTGACGTTGTACTTGCCGTCCACATGGGGCACCGGCAGTTTGTAGGCCTTGGGGTTGCCGTCCCGCGCGGCGGCGGCAACGCTGGGGCCACCGGGGTAGGGCAGACCCAGCGTGCGGGCTACCTTGTCGTAGGCTTCGCCTGCGGCGTCGTCTACGGTGCGGCCTAAGATTTTGTAGCGGCACCAATCCTCCACCAGCACAATATGGCTGTGCCCGCCGCTGGCGACCAGGCAGAGAAACGGCGGTTTCAGATCCTGGTGGGTCAGATAGTTGGCGGCGATATGCCCGCGCAGGTGATGCACCGGCACCAGCGGCTTGTTTGCCGCATAGGCCAGCCCCTTGGCAAAGTTGACGCCGACGAGTACCGCGCCGATCAGCCCCGGCGCAAAGGTCACGGCCACAGCGTCCACATCGGCAATGGTCATATTGGCGTCGGCCAGCGCCTTGTCAACGGTGGCGCTGATATATTCCGCATGGCGGCGGCTGGCAATCTCCGGCACAACGCCGCCGTAGAGTGCCTGCTCCTTGACGCTGGTGGAGATGATGTTGGAAATGACCTTTCGGCCATTCTCCACGATCGCCGCCGCCGTCTCGTCGCAGGTGGACTCGATCCCTAAAACATACATACACAAAACCTCTATGCAGGGGCCGGGCATACCCGGCCCTCAACGTTTTCTTGATTGCGATTTTCTCGGAAAAGTGCGGCCTCTGTCGGGTGGGGGCCGGACATACCCGGCCCTACGGTCGTGCCGCTGTTTTAATGGGCAGCAAGCCATGTCTTGCCGGTGCCTACCTCGGTCGTCAGGGGGACGCTGTAATGCACAACGTTTTCCATTTCTTCTTTCAAAATGCGCTTTACTTCGTCAATTTCGGCATCGGGCGCTTCGACGATCAGCTCATCGTGTACCTGCAAAAGCAGCCGGGCCTGCAGCTTTTCATCCCGCAGGCGCTGCCAGACATGGACCATCGCCAGCTTGATGATATCCGCCGCCGTGCCCTGGATGGGCGTGTTGCGTGCCATCCGCTCACCGCTGGCACGCACCTGGAAGTTGGAGCTTGCCAGCTCCGGCAAAGCGCGGCGGCGGCCAAACAGCGTCTCCACATAGCCCTTGTCCTTGGCGTGGGCGATGCAGTCCTTCATATAACCGTCCACCTTCGGGAAGGTGTCGAGGTAGGTCTTTAGGAACGCATCGGCCTCCTTGACCGAAATGCCCAGATCCTTGCCCAGACTGAACGCGCCCTTGCCGTACATGATGCCAAAGTTGATGGCCTTGCTGGCCGAACGCAGCTGCGGTGTGACCTCGCTCTCAGGGATGTGGTAGATTTTGGCGGCAGTCGAGCGGTGGATGTCTGCGCCGTTCAAGAACGCCTGCTGCATATGCTCGTCGCCGGTGATGTGCGCGAGGATGCGCAGCTCGATCTGGGAGTAGTCGGCGTCCACCAGTGTCTCACCCTGCCCAGCCACAAAGTAGCCGCGTAACCGGCTGCCCAGCTCGGTGCGGATGGGGATGTTCTGCAAGTTTGGCTCGGTGGACGAAATGCGCCCGGTGCGGGCCTCGGTCTGGATAAAGGTCGAGTGTACGCGCCCATCCGCGGCCATGGCGTTCAGCAGGCCGTCCACGTAGGTGGACAGCAGCTTGGAGTAGGTGCGATATTTCAAAATCTCGTCGATGACCGGGCTGTACGGCCGCAGACTTTCCAGCGTCTCGGCGTCGGTGGAGTAGCCGCGGGCGTTTTTCTTGCGCGGCGGCAGGCCCAGCTTGTCAAACAGGGCCTCGCCCAGCTGCTTCGGACTGTTTACGTTGAACTCATAGCCAACTTCTGTATAAATATTGTTTAAAATGCCGTCCAGCTCGCTCCGCAGGCTGTCGCCAAAGGCACGGATGCCGTCGGCGTCCACTGCAAAGCCGATGCGCTCCATGTCAGCCAGCACGCGGGCCAGCGGCAGCTCCATCTCGTCCAGCAGTTTGCGCTGGCCGCTCTCGTCCAGCGCGGCGGCCAGGGCATCACACAGGCCCGCCAGCACGCCCGCGTCGGGGGCAGCCTCGCAGGTGAAGTCGGCGTGTACGCCGTACTCGGCAGCCAGGGAGTGGACCTCGTACCCACTGGCCGAGGGGTTCAGCAGGTAGGCAGCCAGTTTGCCGTCAAACCGCAGCGCCTTACCGATGCCGCCATGTTCCAGTGCCAGCCGGTAGAGGGGCTTTGCGTCAAAGGCCCAGATTTCGGCGTCGCCGTCGAGGATGGCGGCCAGCCGGTCCGCGTCGGGCAGGTAGACGTCCTTGCCCTGCACGAGATACCACGCGCTGTCGCCCTCTTTGCTCGCGCTCTGGGCGGCGTAGAAGCGGCCCTCCAACAGCAGCGGCAGGGGGGACGGCTCCACTGTTTCCAGCGGGGCGGCGTCCGCAGCGGCGGGGGCTGCGCCATCCTCCAGGCCCCAGCGTGCCACCATCTTGTGCATTTCCAGCGCGGCCAGCAACTGCGCGGCGGCAGCCGGGTCGCCGGGTTGGCGGACATAGGCGGCGGGGTCGGATTCGATCGGTGCGTCCTTGCGGATTGTGCCCAGCATATAGGAAAGGTCGGCCTTGTCGCGGTTGGCGGTCAGCTTGGCCCGCTGGCCGGGCTTGACGGCCTTGTCCTCAATGTTGTCATACACGCCCTGCAGGCTGCCGAATTTGGAGATCAGCGCCAGTGCGGTTTTCTCGCCGATGCCGGGCACGCCGGGGATGTTGTCCGAAGCATCGCCCATCAGGCTCTTAACGTCAATGAGCTGCGGCGGCTCGATGCCGTATTTCTCGCGGATGGCGGCGGGGTCCATGGGAATGGTCTCCTTGTTCGTTGCCAGCAAAACAGTCGTGGCATCGTCCACTAATTGCAAACTGTCCCGGTCGCCGGTCGCCAGCAGCGTCGTACCGCCCGCAGCCTCACAGGCGGCGGCCAGCGTGCCTAAAATATCGTCGGCCTCCCAGCCGGCCTTGCTGACCTGCACAAAGCCCAGGTCAGTCAGAAGTTCCTTCAGCACCGGCATCTGCTGGGCCAGTTCCTCGGGCATACCGTGGCGGGTGGCCTTGTAGCCGTCGTAGGCGTTGTGACGGAAGGTGGGCGCGCGCTCGTCCCAGGCGATGGCGACAGCGTCCGGTTTGTGGGCCGCCAGCAGGTTGAGCAGGATATTCTGGAAGCCGTAGATGGCGTTGGTGTAGCGGCCATCCTTCGTCGTCAACAGCTTGATGCCGAAAAACGCGCGGTTGACCAGGCTGTTGCCGTCCAAGACCATGAGTTTCATGCGCAATACTCCTTATAAACAATCTACATTTCAGTATACCACATTTGCGGAAAATATGGTAGAATAGATTACAAAATAAAAAAGGCTTCCCCCTTGGGGGAAGCCTTTTTAAGGAGGAACTATGCAGCTACGCAACCTACAAATCCCCACCGGGGCGGTGTTTGCGCCGATGGCGGGGCTGACCGACGCGGCGTGCCGCCATTTGATGGCCGACCACGGTGCGGCCTGGACCGTCAGCGAGATGGCCAGCGCCAAGGCGCTGAATTTCGGCGACCGCAAATCGCTGGAACTGCTCAAGGATGAGCACCCCCACGGCCTGTATGCCATCCAGCTGTTCGGCGCAGAGCCGGAGTCCATGGCAAAGGCAATTCTGTTTGTCCGGGAAAAAGGCATCCGGTTCGACATCCTTGATATCAATATGGGCTGCCCCGCGCCCAAGATCACCAGCAGCGGCGCGGGCAGTAAGCTCCTGCTTGACCCGCCGCTCTGCGGGCAGATGGCAGCCGCCGCCCGCAAGGCGCTGGGCGACGACACCCCGCTGACCGTGAAAATGCGCATCGGCTGGGATGCCGACAACCTGACCGGCGTCGAGGTCGCCAAGCAGCTGGAAGCGGGCGGCGCGGATTTGATTGCCGTGCATGGCCGCACGCGGGAGCAAATGTACATCCCGCCCATCGATACGGCAGCCATCGCGGCCATCAAGCAGGCGGTGTCCATCCCGGTGCTGGCGAACGGCGACGTGACCAGCGCAGACGGTGCACTTACCTTATTAAAAGAGACCGGCTGCGACGGTGTCATGATCGGGCGCGGCGCCTTGGGCGACCCCTGGCTGTTCGCACAGGTGCGCGCGGCGCTGCTGGGCGAGGAACGCCCGCCCGAGCCGACGCTGAACCAGCGGATGGCCGCCCTGCGTGCGCAGATCTACGAAATGTGCGAGGAAAAGGGCGAGTGGGCCGCCATGCCCCAGGCCCGCAGCCAGGCCATGCACTATATGAAAGGCCTGCACGGTGCCGCCGCCCTGCGCCGCTATTGCTCGATGCTGGAGCATTTTACCGATGTGGACCGGCTGATCGACGCGGTGTACAAATTGCAATAATGTAGGGGCCGGGTATGCCCGGCCCCTTTAAAATCTCCCGCGCGTCAATTCGTCGAGATTCTGCGCAAAGCAGGGCAGCATATGCTCGATGAAGTATTCGGCCTCGGGGCAGTGCATTTCGTGCAGGGCGGCCAGCTGCTGGGCCTCGGCGGCCTCAAACTCGTGGCTGCCGCTCTGGCGCTCCTCCATGCACTTGATGAGCGCCGAAAGCCGGTCCGCTGCTTTTACAATTTTGCGCTCGGCATCATTCAGCAGACTGCCTGTCAGCCAGGCCTGCGTTTCGGCCTGCAATTCGGCGGGCTGCAAGCTCGCCATGACCCGTGCCCCCTCGTGTTCCACAGCCTTGTAGGCGGTGCGAAGCGCGTCGTTTTTGTACTTGACCGGGGTGGGCAGGTCGCCGGTTAAAATCTCCGGTGCATCGTGGTAAAGCGCCGCTGTGGCGACGACCTCGGGCCGCAGGGATTTTCCTGTGGCCGTGCATTTTTGGCCAATCAGGCAGAGGGTGTGCGCCAGCAGCGCCGTGTCGGCGGTGTGCTCGCTCAGGGATTCGGCCCGGGTGCTTCGCATCAGGCTCCAGCGGGTGATGTATTTCATGCGGCTGAGCAGCGCACTGAACGGATAGGTTTTCATCTTCACTTGACCTCCGGTTTGTGGTATAATGGGGCGTATCCTCAGTATACCACACCTTGCCCCAAAATGGGGCCCCATAAACGGTACTATCAATATGGAATCCGTAAATTTTAAACAAAAATCCAATTACTGGCGGGTGTTCGTGCTCTGCTTTGCCACGGCGGTGCTGCTGTTTCTGCCCCACTGCATCATAGATGCCGTCGCGGGCGGCGGGTACTTCCACTACGCGGGCGACTTCAACGACCAGCAGATCAACTTTTACCAGTATGCCAACGCCTTTATTAAGCAGGGCGGCACCTTCAGCTGGGCTACCGATTTAGGCAGCGGGTTTGTCAACTCCTACTCGTTCTACCTGCTGGGCAGTCCGTTCTTCTGGCTTTCGATGCTCGTGCCCGCCAAGTTCATGCCCTGGGCCATGGTGCCGCTGCTCTGCCTGAAAATGGCGCTGGCCGGGGGCGGAGCTTACCTGTGGGCACGCCGCTGGGTGCAGGACGAAAGATGGTCCATGCTGGCGGGCTGTCTGTACGCATTCTCCGGGTTCAGCATCTACAACATCTTTTTCAATCACTTTTTGGACGTTGTGGCGCTGTTTCCCTATATGCTGGCGTCGCTGGACGACGCGGTGCTGGACGGCAAAAAAGGCCGCTTTCCGTTCTGGGTGGCGCTGAACCTTGTCAACAACTACTTCTTTTTTGCCGGGCAGGCCGTGTTCCTCATCCTCTATTTCTTCTGCATGGCGGCGGGGCGGCGGTATAAAATCGGCCCGCGCAAGTTTGCAAGCCTTGCGTGGGAGACGGTCCTGGGCTGCGCCTGCGGGTGCGTGCTGCTGCTTCCGGCGGGGCTGTCGCTTTTGCAAAATCCGCGCACCATCGACCCGTTTACCGGGTATGGATACTTGTTCTACGGCAAATCCCAGCAGTACGGTGCCATTTTTTACAGCCCCTTTTTGATGCCGGATGCGCCCTATTTCAAGGATATGTTCCAGGAAGGCATCCTCAAACACACGAGCCTGACCGCCTACCTGCCGCTGGTGGGTGCGGCGGGCGGGTTGGCGTTCTGCCGGGCGCGGGGGCGGCACCCGTTTACCTACATTCTGAAAGTGTGCATCGTCTGCGCGTTCGTGCCGGTGCTGAACAGTGCGTTCTACGCTCTCAATTCCAGCTACTATGCCCGCTGGTATTATATGCCGATTCTGGTTTTGTGCGGTGCGACGTGCTATCTGCTTGCCCGCCCCGGCCTGGCGGAGCGGCACCTGCCCCGGGCGTTCGCGCTGACGACCTTTATCACGCTGACGGCGGCGGTGTTCGCCATCCTGCCCAACGAGGATGACGACGGCAACACGGTCTACGGCGTGCTGGATCAGCCTGCGCGGTTCTGGGCCATCTTCGGCATGACGGTGGCGGGCATCGTGCTTTTTGCGTTGCTGTGGCATTTTTTCCGCCAAAAGCGCCGCTGGGGCAGTATTCTGATGGCGGCGGCGCTGGGGTTCAGCCTGCTGTACGGTACGCTGCACCTCTCGCTGACCAAGTACGCCCAGTGGGACACCGATGGAAATTTGATCGCAGAGACGTATGATTCTGTGGATGAGATTGCCGCCGCCCTGCCGGACGACGCGTTTTATCGCATCGACGCCTATGGGGCGCACAACAATCTGGGGCTGTGGTTCGATAAGAGCTGTCTGCAATTTTTCAACTCCACCGTCGCGCCCAGTATCATGGAATTTTACCCAGAGGTCGGCGTCAAGCGGGACGTGAACTCCAAGCCCGACGCCGAGAACTACGCACTGCGCGGGCTGCTCAGCGTGCGGTACACGCTGGTAGCCAAGGACAAGGAGGCTGAGTGGACTGACAAGGCCCTGCCCGGCTGGCGGCGCACCGGCGAGACGACGGCCTACGCCATTTACGAGAACGAAAACTGGGTGCCGATGGGCTTTGCATTCGACTACTACGTCACCGCCGACCAGCTCGACCGCGTGAACGAGGACGAGCGTGCGCAAATTTTGTGCCGCGCGGTTTTGCTGGATGACGACCAGATTTCGGCGTTCGGCGGTATTTTGCAGCCTCTGCCCGATGAGGAGCTGACCAACCGCAGTGAGGATGCCTACGCTGCCGACTGCGTCGCCCGGCGGGATGCAGGTGTGGCAGAATTTGCCGCGACCCGCACCGGTTTTACGGCCAGGACGAACTATGCCGCGGACGAGCTGGTGTTTTTCAGTGTGCCGTATGACGACGGCTTTACCGCCACAGTCAACGGCGAACCCGCCACCATTGAAAAAGTGGACGACGGCCTGATGGCCGTGTGCGTGCCCGCAGGGGAGAATGAGATAGAATTTACCTACCATACGCCGGGGCTGAAGGTGTCGGCCACCGTGAGCGCCGTTGCTATCGTGGTGTATGGAGTGTATTTGGGAATTTTGCGGAAGAAAAAGAGAGGAAACAAACCATATGCCAAACCATGCTGAACAGTTAGCCCAGGAATTGAACCTGAATGTCAAAAATGTCCAGGGGGCTATTGAATTGATTGACCAGGGGAACACCATCCCCTTTATCGCCCGCTACCGCAAGGAGGCCACCGGCTCGATGGACGATCAGGTACTGCGCGATCTGGGCGACCGTCTGGAATATCTGCGCGGCCTCGATAAGCGCAAGGAGGAAGTCACCTCCTCCATCACCGAGCAGGGGGCCATGACGCCCGAATTGACCGCCGCGCTGACCAAGGCCAAGACCTTGGCCGAGGTCGAGGACATCTACCGCCCCTATAAGCCCAAGCGCAAGACCCGCGCCAGCATCGCCAAGGCCCGGGGCTTGCAGCCGTTGGCCGACGCGATTCTGAAACAGGACGCTGCGTTTGACCCCGAAAAAGCCGCCGCTGCGTACCTCAACGACGAGGTCCCCGACGCAGCCGCCGCGCTGGCCGGGGCGCAGGATATTATCGCCGAGGCTGTCTCCGATGATGCCGCCTGCCGCGCCGAACTGCGCCGCTACTACCGTGCGTTCGGCCGCATCGCCAGCGCCAAGGCCAAGGACGAGGACAGCGTCTATGCCCAGTATTACGACTTCGCAGAGCCGCTGAACAAGATACCCGGTCACCGCGTGCTGGCACTGGATCGCGGCGAGCGCGAGGGCTTCCTGAAAGTCACTATCCAGGTCGATGCCGACCGTGCGGCGGGTATCGTCAGCTGGATGTACGCCCGCAAAAAGACCGGCGGCAAGAGCGCGGAACTCGTGGACGCCGCCGCCCGCGACGCATACAGCCGCCTCATCCACCCCAGCCTGGAAAACGAACTGCGGAGCGAGCTGTCCGATGCCGCCGCCGAGGGTGCTATCAAGGTCTTTGGCGATAACCTGCGCCAGCTGCTTTTACAGCCGCCCATCCGCGGCAAGACGGTTATGGGCCTGGACCCCGGCTACCGCATGGGCTGCAAGGTCGCCGTCGTGGACCCCACCGGCAAGGTGCTGGACACGAACGTCGTCTACCCGGTGCCTGAGTTCAAGCGCGTGGATCAGGCGAAAAAAATTATCAAAGCGATGGTTTTGAAGAACGGCGTCGAGGTCATGGCCATCGGCAACGGCACGGCCGGCCACGAGACAGAGGAATTCGCCGCCCAGGTCATCCGTGAGCTGGCCGACGAAAAGAACCTGCATTTGCAGTATATGGTCGTCAGCGAGGCCGGCGCGTCGGTCTACTCCGCCAGCAAACTGGCCGCCGAGGAATTCCCCCAGTATGACGTCAACCTGCGCAGCGCTGTGTCCATTGCCCGCCGTTTGCAGGATCCGCTGGCCGAGTTGGTCAAAATCGACCCCAAGGCCGTCGGCGTGGGCCAGTACCAGCACGATATGCCCCAGAAGCGGCTGAACGAGACGCTGGACGGCGTGGTCGAGGACTGCGTGAACAGTGTCGGCGTCGACCTGAACACTGCCTCTGCGCCGCTGCTGCGCCGCGTGGCGGGCGTCAGCGCGGCCACGGCCAAGAATATCGTTGCCTGGCGCGAGGAGGAGGGCGCGTTCACCTCCCGTGCGCAGCTGAAAAAGGTCAAGGGCCTCGGCCCCAAGGCGTATGAGCAGTGCGCGGGCTTCCTGCGGCTGCCCGAGGCGAAGAACCGCCTGGACGCGACCGCCGTCCACCCCGAGAGCTACGCCGCCGCCAAGGCCCTGCTGGATGCCTGCGGCTACACCGCCGCCGAGATCGGCACCGACAAGCTGGCGGGCCTGCCCGGCGCTGTCAAGGCCAAGGGGGCCAAGACCCTGTGTGAGACGCTGGGGGTGGGAGAGCCGACGTTGAACGATATCGTTGCCGAGCTGTGTAAGCCGGGCCGCGACGTGCGCGACAGCCTGCCCAAGCCGCTGCTGCGCAGTGACGTTATGGGGCTGGACGACCTCAAACCCGGCATGGAGCTGACTGGCACCGTGCGCAATGTCATTGATTTCGGCGCATTCGTAGACCTGGGTGTCCACCAGGACGGACTGGTCCATGTTTCCCAGATCAGCGATAAATTCATCAAGCACCCGCGGGAAGTGCTGAAGGTCGGCGATATCGTGCGGGTCAAGGTGCTCAGTGTCGATACCGGCAAAAAGCGCATTGCCCTGACAATGAAGGGCGTACCCCAGCAAAACTGATACAAAAGCGACAGGAACATATACAAATGTTGCACGCGGATTTACATGGTGTTTGATTTTTAACAAGGAATGTTGTGCAACTAAAGCAGAAATCAACAAAAACGTTCAGAAAACGTAAAAATTCGCTTGTAAAAACATAATACCTGTGAACAAACGCACAGGGCACAGCCCAAAAGCTGTCATTCTTACCAAAAGCCAAAAATGAAGGATTTTCTCTTTTGTGCAGGAAATGGAAAAAATCACCTTTGTGCATTATGAACAAACACAAGGCACATAATTGTGCTATAATGCACAACGTAGGGAGCAGATAGAGCATGGTGGCTCACCTCCCTGCCGCAGGCCGTGCGCCCGGTTCCATCCTGGATACCGGTGCTGAAGACGCGGCAGAATGCGTGGGAAAAATCGGAGGTTCTTTATTATGGTGAAACAAGTCAAGGTTTCCAATTTTACTGAGGTCAAGGGAATCGTGTCTGCTGCCGCCAAGTGTTATAACGATGTCGGCGTGCATGACATGAAGGGCAGCATTGCCGATGCAAAGAGCATCCTGGGCATGATGAGCCTGGATTACAGCAATCCCGTCAAGATCGTCTGCGAGGATGAGCATGACCTGAACCGCGTTGTCAGCGCGCTCAAGCAGTAAAATCAAACCGACCGCCCTGTGGTGTATGCCGCAGGGCGGTTTTTTATTTGCAGATAAAGATATTGCTAAGGTGTAGGGGCCGCCTATGTGCAGCCCGCGGCCTTCCCGCAAGATGTCGTCTGCCTTGCATACCCGGCCCCTACGGCCCTGCGTAAATTTTTATAAAAATAGAGTTTGTGAAAACGCGAGAAAACAAGAGCATTTACGAGAATTAAAGAGCTATCAAAGAATAAATTAAAATTCTTTCCAAAAACCGTTGACTATGGCCCCGCTTTCTGCTATAATCACACTTGCGCGAAAAAGCGCCCTGTGCGGCGCTGTTAAATACCGTTATAAGACGGACGTGTTAATTTCTCAATGGAGGTTCCTACTATGAGCACGACTCTCGCTAAGCCCGCTGAAATGGCTGACCGCAAGTGGTATGTGATCGACGCCGCCGGCAAGCCCCTCGGCCGCGTTGCTGCCAAGGCTGCTGTCATCCTGCGCGGCAAGAACAAGACCACTTTCACCCCCAACGTTGACTGCGGTGACCACGTCATCATCATCAACTGCGACGAGGCTGTCCTGACCGGCAAGAAGCTGGAGAAGAAGTTCCATCGCACTCATTCCGGCTGGATCGGCGGCCTGAAGGAGACCCAGTACAAGACCCTGATGGCTGAGAACAGCGACAAGGCCATGACCTACGCTGTCAAGGGCATGATCCCCTCTAACACCATCGGCGCCAAGGCTATGACCCGCCTGCACTGCTACAAGGCTGCTGACCATGCCCATGCTGCTCAGAAGCCCGAAGCTGTTGAGATTTGAGTGAGGAGGCAATAGAAGATGTACGAAACCAAACCTTATTTCTACGGCACTGGCCGTCGTAAGCATTCCGTTGCCCGCGTTCGCGTTTACAACGGCACCGGCAAAATGACCATCAATGGCCGTGACATCAACGACTACTTTGGTCTGGAGACCCTGAAGCTGCTGGCCAACAGCCCCCTGGTTCTGACTGAGAACGAGGGCAAGTTCGACGTCGTCGTCAACGTCGTCGGCGGTGGCTGCGCCGGTCAGGCTGGCGCTATCCGCCACGGCCTGTCCCGCGCCCTGCTGCAGTTCAACCCCGAGCTGCGCGCTACCCTGAAGAAGGCTGGCTTCCTGACCCGCGATCCTCGTATGAAGGAACGTAAGAAGTACGGCCTCAAAGCCGCTCGTCGCGCACCGCAGTTCAGCAAGCGCTGATTATCAGCACTACTTGCGAACTTTTCAGAACGCTTCACAACTTTTTTGCACGACTGTGTGCGGAAAGTTGGAATCGTCTGAAGCCGTGGAATGCAGCAAATCGCTTTGGAGCTTGCTGAAAAAGCAGCACACAATAAGCGAATATGCAGCAGACTTCCACAGCGCCATAAGTCTTATCGCAGGAGATGTTTTCCGCAAGGAGAATGTCTCCTGCTTTTTATTTGTAAAAAAGCCTTACACTGGACAAATCATGTTGATGCCATCAATGAGTGTCTGAATGTCCAAGTGGGTGTACACGCGCTCTGTCAGGCTCATAGCGCCGGAATGACCGGCAATCTTCTTTTGAATGGTAGGAGCAACCCCGGCATCGGCCATCATGGAAATGCAGGTATGGCGTGTGTCGTGGGGCGTGTGCTTCATGTCGTATTCTTCCATCAGCGGATCCCAATAGGTGTCGCAGTAGTTGAAGTAGTCAAGGTGCTGCCCCTCGGTAGTGCAGAGCAGATATTCGCAAGGAGAGCGCTCGAACCACGCTTCGTAGAATGGCAGCAGTTTGTCGGCAATCGGCACTTTGCGGACGCCGTTTTCGGTTTTGGCAGCAACTACATCAAAGTACTGTTCTTTCAGGTGGACATTCTCTTTCTTCAAATCGAGAAATTCCGAGATGCGGCAGGCATTGTAATTCAGCATCAAAATGATTTGGCAGTAAGGATTAGCCTCGTGCGCCCAAAGTCTTGCCAACTCGTCTTTGCTGAAGATGTTACGGTCGCGCTTGTTGGGGTTCTTGTTACGGTAGCCTGTCAGATCAACATACTGCGAATAATCTTTGTTGCAGATGTCGTTCTTCATGGCGTATTCGTACACTTGATTGAATAAGCCCTTTAATTTTTTGAGTGTGGGATAATTTTTGCCACAGGTGTCAACTACAAGCTGCAAATCACAGAGTTTGATCTCGCGGAAAGGCTTGTCATACAAGATACCACAGACCTTGTAGGAAGCCGTGTAGCCCTTTGCATTGGAGTCGGATATGATGGGATACTTATACTTTGACCAGCGCTCGTAGACCTCGGAAAAGGTGACTTTAGCAACATTAACATCATAGGGATTCTGATTGTATTCAGCCAGCATTCTCAGACCTTCGGCGCGGGTTTCGGCATAGCCGATAATCTGAAAATCCTGAATCTGCCTGCCTTTGGTCTCATCTAAATGCCAGCCGATGGTTTTGCGTACCATGTAAGGCTTTCTGCGTTTTCCGGACATTTTGACTACGCTGCCGTAGCCATTGGGTAATCTCATGTTATTATCAAACTTCCTTTCGCTCAGGCACATTCTATGATAAAGAGGAATGACCTCTTATCAACATTATTTCAGATTGTCCAACTGCTCCTTGGTCATGTTTTTTAATTCTGCCATGTCGTATTTGCTTAAATCGGCAGTGTACAAGGGCTTGTCGGTCAATGGGGTGTTGGCATATTGCGCAATTTTTTCGTTTGTGAAGCTGGTAAGGCGGCTGGGGTCATGCCAATAGTCCTCGCCCCAAGAACGCTCCGAGGAAAACTGTTCCAGCAAAAAGCAGAGCGTTTCGTTCAGAGTGGCATCCGGGTCTGTGGCGCGGAATTTCAGTGAAGCGGTAAAATTGCCGTCATCACAGCGCTCGTGGGTAATGTCAATGTCGAAGTGAAGTTCTTGCTTCTTGTTTAACTCATAAAGTACAGTAACCACATCGGCAAGGGTATTCAGCTTGATTTGCGGCTCGCTTACGCCCAGCAGATATGCGGGCGTTACGCCTAAAGCGTGTGCGATAGTGGTTACAGTATCCAGTAAAATCCGGCTTTCGCCGCTTTCGTAGCTTTGCACGGTGCGCAGACTTTTCCCTAAAAGCTGTGCAAGCTGGGTTTGTGTCAGATTCTTTTCTGAGCGGACAGCCTTGATTCGCTGCCCGATTTGTTCATTTGTAAGATTCATGGCTTCTCACCTCGCCTTAATACTACCATATACATGCGAAGAAATCAAGCATGTTTGAAAATTTATACGCAAATAATTTGCGTATACAATATTGACATATGCAATAATGCTGCGTATAATGAAATTGCTGAAAGGCAATCACAAGCAGAGGGAGGTGTAAGAAATGGTTGAGAGGCAGACCAATACGGCAATGCCGGCTTTTACCGGCAGAAATGTGCCTGTAACGGAAATTGCAAAAGCTATGCACAAGGACGCGCAGTATGTAAGAGTTGGCTTACAGCAGGGCGCATTCAAGTTTGGCTATGCAATCAAGCTGGACGGATCAAATGAGTATAACTATTACTGCCCTGACCGCAAGGTTTGGGAAGAAATCGGCTATTTCAATGCCGAGGGAAAAAGTTGAACAACAAAAAGAGCGTTTACCCATGCAGGGGTAAACGCTCCCGATGAAAGACAGTACCAACAGCGGCTGCTGTGTGTAACTATCAGGCACCACTGATATTCTACCACAGCAGCCGCCATTTTTGAAGAAGAAAGTGGGGCTTATGCAAAGAAATCATGTAAAGCTGATCTCTATTGATACAATTCCGATAGAGGCAGTAAAGTGGCTGCTGTATCCGTTTATCCCGCTGGGGAAAATCACAATTTTACAGGGCGACCCCGGCGAGGGAAAAACTACACTGGCGCTGCAAATCATCGCAGCGCTGACAACCGGCAAGCCTGTGCGGGAGGGAGCGCCGCCAATGGAGCCGGTCAATGTCATTTATCAGACGGCAGAGGACGGCTTATCCGATACCATCAAGCCGCGGCTTGTAGCAGCGGGTGCAGATTGTGCGAGGGTGATGGTAATCGACGATTCCGACAAGGTGCTGACACTGGACGATGACCGGCTGGAACAAGCGATAGAGCAAACCGACGCACGGCTGGTAGTGTTGGATCCAATTCAAGGGTATATCGGCGCAAGTGTAGATATGCACCGTGCAAATGAAATCAGACCACTGATGTACAGAATTGCAAAGCTGGCTGAAAAGTATGGATGTGCCATTCTTCTGATTGGGCACATGAACAAGAACAGCGGCGAGAAATCCAGCTATCGCGGGCTGGGTTCTATTGATTTTCAGGCGGCTGCAAGGAGTGTGCTGGTAGTAGGACGCATCAAGGATGACCCTACATTGCGTGTTGTCTGCCCGGCAAAAAGCTCACTGGCCCCGGAGGGCGGGGCTGTTGCCTTTCGTCTTGACCCAGAGCAGGGCTTTCAATGGGCAGGACCGTATGACATCAGTGTGGACGAACTGCTTTCCGGCAGCAGCCGAGGGCATAAGCTGCGCGAGGCGCAGAGCTTTCTGAAAGAAGTATTGGCGGACGGCCCGCTGCCGCAAACAGAGATTGAAGCAGCCGCACAACAGGCAGGGATACGCCCCAAGACCTTGCGCAATGCGCGATATGAATTAGGTGTGACCTCAACCAAAATCAGCAAACAGTGGGTATGGGCGCTGCCCGAAGCATAAAGGAAGAAGGCAAGATGCCCCTATCTTTAGGAACAGGGCATCTTGCCTTCTTGATGGGAAAATTCTTTTTCAGATAGCTTCGTACTGTGTTGCAGCAAAGCGGCATAGTACGAGCAAGCACGGCATTGTGATATCACAATATCAAAATGCCCTTGTTAGGGTGAACCCTAAGACCCTTTTACTGCAAATTGTTTGGCTGTTGATAAGCGATTTGAAAAGAGAATATATACTGAATTCAGATAGCTGCATACTGTGCCACAATAGGGCGGCACAGTACGAGCAAGCATGTCATTTTGCTGTCATGCCAGCAAAATGTCCTTGTTAGGGTGTGCCCTAAGACGCCTATCTCTGTCTCAGTAAGCAGAAATGGGAGCAGAAGACTTGACCGACTTCGCTTAAACGAATATAATAAAACTATAATGGGGTATAGTATAAAGACAATGAGGTGTGGTCATTGAACGGATATATTACAGCTCAAGAAGCTGCTAAAAAATGGGGCGTAACATCCCGCCAAGTGCAGATTTTGTGTAAAGAGAACCGTGTTCCCGGTGCATCCCGGATGAGTCGTATTTGGATTATTCCGGAAGATGCGAAAAAACCAACCGGAATTAAACATTCCAAAGAAAGGAAAATAGGCTGATGACTCGTCGTACAAAGTCAATATGTATTGATCTTTCTAATGCGCCTTGGACAATGCATGAATTTTTTGCGGGAAGTGGCCTTGTAGGATATGGGCTACAAGGAATGTTTGCTCCTATTTGGGCTAATGATATTAGTGAACAAAAAGCGGCTGTATACACTGCAAACTTTGGAAAAGAACATTTTCTGCTTGATGATATTAAGAACATAAATGGTGCAGATATTCCGTATGCAAATATGTCATGGGCTAGCTTTCCATGTCAAGATTTATCTTTAGCGGGATCTTTAGGAGGAATTCACGCATCACGTAGCGGTCTTGTGTGGGAATGGCTCCGTGTTTTAGATGAAATGGCTGAACAGCCTAAAATGCTTGTGCTAGAAAATGTCATAGGTTTATTGTCTACAAACAAAGGAGAAAACTATAGAATGCTTCATCACGCTTTAACAGAGCGTGATTATAGGTGTGGAGCAATCGTGATCAATGCGTCCCACTTTGTTCCGCAATCGCGTCCTAGAATTTTTATTATAGCTGTTAAAAAAGGCTGTAAAATACCGGAAAATTTGGTGGGTACCGGTCCGTGCTGGCTTCACAATAAAGCGGCTGCTGAATTGGGAAAGCGCTTACCAGACTGGATTTGGTGGAACACGGATAAACCATCGCGTCGTCATCAAACAGTAAGAGATATTGTAGAAAAAGATGTTCCGTTTGATAAGGACGAAGTCTTGCGACTTCTTCCGGAAAAGCACAAGGAAAAACTTGATGCGCACGAATTGATTTATGCTACAGGCTATCGTCGTACTAGGCACGGGCAACAACAGTTGGAATTGCGGTGTGATGGTATTGCTGGGTGCTTGAGAACTCCAGAAGGGGGAAGTAGCAAGCAATATTTAGTGGTTAAAGACGGAAAATCGACACATGCTAGACTTTTAACTGTTCGGGAAGCTGCAAGACTAATGGGGGCACCAGATACTTTTAAGCTGCCGGGAAGTTATAATGACGGTTATAAAGCAATGGGCGATGCGGTGGCTATGCCAGTAGCTCAATTTATTGGAGAACGATTTTTGACGAAAATTGCGGAGGCGATTTATAGTGACTAATCCAGAAGTTCGATTGAGAGCTTTTCAAGCCGAAAATAACATTTACACAAAAGGACCACTTTCACTTGTGATTCAGTTTACTAGATTGGTTCGGAAGCGAACATTTCCACTTAACCCAGATGACTTTCAGACTAGTAGTAAAGGACAGGTTGCAGGGTTAGGTGGAGGAAATCTAAAAAAGATTCTGAAAGAGCATGGAATTACGCAGCAGCTTTCAGCAGAAGGTGGACGTACTAGTCGTGGCAGTATGGGCTTGATGATAAAGTATGTGGATTTATTGAACGAATGGAATACAGAGGAAACTGTTGATTTTGCAGTAGTAGAAGATTTTTGGGCAGAACAAGTTCGAGAATATTTCAGGAATCAACCTTTTATTCTTACGGCAGATACGTCAAAAACAATTGGCGCAAATCTGGATGAGCTTTTTGAACAAGCGAGGAAACGCCAAAGGCAAAATCCTGGAACGCAATATTTGGGGACGGTTTTGCAGCATCTTGTCGCTGCCAAACTTTGCTTGATTATGCCAGACAATTCATTTGAAATTCATGGTGCTTCTGTTGCAGATGGTCCTACAGATCGTAATGGCGATTTTGTTATCAATAATACGATTATTCATTGCACGACTATGCCGGGAGCACTGCTTATTGAAAAATGTAGGGCTAATTTGCGTAGCGGTGCGCATCCGGTAATTATTACAATTTTTGACCGTGTACATACGGCGCTTAATCTTGCTGAGGATGCAGGACTTGCCGGACGAGTTGAAGTTTGGGATGTTCAGCAGTTTCTTTCTGCAAATGTGTATGAGCATAGCTTGTTTGATGAAACGAAGCGTAATTCTACATTGTCGGATATTATTAGTCGTTATAATGATATTGTGTTAAACACTGAAACAGATCCAAGTTTGAGAATAGAGTTTGAGGCAAAGTGACAGATTGTAACGGATATGATTTAACAATGAAAAAGCATTCAAAAATAGACGCCTGATTAAGTCGAAGATGTTGACTAATTAAGTTTATTTTTTAAAATAGCACAAGGAGAGAAAGTTATTGCCGATACAAATCTATTCTTTTTTTGCAGGTGTTGGATTTCTGGACCTTGGATTCCAAAATGCTGGCTTTGACATAGCTTTTGTAGATGAAAACAATGAACGGTTTCTGCGGGCATATCGATATGCCCGCAGAAATGATTCGCATATTCCACAGTACGGATATAGTAGTTTGGATGTGCGCTCTTTCTTGTCTGATGATGTGTGGGACAAGATATTCCCGAACTACAGGCATCCTGATAATACTTTGATTGGCTTTGTTGGCGGCCCTCCTTGTCCGGATTTTTCTGTCGCAGGAAGAAATGAAGGCAAAGAGGGGAAAAATGGGCAGTTGACATCTGTATATACCGAACTCATAATAAAAAGGAAACCGGATTTTTTCCTGATAGAGAATGTAAAAGGACTATATAAGACAAAAAAACATAGAGAGTTCTACGATTCAATAAAAAGAAAACTGCGAAGAGCTGGATACCACTTGTTTGATTCGATAGAAAACTCTTTGGAGTATGGGGTTCCCCAATTTCGAGAAAGATTGTTTTTGGTAGGTTTTTCGACAAAAAGATTTGGGAAAAGGGTTAAATGTAATCTTAGCGCACATAAAATATCAAGTTTGCAAGCTGTTATGCAAGCTCCATGGCCAACTACATCTCCATTTGAAATTGACAGTACAGTCAATTGTCCTGAGGGAGTTCCCATGAATTTGACAGTGGAATATTGGTTTGAGAAAAACAATGTATCTACCCATCCAAATGGGCAGGATGTTTTCGGGATAAAAGCAAATGATAAGTTTAAAACCATTTGTGAAGGTGCAACTACAGGCAAATCATTTAAGAGATTGCATCGTTGGAGATATGCGCCAACATCTGCGTATGGAAACAATGAAGTTCACCTACATCCATATAAAGCGCGGAGAATAAGTGTTGCTGAAGCTATGGCAATCCAGTCGGCACCAGAGTACTTTTCGTTACCAGAAGATATTCCCCTTTCTGCGAAATTCAAAATGATTGGAAATGCAGTTCCAGTTCTTCTTGCACAGGGCATAGCCGAAAGCGTTCGTGATACTATACTTAAGTATTTGGAGGATAACCAGAATGGCTGAATATTTTGAGATGCAAAATGAAGATACTTCAATAATATCGTATGATATTAGTGTCATCCCTAATGATTTTAATGTTATGACCATCAATAGCTTAATTGAATCAGGAATCATTTCAATGCCCGCTTTTCAAAGAAATTATGTTTGGGATCGAAAGCGTGCGTCGAGATTCATAGAATCTTTGATACTGGGCCTTCCGGTTCCGCAGATTTTCCTTTATCAAATGGACCGGAATAAATATAGTGTCATTGATGGGCAACAGCGACTTCTTACGATTTACTTCTTTGTAAAACAACGTTTTCCAAGGAGTGGGAAAAGAACATTTCTACGAAAAGTATTTGATGAAAACGGAAATATTCCCAAAGATATTTTGGCGAACAATGAATACTTTCAGGACTTTAAGCTTCAGTTTGCAAAGCAGGAAAACGGCGCACGGCACCCTCTTGATGGAAAAAAGTACCATATGTTGGATGTTGCTCAACGAAGTGGATTTGATTTAATGCCGATTCGCTGTATGTCCATTCGACAAAACAAACCAGAGGATACAGGCTCAATATATGAAATTTTTAGCAGATTGAATACGGGTGGACTAAACCTGTCGCCTCAGGAAATTAGAGGATGTCTATATAGTTCGCCTTTTTATGATATGCTTTACGCATTAAATTCAAATGAAAAATGGAGGACGCTTGTTGGGAAAAGAGAGGAAGATGACAAATTCCGTGATGTAGAGGTATTGCTTCGTTCTTTTGCTTTGCTCTACTGCGAAAAAAGTTATACAGGGTCAATGGTTCAATTCCTTAATAGGTTTTCAAAGGAGGCCCAGAAGTTTGATGAAAAAGAAGTTGAAAAATGTAAAGAGCTGTTTGAGGACTTCTTAGTTATATGTGGAACGATTGATCCTAAAGAGTTTCTCACAAAGACAGGAAGCTTTAATGTTTCTTTGTTTGATTCTGTATTTGTTGTTATCGCAGAAAGAATTCTTTCGTCAGGCATTGAATCAGCGAAGATAAGTTCCGAGGCGTTTGACTTGTTAAAGAATGATGAAGACTTTAGAACTGCGATTACTCATAGTACATCTCATGCAGACAGCGTAAAAAAAAGACTGAGTCTTGCACGCAAGTATCTTTATGAAATTGGCAATATTGAACAAAGCGGTGAGAGAGAAGATGGAAAGTGATCGCATTGAACGGCAATATCAGGATTCCAAAGACTTAGTTGCATATTTGATGGGCAAAGAAGAGATATCCTTTGCAACCTACATAGATAGTGTATATAAAAAAGTCCTTGTTTTATCAGCCGCAAGCTATTTTGAAAGTGTCATTTCGAAATGTATATTAGATTATGCGACAAAGGCAAGTGGCCCTGACAAGCGAATAGTAACTCTAATTGAAAACAAGGTGATTGAACGGCAATATCATACACTTTTCGATTGGAAAGCAAAGAATACAAATACATTCTGGGGGCTTTTTGGCGAGGACACAAAAAGTAAAGTGAGGGAACAGCTTAATGCTGATGAGCATCTAAAGGCTACCGAACAGGCTTTTATTGAACTTGGGCGTCAAAGAAACTTGCTTGTACACGAAAATTTTGCTGAGTATGATGTAAACACAACTGTGGGGGAAATATACGAAAAATACAAATTGGCGTGTGAGTTTGTCTCTTTTATTGCTGCCGTTCTTGATCCGGCCTACCTTAAAAGTAAAAATTGTCTGTAAAGGCAGTTGTGCAAATTTATAGCTTATGGGAACATATAGCTACCCGAATTTGAAGGTCGTTTTGAGGCGTTATTACTTAGGTGAAAATTACTTATGGCAAGGGGATTGGGGCTTTCCCCCCAACAAGTGGGCGTTTGGCGTACCAAATGCCGTGCTTGCTCGTACTGTCCGGGATATTTGCAGTTAATCGGGAATACTTGCAGGTAATAAAAAAAATCGGATGCCCGCACCGCAGCAAGGGCATCCGACAATTCTCAAATTAGCAATAAATCAAGTCACGCATAATAGTTTCTTCGGCAATATCCTTGAAAGAATTCATCTTTTGCACCCACAGAATAGGATTCGATAGCTTGACCGATTCGTCAAACTGTTCGCTGCGGATAAGCTGCTGCGCGATTTGCACCACCACTTCATGGGCCTGTTGGTCAATCTCGTTTAGGTGAGCATTGAGCAAATGACCTTGTAGCAAAGCCTGATATAGTGTAGGCTTATTTTCTTTCAGATAGCGCAGCCGCAGACTGCCGTATTTTCCAAACTGTGCAGGCTCGCCCGCAGTTAAAACACTAAAATCAAATTCATTCATAATCGAATCCTCCGATTTAATTTGGGTGTGCCTTGCAACCCCGCAATTCTTTCCATCGCCCTGAGCTGCCATGGGTAAGAAGCACAAAAGAAGCAAGGCACATAGTCGATTTTTGTTACAAGTGCGGCTATTTTGTCAAAAGGCTTGCAAAACTTACGATTTTGTGTTATTATTTCAATCCGAAAACGCAAAGACTGAAATATCAATAACACATCATCTGCGCCGCATAAGTTCAGCAAGCGCTGATTACCCGCTGCGCAGCGAAAGCCTTATCCCACAGCAAAACTGGCGCTGGTCCTTGTGGGCCGGCGCCTTTTCTATAGCAAAAAGGAGAACCCATGGCCTTATCCGTAAAAACGAAAGAGCATATCCGCCGCTGGGCGGCGCGGGTGCTGCCCAAGTGGGGCGCACTGGCGGGCGGGGGCACCGCATTGGCGGCGGCCATCGCGTTTACCGGCACGGCGCTGCACTTTACCACCGTCAACGACACCCACGGCGGCAGCGTGCGCATCCTGACGGCATCCACCGACCTGGACACCGTGCTGGAGCAGGCCGACACCCCGCAGCTGCGGGAGCATGACCGCGCCGTCTGGACGCACACCGACGACGGCGAACAGCTCGACGTTCTGCGCGCTTACACCGTGCCCATCACGGCGGATGGCACCACGCAGGAGATCATCACCACCGGGGCAACGACGGCGGAATTGCTGGCCCAGGCCGGGCTGGCCTGGACCGAGGACGATATCCTGAGCAGCGGCCCCGACGAGATCATCCCCGAGGGCGGCAGTATCACACTGCAGCGGGTCAGCTATGTGGAGTACACCCAGGACGAGGTCATCCCCGCTGCGGTGGAGGATATCCCCACCAGCCTGTTCTACCGCAAGCAGGACAAGACGATGACCCTGCAGGAGGGTGTGGACGGCCTGGACACCGTGACCTACCGCGAGACCTGGATCGACGGCCAGTGGACAGCCACCGATGAAATCGACCGTGTGACCCAGGCTGGCATGGTGCCCACCATGGAGAAGGTCTACGGCGAGGGCGCGCCTGTGTCGCAGTTCGTTGGGCCGGAGATTGTGGACGGCGTCCCCGCTGAAGGTGTGGCTGAGGCCTACACGAACCAGCGTTCCACCGGCTACTCGGCATCGGAAACGGCCAAAGGTGCCAGCGGCCGCCGCCTGACTTACGGTACGGTGGCCATCAATCCCAACATCATTCCTTACGGCTCGCTGATGTACATTACCAGCGCCGACGGCAAGTTCGTCTACGGCTATGCCTACGCCGCCGACACCGGCACGGCCATGATGGCAGGCTCGGCCTTCATCGATCTGTACTACGAGACCTATGACGAGTCCGTGATGAGTGCGGTCATCCCGGTGAACGTCTACGTGCTGGACGACGAGACCGCCGCCAAGTACAAAGAGCAGAACGATGCGATCCTCGCGGCTGACACGGTGGTCGGCAGATAAAGCAGCAGATAAAAAATAACAGGGTCGTGAACCGCTGCGGTTCACGACCCTGTTATTGTACAATTTTACTTCGTGCCGAAAATACGGTCGCCGGCGTCGCCCAGGCCGGGGACGATGTAGCCGTTGTCGTTCAGCTTCTCGTCCAGGGCACCGACATAGATGTCCACATCGGGGTGGGCCTCATGCAGGGCCTTCAGGCCCTGGGGCGCGGCCACCAGGCCGATGAACTTAATGTGCTTGGCACCGCGCTTTTTGATCTGGCCGATGGCGTCACAGGCACTGCCGCCGGTGGCCAGCATCGGGTCCAGAACAAAGACCTCGCGCTCGTTGATGTCGTTGGGCAGCTTGCAGTAGTACTCGACCGGCTCCAGCGTCTCCTCGTTGCGGTACATGCCGATGTGGCCGACCTTGGCGGCGGGGATCAGGTTCAGCATACCGTCCACCATGCCCAGGCCTGCGCGCAGGATGGGCACCAGGGCCAGCTTACGGCCGGCCAGGACCTTGGTGCGGGCCAGAGCAACGGGGGTCTCGACCTCGACTTCCTCGGTGGGCAGGTCGCGGGTGGCCTCATAGCAAAGCAGCATCGCGATCTCGCTTACCAGGTCACGGAACTCCTTGGTGCCGGTGTTGCGGTCGCGCAGCAGGCTGATTTTGTGCTGGATCAGGGGATGGTCAACAATTTCAACAACGCTCATGGTATGATCTCCTTGCAATTCAAAAATATTCAGCCTGCCGTGCAGGCAACGAAACTTAGTGATTTTCCAGTGCCATCATCTTGTCGATGCGCTGCTGGTGGCGGCCGCCCTCGAACGCAGCGTTCAGGAAAGCGTCCACGATCTGGCAGGCCAGTCCCGCACCCACCACGCGGCCGCCCAGGCACAGGGCGTTGGCGTTGTTGTGGCGGCGGGTGAACTCCGCGCTGAAGGTGTCGCTGCAGCAGCAGGCACGGATGCCCTGCATCTTGTTGGCGCACATCGACATACCCACGCCGGTGCCGCAGCACAGGATGACAAGCGCACAGCTGCCGTCCTGTACGGCCTTGCAGCCCTTGGCGGCATAGTCGGGGTAGTCCACGCTGGCGGTGGAGTCGGTGCCAAAGTCGGTGTAGGCAATGCCCAGCTCGTTCAGGTGTGCCTTGATGGCCTCTTTCAGCTCATAGCCGCCGTGGTCGGCAGCCAGTGCAATCGGTTTGTCAAACTTCATTTTGTTTCCCCTCTGTTTTTTCACGTTCCGCGCGCTCCCGCTCGGCCTGGCTCAGCCGGTGGTAATCCGGCAGCAGGGCGGCGGGGGGCACACATTCGCCCTTTTCCCACATGGCCTTGGCGGCCAGCGCTACGCCCGCACCGCGCAGAACCTGCAGCGGCTGCGGCACAGCGGCCACGCCCGGAACGCTCTTATATGTATTGTAACACAAAGTTGCGCCGTCGCCAACAAAAAACAAAGGTTTTTTACAGCTTTGTACAAAATTTTCCAGCGTTGTGACCGGCTCGGCGGCGTCTGGGGTCAGGCGGTCATGACTGGCAAGGTCAAACGCGCCCCAATACACCTGCCCGCGGCGGGCGTCCTGTGCGCCGATGACGGTACCCTCGCCCGAAAGGCCGTAGGCCAGTGCGGCCATCGTGGAGACGCCTGCGCAGGGGATCTGTTTGGGCAGGGCCAGCCCCTTGACGACGGCCAGCCCGATGCGCAGCCCGGTAAAGCTGCCGGGGCCGTTGGTCACACCCAGCACGTCCAAATCGTCCACGGTCAGGCCGCAGGCTTTCAGCGCGGTATCGATCATGGGCAGCAGTGTCTCACTGTGGGTCAGGCCGTTGTTGCACTGGGCCTCGTACAGCAGGGTATCGTCCCGCAGCACCGCCACAGCCGCCGTTTTGCCGGCGGTGTCCAAAGCCAATAAATTCATTGAAATCACCTATTTATCATTCAATCGTAATCTTCCGCGTCGTATCATCCACACGCTCAATGTGGATTTTGATGGGATTTTCCAGCGCCAGCAGCTCGGCGCAGTTCTCGCTCCACTCGCAGGCAACGACGGCTCCCATGTCGAGGTAGTCATAGAACCCGGCGGCGGCCAGGTCGTTTTCGGTATGGATACGGTACAAGTCAAAATGTGCGAACGGCCGCGGGCCGCGGTAGTAGTTGACAATGGCAAATGTCGGGCTGGATACCGGGTCGGTGCAGCCCAAGCCCTCGGCCAGGCCCTGGCAGAAGGCGGTCTTGCCCGCGCCCAGGCCCCCGGTGAACGCGATCAGCGCCCCCGACGGCAGCGTCTTGGCAAAATCCCGCCCGGCGGCGACGGTTTCTTCCCGCGAATGGGTTGTAAATTCCTGCATAGGCAAACTCCCTGCCTGCGGCCGAATAGAACAGTGGCCGCACTCGTATATATTATAGTACACAAAAACCGATTTGTAAAATTTAATCTGTAACTTGGCAAAAACCGTCGAAATGCGGTATAATACAAATACTATCAGGGGAAGGAGTCCGCCCATGTATCCGCTTATCCGCCGGTATCTGCGCCGGGTCGATGTGTTCTATCTGCTGCTCTGCGCGGCGTGCTCGGCGCTCAGCGTCGTGGTGCTGGTGTCCATCGGCCAGACGCAGCTGGGATCCAACAACAAGGCGTCGGTGCAGCTTATCGCCAGCCTGCTGGGGCTGATGCTGGCGGTGGTGTTCTCCACTGCGGATTACCACGCGCTGGCCCGGGCCTGGCCGCTGCATGCCGTGGTGGCCTGGGGGCTGGTGCTGCCCACCCTGTTTTTGCACAACGTCAATACGGGACTTGTCACGATCGGGTACGACGCGGGCGGCACCTCCAATTACAGCTGGTACCGCGTCGGCGGCATGACGTTCCAACCCGCCGAGCTGGCAAAAATCAGCTTTATTTTGACATTGGCGCTGCATTTGAGCAACGTGCGCGGCCAGGTCAATAAGCCGAAAAATTTGTTGCTGCTCCTGCTGCACATCGGGCTGCCTGCGGCGGCCATCCATGTACAGGGCGACGACGGCACGGCACTGGTGTTTTTAGGGATAGGCCTCGTCATGCTCTTTGCGGGCGGGCTGTCCCACTGGCTGGTGGCGGGCGGCCTGGCGGCGGGGGCTGTGGGCGGTGCGGCGCTGCTGGTGCTGCGGCCCGGCATTTTAAAAGGCTACCAGTTCAAGCGCATTCTGGCCGTGCTTACGCCCGACGACCCCGCGCTGGCGGACATCACCTACCAGCAGAACAAGGGTGCCATGGCCATCGGAACCGGCGGGCTGACTGGGCAGGGGCTGTTTTCCGGTGAACACATCTTTGTGCCCAACGCCTGGAACGATTTTATCTTTGCGTACCTCGCCAACGTGCTGGGCTTTATCGGTGCGGCGGTGGTGCTGTTGCTGTTGCTGGCGCTCTGCCTGCGCACGCTGCAAACCGGTCTGCGCTGCCCTGACGCGCTGGGGTGCAATATCTGCGTGGGCATTTTTGCGGCGCTGTTTTTGCAGTGTGTCATCAACCTGGGCATGAATTTGCAGGTGCTGCCGGTCATCGGCGTGACGCTGCCGTTCTTCTCGGCGGGCGGGTCCAGCGTCGTGATGATGTATCTCTGCGTCGGCATTGTGCTGAGCGTCGGCATGAACACCCGCCGCAGCAAGCTGGATATGCAGCGGATCATATAAGTAAAACGGGAGCGGCGGAAAGCTGCTCCCGTTTTTATCATTCTGCGGTTTTGGGGTCGGGCATGAACAGCCCGGGGATCAGGCAGACCGCCGACGCACCGACGATGATGAACACGGTGCGGGACAGCCAGCTCATGCTGCCGCCCAACAGCCACCCCACAGCGTTAAAGCCCCAGATGCCGTAGATGCCCCAGTTGATGCCGCCGATAATGGCCAGCAAAAGTAAAAGTTTTTTGAAACAAGACATGGATGATACCCTCCTTTGTGGGAGAGTATGTGCGGGGATGTGGGCGTTTATGCGCGGCTGAAGCGGGACCCGCGACTTACCGCCGCATCCCTTTCACGGTTCATCCGCAGGGAAAAATCCTGCCCCCTTCGCGGGGCGTCGAGGACGCCGCCCCCTACATTCCTTGTCGTAAACCTTCCGCCTATTTGCAGGGGCCGCATACAGGCGGCCCGCCAACCTTAACGCCATATCCGGCTTACGCATCGTCACCCTGTAGGGGCCGAGCGTGCCCGGCCCGCAGTTTTGCCAAAAGTACCCGCTTATCCTCACAAACTGGAATTTCTCGTTTTTTTACTTCCAATGCTTTAGCGTAGGAACTAAAGACTCCATATGTGCCCTGACTTTCTCGGCAGGCCAATTCTCATTTGCCATATGTTCTACACAAAAATCAATAAGCTGTTCTTTGCTCTCGTATGTGAATTTACCATCACTGTAACACCATTTACAGTAATCTTCATTAAATTCGCCATCTGGTTCTTTGCTAAGTGTTTCATCGTCAAGAGGCATTCCGCAACATTGGCAAATAAGCTGTCTCGGAGTTCCTAACAATGTATTGATAGATACGTCGAACAATTTTGAAAGCTGTTTTAAGGTTTCTGTATTTGGGATTGTTTCACCCGTTTCCCAACGAGAAACTGCCTGACGAGTTACAAATACCTTTTCAGCTAGTTCTTCCTGAGAAAGATTGCTTTTGTTTCTCAGACCGAGTATCACATCTTTTGTTTCCATTTATATCACCACCTTGATTTAATTATAATGATTCGCACCGGCAAACACAAGCAACTGGCTGTTGCCCTAAATCTGCAAAAATTTTATTTTGGTTTCAAAACTATAGTACAATCTTTTTCATCGATGGCTTCATCAAACCCCTCGCTTTGGATTTCAAAGCCTTATGAAATGATTCGTTTCCTCCATACATATGGACACTATCATAACTTCCGATTTGTCCTCCTAATCATATCACAAAAAGCGCCCATGCCAAAACCCGGCATGGGCGCTACCTTTACTGCTTTAGTTTTTCAGTGCCTGCATCGGGGCGGGGATGCGGCCGCCGCGGTGGATCATGACCGCAGGGCTGAACTTGCTGATGGGCATGATGGGCGCGTGGCCCAGCAGGCCGCCAAAGTCCAGCACATCGCCGGCCTTGTGGCCGATGGCGGGGATGACGCGCACCGCCGTCGTCTTGCTGTTCACCATGCCGATGGCGGCTTCATCCGCAATCAGGGCACTGATGACCTCGGCGGTGGTATCGCCCGGGATGACCACCATGTCGATACCGACCGAGCAGACCGCCGTCATGGCCTCGAGCTTTTCCAGCGTCAGGCTGCCGCAGTTGGCGGCGTTGATCATGCCGTCGTCCTCCGACACCGGGATGAACGCGCCGGACAGGCCGCCGACATGGTTGGACGCCATGACGCCGCCCTTCTTGACCGCGTCGTTCAGCAGGGCCAGGCAGGCCGTGGTGCCGCAGCAGCCGCAGCTTTCCAGGCCCATCTCTTCCAGAATGTTCGCAACGCTGTCGCCGATGGCGGGCGTCGGGGCCAGCGACAGGTCGATGATGCCCGCAGGCACGCCGAGACGCTCGCTGGCGAGGTTTGCCACCAGCTGGCCCAAGCGGGTAATTTTGAACGCCGTGCGCTTGACCAGCTCGGCCACCTCATCCATCGGGGCGTCTTTCGGCAGCTTGGCCAGCGCAGCACGCACCGCACCGGGGCCGGAAACGCCGACGTGGATCTCGCAGTCCGGCTCGCCCGCGCCGTGGAACGCGCCCGCCATGAAGGGGTTGTCCTCAGGCGCATTGCAGAACACGACGAGTTTTGCGTCGCCCATGCACATATTGTCCTTGGTCAGCTCGGCGGTCTCGCGCACGACCTGGCCCATCAGTTTGACGGCGTCCATATTGATGCCGGACTTGGTGGAGCCGATATTGACGCTGGAACATACAATATCGGTCTCGGCCAGCGCACGGGGGATAGCCTCGATCAGGCGCTTGTCGCCCGCCGAAAAGCCCTTGTGTACCAGCGCACCGAAGCCGCCGATGAAGTTGACCCCCACGGCCTTGGCCGCGCGGTCCAGCGCCTTGGCGTACTGCACCGGGTCGGCATCAGGCGCAGCGCCTAGCAGCATGGCAATCGGCGTGACGCTGATGCGCTTGTTGACGATAGGGATGCCGTACTCGGCGCTGATGCCGTCCACGACCGGGACGAGATTGCCCGCCAGACGGACGATCTTGTTGTAGATTTTTTCGCAGGCTTTGTCGCCGTCCGGGTCGATGCAGTCCAACAGACTGATGCCCATGGTGACGGTGCGTACATCGAGATTTTCTGCGGTGAGCATCTCGATGGTTTCCATAATGTCGCGGCTGTTGATGATTCTCATACTGCCGCCCCCTTAAATGGTGTGCATGGCGTCAAAGACTTCCTGGCGGGTCACAGTGACCTGCATCTTCATCTCTTTGCCCAGCTCGGCGAAGCGGTCGCGCACAGCGGCGGCCTCGGCGGTCGATTTGCTCAGATCCACCAGCATGATCATGCAGAACATCTCCTGCATGATGGACTGGGAGACGTCCTCAATGTTGATATTCAGCTCGGCACACACCGCGCTGACCTTAGCAACGACACCCACGGTGTCCCGCCCAATGACCGTGATAACTGCTTTCATAGTATGACCCCCTCAAAATGTCCGGTGATAAACGGAATACTGCCATTATAACAAAATTCTGCAAAAGAGTAAAGAATTTAACGAAAAGTGATACTTTTTCAAATGGGCGAACAGCCAACAAGCTGCCGCTTTGCAGGGGCCGCACAGGTGCGGCTCGCAACTGTACGGCGGACATCCGCTTGCCTTTCACGCGCGGGCCGGCCATGCCCGGCGGCCCCCACAGGGCGTCGGAAATGTCAAAACTCCGCCGAATGTTCCGCGCCGCGTACATCATCCCGCTGCAATTCGGCCAGCAGTTCATCCTCGCCGCCGTGGAGCAGCAGCTTCTCGCTGTACTGCTCAAACCGCTCACACTCGTTCTCGGCCAAGAACGGCGCGGAGTCGGGGCCGAGGGCCAACTCGTTGACAAACACGACCATCTCCTGGCCGTCTTCAAACGCCTGCTCCATAAAGTCAAAGGCGAATTCCAGCGCGTCGCCCGCAGTGGAAACCGCTTCCTCCCGGTGGCGCACCTGCGCATTGAACGCCCCGCGCACCGTGTCAAAGGCGTCGTCAGCATCCAGGGCGCTGTCCAGGTGCCTGCTCCACTCTTCCAGCAGGGCCAGCGTGCGGGTGCGGGCGGCGGCTTCATCGGGCAGCAGTGCCCCGGCAGCCTTGTCGGTGTCCAGCCGGGCGCGGTAATTCTCGCACTGGGCGGCAAACAGCGCAGCGGGGTCGGCACCGTCCTGCTGGGTCAGTGTGCGCTTAAAGCTGCGCAGCTGCTGGTAGCAGGCATCCGTCACCGCGCCGGTGGTTGTGGCGGCGGCAAAGCGGGTGTTCAGCCCCGCCAGCAACAGGCTGACCAGGCTGATGCGCTCGTCAAAGCTCGCGTCCATGGCGCGGGCCACCACCGTGTCAAAGGGCTTGCCCTGCAGGATATCCTCGACGCCGTAGTCCTGGTGGTACTTGCGGTAGAGCACCCAGTAGGCCGCAAAATCCCGCGCGACCTCCGGGTGGCGCAGGTATTGCCCGATGACGCCCTCGTCGATGGGCAGATCCAGCTTGTCTGCCGCCTGCAAGAAGGCGGACAGATCCTCCCACCCGCGGGCAGTCACAAACTGTACGCCGTCCACATCGTTCTCGATTTTGTAAAAGTGCTGGGGGCGCAGTTCCAGATAGGCCGTCACGGCGGGGTGCAGCCGGTGGGCGCGGGCGTAGTCCTGCCAGACGCTCAACTTCGGCTCAACGTCGATGCGCCGCACGCGGTCCAGCGTGACGAGGTCAAATTCCCGCACACTCTTGTTGTACTCCGGCGGGTTGCCCGCCGCCACAATGACCCAGCCTTCCGGCACGGCCTGGTTGCCGAAGGTCTTGCACTGCAAAAATTGCAGCATCGTCGGGGCCAGCGTCTCGCTGACGCAGTTGATCTCGTCGATGAACAGGATACCGTTTTTCTTGCTGGTGCGCTCCATGGCCGCGTAGACGCTGGCGATGATCTCACTCATCGTGTACTCGGTCACGCTGCGGGTCTTGCCGCCAAAATCCCGCTCCCGGATGAAGGGCAGGCCCACGGCACTCTGCCGCGTGTGGTGGGTGATGGTATAGGCCACCAGCGCAATGTCGCACTCCTGCGCAATCTGCTCCATAATTTGGGTTTTGCCTACGCCCGGCGGGCCCATCAGCAAAATGGGGCGCTGGCGGATGGGCGGTATCAGCGGGCGGCCAATATCGTCTGTGGCAAGGTAGGCTTGCACAGAACGCTTGATTTCCTCTTTGGCACGTTGAATATCCATGGTTCATCGTCCTTTCGGGTCAAATTCTTCCGGCTGCAAAACAAGGCGCATGGCCCAGGGCGGCACATCGGGCGGGGCGGTGCCGTCCTCCAGAAACAAAAACGCAACATCGAACGCCGGGCGGCGTGTGGGATAGACACCCTTGCCGTCGGTGAAGTATAAAACGCCCTGCAAGTCTCGCAGTGCGCCGTCCTGGCGCAGTTCTTCAATGCGGGCGAATGCGGGGCGGAAGTCCGTTCCGCCGCCGCCCACCAGCGTAAACTGGGCCGTGTAGCGGTCGAGGGCGTCCAAATCGTTCAGCCAGGTTTCGTCCCGCACGGCGTTGTCCGCCTGCATGACCAAAATGCGGCACTGGCGGAAAAAGCTGTCCTGGCTTTTTAACAAGGTGAAGGTCTCTTTCAAAAATGCCTTGACCAGCTCGCCCGCGGTGGACTCGCTGGTGTCCACCACAATGACGAAGTCGCGGATCTTTTTCACCTCGCGGCTTTCCAGCGGCTCAATTAAGGGCATATTGCCGTAGGTGCGCAGGCCGTAGCTGTAAAAGCCCAGGTCAAATTCCTCGGGGTCAAGGTGCGGCTCCTCATGCCAGACGGCGAAGCGGCGCAGGAAGTCGCGGTAGGTGCGGCGGCTGCGTCCGGCCTGCACTTGGGCCTGCAAAGCCTGGGCGGCGGTGTCCTGCCCGGCGCGCTGGCCGTTTTCCTCCATGCTCAATTCGGTCTGGCGGCCCAGGTTTTCCCACTGCTTGCCGCGCATCTGGGCCTCGGGGCTGGTGGGGTCGGCAGGCCACAGGCGGTGGCTGTCGGTGTAAAACTCCCGCTGCCACTTGTTCAACGTTTCGGCGTCGGTCTTAGTCAGCACACGGTAGATTGGCCCGGCGGCCAGAAATTTGCATGACTGCCGCAGTTGTGTATAACATTGCTGCCGCACCCAGCCCACCGGGCGCTTCGTGGCGGCGGTGTTCAGGGTGTCCAGCGTGCTTTCCACGGCAATGTCACAGGCCAGGCCCCACAGGTCGGGGTCGCGCTTGTCTCGCAGCCACAGGTGGCGGAAGATGCAGTGGAACAAACTGTGCAGATAGGCCCGGGGCAGGTAGCGGCGGTTTTTGCGGTAGGTGTCCAGCACCCAGGGCGCAGGGTAGTAGAGCGCCCCGCCGTCGGTGGCAAAGCTGCCGCCGTTCTCCGTCTGTGCGGCGGGCAGTGCCCCCAGCGCCGCCGTCAGGTAGCGCTGGTCCAGATACAACTCCCCGCGCAGCTGTTCCATGACCCGGCGGGCCATCGTCTGTTCCCATTCGGTTTGGGTTTGGATGTGTTTGGGCATTTTTACAAATCCTCAAAATCATAGGTCTTTTTCACCCGCTTGGGGCGGCCCAACAAAATGGCTGCCCCGGCGCTCCAACCGGCGCGGGAACAATAGACGGCGGCGTCGGCGGTGGGCAGGCCTAGGCCCACCAGCAGCCGCAGCGCGGCTTCGTCCCGGGTGTCGATGGCCAACTTGAACGCATCCGCCGGGTGGGCGGTCAGATACAATTCATAGTCTGCGCGGGCGTTGTCGCTAAGGCCGAACGGCTGCACCAGCCGCCCCAGCGCCAGGCGGCAGAGCGTATCCGCGCTCTCGCCGACGCAGGCCTGCGTGAACGAGGCGTCAAACGCCGCGTAATCTACTGCGCCGCCGGGCGTAAAGCACTGCCGCATCCGGTAGCCCTCGCCCTCGATGCTGTGATTGAAAATATGCGCGGGGGTGTTCTCGTCCAAAAACTCCGAATACTCGGGGTAAAACAGCCGCGCACCATCCAATTCTGCCGTGATATCGGCGCTGACGGCCCCCAGCAGCTTTTTCAGCCCGGTGGGGGCGTCCGCTGCGGCCCGCAGCGTAAACACCCGTAATTGGCGGCAGTTCGTGAACAAATCGCTGCCCAAGGATTCCACCCCAGCCCCCAGCGTGACCCGGCGCAGCTTGCGGCAGTTGTAAAATGCCGCGCTGTGCAAGACCCGCACCGTGTCCGGCAGAGTGACTTCCTCCACAAAATTGCCGGTGATCTCGTGGGTGTCGGTGCCGGTGCATTGCGCCCCGGGCCTGACAGGCTTTTCCGCAAAGCAGTAGGGGCCGATCTCCACAACGGGCAGACCGCCAATAACGCCGGGCACGGCGGGGCAGGGGGTATCCCCCAGCAGGCGCAGCACCCGTACGCCGCCCGCGCATGGCTCCCAGAAAACCGTCACAAAAAAGCCCCCTTTACATTACCGCCATTATAGCATAAAATAGGGACGCGAGAAACAGAAAAGTGAGAGAAATCTATGAGAAGTGTCAAGCAAACGGATATTTTGACCGGCAGCATCCCCAAACAGCTGCTGTTGTTCTTTCTGCCCATCTGGTTCGGTACGCTGTTCCAGCAGCTGTACAACACGGCGGATACGCTGATTGTCGGCAACTTTGTGGGCACCAATGCGCTGGCGGCGGTGGGGGCCACGGGCGCCTTTGTCAATTTGCTGGTGGGGCTGTTTGTCGGCCTGTGCAGCGGCGCGGGCGTTGTCATTGCCCAAAGCTGGGGCGCGCATGACCCCGAGGCTGTGGACCGGCAGGTACACACGGCGCTTGTGCTCAGCGTGGGGCTGGGCGCGCTGCTGACGGTGCTTGGCTTTGCAAGCGCCACGCCGATGATGCGCCTGATGGGCACCCCGGAGGAGATCCTTGCGGATTCGGCGCTGTATCTGCGCATCTATTCCCTTGGCATGATCCCCCAGATGCTCTACAACATGGGTACCAATATCCTGCGTGCCATCGGCGATTCCAAGCGGCCGCTCTACTTTTTGATCGCGGCCTCACTCGTCAATATCGTGCTGGATGTCGTGTTTATTGCGGTGTTTGGCTGGGGCGTGGCGGGCGCAGCGCTGGCCACTGTGCTAAGTCAGGTCGCCAGCGCGGTGCTGACGCTGCGCTGCATCGCCGGGTCCGAGGGCACGCCATGGCATATCCGGGCGGAAAAGCTGCGCCTGCACACCGAGGTGCTGGCCGCCATCTGCATGATCGGCATCCCGGCGGCGGCCCAGAGCGCCATGTACAATGTCAGCAATATGCTGATCCAGAGCAGCATGAACAGCTTCGGCACCAGCACCATCGCGGCGTGGGGCGTCTACGGCAAGATCGACTTTGTGTTCTGGATGACGATCAACTCGCTGGGCATTGCGATCACGACCTTTGCGGGGCAGAACTTCGGTGCGCGGCAGTACGACCGCGTGCGCAACGGCGTGCGGGTCTGTATGGCGATGGCGGCGGGCGTCACGCTGGTCATCAGCGTGGTATTCTACAACGCGGCCGAGCCGCTGTTCCGGCTGTTCAGTCAGGACGATGCGGTCGTTGCGGTGGGCGTGGGTATGATGCATGTGCTGACGCCGGTCTACATTACCTATATCAGCATCGAGGTGCTTTCCGGTGCGCTGCGCGGCTGCGGCGATGTGCGCGTGCCGACGCTGATCACGGTGTTCTTTGTCTGTGGCCTGCGTGTGCTGTGGCTGACCCTGATGGTGCCGCGGTATCATACCATCGCCACGGTGGAGCTTAGCTACCCGCTGACATGGACGCTGGCCTCGCTGCTTTTTATCCTTTACTACAAGCGCGGCGGCTGGCTGAACCGCTGCAAGGCAGCGAAGGGACTGGAGTAAGTAAAACAGCCGACCCCTTTGCGGGGTCGGCTGTTGTTATGCGCCGCGCTCGGTCTGCAGCGTTTGGATAAACTGCACCGGGTCAATGATGTGGCTGCCATCGGTGCCGGTGGCGGCGGTGGAGAGCAGGTACTGCATCATTTCCTCGCCCGTCAGGGTGGGGTCCACCTGCCAGCCCAGCGCCATGACCCCGGCGCAATAGGGGATGCCCCAGCTCAGGCCGCCGTGCCCATCGTGGGTGTAGCTGTACTGCCCGGCGGTGTATTCCTCGGCCACCGTGCGGTAGGAGCAGGGCAGCGAAAGGGTGTTGCTGCCGGTTTCTGCGCGCTCGTCACTGTCCGCAAAGCCGGTCCGGCAGGCGGCGGGATTATCCCGGTCATTCCGGGCAAGGACGGCAGGGTAAGGTACAAGGCGGGTCTTTTCCACGCCTGCGCCATCCACGGTCAGGACCAGAAGCCCGGCCTGCTCGGCACGCGCCACGGCGGCATCCCAGAGGTCGGCGTTTTGGAACATCTCTGCGTTGCCCGGTGCGGCGGAAACCGAAACGACCCGGATCTTCTCGCCATCTGGCAGTGCTTCGTTCTGCGCAACCACCCAGTCCAGCGCCTCGGCGGCATAGCGGCTGTCCATCAGCCAGGAGGGCCAGGCTGCATAGTAAAGGGTCGCATCCGGCGCAATGCCGATGGATTCGCCCGCAAACAGGCTGGCCACGGCCGGGCCGTGCATCGAGGAGGTCTCCCCCTCGCAGCCGGTATCATAGTAGGCGGCGATGCGCCCGGACAATTCGGGGTGGTCGGTCAGCAGCGGCTGGTCGATAATGGCGGCGCGCACGCCCTTGCCGGTGATGCCCTGCGCCTGCAGGCCGCGCACCCCCAGCCCGGGGTCCTTATCTTCCTCCAGAAGTGCGGCAGCCTCGTCCTCGGCCCCCGCAAAGATGGTGCCGGTGTTGTAGGTGTAGGTATACAGGTCCTCGGCCGTGTATTCGCCCGGCTGGTAGGTCTGTTGGGCGTACTCGTCCAGCCAAGGCAGATAGCGCAGGTCGCTGTACGGCGCAGCCGGCTCGGCAGTCGGGGCGGGGGTTTCGGCGGGTGTCGGCTCCGGCGCGGCGGTGGGCGCGGCGGCAGGGGCTGC
>ENA-ORUU01000211-ORUU01000211.1-human-gut-metagenome-genome-assembly--contig:-NODE-211-length-55813-cov-9.20151_pt1 | contig 55813 bp, 45 predicted proteins | sample MGYA00242085_ERZ509221 | MGnify/ENA primary metagenome ERZ509221 (study PRJEB26280, sample SAMEA2338809) | human gut metagenome | biome: human gut; feature: human-associated habitat; material: faeces... | reverse complement strand
CCTACGCCGCCGCGCTGGCAGCCGCGGGCGGAGACATACGCATTACCAGCTGTGACCCAGCCCTGTACGGCGCATTTCTGCAATTTTTGACGCAGACCGGCGTGCAGATCGAGAAGGGACCGGACTGGGCCGGACTGGCCCGCAACCCTGCCGTGCCGCTGCGGGGCGGGGTGCAGCTTTGTGCCGACGCCTGGCCCGCCTTTGCCACCGACACCGCGTTGCCGCCGTACTGCTGGCGGCAGAAGGGAAGAGCGAAATTTTTGCCCGCCTGTTCCCCAACCGCTTTGCCTGCGCCGCCGGTTTTGCCGCTATGGGCGCAGAGGTAACGGCCAAAGGGCGGCGGCTGATGATTGCAGGCGGGTCACGGCTGCGCGGTGCCGCCGTGACCGCCCCCGACCTGCGCGGCGGGGCCGCCCTGCTGGTGGCCGCCCTCGGCGCAGACGGCACGACCACCCTGCGCGACCCGGGGCATATCCGCAGAGGATATGCCGATTTGCCGGGGGAGATAAGGCGACTGGGGGCGGAAATTGGATAAGAGATAAGAGAAAAAAGCGCAGCGCATGCCGTATCCCTACCACTTTTTTTATGAATTTGCCCTTGGGGTATTGAAATTGTCTGTAAAATTTGATATTCTAATAATCAGTTATATGTAAAAAATCGCGGATCAGTGTGCCCATATGCGGGCCAAACCCATAGGATCCGGTTAAACAACTTCACTTTTAGGGGGATACACTCATGGCATTCGTTCTCGATGAAGAAATGCAAAATGTAACCAATATCAAGGTTATCGGCGTAGGTGGCGGCGGCGGCAACGCCGTCAATCGCATGGTGGAGGCAGGTCTGTCTGGTGTCGAGTTCGTTGCGATGAACACTGACCAGCAGGCCCTGCTCAACTCCAAGGCCACCCAGAAGGTCCAGCTTGGTGCCAAGCTGACCAAGGGCCGCGGCGCCGGTGCTGACCCGGAGATCGGCCAGCGCGCTGCCGAGGAGAGCAAGGACGAGATCACCAACTCCCTGAAGGGTGCGCAGATGGTCTTTATCACCGCCGGCATGGGCGGCGGCACCGGCACGGGCGCTGCCCCTGTCGTGGCTGAGACGGCCCATGACCTGGGCATCCTGACTGTCGGCATCGTCACCAAGCCGTTCGCCTTTGAGGGCAAGCGCAAGATGGCCCAGGCCGAGCAGGGCATCGCTTCCCTGATGATGCACGTCGACTCTCTGATCGTCATTCCCAACGAGCGCCTGAAGCTCATCAGCCAGGAGAAGATTACCCTGATGAACGCCTTTGAGGCCGCTGACAACGTGCTGCGCCAGGGCGTTGAGAGCATTTCCAGCCTAATCAACATCCCGGCCTTCATCAACCTGGACTTTGCCGACGTGCGCTCCATCATGAAGGACGCCGGCTTCGCCCACATGGGCGTCGGCGTCGCCAAGGGTGCCGGCAAGGCCGAGAACGCCGCCAAGGCTGCCATTTCCAGCCCGCTGCTGGAGACCAGCATTGCCGGTGCGCGCGGCGTCATCATCAACATCACGTCCAGCCCGGATATCGGCCTGGAGGATGTCGAGACCGCTGCCAGCATGATCACCCAGAGCGCACATCCCGATGCCAACATCATTTGGGGTACTGCGTTCGACGAGCGCCTGAGCGACGAGATGAGCATTACCGTTGTCGCCACCGGCTTCGAGAGCACGCCCGAGGTGGACGAGCCCATCCAGGCCCATGTGGACGCCAAGCGCGCCGCTGCCACCCAGCCCGCTGCGCAGCAGCCGGTCCAGCAGTCCGACGCTCCGGTCCGCCCGGCGCAGCCTGCCCAGCAGCAGATCAACCCGGTTATGCCCAACCCCATCTTCACCCAGTCCTTCAGCACCGGCATGGATACTCCCGTGGCCGCCCAGCCCGCTGCCCCCGCCGAGGAAGAGGATGACGGCGATTACTTTGACGACCTGCTCAGCATCTTGAACAAGCGTTCCTGATAAATTTTGCTGCGAGAGGATGTAAAAAGCCATGCCGTCTGAACCGATGAACATTCAGGAACAGGGTTTCCGTTCCAGCTTGTTCGGCTTTGATAAAAATGATGTGCTGGCTTACATGAACGCCCTGGCAAACGAGGCCCAGCAGCACGAACTGGAATACAACCGCCAGCTGCAGCAGATGCAGTCCAAGTTGGACGACCTGCGCAATGAGCGCAGTGCCGGCGACAGCCGCATTGAAGCCCTGAAAGCCGAATTGGCCGCCGCCACCCAGCGTGCCGACGCCGCCGAGGCCAAGCGCCGCGAGGCGGACGAGCAGCTGGAGACCATCAAGAAAAAGACCGCGTCGTTCCAGTCCACCCAGCGCGAAAACCAGAAGAACGCCAACATCTGGCAGCTGAAATGCCACGACTTGCAGCAGCAGGTGGACGAGCTGCAAAAGCAGCTGGCTTCGGCCCGGCAGCTGAACACTACCGTTGCCCCCGCTGCGCCCACGTCCGATTTGGTGCGGGAAGCCAAGCTGGAGGCCGGTAAGATTCTGGCCGACGCCCGCCTGTATGCGGACAGCGCCGAAAAAGAGCTGAAGCAGCAGGCCGATTTGCAGAAAAGCCGCATGGCCGAGAACGCCCGCAGCATTGCGTCGGGCGTCATGCTTGTGCGGGAGCGTCTGGCCCGCGTGGACGAGCGTTTGAGCGCTGCCACGCTGGATCTGGACGGTCTGACCCAGGCTATCTACCAGGCGCTGGATCAGACCGAGGCCGAGCTGAAAGAGCTGGGCACCGATATGCGCAGCTTTGCCCAGGGCACCCCGGAGACGGATATCCCCGTCAACGCCCCGCACCCGGCTGCCAAGACTGCCGCCCCGGCAGGGGACAAACCCGCTGAGCGCCTGCGCGTGAAGGCGAAGGCCCAACCGGTGCAGCATAAGCCCGCTGCCCCCGCCCCGGTTCACCGCCTGCGCAACACCCGGCGGCCTGTGTCGCAGCTGTTGCAGGACCAGATTGATCGGCTGAATGGGGACGATCAGTAAATAAAGTACATGACCACCTGGCATAAAGCCAGGTGGTTTTTGCTGTAAGAGCCTCCCGTTTGTTCACAAACCCTTCTTAATTTGTTGAATTTTCCTTCACGACTTTGACACATTTGCCGGATATACTATAAGTGTTCTCCGGGAAGGGAGCAGGGACCCGGCCCCCAGAACAGGACCCCAAGTTTTTCATCCATACTCCTCTTTTCTTTTGACGCGAAAGCGGTGCGGATCGTCTCCGCACCGCTTTCGTGTTTTTTTGTACAAATTTTCGCATTTGACAGCGTTTTTTCGTCGCCGCGCCCCTTGCCGAATGCCGCCGAAACCTGTATAATATAAGCTGATATTGTATCGCCATGGGGCAGACCCGGCCTACGGTATCCCGCAGACACTCATACCCGCAGGAGGCAAAATCCTATGAGAGTTGGTCTGGACATTGGTTCCACCACGATTAAATGTGTCGTGCTGAACGACGCCGATCAAATCATCTATTCTACCTACGAACGTCATTTCAGCCATATTTTAGAGAAGGGCAAAGCCCTTTTGGAAAAGGTCGCGGCAGAGTACCTGCCCGACGGCCGCGCATATTTGGCCATCTCCGGCTCGGCCGGCATGGGCCTGGCCGACAGCTGTAAGGTGCCCTTTGTGCAGGAGGTTTTCGCCACCCGCGTGGCAGCCAACCGCCTGGCCCCCGGCACCGACTGCATCATTGAGCTGGGCGGCGAGGACGCAAAAATTCTGTTCCTGACCAACGGCACCGAGGTCCGCATGAACGGCAGCTGTGCCGGCGGCACCGGCGCGTTCATTGACCAGATGGCTACCCTGCTGAAGATGGGTGCCGACGAGATGGACAAGGCCGCCCAGGGCGCGACCCGCACCTACACCATCGCCAGCCGCTGCGGCGTGTTTGCCAAAAGCGACATCCAGCCCCTCATCAACCAGGGTGCGCAGGCGGGCGACATCGCGGCGTCCATCTATCAGGCCGTCGTCAACCAGACCATTGCGGGCCTGGCCCAGGGCCGCCCCATCAAGGGCAACATTCTGTACCTCGGCGGTCCGCTGACTTTCGCCAAGACCCTGCGCGAGAGCTTTGACCGCACGCTAGGCGTCACCGGCACTCTGCCGGAGAACAGCCTTCTCTTCGTCGCCATGGGCGCTGCGTTCTACGCCGACGAGGAATCCGACCTGCGCGAGGTTGCCAAGCGCCTGGACGATTACAGTGCCACGGCCACCTACGTCAGCCTGCCGCCGCTGTTTGCCGATAAGCAGGCGTACGAGGAATTCCACGCCCGCCACCTGAAAGCCACCGTGCCCTGCCTGCCCTTTGGTGCAGACTGTGGGCCGGTACATATCGGCATTGACTCCGGCTCCACCACCATCAAGCTGGTGGTCATCGACAACGACGCCAACATTCTGTTCGAGAGCTACCGTCCGAACCTGGGCAACCCCATCCCGCTGGTCAAAGAGACGCTGCTCAAACTCTATCAGGAACACCCGGGCCTGCAAATTGCCAGCGTGACCACCACCGGCTACGGCGAGGAACTCGTCAAGAACGCGTTCCACTGTGACCGCGGGCTGGTGGAGACGGTGGCCCACTTCACCGCCGCCAAGCACTTTTTGCCCGATGTCGATTTCATCATCGACATCGGCGGCCAGGACATGAAGTGCTTCAAGATCGAGGATGGTGCCATCAGCAACATCTTCCTGAACGAGGCCTGTTCCTCCGGCTGCGGCAGCTTTTTACAGACGTTTGCCCAGGCGCTGGGCTACGATGTCAAGGAGTTCGCCGCGCTTGGCCTGTTTGCCGACAAGCCGGTCGATTTGGGTTCCCGCTGCACCGTGTTCATGAACTCGTCTGTCAAGCAGGCGCAGAAGGACGGTGCATCGATTGAAAATATCAGCGCCGGATTGTCGATTTCCGTCGTCAAGAACGCGCTGTACAAGGTCATCCGCGCGTCCAGCCCGGAAGAGCTGGGCCGCAACATCGTCGTGCAAGGCGGTACTTTCTATAATGAAGCTGTCCTCCGCGCCTTTGAAAAAGAGATGGGCGTCAACGTCATCCGCCCCGACATTGCGGGCCTGATGGGCGCTTACGGCGCAGCCTTGTACGGCAAGAGCCGCGCGGGCGAGAACGCCCACAGCACCGTCCTGACCGAGGCCGAGCTGGAAGCGTTCAGCCAGAAGGTCAACACCGTGCAGTGCAACGGCTGCGGCAACCACTGCCAGCTGACCGTCAACGTTTTTGCCGATGGCAAGCGGTTTATCTCCGGCAACCGGTGCGATAAACCCGTGACCGGCAAGGCCAACAATGAGGATCTGGACCTCTACGCCTACAAGCTGAAGCTGCTGGACGACTACCGCAAGGCAGCCGCCCCGGCCAGCCCCCGCGCCAAAATCGGCATCCCGCTCTGCCTGAATATGTACGAGCTGCTGCCGTTCTGGCACACACTGTTCACCAAATTGGGCTTTGAGGTCGTCGTCAGCCCTTTCTCCAACCGCAAGCTGTACCAGAGCGGCCAGGCGACCATACCCAGCGACACGGCCTGCTTCCCGGCCAAGCTGACCCACGGCCACATCCGCTGGCTGTGTGAGCAGGGCGTGGATGCGATCTTCTACCCCTGCATGAGCTATAACCTGGACGAGCACCTGGGTGACAACCATTATAACTGCCCGGTCGTCGCCTATTACCCCGAGGTTTTGGAGGGCAACTGCCCCGAGCTGAACGTGACGAAGTTCATCTACGACTACTTCAACCTCGAGCGCCGCAAGGATTTCTACAAGAAATTCCAGCAGGCGCTGGACAAATATTTCCCGGGACTGGACAAAAAGGCCGTGCATGAGGCCATCGACGCGGCTTACGACGAGTACGCCCGCCATATGCAGCAGCTGCGCGACAAGGGTACCGAGATCATCGCCGCTGCCCGCAAGGAAGGCAAGCATATCGTCGTGCTGGCGGGCCGCCCCTACCACGTTGACCCAGAGGTAAACCACGGCATCAACCAGCTTATTATCCGCCAGGGCGCGGCCGTCGTCAGCGAGGATTCCGTCAGCTGGCACGAGCAGAAGTTCCAAACCGCCGTGCTGAACCAGTGGACCTACCACAGCCGCCTGTATGCCGCCGCCAAGTACTGCACCGAACAGCCCGACATGGATCTGGTGCAGCTGGTGTCCTTCGGCTGCGGCCTGGACGCCGTGACCACCGACGAGACCCGCGAGATTTTGCAGGCGGGCGGCAAGCTGTACACCCAGCTGAAGATCGACGAGATCACGAACCTGGGCGCGGTGAACATCCGCCTGCGCAGCCTGTTTGCAGCACTGGAAGAACGGAAAGAAGACCATAAGTAAGAGGCAACCCATGGAATACATGACTCCCAATTTTACCAAGGATATGGTAAAGACCCATAAAATCCTGATTCCCAACATGGCGGTCACCCAGTTCCGGCTCATGCAGGCGGCGCTGGCCAGCGAGGGCTACCAGACCGAGGTGCTGGGCAACTGCGGCAGCGAGGTCGCCCAGCTGGGCCTGAAATACGTCCATAACGACACCTGCTACCCGGCGCTTCTGGTCATCGGTCAGTTCTTGGACGCGCTGAACAGCGGCAAGTACGACCTGGACCACACGGCGCTGCTCATCACCCAGACCGGCGGCGGCTGCCGCGCGTCCAACTACATCAAGCTGCTGCGCAAGGCCCTCGTCAAGGCGGGTTACGGCAATATTCCGGTCGCGTCGCTGAACTTCTCCGGTCTGGAAAAGGGCAGCGGCCTGCCGCTGACTGTGCCGCTGCTGCGCAAAGTCATTGCATCGATTTTCTACGGTGATATGCTGGTGGCCCTGCGCAGCCAGACCCACGCCTATGAGGATCACAAGGGCGACGCCGACGCCATGACCGAAAAGTGGATCGCCACCATCCAGGGCTGGATTCGCGGCGACAGGAACTACTCCGCCCACGATATGAAACGCCGCTTCTACGACATCGCGAAGGACTACGCCACCATCCCCATCACCCGCGTACCGAAGGTCAAGGTCGGCGTTGTCGGCGAAATTTACGTCAAGTATTCGCCGCTGGGCAATAATGATTTGGAAAAATTCCTTGAGAGCCAGGACTGCGAGGTCAACCTGCCCGGTCTGATGGGCTTTGTAGAGTACTGCGTGGCCAACTACAAGCTGGACATCGACCTGTACGGCGGCAACAAGCTGGTCGCGGGCGGCGCGGATGCGTTCCTGAGCTGGCTGGACGGCATCGGCTGCGCCAGCTACGACGCCATGCGTAAGTACGGCTTCTACGCGCCCGGCTCCTTCCGCGAGCTGATGAAAAAGCCAGAGGGTATTATCTCTCTGGGTGCCAAGATGGGCGAGGGCTGGCTGCTGACCGCCGAGATGATCGAGCTGGTCGAGGGTGGCTATGGCAACATCGTCTGTGCCCAGCCCTTCGGCTGCCTGCCCAACCACATCGTGGGCAAGGGCATGATCAACAAGATCCGCGCCCTGCACCCCGATGCAAACATCACGCCGGTGGACTACGACCCCAGCGCGACCCGCGTCAACCAGGAGAACCGCATCAAGCTGATGCTGGCCGTGGCCCGCGAAAAGCTGGAACAGCCCGCCGCAGCCCCCGCGCCCCTGACCGCCGAACAGCTGGCAGGCGGTGCGCCCCAGGTGGAAACCTCGGTGCAGTGACCAGGCGCAGAAAAAAGTTGAAAAAATCCAAACTTTTTTCAAAAAATCCCTTGCAATTTGCATTGGCATCTGCTATAATAATCTGCGTCGCCAAGTGGTGACGCAATATGCGCGGTTAGCTCAGCTGGTAGAGCATCTGCTTGACGTGCAGGAGGTCACAGGTTCGAGTCCTGTACCGCGCACTCTAAAAGACACATGAAATCGTTAAGATTCATGTGTCTTTTTCTTTTGGTACACACCCACTTTCACTGTACACATAAATACAAACATCGGCAGGCCGTCCGCTTGCCAATGTTTTGATGGAAACATATGAAAAATATGGGCTGTAATGGCATTTTACTGCTTGCTGCCCGTTTACAGCTCGTCCACCTGTCTCAGCTCCACCTTGCGGCGGTCGAGGGTCAGCAGGCCCTCGCGCTGCATCTGGGAGAGGGCATTGCTCAGGGCGCTGCGGTCAACGCCCAGGTGGTCGGCCAGCTGCTGACGGTCAAAGGGCAGGTTGAACTGCATACTGCCGCTGCGCCGCGCCAGCACCGAAAAATACGCCGTGATGCGCCCGCGTATCGTCTTGGGAGCCGTGTACAGGCTGCGCTGGGCCAGCCCCAGGTTTTTGCGGGCAGCAATACGCAGCAGGTTTTGGGTCATCTTCCAGCGCCACGGTTCGCAGCCGCACCGCAATAGTTGATCGGTGTCCAAAAGCAGCACCTCGCCGCTTTCGGCTGCCACCACGCTGACCAGCAGCGGTTCCTCGGGCAGGCAGGCGTAAGTCTCGGCAAACAGATCGCCCGGCCCGGCCTGACCCAACAGCGTTTTGCTGCCCCAGACGTCCAGATGCTCCATATGCACGCGGCCCGCCAGTACCACGCCCAATGGCGGCGCGGTGCAGCCGGCCTCCAACAGGACTTCGCCCTTGGCAAAGGGGCGGCGGCGCATCCGCAGGGCCTCTATGGCCACGGCGGTCTCGGTCTCGGTCAGGCCGCGGAACAGCGGCACATCGGGCAGTTTGCAGCTTTCCATTTTTTGCACCTCGTATGTTGTTACTACAACAGATTCTTTTCTGCCATTGTAGTAAAATAGCAGCATAAAGTCAAGGAGGCTGACTATGAAACGACAGATCATTCATATCGACCAGGAAAAATGCAACGGCTGCGGGGCCTGCGCCGCCGCCTGCCACGAAGGCGCTATTGCAATGGTCGGGGGCAAAGCCACACTGATGCGCGACGATTACTGCGACGGCATGGGCGACTGCCTGCCCCACTGTCCGACCGGGGCCATCACGTTTGAGCAGCGCGAGGCTGCGCCCTACAACGAGGCCGCCGTCCAGGCCGCCAAGGCACACAAGGCCGCCCACGCGCCCCACAGCTGCCCCGGCAGTGCCCCCAAAACAATGCACGTCTGCCCGGGCAGCATGGCCAAGGCCCTGCACCCCGCCGACGTGGCAGGGGAGAGCACCGCCCCCACGATGGCCCCAAGCCAGCTGCGCCAGTGGCCGGTACAGATCAGGCTGGTGCCCATCAACGCGCCCTACTTTGCCGGTGCCAAGCTGCTGATTGCCGCTGACTGCACGGCCTACGCCTACGCCGCGTTCCACGAACGGTTCATCCGCGGGCACATCACGCTGGTGGGCTGCCCCAAGCTGGACGATGTGGATTACAGCGAAAAGCTGACCGCCATCATCCGCAACAACGATATTAAGGAAGTCACCATCGTGCGGATGGAAGTGCCCTGCTGCGGCGGGCTGGAAAACGCCGCCAAACGTGCGTTGCAGGCGTCCGGCAAGTTCATTCCATGGCAGGTCGTGACGATTTCCACCGATGGGCGCATTCTGGACTGAAAAAGTTGAATTTTTTTGCCAAAAGGGCTTGCAATTTGTAAAGCAATCTGCTATACTAATATGCGTCGCCAACAGGCGGCGCAACTATGCGCGGTTAGCTCAGCTGGTAGAGCATCTGCTTGACGTGCAGGAGGTCACAGGTTCGAGTCCTGTACCGCGCACTCTAAAAATCCCCACCGATTTACGGTGGGGATTTTTCTTTTAGAGTGCAATTACGACGGGTGAACGCTTCGAGTCCCGCCATTATAAACGCCCGGCTGCAAGGTGCAGCCGGGCATTTTTTTGAACAAAAATCCAATTTTTAAAACAGATGTTCCTATTCTGGCGGCTAGGTATCTGCTACCATAGAGGTACGGTAGCGGCGCGGGGTCAGGCCGGTCTGGCGGCGGAACACACGGTAAAAATAGTTGTAGTCCGAAAACCCGGTCAGGCGGCTGATCTCCACGTTGGACAGGGACGTTGTGGCCAGCAGTTCCATGGCCCGCTGCACCCGCAGCCGGGTGATCTGCTCATTGATACCGCAGCCGTAGGTCTGGCGGGAGAGATAATACAGCCCGGTGCGGCTCAAGGACAGCGCCCGGCAAATTTTTTCGCTGGTCAGTTCCTCTGCCAGGTGGTCGCTCAGATATTGGCCCAGCCGTGCCTCGCTGCTGCCGGGGTTCAGCCGCGCCAAACCCTGTTGGTACAGCGCGGACGCCGCCAACGCCAGCAGGTCCGATGCCGATTTCAGCGTCGGGTAGGGCGTGCGGGGCAGGGCATCGTAGGCGCTGTGCAGCGCCGCTTCGTCGATGCCGTAGGGTGCGCAGCGCTCCTTGGCCACGGCCCACTCGGCCGCCTCGTCCGCGCCTTGCACGATATGGCTTAGCAGCAGAAATCCCACCGCCGCGCCGTCTATCAAAATCGGCGTGATGACCTCGATCAGCCCGGCGTGGCAGGTGTAGATGACCGTCTCTTTCCGCCGCGTGGCGTTGCGGCAGGCGTTTTGGTCGCACAGATGGCAGCCGATGACCCCTTCCGGCACGCCGCGCACCAGCTTGCAGTAGGCAGGCAGCTCCGGCGGGTAAGAGAGGATATCCATGCCGTAGGTGTCAAACACCACAGTGCGCAGCCCGGTCAGGCGGTGGAAATCCTGCAACAAAACCAGCATTTCTTCCTTATTGAAAACCGTTCCCATAGGTTGCCCCCTTCATTTTGAACATCCAGACAGTTTCATCATAGAAAACAAAGCTCCACTTGTCAAGGAGGAAATCCATGCTTACCTTACGAAATTGTACCCTCGGCATTGAGTTCGGCTCCACCCGCATTAAAGCGGTGCTGGTGGACGATGCCTGCAAGCCGGTCGCTCAGGGTGACTTTACCTGGGAGAATCGGCTGGAAAACGGTGTCTGGACCTACCCGCTGGACGAAGTCTGGCGTGGTGTGCAGGCCGCCTACGCCGCCCTGGCCGCCGATGTGCAGGCCCGGTACGGCCAGCCGCTGACCACGGTGGGCTGCATCGGCATTTCGGCCATGATGCACGGCTATCTGCCTTTTGACGCGGCGGGCAATCTGCTCGTGCCGTTCCGCACCTGGCGCAACACGATGACCGGCCAAGCGGCGGAAGCGCTGACCGCGGCGTTCGGGTTCAACATCCCCCAGCGGTGGAGCGTAGCGCACCTGTACCAGGCCATGCTGAACCGCGAGCCGCACCCGGCGCAGCTGGATTTCTTCACAACGCTGGCCGGGTATGTACACTGGCAGCTGACCGGGCGCAAGGTGCTGGGCGTGGGCGACGCCAGCGGTATGTTCCCGATTGACAGCGCCACCGGCGGGTATAACGCTGCCATGCTGGAAAAATTCAACGCGTTGGCGGCAAAGCAGGGCTATCCTGTAGACCTTGCCAGTCTGCTGCCCACCGTTTTGCCCGCAGGTGAGGACGCGGGCACGCTGACAGCCGAGGGCGCGAAGCTGCTGGACCCCACCGGCGTTTTGCAGCCCGGCGTGCCGTTCTGCCCACCCGAAGGCGACGCAGGCACCGGCATGGCCGCCACGAACAGTGTGGCCCCGCGCACCGGCAATGTCAGCGCAGGCACGAGTATTTTTGCCATGGTCGTGCTGGAAAAGCCGCTTTCCAAGGTCTACCCGGAAATCGACATGGTCACGACCCCCGATGGCGCGGCGGTGGCCATGGTCCACTGCAACAACTGCACCAGCGACCTGAACGCCTGGGTCGATCTGCTGGCCGAGAGTGCGGCGCTCTGCGGGGCTGGCATCGACAAGGGCGCGTTGTTCACCCGGCTGTTCAACGAGTCTTTGAAGGGTGCGCCTGACTGCGGCGGCGTGGTGCCCATCAACTATATCTCCGGTGAGAGCGTGACCCACTTTGATGCGGGCCTGCCGCTGCTGCTGCGCCGCCCAAACAGTGATTTTACGCTGGCGAACTTTATGCGGGCCAATATCTATTCGGCCTTTGCCACGCTGGCGTTGGGGCTAAACATTTTGAAGCAGGAGCACGTGGCGTTGGATACGCTGCTGGGCCACGGCGGCATTTTCAAAACGCCGGGTGTGGCGCAGCGGTATCTGGCCGCTGCGGCAGGCGCGCCCGTCACCTGCATGGAGACCGCGGGCGAGGGCGGCCCTTACGGCATGGCGCTGTTGGCGGCCTACCGCCTGTACCGCAGGGCAGGGGAGACGCTGGCGGCGTACCTGAACCGCTGTGTGTTCGCCGATGCCAGAAGCGTAACGCTGGCCCCGGATGCCGACGATACGGATGGGTTCGCGAAGTTCCTGACCGAATATAAAAATGCGCTGAACGCCGAGCGGGCGGTGGTGTCCTGAAAAATTTTCCCGCCGTAGGGGCCGGGCATGCCCGGCCCGGTCGTGTAAGGCAAGTGTGCGCTTCCGGGAAAGTTGCGGGCCGGACATATCCGGCCCCTACCGAGTACTGCAGGCACTGGTTATTTAAAAGAAGGAGAAAACTTTTATGCTGCATACCTATGAATTTTGGTTCGTCGTGGGCAGTCAGTTTTTGTACGGCCCTGAAGTCCTCGAGACCGTCGCCGCCCGCGCGGCAGAGATGGCCGATAAGCTGAACGCTTCCGGCAATCTGCCCTGCAAAATCGTCTACAAAGTTACCGCCAAGACAAACACCGAGATCTCCGACGTGGTGCGCGAGGCCAACTACGACAAGCACTGCGCGGGCATCATCACCTGGTGCCACACCTTCAGTCCCAGCAAAATGTGGATCAACGGCTTTGCCAACCTGCAAAAGCCCTACTGCCACTTTGCCACCCAGTACAACCGCGAGATTCCCAATGAAGAGATCGACATGGACTTCATGAATCTGAACCAGGCCGCCCACGGCGACCGCGAGCACGGCTTTATCGCCGCCCGCCTGCGGATGCCCCGCAAGGTCATTGCGGGCTACTGGCAGGACGAGGACGTGCAGAAGCGCCTGGGCGACTGGATGCGTGCCGCCGTGGGCGTGGCGGTCTCGAGAGAATTGAAGGTCATGCGTTTCGGCGACAATATGCGCGAGGTCGCCGTGACCGAGGGCGACAAGGTCGAAGTGCAGGCAAAGCTCGGCTGGCAGGTCAACACTTGGCCCGTGGGACAGCTGGTGGACACGATGAACGCCGTGACCGATGCGGAAATTGACGCCTTGATGGATGAATACCGCGCTGCCTACGATTTTGCCAGCGAGGACACGGACTTTATCGAGACCGTGCGCTACCAGGCCCGCGAGGAAATCGCCATGAAGAAAATGCTGGACGCCGAAGGGTGCAAGGCATTTTCCAATACTTTCCAGGACTTGTACGGTATGCGCCAGCTGCCGGGCATCGCCAGCCAGCATCTGATGGCCCATGGCTATGGCTACGGCGGCGAAGGGGACTGGAAAGTTGCCGCAATGACTGCTATAATAAAGGCAATGGCCGAGGGCAAGACCGGCGGCACCGCCTTTATGGAGGATTACACCTACAACCTCGTGCCCGGGGCCATGTACAGCCTGGGTGCCCATATGCTGGAAGTCTGCCCGTCCGTGGCCGCCGCCAGGCCCCGCGTGGAGGTTCACCCCCTGGGCATCGGCGACCGCGAGCCGCCTGCCCGCCTGGTGTTTGAGGGCCACGAGGGTGACGCCATCGTCGTGAGCCTCATCGACATGGGCGGCCGCCTGCGGCTGATTTGCCAGGACATCCACTGCGTCAAGCCGATTCTGCCCATGCCCAACCTGCCGGTGGCCCGCGTCATGTGGCAGGCTATGCCTGATCTGACCACCGGGCTGGAATGCTGGATCACGGCGGGCGGCGCACACCACACGACACTGACCTACGATGTGACCGCCGACCAGATGAAGGACTGGGCCAACATGATGGGTATTGAATTTGTCCATATCACAAAAGATACCACGGTGGAAAGTCTGGAACAGCAGCTGTTCTTGAACGATTTAGCGTGGAAATTGAAAGGATAACCTATGCTGGAAGCATTAAAGCAGCAAGTTTATGAAGCCAATATGGAACTGCCCCGTCGGGGGCTTGTGACCTACACCTGGGGGAATGTCTCGGGCATTGACCGGGAGCGCGGCCTGTTCGTCATCAAGCCCTCCGGCGTTGAATATGACGAGCTTACGTCGGAAATGCTCGTTGTCATGGACCTGGACGGCAACAAGGTCGAGGGCGATCTGAACCCCAGCAGCGACACGAAAACACATTTGGAACTGTACAAAGCTTTCCCGCAGCTGGGCGGCATCGTACACACCCATTCCACCCACGCGGTGGCCTTTGCCCAGGCGCGGCGCGACCTGCCCGCCTTTGGCACGACCCATGCCGACTACTTTTACGGCCCGGTGCCCTGCACGCGGGAGCTGACGCCGGAGGAAATCGACGAGGACTACGAGAAGAACACCGGCAAGGCCATCATCGAGACGTTTACAGAGCGCGGCATCGACCCGGTACACGTGCCCGGCGTGCTCTGCGCCAGCCATGGGCCGTTCACCTGGGGCAAGGATGCGGCCCAAGCCGTCTATCACGCGGTTGTGCTGGAAGAAGTGGCAAAGATGGCGATCCTGACCCTGACCATCGACCCCAACGCCCATCCCGCACCGCAGCACGTGTTGGACAAGCATTTTATGCGCAAGCATGGGCCAAATGCCTATTATGGGCAGAAATAAGGAGGCTTGTCTTATGAAATTCTACATTGATACCGCCAATGTGGACGAGATTCGCAAGGCCAACGACATGGGCATTATCGCCGGTGTCACCACCAACCCGAGCCTGATTGCCAAGGAGGGCCGCGACTACGCCGAGACGCTGAAGGAGATTGCCACCATCGTGGACGGCCCCATCTCCGGCGAGGTCAAGGCTACCACCACCGACGCCGAAGGCATGATCGCCGAGGGCCGCGCCATCTACGCGCTGGACCCGAAGCACATGGTGGTAAAAATCCCCATGACTGCCGAGGGGTTAAAGGCCATCAAGGTGCTGTCCGCCGAGGGCATCCCCACCAACTGCACGCTGATTTTCAGTGCCAACCAGGCATTGCTGGCCGCCCGCGCGGGGGCAGCTTACGTCAGCCCCTTCCTGGGTCGTCTTGACGATATCGGCCAGCCGGGCATTGATCTGGTCGAGACGATCCACGATATGTTCCTCAACTATCCCGATATCGAGACCCAGATCATTGCCGCCAGCGTGCGCAACCCCATCCATGTGACGGACTGCGCCCTGGCCGGGGCGGACATTGCCACGGTGCCCTACAAAGTTATCGAGCAGATGCTCCACCACCCGCTGACGGATGCCGGCATTGAGAAGTTCAAGGCCGACTACACCAAGGTGTTCGGCGCGTAAAACACGCTGCCTTCTCCGCGCTCTGTGCCATTGTTCGGCACAGGGCGCTTTTCTTTGTGCGACGCTTGACGAATCTGCGCTGGTACGATATACTAAATATTTACGGCTCTGGCCGCAATGTGTGTATAAAAGGAGGGAGAACCGCCGTGATTTTCGGCAAGTATATCAACCGCTACTACCTCAAGCACGCGCCTGTACTGCTTTTGGGTATTCTGTCGCTGCTGACGGTGGATTATATCCAGCTTCTCATCCCGGAGCTGTACCGGCTGGTCATCAATGGTGTAAACCTGGGGCAGGTGGTGGTGGACGGCCAGACGATGGCCTTCACCAAAGAAGTGCTGTTCCAACACATCTGCCTGCCCATGATCTACATTGTGGTGCTCATGGTCATCGGGCGTTTTCTGTGGCGCGTTTGTTTCTTCGGCTCGGCGGTCCGGGTGGCGGCCGACCTGCGGGAGCAGATGTTTGACCACAGCCGCCAGCTGTCCCAGCAGTATTACCAGGTCAACAAAGTGGGCAACCTGATGAGCCTGTATACCAACGACCTGGACACCATCCAAGAGTGCTTCGGCGACGGCATCCTCATGTTCTTTGATGCGTCGGTGCTGGGCATTCTGGCGCTGGTCAAAATGTGGCGCATGGACATCAAACTCACGCTGCTGGCCCTGATCCCGGCGGCGGTCATGTTCGCCATTGGCACCGTGATGAGCCAGGTCATGACCAAGCGTTGGGAGGAACGCCAGCAGGCATTTTCCGACCTATCGGACTTTGCGCAGGAAAATTTCTCCGGCATTGCGGTCATCAAGGCGTTTGTCAAAGAGCTGAAAGAGCTGATGGCGTTCCGCAAGTTAAACAAGGAAAACGAGGAAATCAACGTTACCTATACAAAAATTGCCACACTGTTGGAGGTCCTCGTCACCCTGTTTGTTGAATCGGTCATCTGCGTTATCCTCGGCTACGGCGGCTGGCTCGTCTACCGGGGCCAGTTCAACGCGGGCCAGCTGGTGGAGTACATCGGCTACTTTGAGGCCATCGTCTGGCCCATCATGGCGATTTCGATGCTGATTGAAAAGACCGCCCGCGGCAAAGCGTCGCTGAACCGCATTACCGAGCTGCTGGACGCGCCCATCGATGTGGCCGACCGTGACGGCGTGGCCGATTTGAAAAATCCCCGCGGCGGCATCGAGTTCCGCCATCTGAACTTCCGCTACCCGGACGGCGAGTACGATGTTTTGAAGGATATTTCCTTTACCATCACACCGGGTGAGAGCGTCGGCATTGTGGGCAAGACCGGCGCGGGCAAAACCGCGCTGGTAGATCTGCTGCTGCGCACCTACAATGTGCCCGACGGCACGCTGTTTGTGGATGGGCAGGACGTGAACACCGTGTCCATCCATTCGGTGCGCAATGCCTGCGCCTATGTGCCGCAGGATAACTTCCTGTTCTCGGACACGATTGCCCACAACATCGGCTTCGGCGTGGACGACGCCAGCCGGGAGGACATTGACCGCGCCGCCGCGCTGGCCGATGTGCGGGACAACATCGTGGACTTTAAAGATAGCTACGAAACCGTCCTCGGCGAGCGCGGCGTGACCGTTTCCGGCGGGCAGAAGCAGCGCATTTCGATTGCCCGGGCATTGCTGAAAAACGCGCCGATTTTGATTCTGGACGACTCGGTCTCGGCAGTCGATACCCGCACCGAGCGCATCATCCTCGACAACCTGAAAACGAGCCGCGCGGGCAAGACCACCCTGCTGATTGCCCACCGTATTTCCACGGTGGAGCAGCTGGACAAAATCATCTTTATCGAGGACGGCAGGGTGGAGGCCGTAGGCCCGCACGACGAATTGTACCGTACCTGCAACGAATACCGCCGCATGGTAGACCTGCAAAAGCTGGAAGATGAAGTGGGAGGTGACGGCAATGACTAACCTGAATCCGCTGCTTCTCGTCGGGGGCGTCATCGGCACGGTCACGGCCATTTTGATTTTTGCCTACGCCCTTGTCAAGGACAAAAAGGAGACGATGGGCTTTGAGCGTACGATGAAGGACGGCGAAATCCTGCGCCGCCTGGCCGGGTACGCCAAGCCTTACTGGGCAAAATTTGTCGTTGTGCTGTTCCTGATGCTGTTCTCGATTGCCTACGACATTATCGCGCCCCTCATCGTCGGTGCGCTGGAAGAACTGGTGGCCGGGGAGTTTGCGCTGCCGCGCCTCTTTGCGGGCGTGGCCGTCTATGCGGGCGTGCTGGTGTTTTCGATGGCAAGCACCTACTTCCAGGCCGTCATTTTGCAGCGCGTCGGCCAGCGCATTATCTCCGACCTGCGCGAAGATCTGTTCACCCACATTGAGTCGCTGGCCCACGAGCAGCTGAACGAAATCCCGGTCGGCAAGCTCGTCACCCGCGTGACCAACGACACGAACGCTATCTCGATGATGTTCACGAACCTGCTGGTCACGCTGGCCAAGAACATCTTCGTCATCCTCGGCATTCTCATCGCCATGCTGTCCCTCAACTATGAGCTGACGCTGATGGTGCTGTGCTTTGTGCCGTTCATCGTGATTTTCACGGTGATTTTCCGCAAATTCTCCCGCCGCGCCTACCGCAAGGTCAAGGACGCGACGACGGATATCAACACCTACCTGTCGGAAAATCTTTCCGGTATCAAGGTCACGCAGATTTTCGGCCGCGAGGATGAAAAAATGGCGGAGTTCCGCGAGAAAAGCCAGCGGCTTGCCAAGGCCAACCAGGAGCAGATTTTTGTTTTCGGCGTGTTCCGGCCGCTGGTGTATATGCTGTACATCTGCTCAGTCCTGTGTCTGTTTTACCTGGGCGGCATGGGCCACATGACCGGCGCGACGTTTTTGGGGCAGACGATTTCCGGCGGCACTATCGTTACCTTTTATATGTATATTTCCAAGTTCTTCACCCCCATCCAGAATCTGGCCGAGCAGTTCAACTGGCTGCAATCGGCGCTGGCCTCGTCGGAGAAGGTGTTCTCCATCATGGACATTCAGCCCAAGATGGTGGACGCACCCGACGCCGTTGAGTTGGACGAGGTGAAGGGCGACATTGAGTTCCGCGACGTCTGGTTCAGCTACATCCCCGGCGAGTGGGTCTTGCAGGGCGTGTCGTTCCACGTGAACCCCCGGGAGACGGTGGCCTTTGTCGGCTCCACCGGCTCGGGCAAGAGCACGATTTTGTCGCTGATCTGCCGCAACTATGAGTTCCAGAAGGGCGAGATTTTAATTGACGGCATCGACATCCGCAAAATCAAAATTTCGTCGCTGCGCCGCCACTTCGGCCAGATGCTGCAGGATGTGTTCCTCTTCTCGGGCACGATCCGCAGCAATATCGTCCTACGGGAAGAAGGCATCCCCGACGAGGAGATCATGCAGGTCTGCCGTTATGTCAACGCCGACAAGTTCATTGACAAGCTGGATCACGGCCTCGACGAGGAGGTCCGCGAGCGCGGCAACAATTTCTCGGCTGGTCAGCGGCAGCTGCTGAGCTTTGCGCGGACCATCATCCACAAACCCAGCGTCATGATATTGGACGAAGCCACGGCGAATATCGACACCGAGACCGAGCTGTTGATTCAGGATAGCTTGGAAAAAATGCGTTCTGTCGGCACGATGCTGATCGTGGCGCACCGGCTTTCCACCATCCAGCACGCGGACAATATCATTGTATTGTCCCACGGCAAGATTCTGGAGCAGGGCAGCCACCAGGCGCTGCTGGCAAAGCATGGGCGGTATTACCAGCTGTATACGCTGCAATATCATAAGGAGCAAATGAAGGGGTAAGCAGTAAAGCCCCCGCCTTTGCCTTGAGCTGGTGGCTGAGTGGGTTAAGCTGCGACGCCATGCACGGCGTCGGCAATTTTGCCATCATGCTGGTGCTGTACCGCCCGCTGCGGAAAGCGCTGAGGGCGGCGAAAAGGCAGATTGGGTGGTAGCTCTTTGCCTTCCCCCTTGGGGGGAAGGTGGCCCCGCAGGGCCGGATGCGGGGCGCGTGTGCCACAGTAACCCATGAAGAGGCAATATCGGTAAGCCGCCCTTCATCAGTCCGCGCTGCGGACAGCTTCCCCAAAGGGGAAGCCTTTTTTATTTGCAGGCAGTGGACGTACCCCCGATTTTATGCTATACTATATCAGTTATAGTGGGGAGGTATAGGACCATGCGCGTTTTAGGCATCGACCCTGGGTATGCTATTGTGGGCTGGGGCGTTGTGGAATACATCGGCAACCGCTTTGCCCCCATCGGGTACGGCGCGGTCATCACCGAAAAAGACACGCCCTTTGAACAGCGGCTCGTCGAAATTTACGAGGGTGTGCTGGATATCTGCAAGCGCTACCAGCCCGAAGCCCTCTCTATCGAAAAGCTGTACTACCAGCACAACCAGACCACCGTCATCGGCGTGGCTGAGGCCCGCGGCGTCATTCTGCTGGCGGCTGCCCAGTGCGGCGTGCCGATCTATGAGTACACCCCCATGCAGGTCAAGCAGGCTATCACCGGGTATGGCAAGGCTGTGAAAAAGCAGATTCAGGAAATGACCCGCATGATGCTCCATCTGGAAACCATCCCCAAGCCCGACGACACTGCCGACGCCCTGGGCATGGCGATTGCCCACTGCCATTGCAGCCGCAGCCGCCTGATGGGCACACCTGTGCGGTAACAAATCCCCCCTATAGAAGAAGGATCAACCATGATTTACTGTCTGACTGGAAAAATCATTAAAAAATCGCTGGATTCCGTCGTCATAAGCTGCGCCGGGGTCGGCTATTTTGTCCAGATACCCGCCACCACCGGCGAAGCCCTGCCCTCCGCCGGGCAGGAGGGCACCGTTTACACCATCATGAACGTGACCGAGAATGACGTCTCGCTTTACGGCTTTGCCACCGAGGAACAGCGCGACTGCTTCAAGATGCTGACCGGCGTCACCGGCGTCGGCCCCAAGGCCGGGCTGTCGATTTTGTCCATCATGACGCCGGAAAAAGTCGCCCTCGCGGCGTCCAGCGGCGACCACAAGGCCTTCACCAAGGCATCCGGCGTCGGGCCGAAGCTGGCCCAGCGCATCGCCCTGGAGCTGAAAGACAAGGTTGGCAAGGGGCTGGCTGCCGGTACCGGCTTCTCCGGCAATATTGCGACCCCCGCGCCCTCCAGCGCCCCGGCCCAGGCCGTGGCCGCCCTCGTCAGCCTGGGCTACTCGGCCAGCGACGCCGCTGCCGCTGTGGCCCGCGTGGACGAAACGCTCTCCGTGCAGGAGATCATCACCATTGCGCTGCGCAGCCTGTCGCGCGTGTAACAGAAGGGGAGTGCCGAATTGAACCAGGAATATACCGTTGACCCCAGCCGCCTCGTTAGCCCCGATATGAGCGCCGCCGACGCCGAGGAAATCAGCCTGCGCCCGAAAACGTTGGACGATTACGTCGGCCAGGAGAAGGCCAAGGGCAACCTGAAAGTCTACCTGCGGGCGGCGCAGCAGCGCGGCGAGCCGATGGACCACATCCTGCTCTACGGCCCGCCGGGTCTGGGCAAAACCACGCTGGCCGGCATCGTGGCACAGGAGATGGGCGTGCAGATCCGCATTACCTCCGGCCCCGCCATCGAGAAGCCCGGCGACCTGGCCGCCCTGCTGACGAACCTGCAGGAGGGCGACATTCTCTTCATCGACGAGATTCACCGCCTGTCCCGCCAGGTTGAGGAAGTTTTGTACCCGGCGCTGGAAGATTTCGCGCTGGATATCATGATTGGCAAAGGCCCGAGCGCACAAAGCATCCGTATCAACCTGCCGCGCTTTACGTTGGTAGGTGCCACGACCCGCGCGGGCCAGCTGACAGGGCCCTTGCGTGACCGCTTCGGCATCCTGCTCAAGCTCGAGCTGTACAGCCCGAAGGAGCTGGGCCGTATCATCATGCGCAGCGCCGGCATCCTGGGCGTGCCCATCACCGAGGAAGGCGCACTAGAACTGGCCCGCTGTGCCCGCGGCACGCCGCGTATCGCCAACCGTATGCTCAAGCGTGCCCGCGACTTTGCCACCGTGCAGGGCGACGGCACCATCGATGGGGAGACCGCCATTGCCGCCCGCAAATGGATGGACATTGACGAGTTGGGCCTGGACGAGCTGGACCGCAGCCTGCTCCGCGCCATCATCGAAATGTACAACGGCGGACCGGTTGGCCTGGATACCCTGGCCGCCGTGCTGGGCGAGGAGAGCGTCACGCTCTACGATGTCTGCGAGCCCTACCTGATGCAGATGGGCATGCTGACCCGCACCCCGCGCGGCCGCTGCGTGACCCGCCTTGCCTACGAACACCTGCATATGGCCGTGCCCAAGCGCTTCGACGAAGAGGACAGCGGCCAGACGAGTATGTTTTAACCTGCTGAATAGATAAAGGAGATTTGCTTATGCGCCCTGCTGATACCTGGCGGGATTATGAGCTGCTGGATGCCACCAACCACAACCGATTGGAGCGCTGGGGCCAGACCCTGCTGATTCGTCCCGACCCGCAGGTCATCTGGAAAAACGACGAGGCCAGCCCGCTGTGGGCCAAAGCCGATGCCGTCTACTACCGCTCCGCCAAGGGCGGCGGCCAGTGGAATTACCACAAAAAGCTGCCCCAGAAATGGCAGATCCATTGGAATGACCTGACCCTCATCGTCAGCCCCACCGGCTTCAAGCACACCGGCGTTTTCCCGGAGCAGGCCGTGAACTGGGCCTGGTACCAGGAAAAGATCAAGGCCGCTGGCCGCCCCATCCGTGTGCTGAACCTCTTCGGCTACACGGGCGGCGCGACGCTGGCCTGTCTGGCTGCGGGTGCCTCCGTCACCCATGTGGATGCCAGCAAAGGCATGGTGGCCTGGGCGCGTGAGAATGCTGCCGCCAGTAACCTGGCTGACCGCCCCTGCCGCTGGATCGTTGACGACTGCGTCAAGTTCGTACAGCGGGAAATCCGCCGCGGCAGCAGGTACGACGCCGTCATCATGGACCCGCCGAGCTATGGCCGCGGCCCGGGCGGCGAAATCTGGAAGCTGGAGGACAACGTCTACGACCTCATCACCCTGACCGAGCAGGTGCTGAGCGACGACCCGCTGTTTTTCGCCATCAACTCCTACACCGAAGGGCTTAGCCCGGCGGTCATGGAGTACATCGTCAAGACGACACTCTGCCCCATCCAGGGCGGCCACACCCACTGTGATGAGATCGGCCTGCCGGTCTCCGCCACCGGCGGCGTTGTGCCCTGCGGCGCAACGGCTATTTGGGAGAAGTAATTATGCCAAATCAGGAATCCATTTTACAGGCGCAGAACGTGCGCTTCCGCTATGACCCGGAGCAGCCGACCTACGCCGTCGACGGCGTCAGCGTTGACATCCGGCGCGGCGAGTTTGTCGCCGTGCTGGGCGCGAACGGCTGCGGCAAGTCCACGCTGGCAAAGCATTTCAACGCGATTCTGCTGCCCGAGGCCGGAACTGTCCTCGTGGAGGGTATGGACACCCGCAACGAGGACCACCTCTACGATGTACGTCAGAAGGTCGGCATGGTGTTCCAGAACCCCGACAACCAGATCGTAGCGACCATCGTTGAAGAGGACGTGGCCTTTGCGCCGGAAAACCTTGGCGTACCGCCGGAGGAGATCCGCACCCGCATCGACGAGGCCATGAAGCTGGCCGGCATCTACGAAAAACGCGATGCTGCGCCGTATAAGTTGAGCGGCGGCCAAAAGCAGCGCGTCGCCATCGCGGGCGTTATCGCCATGCGGCCCGACTGCCTGGTGCTGGATGAGTCCACCGCCATGCTGGATCCCCACGGCCGCGCCCAGGTCATGAAAACCATCCACCAGCTGCGGGCGGCGGGCATCACCATCGTGTCCATCACCCACTATATGGAGGAAGCCGCCCAGGCTGACCGTGTGCTGGTCATGAGCCGGGGCCGCATCGTAATGGAGGGAACGCCCGAGCAGGTGTTCAGCCAGACCGAGAAGCTGCACAGTTACCATCTGGATGTACCACAGGCCGCCGAGCTGCGCGACGAGCTGGTCAAAGCCGGTATCCCGATGCCGGAGAACGTGATTACGCCGGAGGCGTGCGCGGAGGAACTGTTTAAGCTGCTGAAGTAACCCCTGCCTTCCCCCGATGGGGGAAGCCTTTCGTTCAGAAACATCCCACGTATGCCGGAACGACACCATACCCGGGCTGTATCCGGCGGGAAAGGAATCACTATGTCCGAAATCATTCGTGTAGAAAACTTAAGCTACATCTACAACCTGGGGATGCCCGACGCTACCAAGGCGCTGGACGACGTGTCTTTTACCGTCGAGGAAGGCGATTTTGTCGGCATCATCGGCTCCACCGGCAGCGGCAAGTCTACGCTGATCAGCCATTTCAACGGCCTGAACCGCCCCACGTCGGGCCGCGTCCTTGTGGACGGCAAAGACCTGTGGGAACAGGGCGCTGACCTGCGCAGCTTCCGTTTTCTCGTCGGTCTGGTCATGCAGTACCCTGAGTACCAGCTGTTCGAGGAAACCTGCGCCAAGGATATCGCCTACGGCCCGCGCAACATGGGCCTTGACGAGGCCGAGATCCAGCGCCGTGTCAAGGAGGCCGCCGCCTTCGTCGGTTTATCGGATGAGCTACTGGAAAAAAGCCCCTTCGAGCTTTCGGGTGGGCAGAAGCGCCGCGTTGCGATTGCGGGCGTTATGGCCATGCACCCCCGCGTGCTGGTGCTGGACGAACCCGCCGCGGGCCTGGACCCCGAGGGCCGCGACACGATTTTGAGCCAGATCAAGGACTACCACAAAAAAACCGGCATCACGGTTTTGCTGGTCAGCCACTCGATGGAAGATATTGCCAAGTACGCCAACCGCGTGCTGGTCATGCACCGCGCCAAAATCGCTATGTATGACACGGTGGAAAACGTCTTTGCCCGCGCACAGGAATTGCTGGAGCTGGGGCTGTCTGTGCCGCAGGTCACGCAGATCTTCTTAAAGCTGCGCCAGATGGGGCTTGACATCCCCGCAGACGTCTACACGATACCCTATGCGGTCAAGACCATCCAAAAGGCGCTGGCCGCCAAGCAGGCAGGGGAGGTGCAGTAAATGCTTAAAGATATCACGATTGGTCAGCATTTTCCCGGGCATTCTGTGCTGCACCGCTGCGACCCGCGGTTAAAGCTGGTCGCCACGATTGCCTACATCGTCGTGCTGTTTGTTGCGCCGAATCCGCTGGGGCTGACGCTGTCCATTGCGCTTTTGGCGGCGCTGTACAAAATCGCGCAGATTCCCGGCAAGATGATTTTGAAGAGCTTAAAGCCCATCGTGCCCATCGTCATTTTTACGGCGGTGCTGAACCTGTTCTTCGTCACGGGGCAGGGGGAGCCGCTGGTACACTTCTGGGTTTTGAACATTTATATTGAGGGTGTCAAGTACGCGATCCTGCTGGCGGTACGCGTCTGCGCACTGATCGCGGGCACGAGCCTGTTGACCTCCACGACCAGCCCGATTGTGCTGACCGATGCCATCGAGAGCCTGCTGCGCCCGCTGGCGAAACTGCATTTTCCCGTGCATGAGCTGGCGATGATGATGACGATCGCGCTGCGGTTCATCCCGACTTTGATCGAAGAGACGGAAAAAATCATGAACGCCCAGAAGGCCCGTGGTGCCATGCTGGACAGCGGCACCTTCACCCAGCGCATCAAGGCGCTGGTGCCCATTCTGATTCCGCTGTTCATCTCGGCGTTCCGCCGCGCGGACGAACTGGCCATGGCTATGGAATGCCGCTGCTACCACGGCGGCGAGGGCCGCACCCGGCTGAAGCAGCTGAAATTCACGAGCGAGGATTTCCGCTGCCTGGTGGTAATCACGGTGGCGTTGGTAGTCATTGCCTGCACACGGTTGTTTGTGCCGGGGTTGGCGTAAGATTTTGCCGCCCTGTAGGGGCCGGATATGTCCGGCCCGCAGCTTTCCCGCAAGTACCTGCTTTTCTTACACGACCGGGCCGGGCATACCCGGCCCCTACACAGTTCTTACTATGAATTATCTACTCTGGATAAGCTACAAAGGCACCCGCTACGCCGGTTTCCAGGTGCAGCCCAACGCACCGACGGTGTGCGCGGTCTTGCAGGACGCCATGCAGGCGGTGCTGGGCCAGCGGCCCGATGTAAAAGGCTGCTCCCGCACCGATTCCGGCGTCCATGCGCGGCGTTTCGCGCTCAGCTTCTGCTATACTGGCAAGGTGCCCATGGCAAAGCTGGTGCCCGCGCTCAACGCGCATCTGCCGCCGGATATCCGCGCGGTAGACATCCAGCCTGTGCCGGACGACTTCCACGCGCGGTACGCCGCCCACGCCAAGACTTACCACTACTATATTTTAAATGCGCGGGTCGACGACCCCTTCACCTTCGACACCTGTTACCGGGTCGGCCCGCCGCTGGACGTGGCCGCCATGCAGGCTGCCGCAAAGCAGTTCGTAGGCACGCATGATTTCTCGGCACTTTGTGCGTCAGGTTCCAGCGCCGCCGCCCACGGCGACACAGTGCGGACGATTACAGATTGTACCATTATACAAAGTGGCAATCAAATTATCGTTTCCGTCACAGCGGACGGCTACCTGTACAATATGGTGCGCATCCTGGCGGGCACGCTGGTGGACGCCGGGCTGCACAAGCGCACGCCGGAAAGCATCCCGGCCTTGCTGGAAAGCCGCGACCGCCGCCTGGCCGGGCCGACGCTGCCCGCAAAGGGGCTGTTTTTGGAGAAGGTAGAGTATCCGAGACTGAACGCCGTTTTGTAAGGGGCGTCGTCCTCGACGCCCTGCGGGTGCCTATGGAATGCGCCCCCACGGATTCTGTATGCAGGGGCGGGGCGTGCCCCGCCCGCAGCTTTCCCGCAAACTCCTGCTTGCCCTACAATGCGATACCGTAACGAAAGGAGGCCCGCCCCATGAACAAATCGGAAAAAGAACGGTTGGCGCGGCGGCAGCGGATGCTGGCGCGGGAACAGGGGCAAGCCCCCGAAGCCGGTATCCGCGGCACCAGCGGGGATATCAGCCTGCGCGTGCCTAAGCCGGTGCGGCGCAGTGCGCCCCCGCCCAAAACGCCTGACCCCGCAGCAGGGGAGACCGCCGCGCGGCTCAAGTCCCTGACACCGCTCTACAAGCAGCGGCAGCATCGGCGGCGGGTGTTCTTCGCTGTCGTTATCGCCGTGCTGGCCGTGGCCGTCGTGGTCATGACCGGTACGCTCTCCGCGTCGCTGGCGCTGCTGGGCGATACCATCGACAGCGCCATTTTGTACATTGACCGCACCGACGGCGGCTGGCCCGCCACCACCGGTATCACCGACCCGCTGCAAATCGAGCCGCTGGCCGGGGGCTTTGTGGAACTGGGGGCCGAGGACGTGCTCGTCTACTCGGCCTACGGATCCAAAATCCTCAGCTTGCAGCCATCCTACGCGCGGCCGGTGCTGGCCGTGGGCGGTACCCGCTTTGCCGTGTACAACCGCGCAGGCAACGAGCTGACCGTGTGCAGCCGCACCCGCACGCTCTACTCCCAGAATTTTGACAGCGGCATCCTGCTCTGCGCCATGTCCAACAATAACTCGCTGGCCGTTGTGACCGAGTCGGGCCGCTACGCCGCCCAGGTGCGCATCTATGACCCCTCGATGCGGCAGACGTACAGCTGGGAGATGACCCAGTCCGACGGCACCCCCATCGCGGTGGATTTTGCCCCCGACAGCCGCAAATTTGCCGCCGGGATGCTGGCCGCCCGCGATGGCCAGTTGAGCTGTTCGGTCTATTTTATGAACACCGACGCCGACACCGAAGGTCCGGTCTACACGGCCCAGCAGGGGAGTATGCTGCTGCGGCTGGACTGGCAGAGCGAGAGCCGCGTCATGGCGGTGTTTGACACCTACATTGCCGTGCTGGACCCCCGCACCGGCACCGAGACCGCGCGGTATGATTTTGGCGGTGCCACGCTGCAAAGTGCCGCACCGGGCCGCCGCCAGACCGCGCTGCTGCTGAATGTGCGCGGCGGCAACAGCCTGGTCACGCTGGATGAAAACCTGGCTGCCATGGCGGAAATTCCCGCCCGGCAGGCGTTTGGCGTGTCGGCCACCGACACGGATATCTATTTGCTGTGCCCCAACGCTGTGGAGTGCTTCGGCTACGACGGCGTGCAAAAGTGGGTGCAGAGCAGCCTCGATGCTCGCCCTTTGGCCGTGCTGGACGCCGCCCAGACGCTGGTGTTTACCGGGAGCAGGGCCAGCGTGCTGGAGGCACCGAACTAAAAGCCTTCCCCCTTGGGGAAATCCATTCGCACCCCAAAACATTTACACAGAAAGAAGTACCCATCTATGTCATTTTCTCCCGCTATTCTCTATGATATTCTCTTCCTTATCGTGTTTTCCTTCGCCGCGGTCAAAAGCTGGCAGAAGGGTTTCCTTGCCGGGCTGGCTGAGCTGATTGGCGCGGTGCTTGGCGTGGGCATTGCCGTATGGGGCAGCCGCGCGCTGGCCCCGGAAATTTACCAGCGCTTCTTCAGCGACGCCATCGCCAACAAGGTGGACCAGGCCGTGGCACAGTCGGGCGGGGACATGGCCGCTGCCGTGCAGGGGCTGGACTTTTTACCGGAAAGCCTGCGCACTGCCGTGGCCGCCGGGCTGCAAACCGCAGGCGGCCAGCTGCCGGAAAAAATCACCGCACTGCTGGAGCCGCTTTTCCTGCCGCTGGTGCAGGTCGTTCTGTTCGTGCTGCTCTGCGTCGTGGTACGGTGGGTGTTCGCCCTGCTGGTACGTCTGCTGCGCGGCATCAACGGCGTGCCGCTGGTAGGCGGCGTCAACCGCCTGCTGGGCCTGGCACTGGGCTTGTGCACCGGCGCACTGGACTGCTGGCTGCTGGCTCTGGTGCTCTGGTTCCTTGTCAACGTCACCGCGGGCGGGCTGGACTGGCTGAACACCGCCGTATTGCAGCGCAGCGTCGGGTACAGCTTTTTTGGCGCGTTCAATCCGTTTTTAGTCCATTATTAAACATTTTTTGAACAAACCCCGCCAAAACTTGCATTTTGGCAGGGTTTGCTTGATAATAGTAATAAGGCGGTACGGCGGGGTGGGGCACCCCGCCCTACAATCCCTTTCTCGGTGGTGCGGAGGGCGGCATGCCCCCATGCCGCCGCAGAGCGTCGAGGACGCCCCTATAAATTTTCAGCAATCCCACGTGCCCATGCGGCACTTTCCATAGAGGTGAAGTATATGCTTTGTGTTAAATGCCAGAAACGCCCGGCCGTCGTCTTTGTGCAGCGGCTGGAAAACGGCAAGGCCATCCAGGAAGGCTACTGCCTGACCTGCGCGCGTGCTATGCACATCCAGCCGGTGGATGACCTGATGAAACAGTTCGGTATGTCCGACCAGGACCTGGAGAGCATGGAAGAGCGTATGTCCAGCTTTTTGCAGGAGGCCGCCGACTCCGGCATGATGGCCCCCATGATGGGCGGCGATATGACCGACGGCAGTGACGAGAACGCCCCGCAGGACGATTTTGTCCCCGGCGGCAGCCCGGTTTTTCCCTTCGGCTTTGGTGCGCGCCAGCAGAAAACTGACGACGCCAAGGGCAAAAACGGCAAGAAGGACACGGCTCCCCGCCGCAAGTTCCTGGATACCTACTGCGAGAACTTGACCCAGAAGGCCCGCGACGGCAAGACCGACCGCATCATTGGCCGCGACCGCGAAATTTACCGCACGATCCAAATTCTTTGCCGCCGCCAGAAGAACAACCCCTGCCTCATCGGCGAGGCCGGTGTCGGCAAGACTGCCATTGCCGAGGGCATTGCCCAGCGCATTGCCGAGGGCAAAGTCCCTGCGCGTTTGCAGGACAAGGAGATTTTCCTGCTGGATATGACTTCCCTCGTCGCAGGCACCCAGTTCCGCGGCCAGTTTGAGCAGCGCGTCAAGGGCCTTATCAGCGAGGTCAAGGCCGCCGGCAACATCATTTTGTTCATCGATGAGATTCACTCCATCGTGGGTGCGGGCGACTCCGATGGCTCGATGAATGCCGCCAACATCATGAAACCCGCGCTCTCCCGCGGGCAGATGCAAGTCATCGGCGCGACGACCTTTGCCGAGTACCGCAAATATATCGAGAAAGACTCCGCGCTGGAACGCCGTTTTCAGCCTGTCAAGGTCGAGGAGCCGTCGCTGCTGGACACCATCGAGGTCATCAAAGGCATCCGCGTTTACTACGAGAAGCACCATTGCGTCCGCGTGCCGGATCCCATCGTGACGAGCATCGTCAAGCTGTCCGAGCGGTACATCACCGACCGTTTCCTGCCCGACAAGGCCATTGACCTGTTGGACGAGGCCTGCGCCTGCTGCAACCTGCGCCACCCCGAAATCACCGAACTGATCGAGACGCAGCGCACCGTGGCCGACCTGGAAGCCCGCGAGCACGAGCTGGAAAACCCCGAGCCGCAGAACGGCCAGGACGCCGCCATCGACTACGAGGCGCTGGCCCAGGTCAAGACCGATTTGGCGAAGCAGCGCGAAAAGCTCCCCGCCCTGCAGCTGAAAGTGGCTGAAATTGAAGTCACGATGGACGACGTGGCCCAGGTCATTGAGCTGTGGACCGGTGTGCCTGCCGTGAAGATCAAGGAGACCGAGTACGGCCGCCTGCAAGGGCTGGAAGATGCCCTGAAAGCCCACATCATCGGCCAGGACGAGGCCGTCCATGCCGTGGCCGGGGCCATCAAACGCGCCCGGGCGGACCTGTCCGGCCGCCACCGCCCGGCAAGTTTCATCTTCGTCGGCCCCACCGGCGTCGGCAAAACCGAGCTGGTCAAGCAGCTGGCAAACCAGCTGTTTGACACGGTTGACCCGCTTATCTCCATCGACATGAGCGAGTATATGGAAAAGTACGCGGTGTCCCGCCTGATCGGCTCGCCTCCGGGCTATGTCGGCTACGACGAGGCCGGGCAGCTGACCGAGAAGGTGCGCCGCCATCCGTACAGCGTCGTGCTGTTTGACGAAATCGAAAAAGCGCATCCTGACGTCATGAATATCCTGCTGCAAATTTTGGACGAGGGCAAGATCAACGACGCCCAGGGCCGCACGGTGGACTTTTCCAACACGGTCATCTGCATGACGTCCAACGCAGGCTCCACCGACACAGCCGGGGCAACAGGCTTTGGCAAAAAGGCAGAGGTCGCCAGCGCGGACCGCAGCATGAAGGCGCTGCAGGAGTTTCTGCGCCCCGAGTTCATCGGCCGCGTGGACGAGATCATCACCTTCCACCCGCTGAGCGAAGAAAACCTTGAAAAAATCACCGCGCTGATGCTGGACGAGTACAAGCCCGGCCTGGCCGCCCACGGTATCACGCTGCACTACGGCCAGCCCGCGTTGGCGGACATCGTAGCCGAAAGCTCCACCAAGTACGGTGCGCGTGAACTGCGCCGCACCATCCGCAAGACCATCGAGGACCCGGTCTCCGAGGCGCTGGTGGATGGCCGACTGGATGGCCGCGAGGTCACGCTGGAACTGGCCGACCACGACGGTAAGGCCGTTCTGGAAATTTGAGGCCCGCCATGTACAAAAAAATGGCCGCCCTGCTGCTGGCCGTGGCGCTGCTCTGCGGCTGCGCAGCCCAAGTGACGGTGCAGCGCATCCCGGCCGAGCTGCCGAAGGCCGAAAGCCCTGCCGCCACGCCGACGCCGGAACCGACGCCCACCTTTACCGAGGAGCAAAAAAAATACGGCAGCGCGTCCCTATTGAGTGAGCCGACGGTACTGGTCAGTGTCTTTTTGAACGACGCCGCCCGCGGCCTGACCTGGGACGAGGCCGACCGCACCGCCGCCGTGCAGCAAACCCGGATGGCCGTGGATTGGATCACAGCCCAGGCCGAAAGCTACGGCGTGATGCCGGATTTAATCTGTGACCGCACCGAGGATGGCAGCAACGCCGCCCTGACCCGCAGCTATCTTGTGCAGTCTGCCATGCGCGGGGGCGAGGATTCCGACGAGAGCACCGCCTTCATTGAGGAAATGGACGCCCTGTGTGAGTCGCTGGCCGCGGACAGCCGCCTGGCGGTCTACGGCACGCGGCACATCGGGTTTCTGTTCTACCTACCCATCAGCGGCACGTCCTTCACAATGGCCCACTATGCCGACGACGGCGAGTATTTCTACTACGAGTACAGCTGCCTGTACCGCCACGACGCCTACACCGACGGTGAGCGGGAAAGCCCGGCGACCTACGCCCACGAGATCCTGCACCTGTTCGGAGCACCTGACCTCTACGAGGGCAGCGGCGACCCCTATGTGGACCGCGCATTGATAGACTACGTGGCCGAGACTTACCCCGACGACATCATGGTAAGCACCTACGAGGACGACGGCACGAGCCGGTTTGACGTGATCACGAAGGAGATCAGCCCGCTGACGGCCTACTGCCTGGGCCTGACCGACACCTGCCCGGAGCTGGAACAGTTCCCGCTGCTGACCCAGGTCGAGCCAGGGGTGTTCCGGCGTGAATTGACGGCAGACACATCTGACGAAACCGCCGACGCCTGGCCGGGAGCCGTGGCGGCATAAGGAGGCCCCATGCTGAACGATGATTTTCCGCTGCGGGTCGAGGCGGTTCCTGCCGCCCACACCACCGAATGGCGCGCCGACGATTCCTTTCTGCCCAGCGAGACCGAGGCTTGGCAGCTGATTTTTGTGCGCAGCGGCACCATTGAGGAACGCTGCGACGACCGCCATGTGCTGCTGCGGGCGGGCGGGCTTCTGTTCCACCAGCCCGGCGAGGTGTTCGCCATGACGACGGTGGGGGAGGTCCCGCCCGAGACGCTGCGCATCGATTTTTACTGCACCGGCGCGGCCATGGATCGGTTCCGGGGTGCGATGCTCCACGCCGAGCCCGCCGAGCAGCACGATTTGAACTGGCTGGCCAACGCCGCCAACGAGCTGTTCGACGCCGCGCCCGTACCGGGCGGGCGGCCCGTCGTAAAAGAGGAGCTGCCCTTCGGCGCGATGCAGCAGTTCATCATCCACCTGGAAAACCTGTTGATCCTGCTGGCCCGGCGCTGCCGCCGCCTGCGCCGCCCCGTGGCCCGCGTCCGGCGGGAGCGCCGCCAGAATGCCCTGGTGGAGGATGCCCGCGCCTATTTTGTCGAAAACCTGGAACGGGAGTTGAAAGTGGACGAGGTCTGCGAGGCCCTGGGCTGCACCCGGCCCCAGCTGCAGCAGGCCTTCCGCGCCCGGCTGCGCCGCACGGCCATGGAGGAATTTTCCGCCATGCGCATCGAGTATGCGGCCCAGCTGCTGGCACGCGGGGCATCCCCCGGCGAGGTCGCGGCCCAGATGGGCTACTGCTCGGGCGCGTATTTCAGCCAGAAATTCCGCGCAGCCACAGGCCACACACCGTCGGCCTACCGGCGCATCCAGCAGGGGCTGCCCGCTAAGCGGCAAAACAGGCAACAAAAAGATAAAGCAGAATCTAAAACCTCTATTGCAGAATCACCGCAGAAAAAGTAAAATAGTGACAAAGGGCAGGCAGAACGCCCGCCCACAGGCAACAAAAGCATAAATATAAGGAGACGACTGTTATGGCAATTTTGGTTAGCGGTGGTGCCGGTTACATCGGCAGCCACACCTGTGTGGAACTTCTGGCCGCAGGGTACGACATCGTCGTGGCCGATAACTACTACAACTCCTGCCCCGAGGCCCTGGCCCGCGTCAAGAAGATTGCCGGCAAGGACTTCCGCTTTGTCGAGGCCGACATGACCGACAAGGCCGCCGTTGAGAAGATTTTTGCTGAGAACGAGGACATTGACTGCGTCATCCAGTTCGCCGCCTACAAGGCCGTGGGCGAGAGCGTTTCCAAGCCCATCGAGTACTACTCCAACAACCTGGCTTGCACGCTGAACATCCTGGATGTCATGCGCCGCCACAACTGCCACAACATCATCTTCTCTTCCTCTGCCACGGTCTACGGCGACCCCGCCAGCGTGCCCATCCGCGAGGATTTCCCCGTGGGCGGCACCACGAACCCCTACGGCACAACCAAGGTGTTCACCGAGCAGATCCTGACCGACTGCTGCAAGGCGGATCCCGAGTTGAATGTTGCGCTGCTGCGTTACTTCAACCCCATCGGTGCCCATCCGTCCGGCCTGATTGGCGAGGATCCCAACGGCATTCCCAACAACCTGGTGCCTTACATCGCCAAGGTCGCTGTCGGCAAGCTCGAGAAGGTCCATGTCTTTGGCAACGACTACCCGACGCCCGACGGCACCGGCGTGCGTGACTACATCCATGTCGTTGACCTGGCCCGCGGCCATGTGGCAGCCATCAAGAAGCTGGAAGAGAAGCCCGGCCTGTTCATCTGCAACCTGGGCACCGGCCACGGTTACAGCGTGCTGGACGTCATCCATGCCTTCAGCAAGGCCTGCGGCAAAGAGATTCCCTACGTCATCGACCCGCGCCGCCCCGGCGACATTGCCGAGTGCTGGTGCGACCCCAGCAAGGCCAAGCGCGAGCTGGGCTGGGAGGCCCAGTACGGCATTGAGGAAATGTGCGCCCACAGCTGGAACTGGCAGAGCCACAACCCCGATGGGTATAAGACCGCGAAATAAAACTGCATAAAAAAACCTCCTGATGCTCTTGCATTGGGAGGTTTTTTATGTCATCGCACAGTAGGGGCCGGGCATGCCCGGCCCGGGTGTGTATGGCAAACGGAAGCTTGCGGGAAGGCTGCGGGCCGGACATGTCCGGCCCCTACCGCTCCTGCCATATTCTTTTACACATACATTTCCTGACTGCGCGGCGGCAGTTTGGGCACGGCGGGCAGCGGCGCAGCGGCGGCACGCCAGGCGGCAGGGGAGAGGCCCACCTCCCGCTTGAACACGCGGCAGAGGTAGTTTGCGCCGGAAAACCCAGTCAGGCCCGCAATCATATCCAGGTTATACTCATCGCTGAGCAGCAGCGCCTTCACGGCCTCGATGCGCACATTCGTCATGTACTTTCCGGGTGGGATACCGATTTCCTGCTTGAACACCCGCACCAGATGGCTCTTCGTCACGCCGAGCTGCTCGCTCAGTTCCTCCACGCCGTAGAGGGCCATGTAGTTCTGCCGGATGGCCGCCACAGCCTCGGCCACCAGCGGGGGCAGGGGACGGGCCGTCTCGTCAGCCTTGCCCACGGCGCAGAGCAGCGCATAGGCCATCGCCGCCGTGTGGATGCCGTGCAGCTGGGCAATCAGCTCGGCCGCGCCGGGGCAGGCCGCGCCGTCAGCCCAGCGGGCCGCACCCAACTGTAATAGGTAGGCGTCCGTGCAGTGGCCGGTCAGCCGCACAGCCAGCAGGTGGCAGTCCGTTTGGGGCGTCAGCGTCAGGGGGGCAGGCCCCAGCAGGATATCGCCGCTCTGGCCTGGACGGTCAAAGCCGTCCAGCAGGCATTCCCCGCGGGAGAGTACCCCCACCCACAGGCCGTTCCCGGCCAGGGTCAGGGGGGTACTGCCGTCCAGCTCGGCGTTCTCGGCAGCATTGCAGTAAATTTCTGGGTCAAATATCAATTTCGGCACCTCGATATCAATAAAATGCTATTTTCAAATAGATTATAACCTGTTATTATAATCATGTCAACAGAAACAGCCCCCTCTACATGGGCTGAATACCACTGAATTTTATGGAGGATGAGCATTATGGCTTCCATTAGCTGCCGTCACGTCAAGAAAGTTTACCCCGGCAATGTTACCGCTGTTCCCGATTTCAGCCTGGAAATCGCAGATAAGGAGTTTATCGTTTTCGTCGGTCCTTCCGGCTGTGGTAAGTCCACCACCCTGCGTATGATCGCTGGCCTGGAGGAGATCTCCGGCGGCGAGATGTACATTGGCGACCGTCTGATCAACGACGTTCCCCCGAAAGACCGCGACATCGCGATGGTCTTCCAGAACTACGCTCTGTACCCGCACATGACCGTTTACAAGAACATGGCTTTCGGTCTGGAGCTGCGCAAGATGCCCAAGGACGAGATCGACAAGCGCGTCCGCGAGGCTGCTAAGATCCTGGAGATCGAGCACCTGCTCGACCGTAAGCCGAAGGCTCTGTCTGGTGGTCAGCGTCAGCGTGTTGCCCTGGGCCGTGCAATGGTCCGTAACCCGGCGGTCTTCCTGCTCGACGAGCCTCTGTCCAACCTGGATGCTAAGCTGCGTACCAGCATGCGTACCGAGATCATCAAGCTGCACAAGAAGCTGGCTACTACCTTCATCTATGTTACCCATGACCAGACCGAGGCCATGACCATGGGCGACCGCATCGTCGTCATGAAGGACGGCATGATCCAGCAGGTCGATACCCCGCAGAACCTGTACGATTATCCCTGCAACATCTTCGTCGCAGGCTTCATCGGCAGCCCCCAGATGAACTTCCTGGACGGCACCCTGAAGAAGAACGGCGACCAGTTCACCGTTGATCTGGCTGGCACCGACATTCCTCTGCCGAAGGAAAAGACCGCTGACGGCAAGCTGGACGCTTACGTTGGCAAGACCTTGAAGGTTGGCATCCGTCCCGAGGATATCAAGGACGATGAGGAATTCCTGGACAAGCATTCCAACAGCCACATTGGCGCTGAGGTTGAGGTTTCCGAGCTGATGGGCGCTGAGATCTACCTGTACCTGACCTATCAGGGCCAGAACCTGATGGCTCGTGTTGCCCCCACTTCCAAGTCTCGCCGCGGCGACAAGATCACCGTTGCCATGGACACCCACAAGATCCATCTGTTCGATCCCGAGACCGAGAAGACCCTGCTCAACTAATTCTTCAAGCTCTCATAGCGGTTCCGTTGCGGCGGAACCGCTTTTTTAGTAAACGGAGGAACGACGATGCGCATTGCCAACTACCTGCGGCCGGATTGTGTCGCACTGCGCCAGCGGGCGGATTCCCTGCAGGGCGCGGTGCAGCAGCTTGTGGCGCTGCTAGATGGGGCCAAAGTCCTGACGGACACGGCAGTCTTTGCGGCAGATGTCCGCGCCCGGCTGGAACTGGGCGGCGTCTGCGTGGGCAATGGACTGGCGATCCCCCACGCCAAGAGCACCGCGGTGGAAAAATTGCAGCTGGCCGCATTGACGCTGGATCCGCCGCTGCCCTGCGATACGCCCGACGGCCAGCCGTTGGAGATGCTGTTCCTCATCGCTGCCCCCGCCGAGGCCAACGACCTGCATGTGCAGGTGTTGGCCGAGCTGGCAACGCTGTTTTTGGATACCGATTTCTGCGCCAGTCTGCGCCAGAGCGAGACGCCCGAGGCCTTCTGCCGCGCCATTGCCCGGCGCGAAGCCCAGGACGATCCGGCCGCGCCCCCGCCGACGCCCACCAACGAGCCGGGCTACCGGCTGCTGGGTGTGACGGCCTGCCCCACCGGCATTGCGCACACCTACCTGGCGGCCGAGGCCTTACAGCAGGCCGCCCAGACCCGGGGCCTGACCATCAAAGTGGAGACGAACGGCGCGGGCGGCGTGGGCAATGAACTGACCGAGGACGAGATCCAGGCCGCCGACTGCATCATCGTGGCGGTAGACCGCTCGATCTCACTGGCGCGGTTTGTGGGCAAGCGGCTGGTCTACACCTCGGCAGGGGAGGCCGTGCGCAACGCGGATGCCCTGCTGGAAAAGGCCGTCTCCGGCAAAGCATCCATCTACCGCGGCGGCCACGCCTTCCGCACCAACGACTGGAAGGAGCTGGGCTGCGAGTACTACGGCCACCTGATGAGCGGCATCTCCCATATGCTGCCCTTTGTGGTGGCGGGTGGCGTGATGCTGGCACTCTCGCTGCTTTTGCAGCACCTGGGCGGCCCGGCGAACTGGTCCACGATGATGACGAACGTCGGCAACGCCGCGCTCTCCATGATGTACCCGATTCTGTCCGCGTTCATCGCGTACAGCATTGCCGACCGGCCCGGCCTGATGCCCGGCCTGATGGGCGGCTACCTGGCCCAGACCGGCATGACAACGGCCACCAAACTCAGCTGGATCCCCAGCGGGTTCTGGGGGGGCCTCATTGCGGGCTTTGCCGCCGGGCTGGTGGTACGCCTGCTGAACCGACTGTTCCGCCGCATCCCCCAGGATCTGGACCACATCAAGACCGGGCTGCTGGTGCCGCTGTTGAGCTTGCTTTTTGTCGGCTGGCTGATGCTTATGGTCGTCAACCCGCCGCTGGGGCGGTTCAACCGCTGGATGTCGCTGGCGCTTGCCAAGCTGCAGGGCGGCAGCCGCCTGGTGCTGGGTGCCGTGCTGGGTGCGCTGATGGCCACTGACTACGGCGGGCCCATCAACAAGGCGGCCTACGTCACCGGCACGCTGGCTGTGACCAACAGCCAATATGACCTCATGGCCGCCGTCATGGCGGGCGGTATGATCCCCCCGCTGGGGCTGGCACTGGCCTGCCTGCTGTTCCCGACGCGGTTCACCAAGGCCGAGCGCCGCACCGTGCCGCAGAACCTTGTGATGGGCGCGTCCTTTGTGACCGAGGGTGCGCTGCCCTTTGCCTTGCGCGACCCGCTGCGGGTCGTACCTTCCTGCATGGCAGGCAGTGCGCTGGCCGGGTTCCTGACCGTACTGTTTGGCTGCGGCTGCCCTGCGCCCCACGGCGGATTGTTCCTGCTTGCCGTCATAGGCAATCCGCTGGGCTTTTTGGCTGCCCTGGCGGCTGGCAGTCTGCTGACCACATTGTTGGTCGGTATGCTGAAGAAGCCTGTGAAATCGTAAATCTTCGTTTTCTTCGTTCCTGCCGCAGAATATCCGCTTTCCACCCCCGCTGTGCGTTGCGTGCAGCGGGGGTTTATGCTATACTATGAATATATGTGTGTCAAAAAGAGGAGGCCTTTACCCCCATGGAACAGGTCAAGACGTTTTACCGGCGGTACCGCTGGTTATTTTTAGCGGCGGCCTATCTGGTGGTGTTTGCGGTAGGCGTGCTGTATCTGCGCGTCACCATCAGCATCCCGCCGGAAGGGGACGACAAATTAACGCTGAACCGTTGGATGTACGACTTCCAACGGATGCCCTTCTGGCAATACCTATTGCAGGACTTGCAGGGGCGGCTGCGGTATTTCACCCTGCAGGAGGTTCGGTTCTTTCCGTTCCACTACCCCAACGCGGTAGCGCTTCTGTTTTACGGCAGTTTGAGCCATTACCGGCTCTACATCATTGCCTGGACCGGCGCGGCGGCGTTCCTGGTCAGCCGGGTGGCCGCGCGGTTCGGCAGCGGGGATGCCCTGGCGCTGGGTGGCTTTACGCTGGCCATGGCGGCGGCCCCCATCTGGAACGAGGGTATGTACAGCTACTACGCCGTGCCCCAGCGGGCGCTGTTCTGGGCCATGGCGGCCTGGCTCTGCCTGTTTGGGTGGGAGAATTCCCACCGCCGCGGCTGGGCTGCAGCGGCAGCGCTGCTCTCCTTCGTCGCCTGCGGTACTTATGAAATTGGCTATATGTTCGCGGCGCTGGCCTTTGTGGTTTGGTGCCTGCGTGCCCGCAGCGTCAAAGCCGGGCTGTTCAACACCGCCCCCGCGCTGGGCGGCATGGGCGTGGCGCTCATATTCCATATGCTGTGCGGTCGCAGCGGCGGCACCGGCAACGAGGTCTCACTGGATATCCCCCAAGTGCTGCGCGTGCTGGTGCAGCAGATGGCTGCGTCCATCCCCGGGCTGAACTCCCGCATTTTGCAGGAGGATTGCGGCGTACTCTCCAACGGCGACCGGCTGTGGCCGCTGGTGCTGGGCGTGCTGGCCGGACTGCTGCTTTTCTTCGCCGTGCCGCGCGAAAAACTGAACCGCAAAATGTTGGGCGCTGCCGCCGGGTTTGGCCTGGCGGTCTGGGCGCTGCCCGCACTGCTGCTGGCGCTGTCCGCCCGCTATCAGGCTCCCGGGGCCATCACCTGGAAGTGGGGCTACATCCCCGCCGCCGCGAGCTCCATCGGCTTTGCGCTGGTGGTGGCCGTGCTGCTGGCTGCGCTGGCGGGGGCCTGCCGCAAGCTGCCCCAAATTTTGTCCATTCTGGCACGGCTGGGCCTGACCGCCGCACTGGCCGCCGGGCTTTGCCTGAACGGCTCCTACCTGCGGGGCGTCGTGCGCACTCACCACGCCGAGAATCTGGATAACTACCAGTTCTTTGTGCGCACCATCCAATCCGGCCTGGCAGATGCCGTCCAGCCCGGGGATCTCATTCTCTGCAATGAGAATGTCTGGGACAGCAACGCCGACGCCGAGACGGCCTTTTTCAGCCGGTTCACCGGGCGCGACTTGCACGCTGCCGTGCTGGGCACGACCTACGATGCCCCCGCCGGGAACACCTACGCCTACCAGACCTACCGCAAGTACGGCGGGTACGACCTGGCCTGGTGCGGCAGGCTGCAAAGCGCCGACAGTGACCTGATGGACGGCGTGCAGGTTTATGTGCAGAGCGCCTGCGTACCCGATAATGCAGTCATCAAGTACAAAGTCCGCCTGGCCGACGGCACCGAGGAAGCCCGCGCCATCTGCCTGCTGGACTGTACCCAGACCCCGCGGGACGCCAACGGCGACTACCTTGCCACCGTGGAGGACAGCGGTATCGTGAATGCCAAGCTCATGATCTGGGACGGCTAACTAAAAGAGGATTTACGGATGAAACATTTCTTTGCTTTCTGCAAGCGCAACCGGCTGTTCGCTGCCCTGCTGGCGGTGGAGCTGGCCGTGCTCTGCGTGCTGGCGGCCGGGCTGTTCGGTGCGCCTTACAAGCTGACGATGACCCCCGACCTGTTCGAGAACCCCTTCCCGGACATTGCCTCCAACGAGGGGGATCACTTCCAGGTGTGGAACCAGACGAACTTCCAGACCAGTGACCCGCTGGATTTCCCTTCTGCCGGGCAGGCGGTGCGGTCCGGCGCGTATGAGGTGACGGTGCAGTATTTCTCCTGCCAGACGCCCGACGCGCCCACTTTCAATATGCTCAACTCCGCCGGTACGCTGAGCTTTTCCAGCGCCATGGTTCCCTCGGCGGTCAGCGCCGACACCCTGCGGCTGGATGACTGCCACCGCACCCTGACTACCCGGCTGTGGGTCAGCAGCGGCGCACAGCTCAACGATTTGACCGCCACGCTGCACTACAACGGCCAGGGCCAGCTCTATCTCTACGCCATCACCCTGACCGAGCAGCCCATCTACCGCGTCACCCGGCTGCTGGGCTTTGCGCTGTTCTTCGCGGTCGTGGACTTCCTGCTCTGGCTGCTGTTTGCCAAAACAGGGGAGGAGGGCGCTGCCAGCCGCCGTGCCCTGCGGCTGCCGCTGGCGCTCATCGCCATCACGGCGTTTGCCTGCCTGCCGCTGTTCAGCAATTATCTCTACTTCGGCCACGATATGGACTACCACCTGCAGCGCATTTCTGCCATGGCGGCAGAGCTGTCCTATGGGCAGTTCCCGGTGCGGTTCACCACCACGACGCTGAACGGCTACGGCTACGCGAACCCGCTGTGCTACTGCGAGCTGTTTTTGCTATTGCCCGCGCTGCTGTACAACCTGTGGCTGCCGCTGCGCACCTGCTACCAAATCTACCTGTTTGCTGTGACGCTGGCCACCTGCGCCATTGCCTATTACAGCTTTGCCAAAATCGCGGCCAGCCGCCGCCTGGGCCTGCTGGGGGCGCTGCTTTACACCCTGTCCTGCTACCGGCTCGTCTGCGTCTACACCCGCGCCGCTGCGGGCGAATTCACGGCCATGGCCTTCTTCCCGCTGGTGCTGGCGGGCCTGTACGGCATCTACACCAGGGACAAGCCCCGCTTTGCCGATTGGCTTCCCATGTCGCTGGGCATGGCGGCCATGGTGCAGAGCCATCTGCTCTCCTGCGAGTTGACGGCGCTGCTGCTCATCCTCTTCTGCCTGCTGCGCCTGCGGGAGACGCTGCGCCCCGCGCGGCTGCTGGCCTGGGTCAAGGCCGCACTGCTGGCCGTGGGGTTGAGCGCGTGGTATCTGGTGCCGTTCTTCCTCTCCACTTCGTCGATTCCCTTCATGGTCAATGGCCCTCTGATCGGCAAAATTCAGTTCCAGGGCCTCTACCTGATACAGCTGTTCAACCCCTTCTACAACGGCTTTGCGGGCGCAGATGCGGGCACGAACCCCGACATGATGCTTTCGCTGGGGCTGCCGCTGATTCTGGGGCTGGGGCTGGTCGTGTTCTGCCTGCTGCGCCGCCGCGACGCCCAGGGCCAGGCCGCGTCCATCCTGACGACGGCCGCCGGGTTCTTTGCGCTGACGGTGTTTTTGGCGCTGCACATCTTCCCCTGGGATTACGTGCAGACCACGCTGGGCCGCACGGCGGGCAAGCTGGCCGGGCTGTTCCAGTATCCGTGGCGTTTCCTCTCGCTGGCGACGGTGCTGCTCTGCCTGGCGGTCATTATGGCCGTCAAGCTGCTGACGGCGCGTGACCGCCGCCTGGGGCTGACCGCCACCGTAGTGCTGGCCGCTGCCGCCCTGTTTATGACCGGGGCCATGCAGGCGCAGATGCTCAACGGCCAACGCGAGGTCAGCTACAATGTGTTCAGCTACGAAAACCCGACGAGCTGCATCGGCGTGGGGGAGTACCTCATCGACGGCACCAGCTCCTACGAGACGATCTGGGCGCAGCCCAAGCCGGGCAGCGATGAGCTGCACCTGGTCAGCTATGAGAAAAAGCAGGGCGTCGCCTACGTAAGCGTACAGAACGACGGCGGCGAGGCAACCATTTCGCTGCCTATCTTTAACTACGGCAGCTACTGCGCGGCCGACGAAAACGACCAACCCTTTACCATCACCAGCGGCGAGAACGAGCGTATTGTGCTTACGATCCCCGCCAACTACACCGGCACTGTGCGTGTCTGGTACCAGGCCCCCGGCTTCTGGCGCGTGTTCGAGGTCATTTCCGCCTTGAGCCTGCTGGGCACGGTGGGGTACAGTGTGTTCGCCCGCCGCAAGCGCCGCGTGGCCGTCACCGTGTAAAAACGAGGTCTCTTCATGCCAAACCGCATCAACTATCAGCTGGAAATGGAAAAGGTCCTGCGCACACTGGACGGCACGCGGCCAAAGCTCTTGCTGCACGCCTGCTGTGCGCCTTGTTCCAGCGCAACGTTGGAACGCCTGGCCGCGCATTTCGACATCACGATCTTATACTACAACCCCAACATCTACCCGCCGGAGGAGTACCACCGCCGGGAGGCCGAGCTGGAACGCTTTGTGGAGGAGGCGGGCTACCACTACCCGGTGGTGGAGCTGCCCTACGACCCGCAGGAGTTTTACACCGCCGTGAAGGGGCTGGAGAGCGAGCCGGAGAAGGGCGCACGCTGCACGGTCTGCTACCGGCTTCGGCTGGAACAGGCCGCCCGCTATGCCGCCGCGCACGGCTTTGACTGGTACTGCACGACGCTGTCCATCTCGCCCATGAAGGACCCCATCCGCCTGAACGACCTGGGCACCGAACTGGGCAAGCAGTACGGCGTGCCGTTTTTGCCCAGTGAGTTCCGCAAAAAGAACGGCTACAAGCGCAGTTTACAGTTGAGCGCCGCGTATGGGTTGTACCGGCAGGATTACTGCGGGTGTGTATTCAGCAAAAAAGAAAGAGAACGTCCCTCCGCCCCTGCAAACGTTATCCCCTAAACAGGAGTTACCTTTATGACATTCTACCAAATCGCATTTCTATTTTTCACTTACTCGTTTCTGGGCTGGGTGGGAGAGGTCGTCTTTACGGCGGCGGTCCGCCGCAAGTACCAGGACCGGGGCGTTCTGAGCGGCCCGCTGTGCATTTTGTACGGCATCGGCGGTCTGGTCATCACGTTTGCTTTGGGGGATATGAGCCGCGACGGCTGGTTCTTCCTCTTTGTGTTCAGCGCCGTCTACGCCACCGTCATTGAGTGGATCGGCGGGCACATTTTGGAGCGCACCTCCCACACCCGCTGGTGGGATTACAGCACTATGCCGTTCAACCTGGACGGTTACATCTGCCTGGGTGCATCGGCCACCTGGGGCGTGCTGGGCGTTGTGCTGCTCAAGTGGGGCAACCCGCTTTTGCTGGCGCTGTTCAGCCTGATTCCCCATGGCCTGGCCGCCGTAGTGCTGTGGGCATCGCTGGTGGTGCTGGGCATTGATCTGGTCGGCACACTGCTGGCTATGGCGGGCCTGCGCTACAAGTGGCCCGCCGCCAAGGCCATCGAAAACCGCCTTGCCAACATGACGGTGCGCGGCGGTATGTGGATCCTGGATCGTGTGGAGCGCCGTATGGCCAAAGCCCACCCGGCCCTGACCTTTGCCCGCCCCGAACGGCAGCAAAGTGGCACCTTTGCCGCCGGGTGCAGCCCCTATAAAATCATTCTGCTGTTCTTCATCGGCGCGTTCTTGGGCGATATCACCGAGACCATTTTCTGCCGCGTCACAGGCGGCGAGTGGATGAGCCGTTCCAGCGTGGTGTGGGGCCCGTTTTCTATCGTGTGGGGCCTCGCCATCGCGCTGGTCACACAGCTGCTCTACCGCTACAAGGACAAACCCGCCAGCTGGCTGTTTGTCACCGGCACGCTGCTGGGCGGCGCCTATGAGTACCTGTGCAGCGTCTTTACCGAGGTCGTGTTCGGCGCGGTGTTCTGGGATTACAGCGCGATACCGTTCAATTTGGGCGGGCGTATCAACCTGCTGTACTGCTTCTTCTGGGGCTTTGCGGCGGTGGCGTGGTTCAAAGTGCTGTACCCGCCGATTTCTGCCGCCATCGAAAAGCTGCCCCGCCGCTTCGGCACGGTGCTGACCTGGGCGCTCTGCGTGTTCATGGCGGCGGATATGGTCGTCAGCTCGGCTGCGCTGGTGCGCTACAACGACCGCCTGAACGGCGTTCCCGCCGCGAACAGCATCGAAACTTATTTAGACGAGCACTACGACAATGACCGAATGTATAAGGTGTACCCGAAGGCGGTGCATACAGGGTAATTGCAAAAATCTTTGTATATTCCGCACATATGTGTTATAATAATTTTGTATCTGTTGTATAAGAATCGAGGAGGCGACCGGCTGTGAACCGCAACGAGGGAAATGAACTGTACCTAAAAGCCCAAAAGCTGGCACTGCGCGATTACCGGGAGAAAATGCTTGCCGGACAATCGCCGTTTCTGCCTGTGCTGGACGATATCCTGCAAAATGTCCCGGTGGAAAATCAAATTCCCCTCGGCCAGGTGGATATCCCGCTGAATCTGCTGGTGGGCACCAAAACGACTGGCCGCACCGCAGCGTTCGCATCCAACTTTATGCCGCTGCTGGACCTCAAGACCGAGTTTGCCAGTAAGTGGGTCAACCTATGCCTGTCTCATCTGGAAGAGGGCATCCGCGACCCCATCCGCTGCTATGAGTACATGGGTCGCTTCTATGTGCAGGAGGGCAACAAGCGCGTCAGCGTGCTGAAATACTTTGACGCGACCAGCATTCTGGGCAATGTCATCCGCGTCGTGCCGCAGTACAGCGACGACCCCGCCGTACAGATGTACTACGAGTTCATGCACTTTTACCCCATCACACAGAACTATCTGCTCACCTTCACCAAGCCCGGCAGCTATGCCCGCCTGCAAAAAATCCTGGGCAAAGGCCCGGATGAAAAGTGGAGCGGCGACGACCGCGCCGAGGTATTATCCCTTTACAACTGGGTCGAAAAGGCTTTTCTGGCCCACGGCGGCGCAAAACTGCGCTGCACAGTGGGCGACGTACTGTTGCTGCTGCTGCGCGTTTACACCAAAGAGGAGCTTGCCAAGCTCAGCCCTAATGAGTTGAGCGAGAAGCTCGACGCCCTGTGGGACGATGTGCTGGCCCTGCAAAAGGCTGACCCCGTGCGTGTCAGCGACAAGCCCGCCGAGCCGAAGCAGACCGGGCTGTTGGATCGCATCCTGCCCGGCAAGCACACCGCACCCAGCCACTTGAAAGTTGCTTTTGTCCACGAGCGCACCCCTGGGACCAGTTCCTGGACGAGCCAGCACGAGTTTGGACGTACCCAGTTGGACACCGTATTTGCGGGCCAGGTCGAGACGACCGCCTACTTCAACGCAGTCCCCGGTGAGAACGCCGATGCCTTGGTCGAGCAGGCCATCGCCGACGGCGCAGACGTTGTTTTCACCACCAGCCCCAAGCTGGTGGGTGCGTCCTTACGCGCCGCCGTCAAGCACCCGCAGGTTCGCATTCTGAACTGCTCGATGGAGATGCCCTACGCCAGCATCCGCACCTATTACACCCGCGTGTACGAGGCCAAGTTCATCACCGGCGCGATTGCCGGTGCCATGGCGGGCACGGACCGCATCGGCTATGTGGCCGACTACCCGAGCTTTGGCGTACCCGCCAACATCAACGCCTTTGCGCTGGGCGCCCGCATGGCGAATCCCCGCGCCCGCATTGAGCTGTTGTGGACCTGCCTGCCTGACCAGGCCGACCCGCTGCACACCTTCACCCAGAAGGGCATCACGGTTATTTCGGGCCGCGACGCACCGATGCCCAACCGCCCGCAGCGGGAGTTCGGCACATTTTTGGTGCGCCCCGGCGGCGTATTGCAGGACCTGGCTACGCCGTTCTGGCACTGGGGCCAGTTCTATGAGAATGTCATCCGCACCGTTTTGAACGGCGGCTGGGTGCGGGATAAATCCGGCACCGACGGCCGCGCCGTCAACTATTGGTGGGGCATGAACAGCGGTGTCATGGACGTGCTGCTCAGCCGCGAACTGCCGCCCGATGTCAACCATCTGGCACAGATCCTGCGCTCCGGCGTCACTTCCGGTATGATCGATCCGTTCCACTGCCGCATCACGGCGCAGGACGGCAGCGTCAAGAACAGCGGCCGCCATGGGCTGGATCTGGAGCAGATCGCCCACATGGACTATCTGTGCGACGCCGTGGACGGCCACATTCCCGAATATGACGAGCTAGCCGATATCGCGAAGCCGATGTACCGTATGCAGGGCATCCACCGCGATCTTCTCCCGGTGGAGAAGGAGGCCGAGCTGTGAAGATTCTAGCTATCGCCGACGAGGAATGCAAGGCCCTGTGGGACTATTTCACCCCGGACAAGCTGGAAGGGGTCGAGCTGATCATCGCCTGCGGCGATTTGAGCCGCCACTATCTGGAATACTTAGCCACTATGGCCCCGATGCCGGTCCTCTACGTACACGGCAACCACGATGAAAGCTACGACCTGCTCCCGCCGCAGGGGGTCATCTGCATTGATGACGAGGTTTATGTCCACAACGGCCTGCGGGTGGCGGGGCTGGGCGGCAGCTGCCGCTACCACACCGGTGCCTGGCAGTTTACCGAAGCCGAAATGAAAAAACGGGTCAACCGCCTGCGCGGCAAGATTGACCGCCACGGCGGGGTGGACATCTTAGTCACCCACGCGCCGCTGCACGGCTACGGCGACATGACCGACCTGCCGCACCGCGGGTTCGCGGCGTTTTCCACGCTGCTGGACCGCTATCACCCGCAGTATATGCTGCATGGGCACATCCATCTGAACTACGGTGCCTCCATCCCGCGGGAGCACACCTACGGCACCACCCGCATCGTCAACTGCTTTGAGAGGGTTTATCTGGATGTGGACGCCCCCGCCCCCAAGCCCCGGCACCGCTTGTTTGCCGGGCTGCTGGGCAACCATCAGTAGAGGCAGCCATTGGTCGCCCGCCAGGCTGCCGCACGGTTCCCGGGCGAGCAATGCTCGCCCCTACATTCCAAACCTTCTCGTTACAAGGAGAACTATTTCTATGACTAAAATTGCCGTATTCGGTGCCGGCACCTGGGGTATTGCTCTGGCGCGGCTGCTGGCCGCCAATGGCCGCGATGTGACCGTGTGGAGCGCGATCCCGGCAGAGCTGAAATCGCTTTCCACCACCCGCCGCCATCCCAACCTGCCCGGTATGGAACTGCCCGCCGCCATGCACTACACCGCCGATATCGCCGAGGCCTGCACGGGCCGCGATATTCTGCTCTTTGCGGTGCCGTCTCCTTTTGTGCGTGCCACCGCCAAAAAGGCCGTCCCGCACATTCCGGAGGGCCAGATCATCGTCGATGTCGCCAAAGGCGTTGAGGATAAGACCCTGATGACCATGAGCGAGATTATTGAGGACGAGCTCACCAAGGCAAAGCGCACAGCCCGGGTCGTGGCGCTGTCCGGCCCCACCCACGCCGAGGAAGTCGCCCGCGATATGCCCACCGCCATCGTGGCCGCCAGCGCCGACGAGGACGCCGCCAAGACTGTGCAGAAAATTTTCAACACACCGACCTTCCGCGTCTATACCAACGACGACCGCCGCGGCACCGAGCTGGGCGGCGCGGTCAAGAACGTCATTGCGCTGGCCGTCGGCATCGCGCTGGGCTTGGGCTACGGCGACAACGCCAAGGCCGCCCTTATCACCCGCGGCAACGCCGAGCTTTCCCGTCTGGGCATCGCCATGGGCTGCAAGCCCGAGACATTTGCGGGCCTGTCCGGCATGGGCGATCTGATCGTCACCTGTACCAGTATGCACAGCCGCAACCTGCACGCCGGTATGCTGATTGGCCGCGGCAAATCCGTCGAGGACGCCAAGACTGAGGTCGGCCAAGTCGTTGAGGGCATCAACGCGCTGCCCGCCGCCTGCCACCTTGCCAAAAAGTACAAAGTCGAAATGCCCATCGTGCAGGCTGTGGAGGCCATCCTCGACGGCAAGCTCGAAGCCCGCAACGCCCTGATGGCGCTGATGGGCCGCAATCTGAAGAGGGAGTAACCCCATGGCGGATATCAAAGCTGCATTTTTTGACATTGACGGTACGCTGCTGCCTTTTGAGGCCAAGCACCTGCCCGCCTCAACGGTGGACGCGCTGGCCCGGCTGCGCAAAAACGGCGTCAAAACGTTTATTGCTACCGGCCGCCCGCCGGTACATCTGCCGTACCTGCACGCGCTGGACGACACCCACTTTGACGGCTATGTCACGATGAACGGCCAGTACTGCTACCTGGCCGACGGCGAGCTGCTGTACAGCAAGTATATCCCGGCGGCATCGCTGCAAACGCTGCTGCCGTACATTGAAAAAGAGCAGCTGTCCGTCGGTTTTGTAGGCAAGGACTTCTGCCGGTTCAACCTTATCAACGATTGGAGCCGCGACTTTGCCAAAAAGCTGGAGCTGGGGACCGGGGATGTTGCCGCGCTGATCCAGCACGAGGATATTTACCAGCTCAGCGCGTTCCTGCCGCCGGAGAAGGAGGCCGAGTTCCTGCGCCGTTGCCCCGGCTGCCTGGCTGTGCGCTGGGAGGATGATTTTTGCGATATCCTACCCGAGGGCGGCGGCAAGCCTAACGGCCTGGCCCACACGCTGGCGCACCTGGGGCTGACCCGGGAGCAGTGCATCGCTTTTGGTGACGGCGGCAATGATGTGACGATGCTGGACTATGCGGGCATCGGCGTCGCCATGGGCAACGCCTGTGATACCGCCAAGCAGGCCGCGGATTATGTCACGGATGATATTATGAAAGACGGCCTGGCAAAGGCGCTGGGGCATTTCCATCTGATTTGATTGTAGGGGCCGGGCATGCCCGGCCTGCAGCCTTGCCATAACTGCTCGTCTGTCTTGCACGACCGGGCCAGGCATGCCTGGCCCCTACATCTCTACAAAAATAACGCCCCCAACCGTTTTTGGTTGGGGGTGCTGCTATTTTCACCGATTCTTCTTCATAAACGCCTTGACCGCAATTACCAGCGCAGCGTACACCACGCCGCCGATGGCCCAGATGAACCAACTGTACTGCGGCTGGCCGTTTCCCTGGGGGCCGAAGGTGTACCACAGGAAGATGGCGACCACCACCAGCCAGTAGGCGGCAGTCAGCGCGTTTATACGGCTCTTGATGGCTTTGTTTGGGCGGGTGTAGTCGCCCTCCTCCAACAGCTGATCCATGGCATCCCGCACCGTGCCCACCCGCACAAAGGCGTAGACGCCGCAGGCCACCAAGGCCAGCACCAGGCAGATAGACGCCGACACCAAAAACGACGCACCAACCATCATGGCAGCAAACACCGGCACCGCCGACAAAACGCAGAGCACCGTGCCGAGGATGTTGGCCTTGTCGTACTGCGGCGCAAAGGCGTCGCGGCGCTCCTTCGCAAGGCCGGTGACGCCGTACTCAGTCTCAATGGCCTGCTTTTGCAAAAATTCATACGCCCGCACCGACGCGCTGCACTGCATGAAGATAGCCACCGCTACGGCGATGATGACCAGCAGCGCAATGGGGCCGATGCCCCCCGCCAGGTCATCCCAGATGCCGAACAGGCCGGCCTCGCTCAACGCCCCCAGCGCCAGCAGCGGGATGGGGGAGACGACACAGAGCGCCGTCGCCAGCGCCAGCTTCGGCGCATTGGCCCGGGCCTTGGCAAGGTAGTCGTTGGCCTGGGCCAGCGTCACCCGGGGCAGGGGAGAGGTATCGTCCTCGGTGTACTCCGGCTCGGCCGCGTCGTCTTTTAAAAGGTAGTCTGTCGTCACACCGAACAGGCAGCTCAGTTGCAAGATTTTGTCAATGTCGGGCACAGACTGTGCGCCCTCCCACTTGGATACCGACTGCCGGGTCACGTTCAGTTTCTCGGCCAGTTCCTCTTGGGACCAGCCCGCCTTTTTGCGCAGGGTGATAAGTTTGTCTGCAAAGATCATTTGGGTGTACCTCCTTCAATTTCCTTGCCCTTATCCTACCAGAATCCCCGGTTGCACACCATAAATCGGCCCCGGCAATCTGTCAACTTTGGGTTGCGTTTGCGGGCAGATACCAGTCAATTTTCGATACACCGTTATTTTCCAAAAAAGCATTTACTTTGCCAAACGGTGCCGAGCCAAAGAACCCGCGGTAGGCCGAAAGCGGGCTGGGGTGGGCAGATTCCAGCACCAGCACCGGGCGGCGGGCGGCGGCCTTCGCAAAAATCGCCGCGTATTTCTGGGCGGGCTTGCCCCACAGCACGGCGGCCAGCGGGGCCGTGCCTGCAGCGGCGGCGTATTCCAGCGCCGCGCGGGTGAACGTCTCCCACCCATGGCTCGCGTGGGCGTTGGCCGCGCCCTGCTCTACGGTCAGCACGGTGTTCAGCAGCAGCACCCCCTGCTGCGCCCAGGGGGTCAGGTCGGTGTGGGCGGCACAGCCGGAGCCGAACTCACTCTCCAATTCCTTAAAGATGTTGCGCAGGCTCGGCGGGGCCTTGCAGCCGTCCGGCACCGAAAAGGAAAGCCCCATAGCCTGGCCCGGCTCATGGTAGGGGTCCTGCCCCAGGATGACCACCCGCACCGCCGATGCCGGGCAGGCGCGGAACGCCGCAAAGATATTTTCCGGCGCGGGGTAGACGGTCTTTTCCGCCGCAGCCGCTGTCACAAAGGCGTCCAATTCCGCAAAATACGGCTTTGCCCGCTCCTGCGCAAAAAACGGCTGCCAATCGGTGGCGGATAATCTGTCGAGTTCGGCGGTTAAAAGCATAGTGAATCTCCTCGGTAGCTTTGTAGGGGCCGGGTATGCCCGGCCCCTGCGTGTAAAACAGGCGGTCTCACGGGAAAGTTGCGGGCCGCATATGTGCGGCCCCTACATAGGTGCCCTCACACATTTTTCACAAGTATATCACACCCCCGCAGGGGTTGCAATAGCGGCAAAAATGCGGTATAATATCATTTATGCTGCGGCGTTGTGCCGCAAAGCCAATCATAAAGGGGAGAACCAAATCCATGCGTTCCATTAAAACCAAGCTGTTCAGCCTTGCCATGGCTGTTTCCATGGTGCTGGCGCTGGCTGGCTGCGCCATGTCCACACCGTCCACCGTCGGCTCCATCGGCGGGATCGAGATTCCGGCCGGTATCTACCTGCTGGCCCAGTACAACTCCTACAACACCGCCGCCAACGCGGCAAAGCTTGCCACCGGCGAGACTGCCTCCGACGTCAAGGCCGTGCTGAAGGCCACCTGCACCGGCACCATCGGTGATGAGGAAGTCACCGCCACCGGCAGTGAGTATGTTGCCAAGCTGACCGACCGCGCCATTTCCTACTACGCCGAGGTCGAGCGCCGCTTTACCGAGATGAACGGCGTGCTGGATGACGCCGCTACCGCCGAGGCCGCCGACACTGCCGACAACCTGTGGTCCACCAACGGCGACCTGTATACCGCCAATGGCATTTCCAAGACGAGTCTGCAGACCTACCTGCTCAACGCCCAGAAGGCCAAGGCTCTGCTGAAGATGACCTACGGCCCCGACGGTACGACGCCTGTGGCCGAGGACGAGTACACCGACTTCGTCAACAACGACTGCTACTACATCGAGGCTGTGCAGTTCCCGCTGGTGGATTACTCCACCTACTCGATGGCCGATGACGACCAGAAGGCCGCCATCATGGCCACCGCCGAAAGCTGCATGGCCGAATTGAACACGACCGCCACCGCCGAGACCGCCAGCAACAGCGCCCTGTACACCGCCGCCATGACCTATGTGCCGCAGGCGATGGCCGCCATGGGCAGCAGTCTGGACGCCAGCCAGGCCGTTTACTACGCAGCTTCCCAGCTGTACACGCCGGACGACCTGAGCAGCTACGGCAGCGACGAGTACAACAACCTGACCGACCCGCTGGACGAGGCCGGGCTGAACCACTGGACCACCATCAACCTGGGCACGACGATTTTGGTTGCCCGTAAGATTGATCCGTTCAAGACCTACACCGTGGACGAGCTGAACAGTATGTACGACCTGTTGAGCAGCATGAAGTCCACCGACGTCCAGAGCGAGCTGTACGCCGCCGGTGCCGCACTGGAGCATAACCTGAACAGTTCTGCCCTGAACACATACAGCGCATCCAAGATTAAAAAGAACGTTTGAGCGTAAAACGCTTGGCCGGGAGCAGCATTGTTTGCTCCCGGCCTTTTTGTTGAGGAGGATCCCCTATGACGAAAAACAAATCCGTGAACTTCCTGCTGCAAATGCTGGGCTGCTTTATCTCGGCGGCGGGCATTTACAGCTTTGCGGTCGCGTCCGAAGTCCCCGTCACCGGCGTTGCGGGCATCTGCGCCATTCTGTACCGCCTGTTCGGCATCCCCATGGGTTTGAGCAATGTGCTCATCAACATTCCCATCATCCTTTGCACGTATAAATTGCTCGGCAAATCGTTCTTTATTCGCAGTGTCTACTGCATGGTGCTGTTTGCGGTGTTCACCGACTATCTGCTGCCGCTCATGCCGGTCTATCAAGGCGACCGCCTGCTGGCCACAATCTGCGGCGGCGTGGTGGGCGGCATCGGCGACGCACTGATCTACATGAACAATTCCAGCACCGGCGGCCTGGACTTCATCACCATGGGCATCAAGGCCAAGCACCCGCACCTTCCATTTGGCAACATCACCTTTGCGGCGGCGCTGGCGGTCATTCTGCTCAACGGCGCGGTTTTCCAGGATGTGGATTCTATTATCTACGGTATCATGTTCAATTTCATTGTTTCCGCCGTCATTAACAAGATGATGTTCGGCTTCTCGTCGTCGATGCTGGCAATGATTATCACCGACGACGGCGCGGCCGCCTGTGCTGAGATTGACCGGGTAGCGGACCGCGGCTCGACGATTTTGCAGGGCCGCGGCGGCTACGGCGGCCAGCCGAAGGACGTGGTGCTCTGTGCCTGCTCCAACAAGCAGCTGTACGAGATCGAGCACGCTGTCCAAGCCATCGACCCCGGCTGTTTCATCATCATGCTCCAATCCAACGAAGTCCACGGCGAGGGCTTCAGGCAGTTGGAATTGGGGAAGAACGAGAACAAGTCAGAATAAGTAAGTATCATACACACGCTGATTTTGCGCAATTCTATGAAGCATAGGTTGCCAAAATCGGCGTGTTTCTTTATGATAAGGGCAAAACAATGCAGGAGGGCTTTCTTATGGATGCTACAAAAATCGGAACGTTTATCGCCGCCGAACGCCGCGCCAAGGGCTGGACGCAGCGCCAGCTGGCCGACAAACTTCAACTGACGGACAAAGCAGTCAGCCGTTGGGAGACAGGAAAGGGTCTGCCGGATGTTTCGTTTTTGCTGCCGTTGGCCGCTGCTTTGGACGTCAGCGTTGGTGAGCTGCTGGCAGGGGAGAGCCAGTCCCAGCCTCCTGCGGTACAGACCGCCGGGACACGCACAGCGGAACAGCTTGCCAGCTACACGCGGGAGCTTGGCCCGCAGCTGCGCCGCCGCCGTGCCTGCACAGTGCTGGCCGGGTTGCTGCTGTTTGCCGCAGCGTTTTTATCTCTGCAATTTCTGCGGCTGTTGATGGGCGGGGCGGGTATCCATGGTCTCAGCGTAACGTCTCTGCTACTGCTTGTCGTTCTGCCGTTTGTTTTTGCGACATTCGCCTTTTGGCTGCTGCGCCTGCTCTGCACGGATGGCCTGGCGGAAACGCGGGCTTTTCGCCGTGCATCTGCTATGGCCGTGGCTGGGCTGTGGCTGTTCGATTTGTACTTTGCCACAGCATTTTCCGGATGTGTAGCGTTCCCGGTGCTGGATTTCTGGCGCGACCCGTCGTGGCAGGCAAATGTAAATCTGGTGCCGTTTCGGCAAATCATGCAGTACCTGCTCTGTCTGGTGCCGGGGCAGGGGTACTTGAACGGCGGCGGGTATGCGTTCCGCGGGCATTTTGCCTTCTGGATGAACTTTTTCGTGTTTTCCGTGCCGGTTCTGCTGCTGCCGCGCATCTCGCCCCGCTGGCGCGGGGCAGGGGCCGCCGTTTGGCTTGCCGTGTTGGGCGGCAGTGTGATCGAGGTCACGCAGCTGTTTGTGCGCACCGATACTGCACCATTCCGGTTTGACGTGGACGCTATCCTTTTGCGGGTACTCGGGGCGGTAGTGTTCTGGCGTATCGGCAGGATACCCGCCGTAAGAAAGTTATTGGCACGTCTGTTTTAATCACAGTGGATGGGATTTATCCCTCCCGGGGGCGCGGGCCGCTCTTGCACTGTATATCTCTCACCACACCGTAGGGGCCGGGCATGCCCGGCCCGCGCGTGTATGGCAAGCACCCCTTCGCGGGAAGGCCACGCGGGCGGATATGGAATCCCCCCCTACATCCTCTGTCCCAGAAATGGCTCTATGTAGAGCGGCCTGAGGGCAGGCCGCCCTACAACCGCCCCAATAAACTAAGCACCACTCCGTGGGGCGTCGAGGACGCCGCCCCTTACAAACGCAAATGCCCCTGGCAGCATGATTGCTGTCAGGGGCACTACTATTATTAAATTAGTAGTTCTTCGCTTCTTCCTCGCCGGTCATGACGCGGAGAGCCCCCTGGCAGAGGGCAAGCAGCTCGTCCTCGCCGGGGTAAGTGGTGACAGGGGCGATCCAGCCGAGGTAATCGGTCAGGGTCTGGGCCGTGAACGGGTTGTAGGCAATGCCGCCGGTCAGGATGATCTGGTCTACTTTGCCGTGCAGGACAGCGGCCATAGCGCCGGCGTCCTTGGCGATCTGGTAGAAGAATGCCTCCCAGACCTGCTTTGCCAGCGCGTCGCCGGACTCTGCCATCTTGCCGACCTCGCGGGCATCGTTGGTATGCAGATAACCGTTGAAGCCGCCGTTGCCGCAAATCTTCTTGTAGATTTCCTTCTGGGTGTACTTGCCGCTGAAGCACATCTTGACCAGGTCGCCCACAGGCACGGTACCGCTGCGCTCGGGGCTGAAGCAGCCCTCGCCGTCCAGGATATTGTTGACGTCCACGACTTGGCCGTGGTCATGGGCACCAACCGAGACGCCGCCGCCCATGTGGATGACGATGAGGTTCAGATCCTCGTAGCGCTTGCCGTTCTCCTTGGCAAAGCGGCGGGCAACGGCCTTCTGGTTCAGCGCGTGGAAGATAGAGCGGCGGGGCAGCTCCGGCATACCGGAAATGCGCGCCTTATCGGTCAATTCATCAACGACGACGGGGTCAACGATGTAGCTGGGCACGCCCAGGGAATCACCGATCTCGCGGGCGAGGATACCGCCCAGGTTGGAGGCGTGCTGGCCCTGGACACCGGCCTTCAGGTCAGCCAGCAGGGCATCGCTGACGGCATAGGTGCCGCCGGGGATGGGTTTGAGCAGACCGCCGCGGCCCACGATGACGTTGAGGGTCTTGGGATCGCAGTCCTTTTCTTTCAGAAAGTCCAGAATGATCTCCTTTCGGAAGTCCTTCTGGTCGATGACGCTGGCATACTTGGCGATTTCCTCGGTGGGGTGGCGCAGCGTTTCTTCAAACAGCAGGGTCTCATCCTCGAACACACCGACCTTGGTGGAGGTGGAGCCGGGATTGATGACCAGGGTTTTGATGGACATTGTGAACGTCTCCTTTTTACATTCTTTGGCTTCCCCCAAGGGGGAAGCTGCCGCCCGCAGGCGGCTGATGAGGGGCAGCCTTATTGTGATTGCCCGCCGGATGGCTGCCGCAAACCCGCCCCTCATCCGGCCTTCGGCCACCTTCCGTCTACGCGCTAAGAGCCGCCTTCGGCGGTTGCGCTCCGACACGCG
>ENA-ORUU01000203-ORUU01000203.1-human-gut-metagenome-genome-assembly--contig:-NODE-203-length-56904-cov-11.8981_pt1 | contig 56904 bp, 43 predicted proteins | sample MGYA00242085_ERZ509221 | MGnify/ENA primary metagenome ERZ509221 (study PRJEB26280, sample SAMEA2338809) | human gut metagenome | biome: human gut; feature: human-associated habitat; material: faeces... | reverse complement strand
ATCAAATTGCTGTCCTTGCGGTTTATTATAGCTGGTAGTGTATAAGCGTGGGTTCATCATATTTGGTGTGGTATCTTTAACTATGGGAAACTCCATTTTCCCATCCATCTCCTGGAGATTTTGAATTTTTTCTAACACGATCAAAATTAATACATATTTCCTGCTCATATTTATTTGACAAATATTTGGCAAATGCATATTGAAAAAGTTGATTTCCAAAACGGCCTTGTGCTTTCAAATAAATCATATATCTTATGCCTCCTAAAGTCTGTGTAATGAATCATTTATATATTCTCCAACTGTACCTTTCTTATATCTTCCATCAATTCTCCAATTAAGTTTTACAAACAAAGAATTGTTTATTATATTTTCATATCTATTATTAATTTTTTTGTTCCAATTATCTAAAACAATCATTGGATTATCGTTATTAATGGGAACCCTATCTACTAAATCTCTAATCACATCAATTTCTCTATATCCGATTTCCATAAATATATCTAATAAAAAATAATCACATAAATAATCATTTTTCTTCCAATATGAAGTAAACATATAATTTAGGAATGCGGGAACACAATTTTTTTCTCCCGCAGCCATAAAATATGTAGACCACTTTCCCTCATTAAAAAAATGCGATTTATTTTTTTCAATCTTCGAAGAGAAAAATGCAAAATTCAAAATATCTTCATCCATTTTTTTAATGAAATAGCATGTAGAATCAATCCAAATCCCACCATATTGTGACAGTAATAACATCCTTATACTGTCCGACAAATGCGTATATGAAATCTTTTTACTTTGAAATTTCACCTTAATATGTTCTGGAATATTAATATAATCGTTAATATTATTTTTATCTAATAAAATCACTTCATATTTTTTACTGTCAGCATTATTTAAAAGGCTTTTATAACATTTTTTTATTAATTCAGGCATATCACTATACCCTTGAAACCACAATACCCATATTTTACATTTACCGCTCCTGTTAATCGGATAATTATAAAAATTACCAATATTGCTTTTGAATGCTACAATTTCATCATGAAATTCTCTTGTTATTTTTTTTATTATTAAATCATAATACTTTTTCCTATTACAATATCTCATACCAAATAAGTATGTTCCCTCTTTGAAACCATACTTATTTTTTAAATTTAAATATGTGGTTATCTGTTTAATCATTATTATTACCCTTTAATCCAGTCCAAAAAAATATTATTTCCAAAAACTGTAGTGTACATGTCTTTCCAGTCTCCAGTTATTATATAAAATACGAAAAACGATCCAACCGCTAATAAAACAATCGAAGCCGTACTTATAAATGCAGTTTTAAACTGTGTACGACCATTCCGTAACAAAGATACTGCCGCCATATAATCTTCTATTGCTACAGGTCTATATAATCTCGTAAAAGTAGGGTCAAATGCATAAAATGGCATAATACACAGGAGTTCTATATTTAGTGCAAGTGCATCATATAGCGATTTATTCATTTTCGCTTGTCCATTAGCCCAAATATATAGTTTTCTTATTACTAATCCGAATAATAATTGCCATATACACCAAAACAAGAATTTTACTATATTGGAATTTTGACTCAATTCAACAAAATATAATTGAACCTTATTGGATGAAATAAATGGTATTAGTGACACAATTCGACTTACATACCTTGACCCTATAATACCAATTATCCCCATTGCAATTATAATCTTATATTTATAACGTTCGGGAATAAACATAAAAATAAATGGTACAATATACAAAAGCGCACTTGAATGACATAATGACGCTATTAATACTAAAATAATATATATTATTTTATTCTTTTTTCCTTTTTTATTTAAAAACTGAATTGCCAAAAATAATATTGACATACATAAAAAATATCTTTTTTGAATGACAAAATCTATTCCGGGATAAAGATATATCAATGAAGCAACAAGACAAATATTTTTTGAACATTTATATATAACTCCAAAAATAATTATACATGCAACCAATGATGTAACTGCAGTGTATACGTAAAAATCTAAATTATGATCTTTAAACAATTCATATATATATGTAAGAGCTTCTCCAAATGATAAACTTTTTCTTGAGTGTAAAAAAATATCTTCATTTACGTCATAATCAATTCCTCCCGAATTAAATCCGATCAGAATCCATAACCATATGCCTTGAATAAAAAACAAAAATTTTGATTTTCTATAGCAGAATCCTAAAATAATTAATATACAAGTTATTATTAATGCAGCATACATTTATATATTTCTCCTTATATATTTTATAAAAAATTTTCTAATTTTGTCATATAAGTTATAACTTCTAAGTCGAAAATAATGCAAATTAAAATTCTTCTTTTTTATTATATTGAAATTATCTTCTATATTACCTTCAACTTCAATATTCTCAAAAGCGTTTGGAATAATTTTAAATATATTGTAAGACATATTATTTTTTACTTTCATTTCTCTGCTTTGCATATGAATATACATGTATTTTTCTTTAAATATTTTTCCATTTATATATATATATCTATATAAATTTCCATTATCCCATATAAAAAATGAATTACTTTTTCTTTCAACTACATATTTTTTTGACTTTAAATCTAATTTTGTGATTTTAAAATCAGATGATTTTGTATAAATATTAGCCTCATATTCATTATAATCAATTTTTTTATCAAGTTCTTCAAATATATTATTAATACTTTGATTAAATTCTTCATCAAATGAATTATTCCAAGTAGTTTGAAATACCTCTTTTGCTCTATTTTTTCCTTCTAAATTTTTCAAAAAGCTCGTATTATTTTCATAAGTGTTTTTGTACAATGTACAATGTCCCATTATACCAATTTTATCATATTTTTCATAATCTTCATTACAAATAAAATCATTAATATTTCCCCATATAAGATCAGTATCACAATGCCCCCAAAATTTATACTCCTTAATTATATCATAAAAAATATAACCATACGTCGGTTTGTAATCACATAATTTGTAAGGTCTATCTAGCGAGATTTCAAAATCAAATTTCTCTCTAAATTTCTTTTGAATATCATCAAATGAACAATAAATTACTCTAACATTATCCGGATAATAATATTTTGTTTCATCATCTGTAAATATAATCCAATCAAATTCCACATTACAAGCACAAGAATTTAAAAACAATTGAAAATAATTATTAAATTTTCCGAAATATGGAATAATAAAGACAGCTTTCTTTATAGCCATTTTTTTGCTCCTTTTGCAATTGTCATAAAAATATATATTGACATACTCATTTTATTTTTGCACATAAAATAGAATACTTTCCATACCAAAGATAAATATTTGAATTCAAAATCACTAAATGCCTCTTCATACATAGGTTCATTAAGTAATTTATCTAATTCTATAATTTTTTCTCTTTTACTTAAATTTGACTCTACAATATTTCTTGTTAACGCAAGTAGATTTATAACCTTTCTATTTTCTAATGCCTTTCGATAAGTGTCATCCGAATATTGGCTAATGTATTCGAAAATAATTTTATACAAGTTTTTCCAACGAGTTAATAAATATTTATTATAAACTCTCGTCAAAGAATTATCATTCATCTTATTGTAATGATAGCCTTCAATATCTATATATATTATTTTTTTTGCTTTAGAAAATAGTGGTAGATTGTACCATAAATCTTCTGTTCCAATTTTTTTGGTATCTGTAAAATAGCTACCTAATATTATTGTTTTTTTATAAAGCTTATTCCATACTGGATTCAAATCTTCTATTTTGTGAGCTTGTTTTAATTCTTTACCAATTGGTCCAACTAATCTGCGTTCTAACTTTAGTTTTTCTTCTCCTTCAAATTCAATATAATTTAAATCAAACAACGTTGCTTTTTTTGACACATCTCCATATTCTCTTATAAAACTAAACATAATTATGTCAATATTTGATTCCATATATTTTGAGCATTTGTTCAAACACTCTTTATCTAACCAATCATCTCCATCCACAAACAGAATATACTCCCCACTAGCAATTTTTAATCCTGCATTCCGAGCATCAGAAAGACCACCATTTGGTTTGTTAACAATAATAACATTAGGGTTTTCTTGATATTTTTGAATGATTTTATACGATCCATCAGTAGCCCCATCATTAACTACAATTATCTCAACATTTTTATAATTTTGTCCTATTATACTTTTCAAACATTTATCTAAATATTTTTCAACATTATACACAGCAACAATTATGGATACTTTTTTCATATTCCTCTATACACTTTCAAATAGTTCTTCGGTTTCCTTTGATACTCTTTTTACATTAAAACGTTTATGAACAGTTATATTAGCATTTTCAATTAATTCTGTTTTGTTTATTTTATTTAAAAATATGCTAATCACTTTATCTGCCGCATCTTTCCAACTATCCTTATCAACAAGTAATCCATCCACTCCATCTGTTATTAAATATGGAATAGCATCTACTCTCGTTGCTACAATTGGCGTTTTAGTTAACATATACTCTGGAATAGCCAATCCAAAACCTTCCCATCTACTCAGAAGACATCCAACATCAAATTTTTCCATATATGCCAACGGATTATCAATCCATCCTGTAATAATTAAATTTACACAAAGTTTTTTCGCCAATTCCTCGATATTTTTTCTTTCATTTTCATCGCCCTCTATCACATCCCCTACAATAACAAAACACGAATTAGGAATTTTCTTTTTCACTTCACTCGCCATTTTAATAAAGATGTCCGGAGCTTTTTGTTTACAAATACGCCCAACCATACCCACAACAAACGCATCATCCGGCACCGGCAAATCGATTTTTACCGGCCTATATTCATCAATTTCTATGCCATTATAAATAACGCATAATTTTTCATTTTTACAAATTTTATTTCTTAATGCAGATTCTTTTTCAGCATCTGAAATACATATAATCTTGTCACAAAAATGGCTCATAACTTTCTCTAAAACAATAAATATGTTTTTTTTGTTGCTTTCCATATTAAATGACCATCCATGTGGATTATAGATTACTTTTGTCTTTACTCCGACACAGGCCATTCTTGTAATTGCACCTGCAATCGATGAATGTGCATATACAATATCCGGTTTATATTTTTTAATTTTTTTTCTTATTTGTATTGCTTCTTTCAGTGCCGATATCCCTATGTTGTGACTCATACTAACTATTTCAACACTATCAGCAAGATTCTCGAATTCTGCTTTATTATATAGCTGTGAAAGTATCATTATATTTTCGCAAGAAGAATATTTTAGTAAACTTCTTAAATATCTTTCAACTCCGCCTACACATTCTGCAACATGTACTACTCTCATTTTATCTTCCTACACTGCTCCATCATTCTTTAGTACACCTACTGCAGTCTTAAAAATGATTCTAATATCATTCTTAACACTCCACTCCCCAATATACTGGGTATCCAGCTTCACCACTTCCTCGAAGTCCGTGATATTACTCCTTCCACTTACCTGCCACAGTCCGGTCAATCCCGGCCTGAATGACATTCTGGCTCTGTGATGCGGTTCATACTTCTCCCACTCATCGAGTGTTGGTGGTCTGGTTCCTACCAGACTCATATCACCTTTGAGGATGTTCCAAAACTGCGGCAGCTCATCTATTGATGTCTTCCTGATAAACTGTCCTATGCCGGTTTTCTTTGTTCCATCCGGCAGTATCTTGTTGCCTATGATTCTCGGGTCGAAGTCCATCTTGAACATCATTCCGTCACTCACCTTGTTTTGTGCCATGAGCTCCCTCTTTCGCTCCTCTGCATCCATGTACATGCTTCTGAATTTGTACATCTTGAACTTTCTGCCGTTTCTGCCGATTCGCTCCTGTGCGAAGAAAATCGGTCCCGGTGATGCTATATAGATTGCCGGTCCCACAAATATCGTCACTATCAAAGTGATGATGCATCCGACCAGTCCTCCGAGTATGTCCATGCCTCTTTTTGCAAGAAGCTGTGTGGTGCTTGCATAGTTCATACTGGCGGTGATGACTGTGTAGTCACCGATTTTTTCTATCTGATTAAAGCTGCCTGCCATAACCTTGTTTTTGGTGATGCCTCTGTGAACAGCTATTCCCATCTCAAGAAATATGTCTGCCATTTCATAGGGATATTCGCTCTCCGCACATGGTGGGATAAGCACCTCATCCACCCATTCCTCACAGGCGTAGTCCACTATCCCATCATGGTTTGCTACGATTGGTATTTCGCATATTGTTTTGCCCTTCAGGTCGGCATCTGTTGCCGCTGCCACTATCTGTGTGTATCCAAAGCCATTTTCCTTTAGTCCGTGAAGTGTCTCCTCAAGGAGCTTTTCCGGTGCTATAACAAAGAGTGATTTTTTCGATGAAGCGAAGTTTCTTTTTTTGATAATTTTCTTTAATACTACTCTGCCTAAGTACGACACGAGAATATATATTGGAATCATGATGTAGTAAGACATACGCGAATATATCTCGCCCATCTGTGTGGTAAACAGGAAGAAGGTTGTTATTATTTCTACAAGTGCCACATGCTTACATGTAGCTATGAGCTCATCGAGATAGCCGCGCTTCAATACATTTTTGAAGGCATCGGATACTATTTCCACGAAGAAATCTATGAGCAGAAATGCAGCTGCCAATATCCTGTAGTCCTTATCTATGTATGGATTGCCAAGTCCAAAGCGCCATATGTATGAAACTATGAATGCTATCTGCATACACAGGACATCTAAGAGCATAAAGTCTATATGCTTTGTCCAGCCTCTTCCTTTCTTTCTGTACATTTTTTCTGTGTCTCCCTGTATTTCTTGATTACCCTATTTCCAGTTCATCCCTATACTGTCGAGCCTTGCTATGCGCTCTGTGTCGAGCACCATGCCGCTGGCGTTAGGGTTTTTTCTTTTGCATCTGATATTTGATATCCAGCGTCCCAGCTTCACTCCGTCTGTGGAGTATGATACTGGTACGTCCAGATTGCCGTTTTTCTCGTAATATGTTTTTGCAAGCTCAAATTTCCTGTTCCACTGTATGGCAGTCTTGCTTTCTGACCTGTAGCCTATGCTCTGCATGCGCTTTAGCTGCTCGTTTGTCATTAAGTGGCTATTGGTCTGGTTTGACAGCCACCGTCCAAGTGGTATGCCGTCTGCTGTGACGTACTTTGCAGGTACTTCGAGGTTTCCATGCTCCTTGTAGTAGGCCTTGGCTGCGCTGTAGTACTCTTCCCACTTCTGCTTGTTGTGGTCCCATATCATGCCAAGCTCCTCAAGTGCTTTTCTCTGCTCATCGGTGAGTGCCTGCTCTATGCCGTACTTTTTCACCTTGAAGCGTATGTTGTTGATCCATGAGCCTAGCCTGAAGCCTGTAGGCGACACGTATTTGGCCTTGATGTCCAGATTGCCGTAGGTATTGCGGTAGCATTTCAGCTCTTCAAGTACCTCCTGCCAGCTTGAGTCCGTGACATCCCATATCATACCTATGTCGTTTAGCTTTTGTATCTTTTCCCAGGTGAGGTTTCCGGATATATTGCCTGACTTCACACGCCTCTGGGTGTTTATCCATGCTCCCAGTGTGAGGCCTGACCCTGTGACATAGCTCTTTGGTATCTTGAGATTACCATTTTCCTCATACCACTGCTTTGCTGCCTCATAGTATGTATCCCAAGCACTTCCCAGATTCTCCTGCAGGCGCATGAATATTTCCCTGCTGTCCTTGGTCTCGTCTATAATGCGGAATCTGTCGTCAAAGTGCTCTCTTGGCGAGTGAGTGTCCGGATACAGCAAAAATGCTTCCTGCATCTCGTTTTTCAGGCAATCTATGCAGTAGAGACTGTCGAAGTTATTGACCAGGTCAAATATGACCGGCTGGTTTTTGCTTCCTGCTGACAGGGCTCTGCCTATCTGCTGCAGATAGATGATTGGCGACACTGTAGGGCGAAGCAGTATTACTCCGTCCACATCGTCCACATGTATGCCCTCGTTCAGCATGTCTATGCAGTAGAGGAGCTTTAAGTGGCTTCCTGTGTCCTTTTTGAATTCGGCAAAGGCTTTGCTGGTCGATGCTTCGTTGTAGTACGCTGTGTATATGTGTGGCTTTTTGTCCACCTTGCTAAACCAGTCGGTAGCCTGCTCCTTCATCTCATCCATATGCTCTCTGCCTGAGCAGAATACTATGTATTTGCCATCTGTCTTTGTCATCTGTCTGGCAAATACCTCTGTGAGGCCGTCTGCCTGCTCGAGTGCACGCTTTAGCTGCTCTAGAAGCTTTTCGTTTTCCGATACAAGTCCCGGGTTTGATAAGCCCTCGATTCGTTTTTTCAGTTGTTCGAGCTCTTTCTTGTATGAATACATGGCTATGACATATTTAGGCTCCGGAAGTATTTCTCTCACGATTGCTTCTCCGAGTGTCATCTCTGAGGCTATGTTGCCCTCAAAGAGCTCCTCTGCCATATTGCGCTGGTTATCCAGATAGCGTATGTTTGTCGCTGAGAGCCCCAGGCGCTTTGCGTTCGGATATGCTTGCAGAAGCTTTTTCACACTCTTGCCCCACTCTGCGGCTCCACAGCGGTGGAACTCATCAAGTATGATATAGTCCGGGCGCAGGGTGTCTATGCTGTCCTCATGCTTCATGAGTCTGCTGTACGAAATGTATTCTATGTTTGAGAACTGTGTGTCTATGTTCTCAAGCTGTGTCTTGTAGATGTACTCACTTGGCGATAGCCATAGAAAATGCTTGTGCGGATGCTGCTCCACGAGCTTGAAGGCTATCATCGACTTGCCCGTGCCTGTCGGATGGATGACGGCTGCCATCTGCTTTTCCTCCAGCATGGTTTCGACTGCTCTGTATGCATCTTCGTTGTGTTTATAAAGATGTATGCTCATTTGCTGCCTCCGGGTGAAACACTACATTAAAAGGGAGGTTGGATTTCGCAGATTATTACAATCTGCGAAATCCAACCTCCCTTATGTATAAAATAAGCATTTTATATAAATATGACCATTTTTCTGACCATTTATGGGATAACTATAGAATTGATTGCGGAGCGCTTGGTCTCCAGATTTGGATGCACATAGCGATTCAATGTAATATTTACATTGGAATGTCCAAGAATCTCACTTACACTCTTAGCGTCAGCCCCACTGCTTATACAGTTTGTGGCAAAGGTGTGGCGCAATGCATGAAAGTGAGTATTCCCGATACCTGCTTCTCTTATATAGATATGAAATCTATTCTGATAAGTGCGGGGATCCATAGGCTGATTTTTCTTTAGAAAATAAGAGTCACCTTTTATTGAAGTGTTATAATAATCTGACAGCTTGTCATATATAAAGTCCGGAATAGGAATCTCACGAAGTGAATTTGAAGTCTTTGGTGAATCTATATATAAAGAAGTCTTTCTCGTGGCTGTGTGGTTATTTTGTGATGAACCGGATGTGTGTACCGTATCTACCGGTAGTCTCTGCACTGTGCGATTGACATGCAGAGTGCGACTAATCATGTCGATATCTTCCCATTTCAGGGCACAAATTTCTCCTAAACGCAGCCCCATAAAAAGGCACAATAAAATACCGAGCTTATAGATATCAAGCTCGGTAAGAAGATACTCGGTTAGCTTTTGCTGGTCTGTTGTATTGATTGTATTTATGTTATTTGAGGATGTGACGGATGAACGTTTTGCCCGGTACGACAGATGAATTTCTACGGTGCCATATGTGGCAGCTCCATATGCAAGGATTGAATTGAATATACAAAGTATGCTCTTTGTAACGCTCTCACCGGCTGTCTCAGGCAGTAGCTTAAGTATTTCATTGTGATTTAACTGATCTATGACACTTTCTCCCCAGTTTGGTTTGATATATTTGTTGTATATAGTAGAATACTTTTGAATGGTAGAGCACTTCCGGCTGGATGCTATACTTTTAAGCCATTTCTCAGCGACTTCTTTTACGGTGATAGCAGACTGCTTTGGGGCTATAGTTTGATTAAGTGAAGCTGCTTTTGCTGAAAGCAGCCTTTCTGTTACTTCCTTATAGCTGTGGCCGTATACCGATTTGCACTTTTTACTGCCGGCTGTGTCTACTATGTAGTAGCGGCCCTCCCAGCGTCCGTCGGCTCTCTTTCTGATGTTGGTTTCTCTTCTTGACATAATGTATGCCTCCTTGTGATTATTTATTTCAATAGAAGAGGAATGAAATACTTAATATTTATCTGTTTTCCATATGTCTTTACCATTTTGGAATGCTCTCAGCTTTGTGAGTTTCTTTTCATATAATGCTTGTAGCCTTGGGATACGCATATAACGTTCGATTAAATCTTTTTTATACAAACTAAAATCCATTTCTGCTTTATCAATATTTACAATATTTCTATCCTTTACATATGATAGAAGCCGTACTTCTTTAGAAATAAAAGAATGTGTCTTTATCTCATCAATACGAATTGAACCAAGATGCTCGTATGGAATATTATAGAACATAGAATTACCGGAATCATATATAGGTGCAAATCCAAGTATTTCTAATGTGTCAGGATTTCTGACTATAGAAATATTATTCATGTGTCTGTCGGTATTTGAAATGAGATAGTCAGTCATTATTTCATAATCCATAAAATAATCAAACTCTTCTTCTTTTATTCCCAAACCAAGACAGACCTTTTTCAATGGATAATAATATGATTCATTTTGCTTAAGCTTGACTGATTGCAATAATTCCCATGCACTGATACATTCCAGATTTTCTGAGCAAAAATCATATGAAAGACATCCAAGTCCTTCAATTCCACCTTCTACTGTTAACAATGTGGGAGTGTATACTGTGAAATTTTCAAATTTTTGTTTTCTATGAAGTTCTGTTGCAAATAGTTCGTTTATACTTTGCTGGTATGATTCTCCATAATTACCTTTAATCATATATCTGCGGCCTGAAGTGTCAATACACCATTTTTTCTGAAGTTCTCCCTGTGAAGCAGCGCAGTTAAATTTTGTTTTCTTCCTTAAATCAAGTAAATTGTCCTTGTTTAGTGTTATTTCACCAAATGTATCTACGAAATCATTTGTAAACAGATTTACATCTTTCCATTCGATATCTTCACCACGAGGTTTAATCCAATAACAATCCGACAAACTTAAGGCCAAATTATCTACCAAAGCACTGTTTGTTGAAGAATATCCAAGTCTTTGCAGGGCAGTCTTAGCTCCGTGCCTCGTCTTAGGAATAGCCCTGTCCTTCCACCAATCATGAAATTTCATATCATTCATCTGTCCACCTATAGGAAAGTGGGCAAGAGCTGCTTCATTTTTTCTGTAATTTCCGAGAGTTCCACCTTCTGTCAGCTCCATCAGGCAAACAGGTATATCTTTATGCATTAAATAGTATTCTTTAGCTATTTTCTTCGCCATATATTAACTCCATATAATATCTTCTGTTTTATCAAGTCTACAGTCACGATTAAATTTATCAACTATTTCATAATAGGATTCAAATAAATCAGCCACATATAATGAAAGATTTTTTTCCTTAACACCATCAAGATCTTCACCTATCTTGATTTTTGTACCTATTGAATCAATTAAATACCCAGCGTCTCTGTTATAATAATAAATCTTACCGTTATTATCTTCAATTTTACACATATTATCATTATCTATCGGTAACTGGTTGGCAATCAATTTTATAATATACGGCGTTGGCGAGCTTTCTCCCTGCTCCCATTTTTGCAATGTACTTATTGGTATATTGAACATCTTTGAAAAACTACGTTGCGAAAGGCCGGTAGTATTTCGTATTTCCTTAATGTTCATAATAACAAACCTCCCATAAAAAATATATCCAATTTGGTTACTCTTTTTGTTATTATACCCAAATCGGATATATAATGTCAATATAATTTAATTTATTTCTGACCACAATTTTGACCATCTAAAAATAAAAAATATATAAAATACATCCCAATATTCCCTTAAAAATGTGAAAAGATACAAAAAAAGATACAGCAGTTGACATAAATTGACTAAAGTTTTATGATATATCTAGTGTTTTTAACCGAGGTGATTTTCGCAGATTGTAATAATCTGCGAATTTTTTATTATATTCTTTCTGATTAGACATTAGCAAAATATCATGAAAAAAGAGAGCGGGCCGGCGAATGGGAAGTTCGCCGGCCCAGATTTACACTAGGAGCAAAGTTTATACTTTGCGGAGATAAAATATGTTTTTCGTGGCCTTTCATGTTGTCGCGGCCACGCTATAGTTCTGATTTGCTTATACCGCTGCCAGCTTCTTTCCAAGCTCCTCGCAGGCTGTCTTTGCATCATCGTCCGGTGCATCTTGGCAGATAACACCCTCGCCGCCTACCACTGTAGCTCCGGCTGCTGTCATTCGCTCTACCCAGTCGCGCATCCACTCGCCATCGCCCCATCCGTATGAACCAAACAGACCGATAGTCTTGCCTGCCACGCAGCCCTCAAGCTCTGTGACAAACGGCTCCATCTCGCCCTCGTCAAGTACCTCTGCACCCATTGCAGGGCATCCGAGTGCGAATGCTGTCTCTGATTTAAGCTCATCTATTGAAGCACTGCTTACAAATACGATTTCTGCTTCCTTTCCGGCATCTGTGACACCCTTTGCAACTGCCTCTGCCATTGCTGCTGTATTGCCTGACTGTGACCAATAAACTACACTGATTTTGCTCATTTTAATTCCTCCTATACCGCAATCTGCTGCGGTTCTTCTTTATATATTTCCAGTATCAGCCTCATATCTATGTCCTCGGCCAATAGCTGTATGACACTTTCCTTCGCCTTTTCAAAATCCTCAAACATCTTCTTTTTGAGTGGTACGTTGCGGTACACCTTCCAGTATCCTGAATACAGGCAACCGCATCCGTTATGCTCTATAAAGCCTCTCACATCCTCTATCGGATATCCAAGCAAAAGCCCCATCTCATGTGGAAACTGCTTGTGTTCATCATTCAGATACGCTTCGTAGCGTTTTTTGAATCTAAGTAATATCTTGCCGAATGAAAAATCCTCATATCCCGCTTTCTTTAGTATGTCCAAAGCCTCTGAATTATTCAGATATGCTTCTAAGAGGCTCCTGCGGAATAAGAGGAAGGCGGTTTTCTCATTCCTTGCTGCAAGCCTGAAATGCGATATCCCGGAAGCCCTCAGAATCACTCTCATGGCACTCTCATCAGCGCTGTCTATCATGAGCATATTTGAAATTCTCGCTCCTGTAATTAGTGGGGCACACTGGAGGGCAAGCTGCATTTCCACGCTCTTTAAATCCATGCTCATAGCAATCTGAAATACTTCCTGGCACATTTTAGCTCCTTTCGTGTTAGTTGTCTCTAACCTGAGTTAAATATATCTTACTTATACTTATATGTCAAGTATTTTTTTGCCATTTTTACACTTTTTATTCTCAATTAATTGCAACAAAAAACACACTAAGAATCTTTAATTCTCAGTGTGCTTTCCTTATTGCCGTTCTTCTTTTTATACAATTCCTATAAAACCAGGCTTATGACACCTGCACTCTATACATATTTTTGCGGTCAATCGCTCCAATCTCTTCGAGCGTATTGATCATCCGATACACCGTAGCAGTCCCGATAGAGTGGTCTATCTTTGATGCCCGGTAATAAATCTCTTTGCAGCTTCCGCACTCGCCCTCGAGGATTACATCAAGCAAAATAAGTCTCTGCTTTGTAATCCTGCATCCGCTGTCCTTTAGCTTGCCAACGATTACCTCTTTTTGCTCTATTGCTTCTTTCGACATACATCCTCCTATCGTTACCGATGCCGGCAGATGCAGCTTAAGCGGCAGATGAGTTCTTTCCATGAAATGCCCATCCTGTGCTTCATACACACCATGCCGTGGATTAATGACAGCCCTTGCAATGGCTGCAGTCCATTCCACACTGCAGGCTCTTGCCTGCTTTCTTTGATTTGATTATTGTCCTGATTACAAGTGCAACTATCACTACGAGAATTGCAATTACAATGATATCAGCCAGCATGTCATCATCTCCTATTCACTACAAATGCTACTAAATATACTACTGCATTATTTCTTTTCCTTGAAAAATCCTATTATTATCTTTACGGCAAGCCCCAGCAGGCACAGAAGAACTATGACTGCTATGAGGTCTGCTGTGTTAAATTCCAGATTGATTCTCATTTAAAAACCCGTTACACGTTTGATGCCGCAAATGAAGTGTTCTTTACTGTTGCCTTATTAGGGTCCTTTCTGAACAATAAGTATAATACACCTGCAAGGAGTACAAATGCAACTACTGTCCAGAAGTTGAAGGCTACCTCACCTATACAAAGTCCCACAATCTGGTAAAACATAAGTGTTACACAGTAAGCTGATACGTTCTGGAATATGATTGTAAACCAGAAGAACTTACGGTTGTTAAGCTCCTTTGCGGTTGTTGAGATAGCTGCAAGACATGGTGAGTCAAACAGGTTGAACAGCAAGAATGATACTGCTACCATTGTTGTTGGGAAGAATGCTGCAAACTGATCATGCATACTCACTGCATACTCTTCTACCTCTCCAAGTCCTGAGAGCACACCCATTGTCGAAACAATACCCTCTTTTGCTACAAAGCCTGAGAGTGATGATGCTACTGCCTGCCATGTATCGAATCCGAGCGGTGCAAAGATAACTGCGATAGCAGATCCGATTACTGCAAGTAAGCTGTTTTCTTTGTCAACAAGTCCGAATGCGCCATCCTGAATGCCGAAGCTTGAAAGGAACCACATAACTGCACAGCAGAGGAAGAGGATTGTTCCGGCCTTCTTGAGGAATGCCCATACTCTCTCCCATACGTGTAACAGCACACCCTTTACTGAAGGGATATGATACTGTGGGAGCTCCATTACGAACGGTGCAGGCTCTCCTGCAAATGCTCTTGTCTTCTTTAAAATGATACAGTAGATGATTGTGAGGCCGATTCCTGCAAAGTACATAAGAGGTGCCATCCACCAGCAGCCGTCACCCATGATAAAGCCCGCGATAAGTGCGATAACCGGAAGCTTTGCTCCACATGGGATATTTGTTACTGTCATCATTGTCATACGACGGTCTTTTTCGTTCTCGATAGTACGTGTTGCCATGATTCCGGGTACACCACATCCTGATCCGATGAGGAATGGGATGAAGGACTTTCCTGAAAGACCAAATCTACGGAAGATTCTGTCCATGATGAAGGCTACTCGTGCCATGTATCCGCAGTCCTCAAGGATTGAGAGGAATAAGAATACGATAGCCATCTGTGGTGCAAATCCGATAGGTGCACCAAGACCTCCGATGATACCTTCAACTACAAGTGATACAAGCCATTCAGAGCAGCCTGCATTTTCCATAAATGTCTGTACTGCCGGCTGAATCCACTCACCAAAGAGTGTGTCGTTTGTCCAGTCTGTTACAATTCCACCAAGTGATGATACTGCAACATAATATACAGCCCACATGATGAGTGCGAAAATAGGCAGTGCCAAAAATCTGTTTGTAACAATCTTATCAATTTTGTCTGATACTGTCTCTTTTCCGGCGCGTGCCTTCTTTACACATGAGCCGATGATTGAAGATATGTACTGATATCTCTCGTTTGTGATAATACTCTCTGTGTCATCATCGTATTTGTCCTCGAGAGCTTTAATCTCTGCGTCTACGTTTGGAGCACTCTTTAATACCTCAGAAATCTTTGAGTCACGCTCTAAAAGCTTGATTGCAAAGAATCTCTTCTGGTTCTCTGCTACTGCAAGACCAAGCTTATCCTCGATGCCTGCGATTGTGCTCTCCACATCATCTGCGAAGTGATGTACCCTCTGAACGGATTTACCTGACTTTGCAATCTGGATTGCCTTCTCTGCGGTCTCCTTGATTCCTGTCTTCTTTAAAGCTGAAATCTCAACAACCTCACAGCCGAGCTTCTCTCCAAGTGCTTTGATGTTGATTGTGTCTCCGTTTTTCTTTACAATGTCCATCATATTGACAGCCATAAGCACCGGAATGCCAAGCTCGATAATCTGTGTTGTCAGATACAGATTACGCTCGATATTTGTTCCGTCCACGATATTGATAATCGCATCAGGCTGCTCTCCGATTAAGTAATTTCTTGCAACAACCTCCTCGAGAGTATATGGAGAAAGTGAGTAAATACCCGGTAAATCCACCAGGTCTACATCCTTGTGACCGATAAGCTTTCCCTCTTTTTTCTCAACTGTAACACCAGGCCAGTTACCAACATACTGATTGGCACCTGTTAAGGCATTGAACAGTGTTGTTTTTCCGCAGTTCGGGTTTCCTGCGAGAGCAATTTTTACTGCCATGTTTTAATCTCCTTATTTTTGTTTGCTCATTCTGCCTATAGTTTGTATTTACTAACCTATAGGCAAAAAAAATTTACTCTACTTCTATCATAGAGGCATCGTCCTTACGAAGTGATAGCTCATAGCCTCTCACTGTCACCTCTACCGGATCGCCAAGCGGTGCCACCTTGCGGATAAATATCTCAACACCCTTAGTAATTCCCATATCCATGATACGTCTCTTGACTGCACCCTGGCCTGTGAGCTTGACAACCTTGACTGTCTCGCCTACTTTGGCTTGCTTTAATGTCTTCATGCTGACTACTCCTTTTTTAATTTTATTGTTGTTTAAAAATTTATATAAACGTTTGCATAATATCATATACAAAATCGTTTAAATCTTAAATGATTACAGCTTATACAGCACATTGATGCATGTGTTGTATGTGTTATATATGTTATATATGTTATATATGTCATACATGCTATATCCATGCCTGTTACATTGTTATATCAGACCATGATCTTATTTGCCATGTCCTTGCCGATTGCTACTCTGGCGCCCTTTACATTGACTATCATATTGCCGGCTATCTCTGAGATGACAGTCACCTCTGTGCCTACTACAAAGCCCAACTTCTCAAGGAAAGATCTCACCTCTTCCTTTCCGCCGATTTTCTTGATTATCTGTGCCTCCCCAGCACCACTCATTGATAATGGCATCATATTTACCTCTTTTCACGTCTTTTCTTCATGACTTTAATGATAAAAAACATCATTTGGTAGTTCTTACGGCTGTTAGTATACCCTAACGTAACTTAGATGTCAATAATATTTTTTAGATTTTTCTTACTTTTTTCAGTTGTGGCTAATAGGGTGGGTCCCAAGACTCGGTACCATCGGGCTTGCTCGCGGAGTCTCACCAGCTTAGTACTCTCGCGTTCGCTACGCTTCGCTGCTAAGATACTGTACGAAATTATGCTTGTTAGGATTTTCTGCAATTTCAGCTTCTTTTTCACGCAATTTTTCTGGCTTATGGGCTGGGTTGGGGAGCTGTTTTGGGGATTTCTGCGGTTTCAGCTACTTTTTTCTGGATTTTTTTCGGCTTTTGGGTTGATTTTGGGAGCTGTTTTAAAAGTTTTATGGATTACAGCTCCACAAGGGCCTGCCTACTATGCTATCAACCTATGGCTATTGTACATTATGCTAATTTAGTCCTACTTAATAAATATACTTTTTTGACTGAGGTCGGTACGCGCGCTCCGGGCACCGATGGCGCACCCGTACTCTCCTGCAGGCGCATAGCGAAACAGTTTAGATACTGTTAGAATTATGCCCACAAAACGCAGAAACGCTCCTGCAAGGACGCAGGAGCGAGGAGAACCGCGCCATGGACGGCGCGTTTCGACGGTTTCGTCAAGCATAGAAACCCTAAAAAGCATAATTCATACAGTATCTTAACTGTAAAGCGTAGTCTGCAGGAGAGTACGTGTGCGACACCCGATGCCCGGGGCGCGCGTACCGACCTCAGTCAAAAAAGTATATTATAATATTATATTACGTAAAACCAGCTCGAATCCGTCTCCATCTCGCTGGCCACAAGCTCCTTTCGCTCTCCTGTTCTGATGGAAAGCTCCTGGTTTTTGATGCTCACACGAGCCCCCGGCTCGATAGATGAAGTAATAAATGCATTACTTCCGATGACAGCACCTCTTCCGATGACAGTCTCACCACCAAGTATAGAAGCTCCAGCATAGATGATGACATTATCCTCAATAGTAGGATGTCTCTTCACTCCCTTTAGCTTCTGACCACCTCTGGTAGAGAGTGCTCCGATAGTCACACCCTGATATACCTTGACATTGTCACCGATAATAGTGGTCTCACCTACCACGATGCCTGTTCCGTGGTCTATAAAGAAATTCTTTCCAATAGTGGCACCCGGATGGATATCAATACCGGTCTTGCTGTGTGCGTACTCTGTCATCATACGCGGGATGAGCGGTACTCCAAGCAGATGCAGCTCGTGGGCTATACGGTTTGTAGTGATAGCAAGAAGTCCCGGATAGCAAAGGATAATCTCATTGTAATTGTAGGCTGCAGGGTCTCCGTCAAAAAACGCAGCCACATCAGTCTCCACCAAAGCTCTGATTTTTGGAATCCTTTTAAAGAAATCATTGCTGATTTTCTCAGACATATTGACAAGCTCGTGATGTGATAAGCTCCTGTATTTAGGATTCTGCGGCAGGGCAAGCACCACCTGCTTGCGCAGATTGTACATGATATCCTCCAAAAGAACAGCAATCTGGCTGTCCAGGTTGTAATATCTGAAGCTTGTGCCCTTGAAATAGCCCGGATACATTATCTTAATAAGCTTTGAGAGCAGATCACAAACAGCCTCCTTGTCTGGCTGTGAAAAAAGTGCCTGCTGATTTATGATTTTGTCATCATGATAATCGTCAAGTATCTGTGATACAAGCCCTTCTATCATTTCTTTATTATTATCCATATATTCGAAGCCTCCGAATTTACTATTTATAATATTTTTTTGCCTCCATACGCTCCTCCCATGTGCGGTTTATTATACCACCTATGAAAAGCACATACATGCAACCATATAACCATACCATTATAAGCGCAATAGTGGTCATTGTGCCATAAAATGAAGAATAATTATTGTATTTATCCACGTACACAGAAAAGATTCCCGAAAAAATCATCCATGCAGCCGCCGCAAATACCGCTCCCGGCAGCTGGTACTTTGCCCTCTGCTTCTTGTTTGGCAGAAACACATAAATCACCCAGAAAAATAAAATAAGCACCGGCAGGCAGATTACCAGACGATAATCGACCACACTGCCTATTATGCTTCCAATTATATGATGAACATTCGAAAAATACATCTTCCTGAGCATATTTCCAAACACCATGATACCCAGTAAAAAAATGAGCGCCAGTGCAAAAACGATACTGTAAAGCACCGAATATATGCGCCGCAAAATAAAATTTCTGTTTTCCTTCACATGGTACATATCATCAAGCCCAAGCTGAAACGAAATAAAAGCCTTTGAGCTTAAGTACACGGCTGTAATCATCGTAATAGAAAGCCTGCCTGTGCCGCTGGCATACACCTCACTTGCCAGATCCTTCATGATGTCACCAAACGACTCCGGAATAAACGAGCTCGCCCACATTAAAAAATCAGCCTCTGTAAGCGGTGTCCAGCTCAGCAGCGAAAAGAAAAACAATAAAAACGGGAAAAACGACAGCATCAAAAAGAAGGCTGCCTGCCCTGCGTATGCAGAAATAGAGCTCTCTGAAAAATTGGTCACAAAATCAAAGGCTGTCACAATGATATCCCATCTTCTGCTGTATTTCCTCGCACTTTTTCCTTCGATGTTAGATTCTTTACAATCACCACCTACGGCCTTACGTTTCTCCGTTTTGATTTCCGGTGTTTTACTACCTAAATCCGTTCTACTTTGCTTTGTCATCTGCCTTCTTCTGGAATTTCTCCTCAAATACTATAAAACGCTCATGAGTACCCTCACCAATGAGTCCTGCCTCATCAAAAGCCTTTACAGAAAAAGTGAGCGCTCTACCATCCACCTTTACAAGCTCCGACTCACAAGTCACCTTCATGCCAACCGGTGTAGCCGAAACATGCTTAATATCAAGCGCAGTACCAACAGTACCACTTCCCTCCTCAAGCTCAGGCGCAACACTCTCAAAAGCTGTATTTTCCATCAGCGCAATCATAGCCGGAGTAGCAAACACATCCATCGTACCGCTTCCCATAGCCTTCGCTGTCTTATCCAAAGTCACTGTAATCTCTTTCTTACCTTTAATACCTGCTTGTAACATATCAATCTCCTTATATCTATATTATAAAATAAATCCTAGCATTTTTATGCCACAATGTCCAGTGAAAAATAAGTTTATAAACTTTTCACAATTCAAGAAATGCCCAATTCATGCGGTTTTGCGTCATTTTGTTAGCACTCACTATTTTTGAGTGCTAATTTTCTATTGACTTTTCAGAATTACAGACTTATTATCATATTGTGTTTATTTAACAGATAAACCTTTAAATGCTTTCAAATGATTAAATAAGTCTAACTGATTTGATCATCTTTTAATTACCTACACTCGCGGAAATAAGCTAAATTTGCGGGTAGCAGACAGTTGTTCCGAAGATAAAATATGAACTGCCGCAGGGTTCCATTACCGGACAAAGTGGCACAACCAAAAACATGCCACAAACTATCCATACAAAATCCTGTGGCTGACTTCATATTTTCTCTGAGGAATTACTGGCTACTACACCGCAACCTCACAGCCTATAATCGCGGCGTAAATGTAAAATAAAAAACAAGGAGTGTGTAAAAATGACAGAAAAACACGGCAATCTTTCAATTGACAGCGACAACCTGTTCCCTATTATAAAGAAATGGTTATATTCAGACCACGATATCTTCTATCGTGAGCTCATCTCAAACGGCTGCGATGCCATCACTAAGCTCAAAAAGCTCGACATGATGGGTGAATATTCCCTTCCTGCAGACTATAAGGGCAAGATTCAGGTGCTCGTAAACCCTGACGAAAAAACAATAAAGATTATAGATAACGGTCTTGGTATGACAGCTGATGAGGTTGAGGAATACATAAGCCGTATAGCTTTTTCAGGTGCTACAGACTTCATCGAGAAATACAAGGACAAGTCAAATGATGACCAGATTATCGGTCATTTCGGTCTCGGCTTCTACTCAGCATTCATGGTAGCCGACGAGGTAACAATCGATACTCTCTCTTATAAAGAGGGCTCTACACCTGTACACTGGTCATGTGACGGTGGCACAGAGTACAACATGGAGGATGGCGACATGGACGACGTCGGAACAGAGATTACTCTCTACTTAAACGACGACTGTCTTGAGTTCGCAAACGAGTACCGCGCACGTGAGGTTATCGAAAAGTACTGTTCTTTCATGCCTACAGAGATTTACCTTGCAAAGGAAAATGCTCCTGAGGAGTACGAGACAATAGACAAGGCCGACAAGCGTGACACTGACACTGTCATCGAGGAAATCCATGAGGACGCCAAGTACGAGGAAAAAGAAAATGACAAGGGCGAGAAGGAGCAGGTAGAGGTATCTCCTGCAAAGGATCAGCTCAAAATCGTTAAGCGCCCTGTTCCGCTCAATGATACAACCCCACTCTGGACCAAGAGCCCGAATGAGTGTACCGACGAGGAATACAAGGAGTTTTACAGAAAGGTATTCTTAGACTACAAGGAGCCTCTTTTCTGGATTCACCTGAATATGGACTATCCTTTCAACTTAAAGGGTATCCTCTACTTCCCTAAGATCAACACTGAGTACGACTCAATTGAGGGAACTATTAAGCTTTACAACAACCAGGTATTTATCGCAGACAATATCAAGGAGGTCATTCCTGAGTTTTTGATGCTCCTTAAGGGTGTTATCGATTGTCCTGATTTACCGCTTAACGTATCACGTTCTGCTCTCCAGAATGATGGCTTCGTAAAGAAGATTTCTGAGTACATCACCAAGAAAGTAGCTGACAAGCTCATCGGTATGTGCAAGACAGATAAGGAAGCCTATGAGAAATACTGGGATGACATCAGCCCATTCATCAAATTTGGCTGCTTAAAGGACGAGAAGTTCTGCGACAAGATAAACGACTATATTCTTTTCAAGGATATCAATGACAAGTATCAGACTCTTCCGGAGCTGCTCGCACCTGTTGCGGATGATGGAAAAACAGATGCAGAAAGTGCTGATGCTTCTGATGATACAAAAAAAGCTGAAAATACTGATGCAAATGCAGACAGCTCAGCCAACACTGATGAAAACAAGGAACCTGAGAAAAATACAGTTTACTATGTCACAGATGTAGTACAGCAGGGTCAGTATATCAAGCTGTTCAAGGAGCAGGGCATGAATGCTGTTATTCTTGACCACAATATCGATACCTCATTCATCACACAGCTTGAGCAGAGAAATGACCACTACAAGTTCATGAGAATAGATGCAGACCTCACAGAGTCTCTCAAGGATGAATCCGGTGCAGACCTCACAGAGGCAACCACTACTCTCTCAGAGGTATTCAAAAAGGCTTTGAACAATGACAAGCTCACTGTAAAGGTAGAAAACCTTAAGAACGCAGATGTAGCATCTGTGCTCACACTCTCAGAGCAGGGCAGACGTATGCAGGATATGATGAAGATGTACGCAGCCGGAGGCATGGGTGGAATGGATCCAAGTATGTTTGCCGCTGACCAGACACTCACATTAAATGCCAACAACGAGCTTGTAAAGTACATCTTAGACAATAAGGATTCTGAGCATGTTCCAATGTTTGCTGAGCAGCTTTACGACCTTGCAATGCTTTCTAATCAGCCGCTTTCAGTTGACCAGATGACTAAATTTGTAAAGAGAAGTAATGATATCATGCTTCTTCTCACAAAGTAATCCAACAAAGTAATTTTACTGTTAACATCACATAAAAAAGCTGTACACTATGCAGGTTTCATAGACCTGCATGTGTACAGCTTTTTATTAATTACCGGCTCTCTTAAACAAAAAGTTCACAAACACAGCCGATACCACTCCAAGCACTGCTCCGGCCAGGACATCCGTTGGAAAATGCATAAAGTTGTACATCCTTGAAAAAGCAATGAGTACCGCAAGTACAATCGCCGGTATTCCCATTCTTTTGTCTATATACATAAGTGTCACTGCCGCTGTTATGCCGTTTAACGTGTGTCCCGAAGGAAATGATGAGTCAAACGGTATATTTACAATAAGACTAACCGTCTCATCTATCTGACATGGTCTCAATCTGTCGACCATATTTTTTATTATCAGATTACCCACTATAAAGCTCAAAAGCTCTGCCGAAAGCATCTGCAAGCCTCCACGGCGGTATTTTTTTGAAATACAAAGCACTACACCTATCACAATCCACAATGCGCCTGCATTTCCGATGGTGGATAAAAACGCCATTACCTTGTCTAAAAATGGTGTTCTGATGCTCTGAATTGCATATAGGATGTCAAATTCCCAATCCATATTATATGCTCCTGTCTATTATTAATTATTATCTGCCTGTTCAATTGTCGGCCTGAAAGTATTTATTGTACACAGTAAAAAATGAGCTTGTTTTCACATCCTTTTCATCCTTTATACTGATTGAATCCCACAGGTCACTGTTTAAACTAAAGCCTGCTTTTTTTACAAAGTGCTCGTAGTCATCATTAAACTGCTCCTGTTGTCTCTTTTGCAGTATAGTGACCTTGTTCTGCTCTGTTTTTTCCCGGTCCAGCTTGGATATACACTTGATGAAATAGTAGCCGTCATCTGTGGTTATCATATCAGATGTCTCTCCATCGCCAAGCTCAAATGCTACAGCCTCAACCTCCTGTGGCAGAGTGCCCTTTGCAACATACAGCTCTGTCTGACTGTCCTCACTGCTGCCTGATGCAACTGCTGCAAAATCTTCCTTTGACGAGAGCTTCTGGCTCACAGCGTCTGCGCTCTCCTTGCTCTTAACAAAGATTTTCTGTATATGGATAACTCTTGCATCCTCATCACTCACCTCTGTATCAACGCCCTTCGATAGAGAATTATACAGCTTTTGCGCAATCGCATAATGCTCGTATGCGCTCTCAATGTCTGATAAATCAGCCTTTGTGAATTTCTTTTCAGCTTCGTTTAATGAATCATAGTATTCCTTTGCAGCCTTTGACACACTACTCTTCTCCTTGTCTGTAAGTGTAATCTTCTTCTGCTTTGCAATTGAAACCATGCAGTATATGCGCGTCAGCTCATCAACAGTGACATCCCTGATATATTTTTCCACGTTCGACGCATCATCTGTCTCAAGCAGGTTTACATCATACATAGTGCCATACAGATTTTTGTAGTTGGCTAAATATATGAGTGCCTCCGTCTTATCGCACTTCATATTGTCCACGGAAAAAACTGTATGGCTGTTCGTGGTATTTATATCAAGCACTATCTCCTTGCCGCCAATACTGCAGCCGGTGAGAAGTGTCGCTGATGCAAGCAGCATACACATCGTTTTCTTAAAATACTTCATACCTGCTATCCTTCCACAACAAGGAATCTGCCGTCCGCAATGGCAAAGACCTCACTCTGGTCCATAAGCTCATCATCTGACATGCCCGAAATATCTGAGCCTGCCTCATCAAAGTAATCTCTTACTTCTTTTATATTCTTACATACCACAGCCATGCAGTCCTCTAAAAATTCCTCTGCAGCCTCCGGAGTATCTGCGACCTCCTCACTAAAAAGCTGTGTCTGTTTCTTTAAAAATGTGTCTAAAACCTCGTCATCGTACTCGTACATATTGTATTCCTCCATGTAAATTATCTCTTTTCTTTGGCTTTATATACAGCTGTTCATACAGCAATTATGTCTGATATATTAATGTATTGTATATTTTTGTACCGCCTGTTAGACATTATATAATAGATTGCTGTGACATGCCACTATTTTTTATATTCACGACTGGTAACAATTGTCTGCTGTAAACGGAATGAATATATGAGCCTCTCATCCGCCTGTATGCTTTTCCCATCTGTAGAAAAAATCCTTCCAAGTGCATCAGCATACAGTTTTAGCTGTGTGCTGTATCTGTCGATAAGCTCTTTAGCAGCATTTACCCTGTCCGTCTTGTAATCAAGCAGCACTATTTTATCATTTTCCAGCCAGAATACATCAATAATTCCCTGAACCAACACACCCTCATAGTCCATCACAAAAGGCTTCTCTTTATACAAATCGCCTCTCTTATCCGCCTGTGCCATACGCGCTGCCACATCTGATGATATAAACTGCTCTATAAGCTTTGGTCTGGTCAGCCTGTACATGTCATCTGTGATAAGCCTCTTTTCTAGCATTTCATCCATGCTTTTCTTCACAAATGCACTGACTGCCACATGATCTTTTGTATCTATATCACACAGGCTCTTGAAATCCAGACACTCCATGACACGGTGCACTGCAGTTCCGCGCAGCGCTCCCTGATTCACACCTGCTGCATTTTTAGGCTCTTTGCTTTCATTAGAAGCACCGCCTGCCTCATCATCCCTCGCAAAGTCCGGCACATACGTCTCCTTCTCCTCCAATAAGAACTTAGGACGCTCTGCCTCCCTCTCTGTGCTGTCGTACTTTTCAACCATAGAGTCATGCTTCAGCTCAGATACAGAATATTTGCTTTTTTTAGTTATATCAGAAGCATATACATACTCAAAATCAAATTCCTCTGCGAGCTCTTTGGCTTTTGTTTCATCCGCTGCACTTATGTGCCCAATAAGCTGCGCTTTTGATATATCGTTTGCCGCCATATCCATCGCAGTTCGTGCAGCGAACTCTGTTGCATCGACTGTGGATACCGTATACTTATCCGGGTACGACAGCATGGCAGGTATAATCCAGTCCAGGTAACACCCTGCTCCCTCCCTTTGTCCAAAGCTTATTGGCTGGTTCGCATTTACATTGCCTCTATACTTCTCAAAGGATTTTTGGGCATTTGAAAGTCCCCCTGTCAGGATAATCTTTTCCTTCGCCCTGGTGAGTGCTACATACAGCACACGCAGCTCCTCTCCCAGATTTTCCCTTTTAATGCGGCTCTCTATCTCATTTCTTATCAGTGATGGTCGCTTTGTCCTTGGGCTTTTTGTTTTTTCCACAAGACCAAGCCCAAGCTTTTCATGTATCACAAGGTCTGATTCTGTGTCCTGCGTGTTAAAGCTCTTGCCAAGCCCAGAAACAAACACTACAGGAAACTCAAGACCCTTGCTCTTATGGATTGTCATAATGCGCACCACATCGTCATTCTCGCCTGCGGTATCGGCCTCTCCATAGTCTATCTCATATTTCTGCTGTATATCTATGTACCTGACAAAGTGAAACAGCCCCTTGTAGCTGGTCTTTTCATAGGCTGCGGCCATCTCAATCAGCATATCTATATTCTGTCTGCGCCGTTTTCCTGCCGGCATGGCCGATGCATACCTGTAAAAGCCTGTCTCATCAAGCATCATGTACAAAAGCTCATGGATTGGCGTATCAGCTACAGCACCTCTTAGTCTCTCAAATACCAAAGCGAAGGCTTTAAGCTTCTCGTCCTCATAGCCATCCTCACCTGCCATGGCGCTAAGTGCAGCCTGTGCAAAGCTTACCCCCTTAAAGGCAGACCTGATCTGTGCCAGCTCCTCATCATCCATGCCCACGATAGGCGAGGCAAGCACTGCTGCCATCGGAATATCCTGCAGCGGATTATCGAGTATGCGAAGCATCGACAGAATAACCTGTATCTCATACGATGAAAAGTAGCCTGTATTCGACTCTACATGCGCCGGAATATCACAGTCCTTTAATACTGCTGCCACTGTATTGCCCCAGGTTGCAACACTTCTCGAAAGTATCACTATATCCCTGTACTGCACGGCTCTTAGCTGCCCTGTCTTTTTATCGGTCACCATGCCGTTTTCCATCAGACTCCTGATACGGTTTGCAATCAAAAGTGCCTCTATCTGCACCTTATCTCCATCCTCATCCTCTATAATTTCAGACAGATCCTCATCCTTATAGTCAACAAGCAAAAGCTCAGGACGCATCGTCTCCTTTGGATAGCTTGCACCGGGATACAGTGCCGCATCGTCATCATACTGCACATTGCCCAAATCTGCTGCCATGATTTTGTAGAATATGTCGTTAGTAAAGTCTAACACCTCATTCCTGCTTCTGAAATTTTTATGCAGGTCTATTCTCTGGTGTGCACTGTCATCTGATGTATATGTGTTGTATTTTTCCATAAACAGCTCAGGACGTGCCATTCGAAACCTGTATATGCTCTGCTTTACATCGCCAACCATAAACATGTTGCCGACTCCCTGGTGCTCTCTTGAAATAGCGGTAAGTATATCCTCCTGCACCTGGTTTGAGTCCTGATACTCGTCAATCATGATTTCCTCAAAATGTTTTGAAAACTCACGCGCTGTCTCTGTGGGCTCCAGTGTCTGTTCATCCACCAGTATACGAAGCGCAAAGTGCTCTATATCAGAAAAATCAAATACTCTTTTTTTTATCTTTACAGCCTCCATCGCATCATAAAACTCGAGTGAGAGCCTTATCAGCTCTTTAACAAATGGCCTTTGACGCTCCAGCTGCTCATACATAAGCTCAATTGACATGCCAAAGTATTTCTGCTTTATTCCGTCTACCTTCTTCTTGGCAGCATCGCGCATGCTTTTCACGCGCTCCTTTTTCTTCTCGTCTCCGTCAAATTTCCTGATGGCAGCAATTCTGCCAAAGGATATTTTGTTTAAGAACTCCTGCATGCCGACATAGCCTGTCACATCAGCCATTCCATCAAACAATGCTATATCCTCTGAAAGTGTAAGCGCATACTTTTCAAGCCCGGGTGTAGCTGATGCCAGGTCTTTCGCCATTGTAAGCTCCTGAACAGCCTCCTCCAAAAGCACCCTGCTGTAATCCACTATCTCCTTAATGATTTCTGAGTCCTCAAGCTGTTTAGCTGACTTTATATCATAGAGCCTTAGGAGTCTGTTCATCCACTTTCTCGGCCATGATGAGCTGCCCGCCTTATAGTAGATATCCTCCACCATCTGCCTGACGGCAGAGTCATTTCTCCCCTTGCTGTAGGTATCTATAAGATTGATAAATGCCTCGTTGTCTTCTCTTGCATAATTGTCCTCAAATACCTGTGCCAAAGCATCCTTTAGCATAAGCTTAAGCTCTGCCTGATCACCGATTCTGAAATCAGGATCCAGATTAAGCTGTGCGAAATTATTCTGCACCACAAACAGACAAAACGAATCGATTGTAGTGATAAGCGCATTGTGAACCAGTGTCGACTGCCTCTGCAGATTCTCATCATCCGGCTTTTGCTCCTTCAAGCTGTCTATCGCACAGCTGACACGCTCCCTCATCTCAGCAGCTGCAGCCTTGGTAAACGTCACCACAAGCATCCTGTCGATATCCACCGGCGGATTATCCACACATATTCTGTTTACTATACGCTCAACGAGTACAGCTGTCTTTCCTGAGCCCGCTGCCGCCGATACAAGTATATCCCTGTCTCTTAAATCTATAACCTTTTTCTGTTCACTGGTCCATTTAACATCCATATTATGTCTCCCGATTATGGCTTTATATTATTATCTCCATAGCATGCTTCATGCTCTGCCGCTGCAATCTGTGTACGCATTTTATCAAGTACATCTTCCTTATTGTCACCGTTAAAGCTTCTTTCGCTAAAGCCCGGTATCCTTGAATCATACCTGCATATGGCCTGAAAAGCGCAATATGCGCAGCTGTCTATTTTCTTGTTCTTGATAGGATTGACGTCAACATTTCCATCGTATATTTCTCTTCCTATCTCGCGAAGCTTCTCTCGCGCAAACCTTGTTATCACATCAAACTCTTCGGCGTTTGCCACCTTTGAGCCTGCAGCCGGTGTCTGATCCTTTTTTAAGGTGACAGGGATTACGTCAGAGCTTTTCTCAAAGTCCCTGTCCATGCCTCTGTATGCCTTTTCGTCCGAGTTGATAAGCCCGTCAGGCTTGAGCTTCTTTAATATCATCTGATTGATTTCTTCCTCAGACAGCTCAGTGCCCGGTGTCACATCCTTTAAATCAATTACAGGATCGTCGATGTGATAGTACAGCATACCGCCCGGCTCCACACTTACCTGCTTTAGCGCCTCTTTCTTTTGTTCCATGACAGCGTCCATGTACACTGCAAGCTGAAGCTGCGTGCCATAGTACAGCTTCACCAGGTCAAAAACTGTATTTCCCGACTTGTAATCCAGTACCTTCACAAAAAGCCTGTCCTCATCCGTATATGTGTCAGTCCTGTCCACGCGTCCCTTTATATCAACCGTCACATCATTTGCCATATCAAGGCTCTCGTAAAAAGAAAACTCAAACCTCTCAGGCACAAAGCTGCCTCTTCGTATCTGGGTTGTAAGTGCCCATACTGTCTGCTTAAAGACCGCCTTCATATGTGATATCGAATGTTGGCTTTCCGCTGTATCAAATATGCCAAAGCCTGCATACTCATCAATCACCTCATTTATTGCTTCCATCGCAAGCTCATCCCTTTTTGCATCTGTCACGCTAAACCAGTCAGTACTCTCCCTATCAAGCTTCTTACTGTATCTTTCCAGTGCTTCATGGTATATATTACCCATATCAAGAGATGTAAAGCCGCTCTCCTCACGCTCTGTAAGCCTCAATCCATAATTTAAAAAATGCGCATATGCACATCTGGCAAACTGCTCAAAGCGCGTGATACTGCCCTCCATGTGTCTGCCGTATATGCTTCTTGCCACATTTCGGCTAATCGGATCCTTTGAATAATGCTCAAACCTTGCATTGATGAGCCGCTCCACAGAATTTTTTTGAGTAAATGCTTTATCGTCTACTTCATTACCGTCCCCTGCATCACTGACTGATGCGTCATAGAACATCACTGCTGCTGCAATCTCGCACCATCTGTCATCCACCTCATTTGACAGCAGATAATCCAGAGCACTCTGCCTGCTTGATATATCCAAAAGCTGTTCTACATCCTCTGTCTCAGTCACGACAAGCTCCGGAAACATCCCCTTTAATATACCTATGAGGTACGATGGCTGGGCAGCCTTTTTTTCACTGTCAAGTCTCGTATAGCTGATATAAAGCTCCCTGGATGGCTTTGTCATGTTCAGATACAGATAAAACCTCTGTATAAATGCCTGCTCCCTTGCCCCAGGCGCAAGCTCTATATCCAGCTCCTTAAGTGCCTCTCTCTCATACTGTGATATGATGCCGCCTCTTCCTGCTGCCTTTGGCACAATCCCATCGTTTACGCCTGCAAAAAACATGACCTTTATGTTGGTCAGACGCGTTCTCTCAATATCTCCGATGGTCACAGTGTCGTATCCCGGCGGTATGACTGCTACATCTGCCGCATCCAGTCCTGCATCCAGTATCTGTGTAAATTCCTCTGCATCCATGCATTCATCGCCCAGCACCGCCACATATTTTTCAAAGAGCTGCATGACTATTTTGTATATCTGTCCATATTCCTTTGATGCGGTCTGGTCCCCTGCATCAAGCAGTGCCTGCTCCTTTTTTGCAAGCTTATCAGGTATATCAAGCAAAACTATCAGCTTATATATAGCGAGCACATAGTCCTTTACCGTTGACTTTTTATCGGAAAACACCTGATATACCGGCTTTAGCAGCTCCATTATATACTCCCTGCTTTGGTTTAAAAGCTCAATGTCATAGCCTGCCTTATGCTTTGGCAGCCTGACCCACTTTTTGTCCCATGCGCTTTTACCTCTTACTCCACAGGCGAGCACGTAGTTTTCAAGTACATCTATTTCACTGGCCGAAAGCTCCGTAAAGCCGCACCGCAAAAATCTGAACACCGCATCTGCCGAGAAATTTTGTGCCGCAATATCGGGTATTGACCTGATAAACTCAATAAACGGATGGAAAAGTATCTCCTGTGTGGCATCGATAAAGTAAGGAATATTGTATTTGTCAAATATTTCACGCACATAACCTGCATATATATTCACATCTCCTGTGACTATAGCAATATCTCGGTAACGCAGGTTTTCGTTCCTTACAAGCTCATTAATTCTTCTGGCTATCTTTGTCAGCTCCTGCTTCGGGTCACGCAGACAGTCTATATGAATGTGCTTTGGTGCTTTTTTAAAGGAGCTTCTTCGTTTTCTGAAAAGCTGCTGTTCCATAAAGCTTAGCTCTTCGTTTTCTGCAAGCCGGTAGTTTTTATCAAGGATAATAGGTTCCTCGACTTCTATGCCATAAAACGCTGCCATTTCGGTGAGTGATTTCACTGTCCTTTTTGGCATGTCAAACAGCTCCTGCATGCCTCTGCTCTTAAAGATATCCTCACGACAGTCTATTGTGAGCGTTACATATATTTTCTTTGAAATGACAAAGAGCTTTTTGATGAGCTGGTTCTGTATAGGTGTAAATCCGGTAAATTCATCAAATGCAATGACTGAATTTCTAAGAATGGCAGACTCCTCCGCCACATTGCTAAGCACATTAAGTATTTCCTCTGCAGTGATATATTTGTCCTGCATAAACTTCTCAAATGCTTCGTAGAGCACGAGCACATCCTTGAGCTTATCTGAAAGTGTATCCGATAGCCTGCCTGAGGCAATATATCTTCCGAGCTCCTCAGGTGATATATTGTACTGCACAAGCTCCGAAAGCAGTGACTTTACCTCGCTTATATAGCCGATGCGGTTTAAGTTTCTGCCTATTACGCCAAGCTTATCCGCCTCCTGTGCCGCAAGCTTTCTGAGTACAAGGTTCTTACCTGTCTCCTCAAGCACCGTGAGATTTGTGATTCCAAGCTCATCAAACACTCTGTAGGCTAAGCGCTTAAAGCTTAGCACATCTATATTCATGATAGCTTTATTCTCCGACAAATCTACAAGCTGTCTCTGCGTCTGCATTGTAAACTGCTCAGGCACTATTACAAGATAATTGTCCCTTGGGTTTGCCTTTGCCTCTTTCACTATCCTGTTAAAGAGATATTTTGTTTTTCCGTTTCCTGAATTACCTGTGATAAACTGTAATGACATAAAAAGACTCCATGATTAACTACTGTGTAAAATGTATACTGTAATTATATCATGAAGTCCCCTATTATTGAATTATTTATTTTGCTTCAATTCTGCTTAATAGCCGCTATACCTTGTGATTAGTGATGGAAAAGTCTGATTCCTGTAAAGCTCATTACCATACCGTACTTATTACATGTATCAATAACATGGTCATCTCTCACAGATCCACCCGGCTGGGCTACATACTTCACGCCACTCTTGTGAGCACGCTCAATGTTGTCACCAAATGGGAAGAATGCATCCGAGCCAAGTGCTACATCTGTATTCTTGTCAAGCCACGCTCTCTTCTCCTCTGCTGTAAATACGTCCGGCTTTACCTTGAAGAACTTCTGCCACTCGCCCTCTGCAAGCACATCCATATAATCCTCACCGATATAAAGGTCAATAGTATTGTCGCGGTCTGCACGTCTGATACCATCCACGAACTGAAGTCCAAGCACCTGTGGAGACTGACGAAGCCACCAGTTGTCTGCTTTTGAGCCTGCAAGTCTGGTACAGTGGATACGAGACTGCTGGCCTGCTCCGATACCGATTGCCTGGCCGCCCTTTACATAGCATACAGAGTTTGACTGTGTGTACTTTAAAGTAATCATTGAGATTGCCAGATCGATCTTAGCCTGCTCTGTGAGCTCCTTGTTCTCTGTCACAATATTTGAGAAGAAATCATCATCAATATGAAGCTCGTTTCTGCCCTGCTCAAATGTGATGCCAAATACATCCTTTCTCTCGATAGGTGCCGGCTCATATGACGGGTCAATCTCGATAACACAGTAATTGCCTTTTTTCTTAGCCTTTAAAATCTCAAGAGCCTCGTCTGTGTAGCCCGGAGCAATAACACCGTCTGATACCTCTCTCTTGATTACAAGTGCAGTGCTCTTGTCACATACATCTGAAAGTGAAATAAAATCACCAAATGATGACATTCTGTCAGCTCCTCTTGCTCTGATGTATGCATTTGCAAGTGGTGTAAACTCAATATCCATATCATCAACCCAGTAAATCTTTTTCTCCACATCTGAAAGCGGCTGTCCTACTGCTGCACCTGCAGGTGAAACATGCTTGAAGGATGTTGCGGCTGGAAGACCTGTTGCCTTCTTAAGCTCTCTTACAAGCTGCCATCCGTTAAAGGCATCAAGGAAGTTGATATATCCGGCTCTGCCGTTAAGCACTTTTATAGGAAGCTCTCCCTCCTTCATAAATATTCTGGCTGGTTTCTGATTTGGATTACATCCGTATTTTAATTCGTATTCCTGCATTTTTCTGTTCTCCTGTTTTTATCTGCTTATCTTGTATATTTGACCGTTTATATAGTGTTTTATTTGTTTTTATTTACGATTCTGCTCTCATACTCGCCTGTAGCGATATCAATATATCTGACAAAGAGTGATACCTTATTATCCTCGTTTAAGTTCTCCCATACCATATCGGTAAACTCATCGATATCTCCCTCGATGTCTACCCATGTAGGCTCACCCTCAAAGCTTGGCAGCGGATTGCCATCACCCATATATGTATGGATAAAATGTCCCTCTCCTGCAACCGGTGCTGAGTATGCAAATGTATATCTGTTGCATGCATCAGGATTGCCGTTGTTGCTCTTTAAGATTGACATAGCATAGTTGAACTCACCATTGTCAATATGCATGATTCCTGAAATTCTAGGTGTATAGTTAGGAGCGTCAGGCTCAAACTCTCTTGTCCTTAAGGCCTGCTCAAATGTCTGCTGCTTGTCCATCAGCTCATAGATAGTATCTGTCTGGTCACCGTTTGTGACAATTGTCTTGTTGCCGAGCACTCTTACAGGTGCGTAAATGATAAGACTTGGATCCTCAAGCTTTGAAGGGTCAAATGCCTGTGTTCTGATGCCCTCGCCATCCTCTACAAATACTCTGTTGCGGCTGTTTTCGCTTCTGCCCATGATAAAGTATGCTGTTACAGCCTTCTTACCATCCTTTGTGCGGCCTATTACGATACCTCTGCCAGGGTATGTTGTGCTTGATAATTCCTTTGCTAATGATACTCTTTCCATGTCATCCTCCATGTTTTCTGATAATGTGGTCTGCATCCCCAAATTACTCGGGCCTGCCGGAATAAAAAAGACCGTCTGAACACACATAATAATATAAAGCTCTGCAGGAAACTTATATAAATGTGCGCCCAGACGGTCGGCAATCAACTGTTATACTCCATGTGGTTATCCACTTCCGTCAGTCATATAACTGTCTTTATTTAATCATGTATTTTTGTCATTGTCAAGTACCACTTTAAAATAAGCATGTACTTATAAGTTATTCTTATAAGTACATGCTTGTAAACAATGCCATTATTTACTAATTTTTAAAGCTATGAATAGGTGCCGGGATTCTTCCTCCACGATTTACAAATGCATCACAAGAGAATCTGTTTACCGGCATAACCGGTGCACTTCCAAGGAGTCCTCCGATTTCTACCACATCACCTACATCCTTTCCGATTGCCGGAAGCAGTCTGCAGGCTGTTGTCTTTTGGTTTATCATACCGATAGCCATCTCATCTGCAATAATTCCTGAAATTGTGGTGGCCTTTGTATCGCCCGGGATTGCAATCATGTCAAGTCCCACTGAGCACACACAGGTCATAGCCTCAAGCTTTTCGAGGGTGAGTGCACCATCGTTTACGGCATCTATCATTCCCTGATCCTCTGATACCGGAATAAAGGCACCTGAGAGTCCGCCGACATATGAGGATGCCATGATACCGCCCTTTTTCACCTGATCGTTTAAGAGTGCAAGTGCTGCTGTTGTTCCCGGAGCTCCGGCTCTCTCTAAGCCTATCTCACAGAGAATATCGGCTACAGAGTCTCCGATAGCCGGTGTAGGTGCAAGTGAAAGGTCTATGATTCCAAATGGTACTCCAAGCTTCTTTGAAGCCTCCTTTGCCACAAGCTGTCCTACTCGTGTAACCTTGAAGGCTGTCTTCTTGATTGTCTCACAGAGCACCTCAAAATTCTCGCCTCTTACCTTTTCAAGAGCAGTCTTTACTACTCCGGGTCCGCTGACACCTACATTGATGATGGCATCTGCCTCTGTCACACCATGGAATGCTCCTGCCATAAACGGATTGTCATCAGGAGCGTTGCAGAATACTACAAACTTGGCACAGCCTGATACAGGAAGGTGCTTTGTCACCTCTGCTGTCTCCTTTATCATCTCGCCAATCAGCTTTACTGCATCCATGTTGATTCCGGTTTTTGTAGAGCCAACATTTACAGAGCTGCATACCAGATCTGTCTCAAGCATTGCCTGAGGGATGGATTTGATTAAAAGCTCATCCGCCTTTGTCATGCCCTTTGACACAAGTGCTGAGTATCCACCGATGAAGTTGACACCTACCTCTTTGGCAGCTCTGTCAAGTGTCTTTGCTATGGTAACAAAATCCTCTGAGCTCTTGCAGGCTGCACCGCCGACAAGGGCGATAGGTGTAACTGAAATACGTTTGTTTACGATAGGGATACAGTAGTTGTTCTCTATCTCTTTTCCTGTTGATACAAGATTCTTTGCAAGTGTTGTAATCTTGTTGTAGATATTCTCATTTACCTTTGCAAGGTCTGAGTCTATACAGTCGAGCAGGCTGATACCGAGTGTGATTGTACGCACGTCAAGATTTTCCTTCTCCACCATGTCATTGGTCTCAATTACTTCACCAATATTTATCATTTTGCTGTTCTCCTTTAACTGTGTATGACATTTTTATGCTAAACTAGATTCGATGCATCATCTCAAAGATTTCTTCCTTCTGACACTTTATTGTTACACCAATTTCTTCTCCAAGTGCATCAAGCTGGTCAGAAATCTCTGCAAATGAAGCTGTAGCATTTGCCATATCCACAATCATCATCATGTTGAAATAACCTGAAACGATAGTCTGTGAGATATCAAGCACGTTTACACTGCCCTCTGACAGATATGTACATACCTTTGCGATGATTCCTACTGTGTCTTTTCCGACAACTGTGATGATTACTTTGTTCTTTGTGTTATCCATAACAACTTATTCTCCTGTTCTCTTATTCTACGGCTATGCGGTCTGATGCCCTGTCTCTCTTAGCCACATACATAGGGAAATCACTTGCCTTATATGGATTGTCTCCCATTGTGACCTCAAGCCTGACAGCTTCATACGCCAGCTTTTCGTAGTTATTTTCTTTACTAAGGTGTCCCAGTATTACTGAGCCAAATTTATCATGAAGAAGCTCGCATAACAACTGCCCGCTTCTCTCATTCGACAAATGTCCGCTGTCACCCATGATTCTGCGCTTGAGCGGATACGGATATGCCCCAGTCTGGAGCATATTTATATCATGATTGGCTTCAAGCAGCAGCCCATCCAGATTCTGAAGCTTTGAAACCAGTGCATCATCATACGTGCCAAGGTCTGTCACGACTGCCATCGCATGATTTTCGTTTTTAAATCTGTACGCGACAGGATCAGCCGCATCGTGTGATATGTGAAGCGGCTCAAACTCTATATCGCCTATTGTAAAATCGACGCCTGCCTCAACAGGATGAAACAGCTCATCATCTATATTTCCAACGGATTTGGTACATTTTATGGCCCCGATTGTGGCCTTTGTTGCATAAATCGGAATATGATAGCGTCTTGCCATGACACCAAGCCCTGCGATATGGTCTATATGCTCATGTGTCACGAGAATCCCCTGCATATCTGTGGCCGTCATATCAAATTCATTCAGGCCGTTTTCTATTTTCTTACCGCTGATGCCCGCGTCTATGAGCACATGACAATCATCCGTACCCACACATATACAGTTTCCACTGCTGCCGCTGGCAATGCTGCATAATTCTAACATGTTAATTCTCTTTCCAGTATAATTCTATTTTGTCTCCCTCATGAAGCTCCTCGGAAAACTGGGCATCTCTGCCATTTATTACAGTGGCTATTGCCCTGCCCTTTCCTGCCTGTAAATCAAATGAGATATGGGTAAATATATCGACAAATATATATGTATCCTTGCCGGACAACTCTACAGGCTCACCGTTTACAATTACTGTAATTGTATTTTTTGATGAGTCTTCTTCCTGTATTTCTTCCTGTATATCATTTTTTGGCAATTCATTTTCCGGCAGTTTGTTTTCCGGCACAGCAGATGCTTCAGCTTCTTTAGCAAAATCATCATGCAGCTCATCGATCACCTGATTCATCATCTGCTCTGATGTTCCGGTCACTGTGTTGTCTGACTCTGTGCTGTTTGCATCCTGCTCAGCTAAGACCGAAGCATCATCTGAATCAGACTCTTGTGTGTCATTATAATTGTTATTGTCGATTCTTGCAACACCATATTCATCTGTTTTCCACTCAACAGAGAAATTTTCGTATACAAGAGTGTCGAGACCTGCCTCTTCATTGTTTACAAATATCATCTGGTCTGTGTCAATAACGAGGTCCATAAACTGCGCAATCTGGCGCACTGTATAGTAATTTCTTGTCTCAATCACATCATTTTCCCTGATGCTGTAATCCTCCGGCTCAAGCTCTCCGTTTACCTGGACAAACCTAGGACATGAAACCCTTCTGCCGTTTATGATAAAAGTAATGACAGAATGATTGTACTCATCAAGCTGCGATATCTTATACACTGCTGCCTCTCCTGCTGTGGACGGCTCGATGACTATCTCACTGTTTGGCTCAAGCGGTGTGTTGATGCTTGCTGGCTTTCCGTTCATGGTCACTACTGCGCCATCTCCGGCCTCGCCTCTTACAAGCCTTGCCACACCGTTTACCGTAAAGTTTATCGGGGTGCCGCGCTTTGGAAACAGCTCATCGTTTGGAAATCCCGCCTGAAGCGCCGCATCAACTATTGTAAGCCTGTTATTGTCATAGAGCTTTATTCTCTCACCGTTGAATCTGACCATGATAAAATTGTTTCTCTGGTCATAATAATTCAGACATATACCAATTGGAGTGACAAGAAGCGGATCCTTCTTAATATCCTCCTGCTCAAAGGTCACATCGCCAAGCACTTCCTCACCTCTTAGAGCGACTCTTTCCTCCGGCAGGTCAAGGTCTTCCGCAAGCTTTTCCGTGAAGCCGTGTATCTTGCCTCCGCCTCCGACCACAAAGCAGGCACTCACTGTTTTGTCACCGTTTAGCTCTCTGATTTTAGTCGATACCTCTTGTGCAATATTATCTACAACAGGTGCTGCCACATCCCAGACATCCTTTGCAGGAATTGTGTGCTCGATGCTCATGATATCCTTGTATGTAACCGTATCACTTGTCGTAGACTGAAGCTTGATGCTCTCCGCCATATTGAAATCCACGAGGAAATGCTGCACAATAACTTCTGTCAGTTCATCTCCTGCATGCGGTATCATGCCATAAGCTATGATACTTCCGTCTCTTGTGATTGAGATATCACTCGTTCCGGCTCCCACATCGACAAGTGCGATATTAAGCATACGATAGTTCTCCGGAATTGCCACATTGATAGCGGCGATAGGCTCCAATGTCATATTGGCAACACTAAGCCCTGCCTGTCCCACTGCGGCATAAAGTCCGTCCACCACATCCTCCGGCAGAAATGTAACTATGATATCCTCGCCTATTTTGTTTGCCTTATGACCCTCAAGGCTGATAAACACCTCATCATTCAAAAAGAATTTGACTGTAGAATATCCCACGCAGTAAAACTTATAGCTTGTATCGTTAACCTCCTTGAGTGCCTCCTGTGCTTTTTCTATGCCAAGCAGGTCAAGCGTATGGACATCCTCGCCGGTCACCACAGACTCCTGCGCATACTCATACTCCACATGCGTCGTGACAGTCTTTAATACTCGTCCTGCGGCTGCTATACACACCTCTTCAAGTGGCTGTCCTGTCTGTTTTTCAAGCTCGTCCTTTACTTCCTTAATGGTTTTTGCCACCCTGCCTATATCATGTATCTGACCGTCAAGCATGGCTCTGGTCTCATGCTCCCTGACATACTGTGCTGTAACCACAAATTCCTTGTCATCAGTCTGATAGCCGACAGTTCCTACAACATTTCTTGTACCAATATCCAAACCGAATACATTATTCATTTCCACTACTCCTTGTATTTGCTAAGCGCTTTATTTATTGAAGCTATCGTGTTTTCGATATCTCCATCATTATCGATAACCTCCTTGCAGTGCCTTCTGTACTCAGCTTCTTTAAGCTGGCTTGCAAAGATACTATCTATCTTCTCATCTGAATAGCCTCTTGATGACTTAAGTCTTTTTCTTCTGACTTCTTCACTTGCATAAATATACCACAGCTCGTCGCAGATTTCACCATATCCCTCCTCTATAAGGAGTGCTGCTTCAAGCACAAGCATGAAAAGACCATCTTTTTTTGCCTCTTTAACTGCATTAAGCACATATTCCTTTACTGCCGGATGTACTACTTCATTTAGAAGCTCTCTTTTTTTATCATCCGAAAAAATCACTCCGGCAAGTGCCGGTCTGTCAAAATGCCCGTCCTCAAGCCATATCGGTTCGCCCGCAAACAATTCCTTTAATCTGTTGTAGCAGTCGCTTCCCGGCTCCATCAGCTCATGTGCTATCTCATCAGAGAGCATGACCCTTACGCCATCAAGTTCCTTAAGATAGCCAAGCACTGCCGATTTTCCGGCACCTACACCACCTGTTATTCCTATAAAAATCATACTGTTTCCTTTTCTGTCATCAATGCGCATCATACCAGTCATAGCCACACTCAGTGCCCACTTCCATGGATACCTTCATGTTCACCGCACCACGCATCTCTTTCTCCAGAAGCTTAATCACTTTATCCTTCTCAGCTTCCTTTGTCTCAATTAAAAGCTCATCATGCACCTGAAGGATAAGCCTTGACTTTAAGCCCTCGTCAAGAAGCCTGTCATGCACACGTATCATGGCAATCTTTATGATATCGGCTGCTGTACCCTGAATAGGTGAATTCATTGCAACTCTCTCTCCAAACTGTCTTTGCATGAAATTGCTCGAGTTCAGCTCTGGAATCGGTCTGATACGCCCAAACATGGTCTTTGTATAGCCATTTTTCTTGGCATCCAAAACCGTCTGATCCAAAAACTCCTTAATCTTTGGATATTTGACAAAATAGCTGTCTATATAGCCCTGTGCCTCTTTCCTTGAGATACCCAGGTCGTTAGACAGACCAAACGCGCTGATACCATAAACGATACCAAAATTTACCGCCTTGGCATTTCGTCTTTGAAGGTCTGTGACCTCATCAAACGGTGTGTCAAACACAAGGGATGCTGTACTTCTGTGGATATCCTGACCATTCTTAAAGGCCTCTATCATCCTTTCATCCCCTGAAAGCGCCGCAAGCACCCGAAGCTCTATCTGCGAGTAGTCTGAATCAACAAACAGATCTCCATCCTCTGGCAGAAATACCTTTCTGATAAGCTTGCCCAGCTCAATCCTTATCGGGATATTCTGCAGATTAGGCTCTGTGCTTGAAAGACGGCCTGTCGCAGTGATTGTCTGATTTAAGGTAGTATGGATTTTGCCATCGGATGCAATATACCCGGAAAGTCCGTCAGCATATGTGCTCTTTAGCTTTGTGAGCTGTCTGTATTCCAATATATCCGCGACAATCGGATACTCCGGTGCCAGCTTTTCAAGCACATCTGCCGCAGTAGAATAACCGGTCTTTGTCTTCTTTTCATTTGGCAGTCCAAGCTTTTCAAAGAGAATGACTCCAAGCTGCTTTGGCGAATTTATATTAAACTCTTCACCTGCTGCCTCATATATTTTCTTTTCAAGCTCAGTTATCGAAACAGCAAGCTTGTCTCCATACTCCTTAAGCTTTATTCCATCAGCCCTTATACCCTCATTTTCCATATCATACAGTACGAAAACGAGTGGCAGCTCGATATCTTTATAAAGCGTGAGCATATCCATTTCCTTTAGCTTCTGCAAAAGAACCGGCTTTGATTTCCAGGCAGTATACACCTCGTAGCAGGCACAGTCCACTGCCTTTTTCTCATCCTCCTTCATCATCTGAGTAAAATCAAGCTTTCCCAGATAATCCTTTTTAGATGAGAGCATAAGCCCCAGATAGTCCTTTGCAACCGCATCATAGGGATACTCCCCGACAAGCGGATTGATAAGGTATGCAGCCACCATCATGTCAAAATATCTGCCTCTGTCATCTGCCTTTATCTCTTTGCTCTTAAATCTGTGCAGATTAGTCTTTAAATCCGGTGATATCCATGACTTTACTTCCAGGGTATTTAATTTTTCATCCAGGAAGCTGCTTGAAATCTCATCACCTGTACAGATAAAATAAATGTCCTCCTCTGAAAAACAAATCGAAACAGCAAGATAATCGTTCGAAACCGGCTCCGAAAACAGACTTAGCTGTCCATCACTTTCGCAGTTTTCCAAAGACTCTCCCGGTACTACCGCAAAAGCGACCTCCCTGCCCTTTGCCTTCTCAAACACACTCTCTGCAGTCTTTAAGTCCCTTACTATCACAAAATGCTCCTCGGCATTGTTTTTAGGAGCCTCCACGTTAAACCGTGACAGCATGTTTTTGAATTCGTATCTTTTGCACAGTAAAAAGGCTTCCTCAGTGTAGAGCGACTCTACTCCGCCACTAAGCTTTGCATCAGAAAATTCATAGTCAACCGGTGCATCAAGTATGATTGTAGCAAGCTCCTTGCTCATAAGCGCCTGCTGCCAGTACTCCACTATATTCTTTGAAGCCCTTGGCGGCTTTACATTCTCAGCGTCCTCATGTACTGCCTCTATACAGTGATATTTTGCTATAAGTGCGCCTGCTGTCTTTTCGCCGATACCGGGTACCCCGGGAATATTATCAGACGTATCTCCCTGCAGAGCCTTTACATCGATAAACTCCTTTGGAGTGACGCCGTACTTTTCGATAACATCTGCTGTATTGTAGTTTTCTATCTCGGTTCCTGTCTTTTTGGTCTTTGGAATCCTTACCATGACATGGTCAGTCGCAAGCTGCAAAAGGTCTCTGTCTCCGGAAATGATGGCGACATCCATACCGGCCTTTTCTGCCCTGACAGATAAGGTTCCAAGTATATCGTCGGCCTCATAGCCCTCCTTTTCCACGATTTTAATGCCCATAGCGGTAAGCATTTCCTTTATCATAGGCACCTGCTGCCTGAGTTCCTCGTCCATAGGCTTTCTCGTGCCCTTGTACGCATCAAACATCCTGTGGCGAAACGTCGGCGCATGCACATCAAATGCCACCGTCAGATAGTCTGGCTTTTCCTCGTCAAGAATCTTGAACATGATATTCAAAAAACCATAGACTGCATTTGTGTGAAGTCCCTCTGAATTGGTCAGATCAGGCAGCCCGTGATATGCCCTGTTTAAAATACTGTGTCCGTCTATAAGTACAAGCTTTTCACTCATTTTGATACTTTCCTTACTGTCAATTATAATATTGTTGTAATCGCTGCCGGTCACACTGCAGTGCAGGCAGTAACGTTAAATAGCTCTTGTATATTTCTTAAGCCACTGGGCCTCCTCATCATTCAAAAATGGTGAAACAAGCTCATAAACTCTAGCATGGTAAGCGTTCAGGTATCCCTTTTCTCTGTCGGTCATCTGATTTGGATCAATCGCATCGAGATCTATCGGTACATAGGTCAGATTCTCAAAATACATAAACTGGCCATACTCATTTTTCTCACCCTTTCGGCAAATCAGCTCATTCTCTGTACGAATACCGAATTTACCCTCTAAATAGATGCCCGGCTCATCTGTAGTGACCATGCCCTCTTCTATCACACGTTCTGCAGTCCTGCCCGGGTACTGCTTCCAGTGAAAGCTGTTTGGTCCCTCATGAACATTGAGCACATAGCCCACACCGTGTCCGGTACCGTGATTGTAGTCCATGCCAATCTCCCACAAAGGCTCTCTTGCCAGAATATCAAAGTTAAGGCCCGAGCAGCCCTCCTTAAACCTTGCATTTGCCAGATTCATATTTGAGCGGCACACTCTCGTAAACATATCCTTCATCTCGTCAGTCACCGGTCCTAATGCAAAGGTTCTCGTGATATCTGTGGTTCCCTCCAGATAATGTCCTCCTGAATCAACCAAAAGAAGACTCTCAGGCTTAAGCTGCCTGTCAGACTCCTCTGTTGCAGAGTAATGCACAATAGCACCATGATCAGCATATCCGCATATTGTGGCAAAACTCAAATCAAGAAAGCCCTCCTGCTCAGCTCTAAGCGATGCAAGATAATCTGAAGCCGAAATCTCTGTCATAGGTATCTTACCTATATTTGTCTTAAGCCAGTACATGAACTTGCACATCGCAACTGCATCCTTTAAATGCGCCTTGCGCAGATTTTCAAGCTGTACTTCATTCTTTACGGCCTTCATGACAACTGTAGGATCCTCCGCATCAATCACCTTAACACCATCCGGCAGGCTGTCGCAGATGCGGTAATTTACAATCGATGTATTTAAAAGCACTGTCTCTTTTTCATCAATATGCTTCACATATTCATAAAAATCATCGTAAGGTCTTGTCTGTATACCATTCTTATCGAGGTATGCCTTAAGAGTCTCTGTCACAACCTCTTCCTGCAAAAACCATATGCAGCTGTCCTGTGACAGTGCCAGGTATGAAAGCACTACAGGCACATAGCTTATGTCGCCTCCCCTGACATTTAAAAGCCAGGCGATATCGTAAAGTGATGACATCAGATGAAGTGTTGCACCCTTTTGTGCCATCTGCTCTCTGACTCTTTTAAGCTTTGAGCTTATATCCTCACCGGTGTATTTATTGTCAAAAATCATGACAGCTTCCTTTGACATAGGTGGTCTGTCAGTCCATATAAGGTCAATCAGATCCTCATTTACGTACATGCTGCCGTGCTTTTCTTTTGCGATTTCAGAAAGCCTTTTGCCCCATGCGGCATTTACCACTCTGCCGTCAAAGCCTATTACACCGCCATCCGAAAGAGTATCCTTTATATACTCATCAACTGTCGGTACGCCCTCCTCGCCAATCTTAAACAGCTTTACAGTGGTATCCTTAAGCTGCGCAGCCGCCTGCACAAAATACCTGCCGTCTGTCCATAGTCCGGCCTCATCCATAGTGATGACTGCGGTACCTGCTGAGCCCGTGAAGCCTGTAATATATTTGCGTGCCTTAAAATGCTCTCCTACATACTCTGACTCATGAAAATCAGCAGTAGGTACCACATACAGCGAGATGCCCCTCTTTGCCATCTCGCTTCTCAATGCTTTTAATCTATCCTGTATCATTTTATTATGCCTCTTTAAATTCAAAAAATTTTGTATCTAATTCCGGATACATTCTCTTTAATGAGATTGGTTTGCCGGATTTGTTCAAAAAGCAATGGCTGCTTTTTGCAGTGGTGCGAAGCTCGCCTGTCTCTTTGTCCTTCATGACATACTCAAGCTCCATCTTGATTCCGTTATACTTAAGCAGCTTTGTGTAGATGACGACCGTATCATCGAAATGTACCATACTGTGATACTCTACCGATATCGACAGCACCGGACTTATGATTTCCATATCCTCCATCTGCCTGTAGTTGAGTCCTATCTGATCCATCAAATCAAGTCTTGCTTCTTCCATCCACTTGACATAGTTTGAATGGTGGATTATACCCATCTGATCTGTTTCATAATACTTTGCGTGGTGCTCGTAAGGACGGATTCTAAGTTCCCCTTGTGAGCCGGCAATCTGTAACTCATTGTTTGCCATAAAAACTTCCTCCATTCATATTTTGATCTTATTTCTATTATGCCACATTGGACAGCTAAATTCAACGACTTGACCGTAAAATATAAACCGCCAAAAATATAAACCGGCTGCTACCTGCGTATCATGCTGTAGCAGTCTCTGCATATATTGCGCGAATTTCCAATCGGAAGTATTCTGCCGCAATACCGGCATCTGATAATATACTCATCCTTGCTCTTTGATAGAAGCTGCATAATCTTTGCCTGTGTTTTGTCGCGCTCGTTTTCAAGCCAGTCCTCATCCACAATTTTGCCCATGCGGACTGAAAACTGATAGTACAAATCAAGCTTTTTGTAATAGGATTCGTATTTCATGAGCCCCTGATACTTTGAATGCTTATCAGGCTTGTCTAGAGAGATATCAGATGTATACGACATGCAGTAGCGCAGCCATTGTCTGACAAGCTCCCTGTCCTTTATATCTATAGGACATGTAATCATCTTATAAAGCAGATATTTGTCATCAAAATCTGCGATAAAGTATCGCTCCTTATACGCATATCCATACAAAAACAATATCTCATCGACATTGATTTTCCTAAACGGTGCTGATGGCTCTGCCTCATGCCAGAGCTTAATTATCGCATCAAGCGGCGCATCCATTGTAAGGAGCACCTGCGGGAAGCCAAGACTTACTATATCAATATCCTGCTCCGGTATATTTAGCGTATTCTTCAGATAATTCAGATTCTTTTGTCCTAAAGCTGTCACATAGCCTGTATCATACAGACCAAATCTGCCTGCACGGCCCGCTATCTGTTTTATCTCAGAGATGACAAGCGGACGTCTTGATACTCCATCAAACTTTTCCACCTCCAGAAATACAATTCTTCTGACCGGCAGATTGAGTCCCATTCCTATCGCATCTGTTGACACGACAACCTGTGTCTTTTTCTCATTAAAAAGCGTCATCTGCCTGCGCCTTATTTCCGGTGGCAGACTTCCGTATATGACACTTGGCTTTATGCCGTTTTCCTCCAGACGCCCTGCTATATTGAGTACCGACTTCTTTGAAAAGACGATAAAGGCATCGCCCTCTCTTACATCCTGTGGAAAAGAAAAAGGCTTATCCTCCAGCTTTAGCGCAGTCTTTCTCTCATACTCCCTTATCTCATACTCGTCGTGGCACAGATTAATCAGATGAATGACTACATCCTTTGCCACCGGACTCATGCATATATGAATCTCTCCTGCAAGTGTACCAAGAATTGCCCTGGTCCATGAATGTCCCCTGTCATCATCTGCAACCATCTGTGCCTCATCAATCACTGCGATATCATACTCCTTATCACAGTCAAGCATCTCCACTGTCGATGCTGTAATTCTGCTGTCTGATACCTCAAGACACTCCTGGCCTGTAAGCATGGTGCATGGTATGCCTGCATCATTCATCTTCTCATATACCTCAAGTGCCAGAAGGCGAAGCGGTCCCAGATAAACTCCGTTTTGCGCCAGCTTAAGCCTCTCAAGCGCCTGATATGTCTTACCGCTGTTAGTCGGACCTATATGGAGTATGAAGTGCCTTTTCATGCTCTGTGCTTTTGGAAACTCAAGCTCCGGCCGTGCCGGAACCAGCGTGACAATCTCTCTTCTAAGCTCCTTGCTGCGGTACTCATTGTAAAGCGCCTTCATGCTCCTTGTACATATCGCACCTATATACTCCTTGCGCAAAAGCTTTAGAAAATCCTCTGTGAGATACTCTGCCTCATTCTCATCAAACTGCTCCATATCCACCCTGACGAGCTGCGGAAGGATTTCTCTATTTAAAATCTGCCTTGCATTCTTATTGTTGGAATAGTAGGTGATCAATGCAAGCCTTTTTATTTCCTGATGCAGCTTGTCGAGTGCTATTGTCTCGTTTTTTGAAAATCGCGCATATTTAATTGATTTTGCTTTACTATTGAGCCTGTGAATATAGTGTGCCAGCTTTACAGGCTTACCTGTACTTCTCTTCGCATTCTCCCTGTACTGGTCAACATAAAACTGTACCAGTACCTCTTCAAACGATTTTTCCATATATGTGTGTTATCCTCTTTATTTGTATACACCGTTAAGTGTCACCTCAAACGTAACATCCTTTCCGGCAAGTTCTGTATTCGTCTTATAATCATCCGGGAATTTCAGGTTTAAATCAAAGTTTTCTCCCACCTTGTGACCTACCACTCCTTCCTCAAAGCCATCTATATAGCTGCCTGAGCCGAGCACCAGGTCTGTACCCTGTCCATCAGTGCTTCCACCCTCGAATTTTTCACCGTCCATATATCCGGTGTAGTCAATATTTACCTTATCTCCGTTTTCCGCAACCGTGTCAGTCTCTGTATTCAGTGTTGCTGCCTCGGTCTGTGAATCACTGCTTTGTGTCTCGGATGCCTGAGATTCCGTGGTCTGTGATGCAGCTTGCGTACCGTCAGTGCCCTTTGACGATGAACCGCCCGATGTCGCAACTGCCCAGATTAGCACTATGACCACCACAACAACTGCCACTACCGGCACCCAGAATTTCAGCAGATTCACAACCTTTGCCTTCTTTTCTGCCTTCTCTCTCTCGATTCTTCTTTTTTCCTGTGCGATCTTTTTGTTTTGTTTGTTCATTTTGTTAATCTCCTGTTTTATTTTTATTATTGAATTATACTATTACAATTTGAACATTCTGTGTTTCGCATAAATGAACAGTATGCGTTGTCTGTCAGTGCATTCGCTATCTATCACTGTTCGCTTTAAACTTTAAACGGCTGCGTCTCTTAACTATTTGACGCAACAATAAAAGCAGTAGAAAGACACCCACACAGCCTGCGCTTATAGCTGCACCTGCCTTAAGCCCCGGTGTCTCATAATAAAGCTCTATCTCATGCTCTCCCTCATCCAGATGAATGCTCACAAAGGTATCTGAAAAATCCTCATACTCTGCATCCTTCCCATCCACCTTCATAGTCCATCCCTTTTCACTCGGAATAGAAAACACAAGCTGTCCTGCCTGCTTCACATCAATGTGTCCGCTTATGTGTGTATCTGAAAAATCATCCACCGAGAGTGTCTGCTCATTGAGTGTATTGTAAGCACTCTCAACTGCAGCAATGGAAAGCTCGTATACATTAAATCTCACAGCATCGGCATCAGTGTTTGTGACGGAAACTGTCTCCCCAGCCTTCACGTATCCCAGGTCAAACAGATACCTGTGAGTGGTCTTCGAGTATGTGGTCTCATACTCTCCGTGGCTGAAGGTCAGACTATCAGTGCTGCACGAATCGTATGCCGCATAATAATATCCGTCATGGTCAAAGGTGAGAGTCGTAGTTCCCGGATTTTCGTCCTGAGTGCACTCTGTCAGGGTCAGCATATCATCTGCTGCACCAAGGAGCCTGCCAAAGGAATTAATCGAATAGATTTTCGATGACGAGGATGGCTTCCACTCATCAATCACTCCCTCATCCATCATAAAACCAAGCGGAAGTGTGTAGTTATTCCGATACAGATAGTGATTTCCGCATTTTCCCACAAGTGTAGTCAGCTCATTCTGTGGCTGTATGGATTTTGTAACCATATACCTGACAGAAAGCATGGCTGACGTGACAGGTGTGGCACCGTTATAACAGTAGAAATTCTTGCCTCCCTCCATATAAAGAGCCTGATAAAAATGGCTCACATTTATATTCATTAGGGAAGAAAACTGCGTTCCAGAAGCATAGCCGTATCGTGTGCCATCATTTTTAGTAAGTCGGCCTGTATCCTCAACCCTGTAAAATGGTACATCGTTGTCAGCTGCATCCTCTTTTGCCAGCTTAAGTGCCTTTTGCATATCGTCCACATTGGCATTGTAGCTGCTTCTGCCGGTACATCCAAGTCCTGTCACAGCCATATTGACAGCCAGCTCCACAATCGCAATACCGCATGTTATGACCATCAAAAGCTCCCTGTTTTTCCTTGCTGCAAGCTTTAAAAGTACTGTCATAATGCCGTACAGCGCAACAAACAATATGCTTATGATAACTGCATAATACTCTGTCACATCCTCATCGGCAAACATCGTGCTTACTGCCATAAGCGCCGATGCAAATACCACTGCCACACCAACATGCCACAGTCTTATGCCACGCCACTTTCTTACTGTAGCATAGCCTATGGTCAATACAAGAAATGCATACAGATACGACTGTCTGCCAGGCAGCGAATCCGGAAAATGCAGTCCGTGCCATATAAAGTCAAGCTGTTTATTGGCAAAGCTTGCCATGAAAAACAACACAAACAATACGGGAGCTATTTTTTTCTTCCAATTAATCCTTTTATTGAGCACAAACAGTATCAAAAGCATCACACTAAAGGCTCCGGCATACAGATTCGGCCAGTTCTCTGCACCCTCATAGACGCTTGCTGTCGTACACATCCTGCCGACCTCCGATAAGAGATTAAAATACCACTCTATCTGCTTTGGAAACTCGATGCCCGACGAACCGCTGTAGCTTAAAATGATAAGCTCCGGGATGATTAGCACCATCGCAGTGCCTCCAGCCAAAAGCGAGTAAACGGCAAATCTCACAATTGCAGCCATTTTACCGCCCTTTTGCGTAAAGAAAAGCCATGCAAACCAGAATACCAAAAAGATGCAAAGCATGATGCTCAGATAATAGTTTGACAATATACAAAATGCCAGTGATACATAGTAAAGCACCGGCTTTTTGTCCCGCACAAGCTTCTCAAGTCCTACTATCGCAAGCGGTGCAACCGCCACAACATCCATCCACATGACATCCCAGCTATACGCAGCTACAAAGCCGGAAAGCGCATATGCCGTAGAGAAAACAAATGCCGGCACAAATGTATTATCGTGATATCTGTTATCCTTTCCAAGAAGTACAAAGTGTTCCTTCAGAAAATAAAAAAATGTTGCTCCGCTTAACGAAATCTTAAAAATGATTAGCAGCTCGATAAACTCAATAATATGGCTCTTTGGAAAAAGCACCACAAGCCAGTTTAACGGACTCGCCAGATAATAGGCAAATACCGATACAAAATCACTGCCAAGCCCGATATTCCATGTATACATGAGGCTCGCACCATTTCTTAGCTTCTCCCACAGCTCATTAAAGAAAGGCAGATACTGGTGATACAAATCCATATGCAAAAGGCAGTAATCGCCAAATGGATATACACCATTTCCTATACAGATGATTATACATATGAAAAATGGAATTAAAAACGCTGTCAAAAGTGGATGTTTTTTAACAAAATTCATCACTTATCCTCCCAGTCAAACAGTCTGTAATATTGCAAAAGCTTATAATCGTTTAGCATATCCGAATCGGCCTGCTTCTTTTTGCTGCCGGTTGCCTTGTCTGATTTATTTGATGCTTTATCTAATGTCTTATCTGCAGTTTTATCCGTGCGTACCGCTGATATAATTGGATACTCCTCCTGCAGCTTTAGCAGAAAGCTCTGATAGTCATTTGTCGGCACACCTGCCGCTTTAAGTACGTTTGCAGCCAGATAATTAACGCTCGTGTCTTTTCCTGCAGCCTCATCAATATCATAATTTGCCCAGATAACATACGGCACCTGATAGCGCAGCTTAAGCTCTTCATTTGATAAATTATTATAGTCCAAGCCGTTTGCTGCAAGAACAGAGCTCGCCACAGTATCATTTGGCTGATGATCACCGAAAAATACCACTATAGTTTTCTCATCCACATTTGAGAAATATTCAATGAGGTTCTTTAAATCCTCGTCTGTCATCTTAATCAAAGAAAGATACTGGTCAAGTGCAGAATTATTGAGCTTATCCGCTGTCACAGTATTGTCAAAGCCGTAGTAGGTATCCGTGTATCCACCATGGTTTTGCATAGTGACATTGAATATAAATGCCGGCTGACCATCCGGTTTGTTCTCATAGGTCTCAATAATCCTGTCAAAGGATGTCTCATCACTTATATATTTGCGCACAAACCTCTGATTAGAATAATCCTGCATAAACGAAAGATTGTCAAATCCCAAAAGAGGATAGACCGTATCCCGGTTCCATCCACTGCCATAGTACGGATGCTGTGCATACGTTGCGTAGCCTATGCTTTTTAAATAGCTTGCAAGGGAAGGTGTCGTGCTCTTTATATACTGCTGATAAGGAATACTTCCTACCGGAAGAAAAGCCATCGTATTGCCTGTCAGAAACTCAAACTCAGTATCGGCGGTATTTCCACCGCATACAGACGTATTCAGATATCCTGTTATAGTGTTTTCATTGCCCTTTTCAAGACTGTGCACAAACGGCATATAGTCTGTATTTGTATCAAAATCACCGAGCACTGACAGGTCTGAAAATGCCTCATCCATCACAACTATAATATTTGGATAATCACTGTTAGCTGCAGTATTTGATTTATTTGCTTCATTATTGGCTGAATTATCATCTGTACCGGCATAGCTGTCAAGCAGTTCCTTAGCCTTCTGTCTGCTATACCCATCAGGCTTATCAACCGCCACAAACTTAAGATCCATCGCAAAGGTCACTGCCATTCCATTCACCTTTGTCATATATGCAGGTGTAAATAGAAACGGATACAGGTAATTGTCCGTCTGGAAATCCTCATCCTGCAGGGCATTCACAAACAGACACAGCGCAAGTATTCCAAGCACAGTCGGAATTAGTCTGAACCTGAATTTCCACTTAATTCGGAAATCAACAAAATGCATCAGCATAATAAGAGCTATAAATATAACTGTAACAACAACTACTCCTGCAGTCGGTGCGAAATCATAATTGGATGCAACACTTGTCGCCGTACCAATTGAAAAAATATCCCATGGAACAAAAGGAGTCGAGCGGAAAAGCATAACATAATGATTAATCAGTCCAAAAACCATGGCCACGATAAAAACTGCACGAAGTGCCCATTTCGCCCTTCCCGTAACAAAATAAAGAATCCAGGCAATCAGCTCAAACAAAATAATATTAAAAAATCCCGCCATAAATCTGACTTCTTCAAAAGGATTATGTTCGTAGAACTCCATAAGATAAAAAGCCGTAATCGGGAAAATCGAGAAAAATATAACATTGAATATAATTTCATATTTTTTATAAATCTTTTTTATCATCATAATGCTCCTGTTTGCTATCTGGTATTACAGCCTACATGGCAGATTTTTGGGTACCTTTTTGGGTACAATTTTGGGGCAAATTTTTCTTAAAAGTACCCTAATTTCTTTAATTTTTTTAAAGATTATAAATAAAGAAAAAACCCGCAAACCCTTGATTTTACTGAAAATCTTGGATTTACGGGGTTTTGCAAATAGTGCCGGCAGTGGGACTTGAACCCACACGGGCTTGCGCCCAACAGATTTTGAGTCTGCATCGTCTGCCATTCCGACATGCCGGCGTCTTACGAACAGATAATATTCTATCACAATTATTGACTTCATGCAACTAAAATTTGTAATTTCAATATAAATTTCAATGCGATTGTGACTGTTCACGCCTAACAGTGTGACCAGCAACGATTACAGCTCATTTAAAAATGTCAAAGCCTTGAAATATGTCTCAGCATACAACCTTATTCTTACCGGTACATTTTCCGACATAAAGCTGTTTGTCAACAAAATTAATCCATTCCTTGTAATCCTGCCCCACTTTATATTTTCCTGCACCTATGGTCACTGTCATCCTTCCGCTGCCCTTAGATGTCCAGAAGGATTTTGAATTAATCTCCACACGAAGCTCATCGAGAAAATTCTTAGGCACCTCTCCGTCGACACATTTGCCAAGAAGTAAAAACTCTTCTCCTCCCCATCTGCAATAGCTAAGCTCAACACCTCGAGCCTTGTTTACGATAGTACGAGCGAGCATCTTAAGTGCATCATCTCCTACATTATGTCCGAATGAATCGTTAATTTTCTTAAAATCATCAATATCAATCATTGCAAGGAAATATTTCCCCTGCTTCTCAGCCTCAAAAAGATTCTTAAGCTTTGCCATCATATAGAAACGATTTGGAAGCTCCGTCAGCGCATCAAACTGTGCCTGCTTTTCCATTGCCCCCTCCTCGGAAGACATAAAATGCAAAAGGCACATCATACATGTTATTATCAAGAAAACTACACCAGAAATCATAGCAATAGAAATACTCTTAATTACAACAGAATCCAACTTATATAAAGGTGTATAAAAGCCATCAAGCATATAAAGAATAATCAGAGCAATAGCATATACACAGCAAAGCAGAATGGCAACATGATTCTTTTTTTTCTTCCTGAGGACCACATAATCCATGGAAAAAAGAAAAAACATTGCATCGATCAAAAAAAGCTGAAAATTACATTGAATTCCGAGACAAACCACCGCAAGTATCATATAAAGCAATATCTCAACAGCCACACTATAAACATATATGCTCAGTTTTTCAGATTTTGTCAGACTGAATGCAAGGAAATAAAAGCATATGCTGATCAGACTGACTCCTGCCATCAAATCTACACCTAATGATGAAAACATAAATAGCATCAGCAGATGGATGACAAGAAATATTTTGTTTACATTAAATAGAAAGCTCTGCTCCTTAGCAGTACTATCATTGCTACTCATTGTCCAATACCTTCATAAAAAATATCTAATATATTACTATAGAATAATAACACATTTTAACAAATATAACAATATATTATTGTGCAAAAGTACTAGACTATTTTGCTACTTTTTTTCTAATTATATATCCAATAAGAATAATAACAGCACTTGTTATGACACTTCCATAAAATGTCATTCCCCTGCACAAAAGCTCCATATTTGCTGCATTACTACCAACAAGCTGTTTAAACCCATCAATCATAATATAATCAGCCACGCCCATAGCACCGGGTATAGGCACACAATTGGAGCCCATCGCCACAAAACACTGTATCACACTCACATCAACTGCCTTATTTACGCCTTCGCCGACTGCCATAAAAATCATAAACGATACCAAAAGCTGTGAAACTCTCTGCATTATATTCCAAAAGAAAATCTCGATGAGAAGCCCGGTCTGCCCTGTGATACTGTTTGAACACTCCTGATATTCTTTCATAGTATTTTTAAGCTTTATTCGAAGCCTGTCACCATGCCGTATTATATGTATTTTTTCAAAAAGCCGGATAAGACTATCACAAATTGAGTATAGTATGCTTCCCTTCCTTAGCAGCATATAAAATACAAGAGCCAGAAAAATCAGCACCACAATCCCCAAACATATAAATATCCGCGAAATACCTGAGAAATTTTTCAGCAATGGATACTTAAAAATCATGCATAGTAAGCCAATTGTTAAAAGTGAAAGTGTATACATAACAAGATTAATCAGTAGGGCCACTGTAGCAGCATAGCCCGGTATGCCATCCATTATCATGAAATACGCACTGGCTGGCTGTCCTCCCGATGCCGATGGTGTAATAGCCGAAAAATACACATCAGCTCCACCATACACAGTACCATCAATCGCGCTGGTTTTATACCCAAAGTGTCTTGCCATGCGTACCAGAGCAAAGCCTTCAAACCAAATAAACCCAAACGTACAAACAAAACTCATAAAAAGCCAGCCTTTATTTGCATTTATGATAAAACTCATAAGAATTTCAAACGAAAAATGCTTGCTCTGTGAGACAACGGTCCATATGCTTAAGATAGCTATAAAAACAGAAGCTATCGCCCAAAATATCTTTTTTCTGTCCATTAAATCTAATCCCCTTAAAAAAAACTGGTAAAGTGAATTATGAAAATACACCATACCAGTTTATTGTAGAGAATATATATAACTTTATCAAGTAAAATATTATTAATATCTTTTTAAAGTTTGTTAAATTATTTACTGTTACAATAACAAATCAGTCTAAATACAAATTAACTTCTATGATTCCTCTTCCTCATCATTGTCAGTGTTCATCATATACACACCCCTGCTTGCATCTCCATCAGGATTCTTTCCAAACTCGTAATCATTTCCCGGCAGAATAGCATTTAAGAAAATCCCTGCGATAGCTGCAATTGCCAAAGCTGTCAGTGTAATTGATGTTCCTGCTACAGTAAATGTCAGTCCATTTCCAAAGCCAAGACCACATACAAAAATAACACCTGCAATAATCAGATTTCTTGATTTAGTCAGATCTACCTTGTTTTCAACAACATTTCTAACTCCTATTGCTGAAATCATTCCATAAAGCATAAATGAAACTCCACCAATAATCGCTGATGGCATAGTAGATATTACAGCCGAAAACTTTGGAATAAACGAAAGTGCAATAGCAAAAACAGCCGCAATACGGATAACTCTCGGATCATATACCTTAGACAGCTCAAGCACTCCAGTATTCTCACCATATGTTGTATTAGCCGGTCCTCCGATAGCTCCTGCGAATGCAGTTGCAATTCCATCACCTATAAGTGTCCTATGAAGACCCGGATCAGCAATAAAGTTCTGCTCTACTGTAGCAGAAATAGCAGACATGTCGCCAATGTGCTCCATCATAGTCGCAATAGCGATAGGCGCCATAACAAGAATGGACGTAATATCAAACTTCATGAACTGAAATTTAGGTATTCCGACCCACGCAGATGATGCAATTGATGTAAAATCAAGAATTGCGGAACCATCAGGATTAGTAATTCCAGCAGTATTCATAATAAGAGCCACAACATAGGAAATAATTACTCCCATTAGAATAGGAATGATCTTAAATAAGCCCTTTCCCCATATATTGAAAATAATTATAACTCCAAGTGCAATAATTGCAAGAACCCAGTTTGTTGAAGCATTATTGATAGCTGAGCCGGCAAGTGAAAGACCAATGCATATGATAATAGGTCCTGTCACTACAGGTGGAAGGAAGCGCATTACACGCTTAATTCCAACCAGCTTAATGATAAGTGCAAGTACGAAATAAAGCATACCTGCAACAAATATTCCACCACACGCATACGCGGCCTTATCATTGACAGCCATATCTGCATACATACCACTGTCAAGGTTTGCAACAGTATAAAAGCCTCCTAAAAAAGCAAATGACGAACCCAAAAAAGCCGGTACCTTAAACTTTGTACACAGATGAAATATAAGCGTGCCAAAGCCTGCACAAAATAGGGTAACCGATACAGAAAGACCTCTTGTAAGCGGCTCCCCACAAGCCTTCTGAAAATATCCTGATACAAGAATAGGCACAAGAATTGTTGCGCCGAACATAGCAAACATATGCTGCAAACCAAGAATAAGCATCTTGGCCGTTCCAAGCTGTCTCGCATCACGAATTGGCTCCTGTTTCTTTTGTTCCATAACAACCTCCTTAATAAATTAATGTTTTCGATAAGTAACCGAAAACATTATAGCAGTTTTTAATTATTATTTCATTATTTTTTACAAAAAAAGACATCTCATTGGATGTCTTAAATAATTCATATTTAAAAGGTTTGTACCTTCAAAACTTCATACAAATCCGATTTGTTTTTCTGTAATCCACACCGAAAAACTCATCTCGATTCCGCTTCGCTTCATCTCGATGGATTTGCTTCGCAAATCTGCGTCCAATTAAATCCAGATTTATGCAGACACGTCTGCAAAATCCGTATTTCATTGTACTTGTTTTTCTCAGTTATTAACCAGATTAAGCCCTCGACCTATTAGTAACAGTCAGCTCCACATGTTGCCATGCTTCCACCTCTGCCCTATCTACCTTGTACTCTTCAAGGGATCTTACTCACTTATGTGAGGGATATCTCATCTTGAGGGGGGCTTCACGCTTAGATGCCTTCAGCGTTTATCCCTTCCAGACTTGGCTACTCTGCCATGCCGTTGGTCGACAACAGATACACCAGTGGTCCGTCCATCCCGGTCCTCTCGTACTAAGGACAGCTCCTCTCAAATATCCTCCGCCCGCGCCGGATAGGGACCGAACTGTCTCACGACGTTCTGAACCCAGCTCGCGTACCGCTTTAATGGGCGAACAGCCCAACCCTTGGGACCTACTACAGCCCCAGGATGCGATGAGCCGACATCGAGGTGCCAAACCACTCCGTCGATGTGAACTC
>ENA-ORUU01000190-ORUU01000190.1-human-gut-metagenome-genome-assembly--contig:-NODE-190-length-60938-cov-7.04844_pt1 | contig 60938 bp, 46 predicted proteins | sample MGYA00242085_ERZ509221 | MGnify/ENA primary metagenome ERZ509221 (study PRJEB26280, sample SAMEA2338809) | human gut metagenome | biome: human gut; feature: human-associated habitat; material: faeces... | reverse complement strand
ACCGCTCTTCCGATCGGCGGAGTGAACCGGCATCCGGTCATCAGCGCGCACAGAGGTCTTCCAAGCGCGGAATTATTTACAAGGTTAGATGAATTGGAAAAGGGAGATCGTTTTTTTCTCCATATCCTTGATAAAACGCTCGCCTACAAGGTAGATCAGGTGAGAGTTATTAAGCCGGAAGAATTGGAACAACTGCAGACATATCACGATAAAGATTATGTGACGCTTCTGACTTGTACGCCTTACGGAGTGAATACACACAGGCTTTTAGTACGCGGAGAACGGATTCCGTATGAAGTGGCGGAAGAAAATGGGGGTGAGGCGTTCGATGATGAAAAGAATCAGGGAATGCCGCAATGGGTGAAAGAGTATGTTGTTATGATTATCGCAGGGATCTTGCTGCTTGTTTTCGCAGGCAGGATGTTTGCGGCGAGAAAATAAAAGAACCGCAGAACAGAAGAAAAGAAGACTACTGTTCTGCGGTATTTACTATTTCGTCAAAACTTCTACGCCGTCATTTGTGACAAGTACCATGTATTCGATCTGGGATGACAGTCCGTCGTCGATCGTGTATACAGTCCAACCGTTATCCTCATCAACGAAGAAGTCGGGACTGCCTTCATTGATCATCGGTTCGATCGTGAAGATCATACCGGGAACGAGAAGCATTTCACTTCCTTTTGGAGTGACATAGCTGACAAACGGATCTTCGTGGAATTCAAGTCCGATTCCGTGTCCGCCGATCTCTTCTACGACAGAATAGCCGTTTTCCCGGGCATGAGTGTTGATCGCATGCGCGATATCACCGAGATGTCCCCACGGTTTTGCGGCCGCAAGTCCGAGGTTGACGCATTCCTCTGTTACGCGGACGATTTTTTCGGCTCTTTCGGAAACCGTTCCGAGCTTAAACATACGGGAGGCGTCGGAAAAGTAGCCGTTTAAGATTGTAGAGACGTCAACGTTGATTATATCGCCGTCCTGAAGAATGATATTTTTATCCGGGATACCGTGGCATATTTCGTTGTTGAGCGAAGTGCAGACACTTTTCGGAAATCCCTGATAATTAAGCGGCGCGGGGATTCCCCCGTGTTCTTTCGTGAACGTATATACGATGTCGTCGATCTCGGCAGTGCTCATTCCGATGCGGATGTGCTTTGCGACTTCATCGAGTACAGCGGTATTTAATCTGGCGCTTTCTTTGATCTTTTCGATCTGTTCAGCCGTTTTGAGGATTGCCCGTGTCGGAACAATCTCGCCGCGTTCTGAATGCAGAAGAATTTTTTCTTCGATCGGCATATGGCATTTTTTGTATTTTTTGCCGCTGCCGCACCAACAGAGTTCATTTCTTTCCATGAATAACATCTCCTTGTAGTTATTTTATTACTGTATTTTAAAAGCGGTGAATGAAAAGGCCGCTTCGCAGTTTTGGTTCAAACCATGTTGATTTCGGAGGCATGAGAAGCCCGGCGTCCGCAACGCCCATCAATTCAGTCATAGAAGTGGGATACATTGCAAATGCGATCCCGCCTGTCTGATCTGCGGCGTCTTTCAGCGCGTCAAGTCCCCGGATTCCGCCGATAAAACGGATGCGGGAATCTGTTCTGGGATCGCTGATGCCCAGAACCGGGGAAAGGATGTGATCCTGTAAAACGGAAACATCCAGATCTTTTACCGGATCGCCGGAGAAAAGGTCTGCTTTTGCGTTTACACGATACCAGTTTCCGTCGGCATACATTCCGAATTCGCCTTTTTTCTGCGGGCGGACTGCTTCTACGCCGGCCAAAGCCACATCGAACCTGCTCTTTATTGTATCAAGAAATTGTTCAAATGTATACCCGTTCATATCCGTAACAACTCGATTGTAGTCGTAGATCGCCAGTTCGTCCGCGGGGAAGAGGACAGAAAGAAAATAATTGTATTCTTCTGTTCCTGAAAAATGGAGATCTTCTGCTCTGCGTTTCAGTCCGACTTTGACAGCAGAAGCTGCGCGGTGATGTCCGTCTGCAATGTACAGATGTGGAATCGCCTCAAAAATCTTAGAAATGTCAACAATCGTTGACATTTTATCTATACGCCACACCTCGTGTCTTATCCCGTCGTCAGAGGTGAAGTCGTAGACTTCAGGTGTTAATCGGACGTTTTTGATGATCTCTCCTAGTTTTTTGTCGGCGCGGTAAGCGAGAAAGATCGGTCCGGTCTGGGCGCTGCATGCGTCGATGTGACGGATTCTGTCCTGCTCTTTTGCTTCCAGTGTATTTTCGTGTTTTAAGATCACATTGTTGCAATAATCGTCGATCGAAGCGCAGCCTACAAGCCCTGTCTGTGTTCTTCCGTTCATTGTAAGCGCGTATAAGTAGTAACAAGGTTCTTTGTCCTGAAGAAAAGAACCTTCATCGATCATACGGTTCAGTGTTTCAGATGCTGTTTTATATACTGCTTCGCTGTATGGATTTGTGCCTTTTGGAAGAAGCGTCTCGGCTCGGTCGATCTGAAGAAAAGACTTCGGTTCGGCAGCCACGATTTCTCTTGCTTCCTCGCTGTTGTATACATCATAAGGAAGGGCGGCTATGGCAGAAGCTAAGTCTGCGCGAGGGCGGATTCCTTTAAATGGTCGGATAATGCTCATAGTAGTACCTCCTAAAAATCATCTGTCAGATAACTATACCACAGGCGAAAGCGGTTTGTCACGGGAGAGTCGACCTGAAGTGCGGTAAAAGTGGATATCTGTATGGCTGAACTGTTAGACAAAAACCGACATTTTACTTGCCCGAATTATAAAAATATAGTAGTATTAATTTTTAAAGGAGAGGAAATTATGTGGTATTGGATTATAGTAGCTTTACTTGTGTCGGGCTGTGCCGCGATGTTGTTTGTATCGTTTTCGGGAATCAAACAGAGCAAAGCGGAGTTGGCGCGGGCAGAAGGAAGAGGAAGAAAAAAACGTCGGGATGAATATGAAGATGAGTATGAGGCGGAAGTCCGCACGCGTTCAAAACGAGAACGAGAGGCGCAAGCGTATGCAAAGGATCAGCGCCCGAAACGTAAGAAACGCCGCTGGAAGATCATTCTGGAAGATATTGACAGTTGGGAAAAATATAGCTTTACATTTTGCGACAGCGTAGGGATCGGCAGAGGAAAGGACGGAAGCATGTATGAGAGATATCTTCCGCTCACTTCTGACGGAAGGATCTCCAAGCTTCATTGTGTAATCATACATAAGAATGACAAATTATATGTAAAAGACGAGGATTCGAGAAACGGTACATATTTAAACGGTGTCCGTATCGACCGGCCGATGGAGATCCAAAGAGACGATATTATCGGAGTCGGGGAGACGCGGCTTGAAGTGCAGAGGATTTTGCGTGAGAGCGATTAAACACAGCATATAGAAAAGAACAGTCCGTTTTGCGGGAAGGCAGACAGTTGCCGCACTGTAAAGCGGGCTGTTTGCCGTATAGGAAGCGGCGCATTTTTGGCAGTCACATTTTCGGGGAATGAACATATAGTACACATATAATATCAGTTCGGGAGTGAGTGCGATGAACGAAAAACTGCCTTATTATATGGCTTATCCGATGCCCTTTTCTTTTGATGACGAGCGGATTGAGAGAATGGATCTTGAATATTTGAAAAGTATGTATCCGAAGATTCCGAAACGGATTCTTCCGTATGTAGAAGAAGAATGCGACCGTATGGAATACGAAAACAGTATGGTGTACGACGCATATCCTGATAAACTGCAGTTGAAGCTGATGTGCACGCGGGTGTGTGACAATATCAGACGGCATGAACATATTTGCCGGGAAGAGGATGAGAAGGAGGAAGATTTATCCGAAGATGAAGCAATAACTATGGAGAATCTGAGGGATCTTGTGGAGGTAATGCTGTTTCAGGAGTTATACAAACGCCGTTGTGACCACAGAAGATGTTGTCGCAGATTTTTTAAATAAGCGGAACTGTTTTATGCAAGTTTTGTGAGGCGAAGCGGAACTGTTTGGCAAAAAATATGTTTTGGTTGAAAATTACATGGAATATTTGCTTGAATTTTATGTATATTTTACAGAAATTTTCAAAGAAGCTCTCTTGATTTACTATTAAGATGAAATGTGATAAAATAAATAAGATATAGTAATGTATATTAGGTGGGGAATAAAATAAGGCGGAGAATACATATGAAAAAAAATTTGATTTTTATAGGGATGCCCGCAGTAGGAAAGAGTACGGTCGGCATCGTTGTGGCGAAGCGTCTCGGAATGCAGTTTATCGATACAGATCTGTTGATCCAGGAACAGGAGAAGAAACTTTTGTGTGAGATTATAGCCGAAGTGGGAGAAGATGGGTTTATTGAGATCGAAAACAGGGTGAATGCAGACGTCGATGCGGAAAACGCGGTCATTTCCCCGGGCGGAAGTGTGATTTATTGCGAAGAGGCGATGAAACATTATAAAAATATCGGAACGGTCGTATATTTGAAAGCGTCTTATCAGACAATAAAAAAGAGAATCCGCAATCCGAAAAAGCGCGGAGTTGTTCTGCGCGACGGACAGACGTTTCGGCAGCTTTATGAAGAGCGCGTGAAGTTCTTTGAAAAATATGCGGATATTACGATCTGTGAAGACGGATGCGAGATCGAAGATACGATAGAAAATGTCCTGGAAGAAGTAAAAAACTTGACAATGTACAGTGAACAACACTAGAATGATACGTTGACAAAAGTTGGGATTTAAAAAAAGCCGGATATGTGGTAGAATAAAAACGGCAGACTGAAAAGATATTATAAAGAATATAAGATAGAAAAGAGATATAGAAAAAACGTACGGGAAAGTACAAGTATGATAATAAAATCTAAACAGAGGTGTGATATGGAACAATATATCATAAAAGGCGGAAATCCGCTTGTCGGAGAAGTGGAGATCGGCGGCGCGAAAAATGCGGCGCTTGCAATTTTGGCGGCTGCAATCATGACGGATGAGACTGTTCAGATCGATAATCTTCCTGATGTGAATGATGTGAATGTGATGTTGGAAGCGATCGAGGGAATCGGCGCGATGGTGCAGAGGATCGATCGTCATACAGTAAAGATCAACGGAAGTACGATCGGCGATTTTAATATAGAGTATGATTACATTAAGAAGATCAGAGCGTCTTACTATTTGCTGGGAGCTCTTCTCGGGAAATATAAAAGGGCGGAAGTCGCGCTGCCGGGAGGATGCAATATCGGAAGCAGACCGATCGATCAGCATTTGAAAGGATTTCGGGCTCTTGGAGCGGACGTTGATATTGAACACGGCAAGATTGTCGCAGAGGCGGAGAAACTTCGCGGAACGCATTTGTATTTTGATGTTGTGACAGTCGGGGCAACGATCAATGTGATGATGGCGGCTGCTATGTCCGAAGGTCTTACGATCATGGAAAACGTGGCGAAAGAGCCGCATGTTGTTGATGTGGCAAACTTTTTAAACAGCATGGGCGCGAATATCAGAGGCGCAGGTACTGACGTGATCAAGATTCGCGGCGTGAGATCGCTTCATAAGACGGAGTATTCCATCATACCGGATCAGATCGAAGCGGGAACATTTATGTTTGCGGCTGCGGCGACAAAAGGAGACGTAACGGTATTGAACGTAATTCCGAAGCATCTTGATGCGACGATCTCTAAATTAGTGGATATCGGATGCGAAGTGGAAGAGTTTGACGATGCGGTTCGCGTTGTTGCAAAGAAGCGTCTGAGGTGTACCCAGGTGAAGACGCTTCCGTATCCGGGATATCCGACGGATATGCAGCCTCAGATCGGGGTGGCGCTCGCTTTGGCAAAAGGAACGAGTACGATCACGGAAAGTATTTTTGAGAATCGTTTCAAATATCTCGGTGAACTGGCCCGTATGGGAGCACAGGTAAAAGTGGAAGGCAATTCTGCGACGATTGAAGGCGTTGAGCGGTTTTCGGCTGCTCGTGTGAGCGCGCCGGATCTTCGCGCGGGAGCAGCGCTTTGCATTGCGGGTCTTGCGGCGGAAGGCATTACGATCGTGGATGATATCGTTTATATTCAGAGAGGATATGAGCGGTTTGAAGAGAAACTTAGAGGGCTCGGCGCTATGATCGAGCGTGTATCCAGTGAAAAAGAGATTCAGAAGTTTAAATTGAAAGTTGGTTAAAAAAAGGCAGAACCGAGAAACGGTTCTGCCTTTTGGCTCTTTCGGCGATGGAAGATATAAAAAGAAAAAGTGCGGTTTCCGGGAAGTGGAAAGGAAACTGCACTTTTGGCGTTTTGGATAGTTTTTATCGGATTTTTCGAGTGGACTCCCGTACTTTTAATTCTACAGGGAGAAGGATCTGCTGTTTTAATACGGAGTTGCTTTTGATCTGACGAATCAACACTTCTGCCGCCAGTTTTCCCATTTCGGCAGAAGGAAGCCGGACGGTTGTCAGGGCAGGCGAAAAATTCTTGGAAAGGGAGATGTCATTAAAGCCGACGACACCGATGTCCTGAGGACATTTTAAGTTCAGCTTTTTAAGCTGAGAAAGGATGACGCTTGCCAGAGAATCCGAACCGGCGAAGATCACTTCGGTTTCGGGATGCTTTGAGAGCAGTTCCTTTACCTGTGCCGCACATACTTTTGAATCCCAGTCGCAGTTATAGATCAGTTCGGGATCGTAAGGAATATTATTTGCCCGAAGCGTTTCACGGAAGATCATCATGCGGCAGCAGGAGTCGAAGTCGGATGGGGCGGATGAGTTGGAAGCGCCGCCGATGTAGGCGATCTTTTTGTAACCGCATTTGATAATGTGGTCGAAGATCAGTTGGTTTGCATATACGGTGTTGTATCCTATATTGCAGTATCCGTCAATATAGTTGTCGACAAATACGATTTTTTTATTGAGCGTTGTAATAAATTCAAGAGTTTCGGGCGGAATTTCCGTAATGATCAGTCCGTCCAGTTCCGAAAGCTGCTTTTTGAGTCCGGGAGTCATATTATGCAGCTGGGAATAGCTTACGATCAGGGAAATAAACGCATTGTGAGATGCGCAGTAAGATTGAATCCCTCCCAGAATATCATTGAAATAAGGATCGGAGTAACTATAAGTAAGAGACATGATGCAGCCGATGTGGAGCTGACTTTTTTTTCCTGTATACTGATAATGAAGTTCCTCTGCTGTTTTCAGAACGCGTTCTCTTGTTTCCTGACTTGCCCGAAAATCGGGATCGTTAGAAAGAATTTTGGAAACAGTAGTAATGGAAACGTTTGCCGCTTTTGCGACTTCTCTAATTGTAGCCATAATATCCCTCCTTGTTTAGTAAACATAGTATCACAAAAAATAGAGAATGTAAACCTAAATTTTATGTAAATTATCAACAAAAAATAAAGTTTAGTAAACAAAATAGGTTAAAATAACTATAAAAACCAGACAAAAATAAAATAATTTGTTAAAATTACTTGAAAATAAATAAAACAAATATTATTATCTAGATAAACAAAGACAGATTGTTTAGTAAACGGAGGTGCAACATGAAAAAATTTACATTTATAGGAGCAGGATCTTTGGATTTTACAAAAGATCTTGTAAGAGACATTCTTACGTTCGAGGCATTTCGGGATGCGGAACTTATGTTGATGGACATTGATCCGAAACGTCTTGAATATGCGGTAAAAGGAGTACAGAAAATCGTAGATGCCGGAAAATATCCGGCAGTAGTAAAAGGAACGCAGGACCGGAAAGAAGCATTGAAAGATGCGGATGGCGTTCTGATCACGATTTTGCAGGGAGGTGTGGAAGTATGGCGTCATGATATCGAGATTCCGAAGAAATATAATGTAGATATTTGTGTAGGAGATACGCGTGGCCCGTCCGGTATTTTCCGTTTTTTGAGAACGGCTCCGGTGCTTCTCGATATTATAAGAGACTGTGAAGAGGTATGTCCGAACGCGGTAGTTCTCAATTATACGAATCCGATGGCAATGCTCGTAAGTTATCTGCAGTCGATGTCTGACATGAATATTACAGGATTATGTCACAGTGTTCAGGGAACGGCGGAAATGCTTGCAAAATGGATCGGAGCAGAAGAAAAGCAGGTTCGTTATACATGTGCAGGAATCAATCATCAGGCGTTTTATCTTGATTTTGAAGTGGATGGAAAAGATGCTTATCCGGATCTTTATAAAGCAATCGAAAGAGAAGAAGTGGCGGCTGAAGAACCTGTCAGAATCGAAATGTTCAAGAAACTTGGATATTTTAATACAGAATCGTCGGGACATAATTCGGAATATGTGGCATGGTTTAGAAAACGTCCCGATCTGATCGAAAAATATTGTACTCACGGAACAGGATGGAATCCGGGAGCGTACGGATTTATACTGGATGAGTATTTAGGACGGGAAGATACATGGGAAAAGGAATATACGGACTGGCTTGAAAACGGAGAAGTCGATCTTGAAAGAGGAGAGGAATACGCTTCCAATATTTTCAACGCAGTGTTCGGCGATCACACACCTTACTTCTTTAACGGAAACCTGAAAAACCATGGTTATATTACAAATGTGAAACAAGGCGTATGTGTGGAAGTTCCGACAGTCGCAACAGAAGCGGGAATCGTTCCGATCAAACAGATCACGCTTCCGGATCATCTGGCAGTGCTTGTAAATAATTCGGCGCTGATCGAAGACCTTGCCGTGAAAGCTGCCATTGAAGGCGATCCGAACCTTGTATTCCAGGCTGTTTTGTATGATCCGCTTACAAGCGCGGTCTGCAGCATGGATGAAATCCTGAACATGGTTCAGGAGATGCTTGATAAAAATGCAGAGTATTTGAGTTACTTTAAGTCGTTAAAGATAAATATGGAGGTGCTTCATGAAAAAGAGAATCGTTAGTTTAATATTATGTGGGCTCATGGTATTTTCAGCGGCAGGATGTTCAGGCGGCGGAGAAAATAAAGCAGGAAAAGACGACGTTACACTGACAATGTGGACACATATCAATGAGCCGTGGAATGCGGCATATAAAGATGCGATCAAAGAGTTTGAATCGGAAAATGAAGGCGTTCGGATTAAACTTGAGACGTTCCCATATGATGAGTTTGAATCAAAAGTACAGACCGCTTTGATCGATGGTGAAGGCGGAGCGGATATTTATGAATTGTGGGGAGGCTGGGCATTAGATTTTACTCCTTACGGAACATTGATGGAACTGCCGGAGGAAATGGCAGAAAAAGTGAGAGAAGAAAATTACGAGCCGACATACGGAGCACTTGAGTATGAGGATAAAATGTATGGTATCCCGCTGGAATATAATATCGAGTACGGCGGAATGCTTGTGAACGATACATTGCTCAAGGCGAAGGGGCTTACTGTTCCGAAAACATGGGAAGAACTTCGTAAAACGGCAATCGAAGGAACAGAGCACGACGGCAATATTTTCCAGTGCAAAGGTTTTGATTTTGTGAACTGGGATTCCGTGCCATATTATTTCCTTGCCTTTATCCTTCAGCAGGATGCGGATTACATGACGGCGGACGGAAAATTCGACGTGACGACAGATGCGGCTAAGACAGCGTTTAATGAACTTGCGACAATGGTGACAGAAGATAAAGTTACAGATCTTGAAGGACTGACAGGCGGAGCGGATATGGAAGGTTATCAGCAGTTATATGCCGGACGCAACATGATCGTACCGCGCGGACCGTGGACGATCTCCGAAGGAGAACAGTCATTCGGATTAAAACTCGGCACGGATTTTGATTATGCAGCTATGCCGCAGTATGGAAACAATCAGAAATTTGCTTCGGAAAACGGATGGTCGCTGGCGGTAAGTTCCAGTTGTAAAGAACAGGAAATCGCTTTGAAATTCCTTGAATATCTGTATCAGGATGATGTTATGTTAGAGCATAACATACGCTGCACACAGATTCCGGCAAAGAAAAGTCTGGCTCAGAGCGAAGAGTACAAAAAAGAAGTTCCGTACGCGGACGTTCTTGTAGGAATTCTCGATCAGGGACAGTTTATCGGAAACTTTAACACGGATCGTCTGAAAGAAACAATCAACAATACGTTTGTTTCCTATTGTTCCGGGGAATACGGATCGTTGGACGAGGCGATGGAAGATATGAATACGAAACTGAATGGAATACTGGAATAAAATAAAAAGACTGCCGTAAAACGGCAGTCTGACTCACAAGGGGGTGCGTCATGAAAAATAAAAAATTTGTAGGGACGGTCATGGTACCGGCTATGCTGCATATGTTTGTATTTATCGTTATCCCGATCGTGATAGGTCTTGTGATTTCTTTCTTTAACTATAATCCACTCAGTTCAGACAATAAATTTATAGGACTGGAAAACTTTGTAAGGCTTGTTCAAGACGCAGATTTTCGTAAGGCGCTTTTAAATACGCTGTTATTCGTGCTCATCACGGTTACTTTGAATATCGGCATCGCGCTCGTTGTGGCGCAGATGATCTCATGGTTTAAATCAAATAAGGTGAGAAGTTTTTTCCGTATGGTATTTTTCCTGCCGTGTATTGCGCCTATGGTTGCAACATCCGTTGTATTTGCCCGTTCTATCTTCCCGACGACAACAGGATTTCTGAACGTGGCTCTGAATAAGATCGGGATCGACTCGATCAACTGGCTCGGAGATCCGAAAGTAGTGATGATCTCACTTATTATTTATACGATCTGGGTAGACGTCGGTTATAACGTGATCCTGTTTTCGGCAGGTATTGACGGAATTCCTTCTTATGTGTATGAGGCGGCAGATCTGGACGGAGCGAGCGAATGGGTAAAATTCCGCAAGATTACATGGCCTTTGCTTGGAAGAAGCTTTCAGTTTGTCATTGTACAGACGTTGATCTCACATTTTCAGATGTTTGCGCAGTTTGCAGTGCTCATTTTGAAAGACGGCCCTCAGAATTCAGGACTTGTTCTTTCAAGATATATTTACAAGATGGCGTTTGAGTATAAAGACATGGGATATGCATCGGCTGTGTCGCTTGTTCTCTTTGTCATTATTATGACACTGTCATTGATCGAGCAGAAGAAGAGTGCGGTAGACTGGGAGTATTAGGAGGCATATTATGAAAATGTTAAAAGACAAAAAGAACAGAAAACTAAGGATTATTTCATTCGTGATTTTGTTTTTGGCAGCGATCGTGTTTCTTGCGCCGTATTTTTGGATGCTTTCCAATTCCTTTAAATCTACGAAAGAGATTTTGCTGGAGCCTACGAATATGCTGCCGAAGCAGTTTACGCTTGACGGATATGTGAAAGTGATTACAGATTCGCCGTTTTTCAGATGGATGGGAAATTCGCTTTTTGTAACGGTTATTGATACGCTTGTCGTTTTGTTTACGAGCTCTTTGATCGGATTTGTGCTGTCGAAATATAAATTCAAACTGAACAAATTTTTGTTTTATGTAATATTGATCACAATGATGATGCCGACGGCGGCAATGATGATCCCGAACTTTTTGCTTATATCAAAACTGGGATGGTATGATAAGATCATTTCTCTTGTTGTGCCTACGTTTGTAAATGCATTTGGAATTTTCCTGTGCAAACAGTTTATCGACGATATGCCGAAGGAACTTTTCGAGTGTGCGATGCTTGATAATGCGGGGCCGTTTACGATCTATCGAAAGATCGTGCTTCCGGGAATCCGCCCGGCGCTCGGAAGTCTGACGATCTTTACCTTTTTAGGATTGTGGAATGATTACCAGACGCCGTTGATCTATTTGAACAGCTCGGAAAATATGACTCTGCCTCTTGCAATGTCGTATTTTTCAACTCAGCATTTATCGGATCTTTCGGCGACGATGGCTGCCGCTTCCCTTATTATGATTCCTGCGTCGATCGTATTTATTATATTCCAGAAGCAGTTCATCAAAGGAATTACGATGACCGGAATGAAATAACGAAAAATGTGGAAAAGAAAAAGTTAAAAAAGCAAGAAGTATAAAGATAAAATGTAAATGCTAAGAACATAAAAAGAGGAAAACATAAAAAAGAGAATCAGAAGGGGTGATTCTGTATGGAATTGGAAAAATTTGATCCTGTCTGCGCCGCAGTGCTGAAAAAAACAGAAATTGAAAAACCGGCATATCCGGTGATAGATTTCCATATGCATATGGGAAAAATGCTGTTGGGCGAATCGTATGAAACAAAGTATGACACGAAGGAATATGTCCGGGAACTGCAAGATGCCGGCGTTGTATGCGCTGTGAATATGGATGGATATTTCGGAAAAGATCTGGAAAAGATGCAAAAGAAACAAGAAGGATTCGAGGAAATGTTTTTTAATTTTATGCAGCTTGATTTTTCTGCGTATGATGATCCTGATTTTTGCGATAAAACGAAAAAGGTAATAGAAGATTCCTGTATGCGCGGATGCCGGGGGATCAAATTATGGAAAGATCTTTCGCTGTGGGAGCGGGATAAATACGGCAGGCCGATCCGTACAGATGATCCTCGTTTTGATATCATCTATGATACGGCGGCGAAACTGCACATTCCGGTGCTGATGCATGTAGCTGATCCGGCGGCGTTTTTTACTCCGAAAAGTGAAAAAAATGAACGATGGGAAGAGCTTGATGTCTGTCCGGAATGGGATTTTTCAGATCATGAAAAGTATATGAGTTTTGAAGAACTTATGGAAATGCAAGAGAATACGGTACGCAGTCATCCGGAAACGACGTTTGTGATCGCTCATGTCGGAAGTTACGCGGAGAATCTGGAATGGGTAAGCGGGCAGCTGGAAAAATATCCGAATATGTATATAGATGTTGCGGCCCGGCTGGCGGAGCTGGGAAGAGTTCCGTACAGTGCGAAGAAGTTTTTTGTGAAGCATCAGGATCGGATCTTGTTCGGTACGGATTGTACGCCGCTTGGTATGGGATATCATAAGATTTATTATCGTTTCTTCGAGACAAAAGACGAGTATTTTCCGTATCAGCCCGAAGGAGAACTTCCGGGACAGGGAAGATGGGCAATCTACGGAATCGGACTGGAAGATGAGATCTTGAAAAAGATATATTATAAAAATGCATGTAAAGTTCTTTCTCTTGATGAAAACCGCTTTGTAGGGGGTGTGAGATGAGACGGTATTTAAGCGTTGATTGTGGCGGAACAAAGACGGCGTTTCTTTTGTGCCGTGAAACGGGAGAGCTGGAAGCTGCGTGTACGTTAGGCCCCGGCAACTATATGGTGAACGGAATCGATCATGTGCTGTCAGTATTAAAAGACGGTATTTTGCAGATCTGCTGTCAGGCGGCAATCGCGCAAAGTGAGATCACTCACAGTTTTATAGCTATCGCAGGGTTTAAAGATATACCGGCGGATGTGCCGGTGCTTACCCGCCTTGTACGGGAAACGTTTCCGAGGATGTCGATCACTCTCGGGAACGATACGGAAAATGCACTGGCAGGATCTCTTCTCGGAAAACAGGGAATCCATGTGATCGCCGGAACGGGATCGATCGGGCTTGGATTTGACAAGGACAGTTACTATGTGCGAAGCGGCGGATGGCATCATCTTTTCGGAGGGGATGAAGGAAGCGGTTATTGGATCGGATGTCAGTTGATCCGGCATTTTACAATGCAGGCGGACGGAAGAGAAGAAAAAACGATGATGTTTGATTATATTTTGGAAAAATACGGTCTTGCGTGTCCTGAAGAGATATTAAGGCTCGTTATTAATGAGTGGAAGGGAGAACGGGATAAGATCGCATCTATGTCAAAAGATGCATATGAACTTGCGGAACAGGGCGATTCTGCGGCGGCAGGCATTTTTAAAAGCGCGGCGCGCGAACTTGCGAAGATCGTAAAAGGCGTGTACAGAAACGGGAATTTTGATATACCGGTTTATGTGTCTTATTCCGGAGGTGTGTTCAAAGCGATGAAGTATATAAAAGAAACGTTGGAAGAAGAGCTGCGGGACGTATCGTGCGTTTTCACAGAGCCGTGTCTGCTCCCGTCGGCAGGCGGGATTATACTGGCGTGTAGAGCTGCGGGAAACGAAGTGAGTGAACAGATGATAGAAAATCTGCGTACGGCACAGCATATGCGGGTATAAAATTGATATGAAAAAATGAAAGAAAAGTATAAAAAATATATTGGAAATAAAGCCTTTTATATGATGGTCATGGCGATCGCCGTTCCGATCATGATCCAGAACGGACTTACAAATTTTGTGAACCTTTTGGACAATATTATGGTTGGAAGACTGGGAACAGAAGAGATGTCGGGTGTTTCGATCGTCAATCAGATCATATTTGTGTATAATTTATGTATTTTCGGCGGAACAGCAGGTGTGGGAATCTTTACCGCCCAATATTTCGGACAAAAAAATGATGAAGGGATACGCAGTACATTCCGATATAAGATTTGGTTGGCGCTGATAATTACTGTCGGCGCCGCTTTTCTTCTTCTGTTTTTCGGAAAGCAGCTGATTCTTTTGTATCTGACGGGAGAAAACGGAGGAAATGAAAAGCTGGCGCTGGAATATGGGATGACGTATCTTCGGATTATCTTATTGGATCTTCCGGCGTTTATGATCCTGCAGGTTTATGCCAGTACGATGCGTGAGTGCGGGGAAACAGTAGTGCCGATGAAGGCGGGGGCTGCGGCTGTGGCGGTCAATCTTATTTTCAATTATCTGCTGATATACGGAAAGTTCGGATTCCCCCGGCTGGGGGTGGCGGGAGCGGCTGTGGCAACGGTGCTTTCGCGTTATACGGAAACGGCGATCGTCGTAATATGGGCGCATACCCATGAGAAAGAAAATACATATATGACAGGACTTTATAAAACGTTGTCCGTGCCCCGGGATCATGTAAAAAAATATTTTATAAAGGGAACGCCGCTTTTGCTGAACGAAGCGTTATGGTCTTTCGGTATGGCGGTTTTGGCACAAAACTATTCTGTGCGCGGGCTGACGGTGATCGCGGCGATGAACATAGCGAATACGATCAATAACTTATTCAGCGTTGTGTTTGCGGCGATGGGAGAATCCGTGGCGATCATAGTCGGGCAGGCACTTGGCTTCGGAGATATGAAAAGAGCGAGAGAGATCGACAATAAGATGATTGTATCCTGCGTTCTTATCAGTTTCGCAGTATCGGTTTTTATGTTTCTTTTCGCGCCGTTTTTCCCCCGGATTTATAATACGACGGAAGCTGTGCGAAAGGCGGCTATGGGACTTGTTTTGGCACAGGCGGTGTTTATTCCCCAGAATGCATTTCTCAACGCCGCTTATTTTACCCTTCGGGCAGGCGGGAAAACAGGTGTCACTTTTTTCTTTGACTGTGTATTCTTATGGTGCGTCAACATTCCGATCGTTTTTGTTTTATGCCGATATACCGGACTTGCCCCGTGGGCGGTCTACAGTGCGATGCAGATCGGGGAATGGCTGAAGTGTATTGCGGGCGCGGTAATGGTGAAAAAGGGAGTGTGGCTTGAGAACCTGACCGGTAAAGGGGAAGATGAAAAATATCTTCTGCAGGAAAATGAAGAAAAGCATTGACATTTCCGAGTGTACATTGTAAAGTCTTGTTTGTAACAAAACAGTTTAATAAAAATACTTTCTCTTATTCAGAGCAGTGGAGATACAAAGGATCTGAGAAGCTGCGGCAACCCCTGAACAGGAAGGTGCCAACCTGAGCGAGTCATCGAACAATAAGAGGATTGTTGTGATAGAGAGACAGTCCGCTTTTACGGGCTGTTTTTATTTGCGGCGGCGAGTCAAAGTCCGGGTCATCCGGGGATCTTGACGACTGCTTATGATCCGAAGCAGTCTGCCGCAGGCAGATATCTTTCTTGATCGTAAAGAAATAGAGAAAGTGAACGAAAGGAGAATGGTTATGGAGAGAGAAAAGATTTTATTTACTTCCGAGTCGGTTACGGAAGGACACCCGGACAAGATGTGCGATCAGATTTCGGACGCTATTTTGGATGAACTTATGAAGCAGGATCCGATGAGCCGTGTCGCATGTGAGACATGCTGTACGACAGGCGTCGTTATGGTGATGGGAGAGATCACGACGAAAGCTTATGTAGATATTCCGAAGATCGTACGTGACACGGTTCGTGAAATCGGCTATACAAGAGGAAAATACGGATTTGACGCCGATACATGCGGCGTGATCACAACGATTGACGAACAGTCGTCCGATATTGCGATGGGAGTGGATAAAGCGCTCGAAGCAAAAGAAAATAAAATGTCAGAAGACGATATTGAAGCCATCGGAGCAGGAGATCAGGGAATGATGTTCGGTTATGCGTCTGATGAAACAGAAGAATATATGCCGTATCCGGCGGCGATGGCGCATAAGCTTGCGCGCCGTCTGACAGAAGTAAGAAAGAACGGAACACTGCCGTATCTTCGCCCGGACGGGAAAACACAGGTAACTGTGGAATATGATGAAAACGGCGTTCCGAAGCGTTTGGATGCGGTTGTGCTTTCTACACAGCACGATCCTGAAGTGACGCAGGAGCGGATTCATGAAGATATTAAGAAATATGTATTCGATGAAGTGATTCCGGCAAATATGACAGATGATGAAACAAAGTTTTTCATTAATCCGACAGGACGTTTTGTGATCGGAGGACCTCATGGAGACAGCGGTTTGACAGGACGTAAAATCATTGTTGATACTTACGGAGGAATGGCGCGTCACGGCGGCGGAGCTTTCTCGGGAAAAGATTGTACAAAAGTGGATCGTTCCGCGGCATATGCGGCGCGTTATGCGGCGAAAAATGTTGTTGCGGCAGGTCTTGCGAGACGATGCGAGATCCAGCTTTCTTATGCCATCGGCGTAGCGCAGCCGACGTCGGTATCCGTAGATACGTTCGGCACAGGGAAGGTTTCGGATACAAAGCTTGTGGAGATCATCCGTGAGAACTTTGATTTCCGTCCGGCGGGAATTATTAAAATGCTGGATCTGCGCAGACCGATCTATAAGCAGACCGCTGCGTACGGACATTTTGGAAGACTTGACGTTGAACTGCCGTGGGAAAAACTGGACAAAGCAGACGATCTGAAAAAATATCTTGAATCATAAAACAGATTTACCGGCGGGAAAGACCGGCATAGAAAAAGGATAGAAAACTAAGATGACGATTCGGCCGTCTTTTCGATACAGGGTAACGGATATCCATATCGAAGAGGCGGCTGATTTGTTTATAAAAAGTTTCGTTGAAGAAGGGGAGGGGTAACGGTATAATATATAATATCATGCAAAAGTGAGAATCTGTTTTAGGAGGAGCGCCTATGAAGCTTAGGACAAAATTGATCGTGGCATTTATGTCTGTTATGATTTTGCCGATGATCTTTTTGAATGTAGTGATGCATACGTTCGCGTCGCGGGAAGTAGGAGAACTTCAGCAGCTTTATATGATTGTCGTATTCATCACAACGACGCTGCTGATTTATTGGATCTACCGTTCGGTTTCTGTTCCGCTGGCGAAACTGCAGAAGGCGGCAAGAAATATCAAGGAAGGGAATCTTGATTTTGAGATCAGGCAGGAGTCGGATGATGAGATCGGACAACTCTGTCAGGATTTTGAGGAGATGAGGCTTAGGCTGAAGGCGAACGCGGAAGAGAAGGTTGCATTCGACCGGGAGAACAAGGAGCTGATCAGTAATATTTCCCACGATCTGAAAACACCGATCACGGCGATCAAAGGATATGTGGAAGGAATCATGGACGGGGTTGCGGATACCCCCGAAAGGATGGACAGATACATTAAGACAATATATAATAAAGCAAATGAGATGGATCTTTTAATCAACGAACTGACGCTTTATTCCAAGATCGACACGAATCGTATTCCGTATAATTTTACGACGATATCGGCGAAAGGGTATTTTGGAGACTGCGGGGAAGATCTGCATATGGAGCTTGAGTCGAAAGGAATCGAATTTACTTATTGCAATACGATGGAAGAAGACTGCAAGGTGATCGTTGATCCCGAGCAGCTTAGAAGGGTGATCAATAATATCGTATCGAATTCGTTGAAATATATGGACAAGCCGAACGGAAAAGTCACGATGGAAGTAAAAGATGTCGGCGATTTTATACAGGTTGAATTAGGCGACAACGGCAAAGGGATCGCCGCAAAAGACCTGCCGTACATTTTCGATCGCTTTTACAGGACGGATGCTTCCCGCAATTCATCGAAAGGCGGAAGCGGAATCGGTTTGTCGATCGTGAAGAAGATCGTGGAAGAACATGGAGGAAATATATGGGCGACCAGTGAAGAGGGCGCCGGAACAACAATGTATTTTGTAATCAGAAAATATCAGGAGGTATCTATTGATGAGTAAGCGTATTTTGATCGTAGAGGATGAAGAGAGTATTGCGGATCTTGAGAAAGATTATCTTGAACTGAGCAACTTTGAGGTGGAAGTGGCGAATGACGGAGATACAGGTCTGCAAAAAGGACTGGGCGGAGATTTTGACCTGATTATTCTTGATCTGATGCTCCCGGGAGTTGACGGTTTTGAAATATGCCGTCAGATCAGAGATCAGAAGAATACGCCGATTATTATGGTTTCTGCCAAAAAAGACGATATTGATAAAATCAGAGGTCTGGGCCTTGGAGCGGATGATTATATGACGAAGCCGTTTAGCCCGAGTGAGCTTGTGGCCCGCGTGAAAGCGCATCTTGCCAGATATGAACGGCTGATCAACAGCAATGCGGAGGAAAATGAAGTGATCGAGATCCGCGGATTGAAGATCGATACGACGGCGAGACGCGTATGGGTCGGAGGAGAAGAGCGGTCATTTACGACGAAAGAGTTCGATCTTCTTACATTTTTGGCGAGTCATCCGAATCATGTGTATACGAAAGAAGAGCTGTTTCGCGAGATCTGGGATATGGAGTCGATAGGAGATATCGCGACTGTGACAGTGCATATTAAGAAGATTCGGGAGAAAATCGAATATGACACGTCTCATCCACAGTATATCGAGACGATATGGGGAGTGGGATATCGCTTTAAAGTGTAATGGCATGACGAAAACACAGTTTGATTTTATATTTGTCATGAGAGAAAAGGGGTTTCGTTTTTCGGAACTCCTTTTCTATTGTAAATGAGAATAAATGCGTGTATCATATAGAAGTCAAAAGGGAAGCGGCATAATATGGAATATATATGCCGTGTATGGGGAAAACAGATTAAGATCATAGGGTGGTTTTTAGAAATGGAAAAGAAAAAAAAGAGTCCGAGGAGACTGAAGTTCAATACGGTGCAGACGGTTGTTATCGGATTTTTCGGGGTGATACTCGGGGGCGGAATACTTTTGAGCCTTCCGATCTGTAATCAGAAGCCGATCGAGTTTATAGACGCGCTTTTTACGTCTGTCAGCAGCGTATGCGTTACCGGCCTTGTGACGATTGTTCCGGCGGAACAGTTTACATTGCTAGGGAAAATTATTTTACTGCTTTTGATACAGGTCGGCGGACTTGGAGTGATCGCCTGCATGTCTGCGTTTTTCCTTTTATTGGGAAAAAAGATCAATATGAAAGGAAGAATCACGATCCAACAGGCATATGGACTGGATACGCTTTCAGGTCTTGTAAAGTTCGTGATCCGTATTTTAAAAGGAACGTTTTTGGTAGAGGGGATCGGCGCGGTACTTTTTTCGCTCCGGTTTATTCCTGAGTTTGGGTTTATAAAAGGCGTCGGTTACGCAATCTTTCATTCTGTTTCGGCATTTTGCAACGCGGGTATCGATATACTTGGAAGTACGAGCTTTATACAGTATTCAGGGTCGTGGCTTATTAATTTTACGACAATGTTTCTGATCGTTATGGGCGGACTTGGTTTTCCGGTATGGCATGACATTGCGATCAATATAAAAAAGATGACGGGAATCAAGAAAAGACCTTTAAAATGGCTGTTTACAAGACTTTGTCTGCAAAGTAAGATCGTTCTTACGATGACGGGACTTCTAATCCTGTGCGGCGCCGTCGGATTTTTCCTGCTGGAGTTTAACAATCCCGAAACAATGGGAGATATGAATCTTCTTGAGAAGATGACGGCATCTTTATTTCAGTCGGTGACGACAAGAACGGCGGGATTTGCGACAGTTCCGCAAGGAGACTTAAGAGAAAGCTCGAAGCTTTTGGGCTGTATGCTTATGTTCATCGGAGGATCTCCGGCGGGTACGGCAGGCGGCGTTAAGACAACGACGATCGCGATGCTTTTGCTGACGGTTCTCTGTGTACTGAAAAACAAAAGAGATACAGAGTGTTTTGCAAGAAAGATTGATAATAATATCGTCAGATCGGGAATTACGATCACAATGATCACTTTGATCTTCCTGATGTCGGGAATTACCGCACTGACAATCTTTGAACCCGGAATTGATTTCCTTGATCTTACTTATGAAGCGGCGTCCGCAATGGGAACGGTCGGACTGACGGCAGACCTTACTCCGATCCTGAGCAGGGGAAGTCATGTGATCCTTATGATCCTTATGTATGTCGGAAGGATAGGACCGCTTACTATGGCGCTTGCATTATCGGGAAGAAGCGATAAGATTTCTAAGTTCAGAGAACTTCCGGAAGAAAATGTGATGCTCGGCTAAGTGGGAGAGACAACGTAATGCTTGGATAATTGGGAAAGAAAATGCAATGCAGAGCATGAAGATGAGAATATGGACAGAGAAATAAAAAAGTAGAAATACAAAACCGGAAATGTAAAGACAGAAGCATTTAAAAGGAGGGAACATATTATGGATAAACAATTTGCGGTGTTGGGACTTGGAAGTTTCGGGTCAAGCGTTGCGCTTACATTGGAAAATATGGGATGCGATGTGCTCGTCGTAGACGAGTCTTACGAGAAAGTACAGGAAATATCCGACAAAGTTTCTTACGCGGTCAAAGCGGACGTGTCAGAGCCTGACGCGCTGCAGGCTCTCGGAGGACGTAATCTTGACGGAGTGGTAGTTGCCATTTCGGAAAGTTTAGAGGCAAGTATTATGGCGACGATGCTTTGCAAAGAAATGGGAATTCCTCTCGTCGTTGCAAAGGCGAAAGACAAACTTCAGGGCGCGATCCTGCAAAGAGTCGGAGCGGATCGTATCGTGTATCCTGAGATCGAGATGGGAAGCCGCGTGGCAAAAAGCCTCGTGTCGAAAGAATTTGTGGACTGGATCTCTCTTTCAAATGATTACAGTATGGTAGAGATCGTCGTGCCGCAAAACTGGGTAGGAAAGAGTCTTGTCGATCTCGGAGTCAGAGAGCGTCTGGGAATCAATGTCGTCGGTATTATCAAGAACGGAAAGATCGAAGTCGCGATCAATCCGCAGGAGGCGCTTCGGGAAAAAGAAATATTGATCGTGATCGGTTCTAACGATATTCTTGAGAAATTTGACATGAAAAACAGATAGAAAATGCAGGTGAGAAAATGATTACAAGTACATCGAATATACAAGTAAAAGAATTGCTTCGTTTGCAGAAAAAAAGCCGTGAGCGGGAGAAAGAGGGCGTATTTATCGTAGAAGGACCGCGCATGGCGGAAGAGATCCCACGGGAGCGCATTGTAAAACTGTATGTGTCGGAAAGTTTTCAGGCGAAATGCGTCAAAGAAAAAAACGATCGGTTTATTCAAGAGGCGGAAGTGATGTCGGATACGGTATTTGCGCATGTGTCGGACACGAAGACTCCGCAGGGAATCCTTGCCGTCGTACGCCGGATGGAGTATACGGCGGAAGATATTTTAGGGGAGACTCCGCATGTGCTCGTTCTTGAAAATATTCAGGATCCGGGCAATCTCGGAACGATTTTCAGGACTGCAGAGGCGGCGGGGGCTACAGGCATTGTTTTGAGCAAAGACTGTGTAGATCTGTATAATCCGAAAGTGATCCGTTCTACGATGGGAGCGATTTTTCGGATTCCGTTTATTTATACGGATGATCTGAAAGGAACGATCGACGAACTGAAACGGGAAGGAATCACGGTTTATGCGGCGCATCTTAAAGGGGAAAACTCCTATGATATGGAAGATTACAAGACGGCATGCGCATTTCTTATCGGAAATGAAGGAAACGGTCTGACAGAAGAAACTGCGGCATGTGCGGATCGGAAAATACTGATCCCGATGGAAGGCGGCGCAGAGTCGCTGAATGCAGCGGTGGCTTCGGCAGTGCTTATGTTTGAAGCGGGCAGACAAAGGCGGAACAAGAGAAAATAAGGCGGCGCGAGTCTGTAAATGATGATCAAAGTAAATGAAAACAAATGTGAATAATTGAAAGTAAATAAATACAGATAAAAAATAAATGAAAAGAGAGGATAAGACAATGGATTTAAAAGGAAGACATTTTTTGACACTGAAAGATTTTACACCGGAAGAGATCATTTATCTTTTGGACCTTGCCGCAGAATTAAAAGGAAAGAAGAAAAAAGGGATACTTGTCGATCATCACAGAGGGAAAAATGTGGCGCTGATCTTTGAAAAAGACAGTACGCGTACACGCAGTTCTTTTGAGATAGCGGCACATGATCTCGGAATGGGGACGACTTATATCGGAACGATGGGATCTCAGTTCGGGAAGAAAGAGAGCATCAAAGATACGGCAAGAGTACTTGGAAGAATGTATGAAGGAATCGAGTACAGAGGATTCGGACAGGAGATTGTCGAAGAGCTGGCTCAGTATGCGGGAGTACCTGTATGGAACGGATTGACAAACGAGTATCATCCGACACAGATGCTGGCAGATATGCTGACGATCCGTGAACATTTCGGGAAACTGAAAGGTCTGAAACTTGTATATATGGGAGATGCCCGTTATAATATGGGCAATTCGCTCATGATCGCCTGTGCAAAACTCGGACTTGATTTTGTGGCGTGTACGACAGAAGACTATTTCCCGAATGAGGAGCTTGTAGAGGAGTGCCGCGTATATGCAAAAGAATCAGGTTCTGAAATTACATTGACAAGCGATGTGAAAGAAGGAACAAAAGGCGCTGACGTCATCTATACAGACGTATGGGTATCTATGGGAGAACCTGACGAAGTGTGGGAGAAACGGATCAGAGAGCTGACTCCGTACAAAGTAACAAAAGAAGTGATGGAAAATGCAAAACCGGAAGCAATCTTTCTTCACTGCCTTCCGGCGTTTCATGATCTTGGAACGAAAGTCGGAAGAGAGATCGGCGAGCGTTTCGGAATCACAGATATGGAAGTGACGGACGAGGTATTTGAGTCTGAACAGTCGAAAGTGTTCGATGAGGCGGAAAACCGGATGCATACGATTAAAGCGGTTATGGATGCTACATTGAAGTAAAAAATAAGTAGAAAAGAAGATAAAAACAGAGAAGATACAAAGGCAAAAAGCAAGAAAGATAAAGACAACGAAAAGCTGAGAACGTAAAAAAGATAAAAAGTCGAGAGAATAAAAAGACGAAAACTTGAGAAGGCAAAAAGCCAAGAAAGTAAAATCAGAGAAGGCGAAAAGCAGATAAAATTATGAAAGCAGAGATTTTGAAAATGCTGCGGGAAGCAGACGGGTACATTTCGGGGCAGGAAATCTGTGAGAAGTTCAATGTGTCGCGCACTGCGGTCTGGAAGGTGATCCGCCGGCTTCAGGAAGACGGCTACGAGGTGGAAGCTGTGCGAAACAAAGGGTATCGCATGGTGGAAAGTCCCGACATTTTGACAAAAGAAGAAGTGGAAAGCTGTATGCATACGGAATGGGCGGGAAGAAATGTCGTATGTTATAAAGTGACGGATTCAACGAATCTGCGCATCAAGCAGATGGGAGATGAAGGCGCTTTAGCCGGAACGCTGGCTGTGGCGGGAGCAGACGGCGGGAAGAGGGCGCAGAGGACGTTCGTGGGAATCACCTGCCGGAGCGGGGATCTTTATGTCGGTTCTTTTAAGACCGAAGATCACGCCGGATAAAGCGTCTATGCTGACGATCGTGACGGCGTGCAGTACGGCGAAAGGAATAAAAAAATATTTTGAAAATGAGGGAGCTTCCTGTCCGGATATTCAGATTAAGTGGCCGAACGATCTCGTTGTCAACGGGAAAAAACTGGCAGGTATTCTCACGGAGATGAGTACGCAGATCGATTATATCAATTATGTGACCGTCGGGATCGGAATTAATGCAAACACAAAAAAGTTCCCGGAAGAATTAAAAGATCATGCAACATCGCTGTATCTTGAATGCGGACATATGGTGAAACGAGCGTCTGTCATTGCGTCGATCATGAAATGTTTTGAGGAAGATTACCGCCTGTTTCTTGAGACGGAAGATTTATCCGGACTGATGGAAACGTATATGTCGATGCTTGTCAACCGGGATCGGGATGTTCTTGTGCTTGATCCAAGCGGAACATATAAGGCAAAGGCGCTGGGGATCGATAAAAACGGAGAGTTGATCGTGAGAAGGGAAGACGGAACTTCGGAACATGTCTATGCCGGAGAAGTCTCGGTCAGAGGTGTGTACGGTTATGTATAAATGCATGTGCGGGATAAGAAATGCATGCATAGGATAAGCTGAGAGATATGGATGAGTATAGACGAACTAAATGCAGATTTTAAGTTCGGAAAAAAACAGGAAAAAGAGAGGTAATGTATGGAAGAAGAGATTGTGCTTTGTGCGGCAAGCGCATATGAACAGAAATTTTATTTGAATCCTCAGTTTGAGTCGCTGCCGGAAGCAGTGCGTCAGGAACTGCAGATCATGTGCGTATTGTATACGGAAGATGTGGGAGGCATTCTCCTTGTCGTATATGATGAAGAAGGAAATCTCGAGTTAAAAGTAGAGCACGAAGAAAATGATTTTGCTTTTGATGAGATAGGAAGTGTGCTGAAGATCAAACAGCTTCAGCAGACGAAAAGAGAATTGTTTGAATCGCTTGAAACATTTTACAGGGTGTTTTATCTCGGAGAGGAGTAGGGTGTGGAATTTTTACAAAAGGTCATCCAACTGTATGCTGAGAGAAAAGAATGGTTTCTGGATTTGTTTGCGGCACATGTGGGGCTGGCTTTAACGGCGGCTGTGAGCGCGGGGATCATAGGACTTCTTTTAGGGATTTTTATTTCGGAACATAAAAAAGCGGCAGGTCCCGTTCTGACGATCGCAAATATCGGTTATACGATTCCGGCGATCTCACTTCTGGGAATGCTGATCCCGGTTTTGGGGATCGGAGATAAGACGGCGATAACCGCTCTTACGATTTACGGCATCATGCCGATGGTGCGAAATACGTATGCGGGAATTACCGGCGTCGGGGAAGAAGTAGTCGCGGCGGCGGAAGGAATGGGGAGCACGCGCTTCCAGATCATGACAAAAATCAAACTTCCACTGGCAGCGGGAGTCATCATAGCAGGCGTAAGAAATATGGTCGTTATGACAATCTCTGTGTCGGCGATCGCGTCGTTTATAGGAGCGGGAGGTCTTGGAGTAGCGATTTACAGAGGTATTACGATCTATGATTCGGCAATGACGTTTTGCGGTAGTTTTCTGATCGCGCTTCTGGCGATCGTAAGCGATCTTTTGCTCGGATTGCTGGAACGGAAAGTGAAAAAGAAAACAGGCATAAAAAACAGATAAAACAGGAAAACATAAATAAAAAAACATAAATAGAAAAATATAAATAGAAAAATATAAACAGAAAATCATAAAAGGACACTATGAATAAGGAGGCAAAAGATGAGATTAAAGAAGATCACGGCGCTTTTTCTGACCGGCGCGCTTATACTTTCGATGGCCGGATGCGCGGGAAACGGAAGCAAAGATAAGAAAGAAGGAAGTGCGGGAAACGAAGCTCAAGAACCGGTTAAGATCGCCACAAAGCCGATGACAGAGCAGTTTATCCTCGGAGAAATGTTGAAAAAGCTTATCGAGGAGAAGGCAGGTTATGAAGTAGAACTTACAAAAGGTATCGGCGGAGGAACGAGCAATATCCAGCCGGCAATGGAAAAGGGAGAGTTTGATCTCTATCCGGAATATACATCCAGCGGATGGATTCTTGTGCTCGGACATAAGGCAGGTGAAGTAAGCGATGATAAGATGCTTGCAAAACTTCAGGAAGAATACGAAGAAAAATTCGATATGACGTGGGTAGGGCTGTATGGTCAGAACAATACGTATGCCGTTGTCGTAAGAGAAGATACGGCAAAGAAATACAATCTTGAGACATGCTCGGATCTGGCGGCGGTTTCGGATCAGCTTGTTTTCGGAGGAAACCCGGATTATATCGAGAGAGCGGACGGTCTTCCGGGGATGTCTGCGGCGTATGGATTTCAGTTTAAAGAGATCAAAGATATTGATATCGGTTTGAAATATCAGGCGCTTAGAAACGGTGATATTGATGTGACGAACGGGTATACGACAGACGCTCAGATCAGTCAGGATGATGTGAGAGCGTTAAAAGACGATAAGTCTTATCAGGTAAATTATTTTTGTTCAACGGTTGTCCGCAAAGATGCGCTTGAAAAATATCCGAAGCTCAAAGAGACGTTAGAGCTGATGGACGGAATTCTTACAGATCAAAAAATGGCGGAACTGAATTATCAGGTTGAGGAAGAAGGACGTGACGAAGCGGAAGTGGCGGAAGAATTTTTAAAAACGTCCGGGTTACTGTAAAATATTTTCCGAAAACCGTGAGAACAGAACCGTTTGAAGAAACTTTCGGAAGAAACAAAAAAGTACAGGGGAATGAATGCGTATGGAAATGATACGTCTGGAACATGTGACGAAAAGCTTTGGCAGATATAAAGCATTGGATGACGTGAGCATTGTTGTGGAAGAAGGCGAATTTTTGACGGTGATCGGCAGATCGGGATGTGGAAAGACGACGATGCTTCGGATGATAAACGGATTGCAAAAGCCGGATTCGGGAAAAGTATATGCGGCAGGGGAAGACGTAGGAGAGGCGGATTTGATCCGGCTTCGAAGAAAGATCGGCTATGTGATACAAAATAAAGGGCTTTTTCCTCATATGACTGTTGAAAAAAACATTATTTACGTTCCTGTTATAAGCGGACAGAAGGATAAACGGCAAAACCGGAAACTGGCGGAAGAATTGATCGGTCTGGTCGGTCTGGAGCGTGAGATGCTTGACCGTTATCCCGAAGAACTCTCCGGAGGTCAGCAGCAAAGAGTCGGGATCGCAAGGGCGCTTGCGTCCCGCCCGAAACTTCTTCTGATGGACGAGCCATTCGGGGCGCTGGATGAAATTACAAAGCGGGCTATGCAAAATGAACTTCTGGCATTACAGAAAAAATTAGGAATGACAGTCGTGTTTATTACGCATGATATCAGGGAAGCGATGAAATTGGGAGACCGGGTTCTTGTGATGGAGCAGGGAAAGATCGCGCAGTGCGATACGCCGGAAAATGTAAAGAAAAATCCGGCGGATGAATTTGTGAAAGAACTGATCGGATGAAAAAACTATGAAAAAACGTGATCTGACAAAAGGAAATGTGACGGCTGTAATGCTGCTGTTTGCCGTGCCGATGATCCTTGGAAACATCATGCAGCAATGTTACAATCTGGCAGATACATGGATTGTCGGGAGGTTTGTCGGCGCGGAAGCGCTGGCGGCTGTCGGAAGCGCATATACGCTTATGACGTTTTTAAATTCGATCCTGATCGGCATGTGTATGGGGAGCGGAGCGCTTTTTTCAATCTGTTATGGCCGAAGAGCGTTAAGAAAACTAAAAGAATATATTGTTTCATCGTTTGTGCTTATTTTTTCAGTGACAGTGATTTTGACGATTGTTTCATATGTGTGCCTTGATCCGATTCTCACGCTGATGCAGATTCCGGCGGATATTTACGGACTGATGCGCTCTTATATGGGGCTGATCCTCGCCGGATTGATCTTTGTTTTCCTCTATAATTATTTTGCGTTTCTGCTCCGTTCATCGGGAAATTCGGTGATTCCTCTGATTTTTCTCGGCGTCGGAACTGCGCTTAATATCGGACTGGATTTTTTCTTTGTCGCAAAACTCGGGCGCGGAGTGAAAGGGGCGGCTGAGGCAACGGTTCTTGCTCAGGCAGCGGCAGGACTTGGAATCGCATTATACGCTCTTGTGAAAGAACCGGAACTTAACATGAAGAAAATGAAAGAAGAGGGGATCGGTATAAGGGCAGATCTTTTGAAAGAGATCTTTTCTTATTCTGCATCGACGGGAATCCAGCAGTCTGTGATGAATTTCGGGATACTTATGGTTCAGGGACTTGTGAACAGTTTCGGAACATCGGTTATGGCGGCGTTCGCTGCAGGGGTAAAGATTGATACATTGGCATATATGCCGGCACAGGAATTCGGGAATGCATATTCGATATTTATCTCGCAGAATTATGGGGCGGATAAAAAAGAACGGATCAGAAAAGGAACAAAAAGCGCTGCCGTGACTGTCATAATGTTTTGCGCGGCGGCATCTGCGGCAGTCTTTTTCGGAGCAGAGTTTTTGATGGGGATTTTTATTGATCCGCAGAAAACACAGATCATTCAGATCGGAACAGGGTATTTGAAAACAGAGGGAGCGTGTTATTGCGGGATCGGAATCCTGTTTTTGCTCTACGGATATTTCCGGGCAGTGGAAAGACCGAAAGTTTCTCTTCTTCTTACGATCCTCTCACTTGGAACACGGGTTGTCCTTGCCTATGCATGTGCGCCATTGTTCGGCGTTGGAGCGATCTGGACGGCGATACCGATCGGCTGGGCGATGGCGGATGCGGCAGGAATCATCCTGTTAAGACGCGGCGAGCGTACTAACAGGATGAATGAAATTATGTAATTGTCGTCTGTCAATGTATAAACTGTTTTCTGTAAGCGGTAGGAGTCATGCCGCATATTTTTCGGAAACATTGGGAAAAATAGCTTGAAGAAGAGAAGCCGCACTGTTTTGCAATCGCTGCCTGGTTCAGATCCGTTGAAGTAAGAAGTTCCTGACTTGTGAAGATCCGTTTCTGAGCAAGATAGTTCATAGGCGCGATCCCGTAAATTTCGGTAAATGTATGGGCAAAATAATATTTATTCAGATGGGTCAGCTCCGCAAGTGTGTCAAGAGTGATGTTTTCTCTGAAGTTAGAATCGATGAAGCGCTTTGCGTAACTGCATTCGCGGGTAATCTTTTTTGAGGAAGGAAGCATTTCTACGGGCGATCCGGTATGTCGTGAAAGTTGAATGATGAGAGCTTCGAGAAGATTTTGACAGATCGTCTCGTAGCTTTCTTTTTGTTCGTCCATCTCCCGGAGGATCGTATGAAAGTAGAAGTCGAGATTTTCGGAGAAATCTTCGCACTGTATATTTAAATATTCTTTGTCGTTATAAATAAGAAAGTTTAGTCCCTCCACGCCGAGGACAATGTATTCCAAGGGAGAATTTTTGTCTGAAACTTCCGTGTGGCGGATGCTCGGGTTGATGATGATCAGATTCTGTTTTCGGATCGGAAATGATTCTTCTTCTACAATGAAGCTTCCGCATCCGTTCAGTACGTAAAAAAGCTCGGAAAAATAATGGGTGTGCGGGTAGCTTTCCCAGTCTTGTTCGTACTTTGAATAACTGGAGTAGAGCAGGCGGTACGGCATTTGCGAAAATGTTGTTTCCTGATTAGAAGTGTTGAATGAATGTCGTATATTTCCCATAAATACAGCCTCCGTTGTTTATCTGGAATAGTTTAGAAATTTTGTTTTTAACTAAAAAAGTAAAAAAATTAATGTGTTTATTATAGTGAATTCTTTAAAAAAAATCAAGGGAAAATGGATGTATTGTAGAAGCGGCGAAAAAAGAAATTATATATAATGCACAAAAAAATAAATATAAAAAAGTTTTTGTCGGAAAAACGCAAAAAAAGTCGGGGGAAATACAAAAAAGCAATATTTATAAAAAAAAGGACAAGAATGGGTATTGAAAAATTATCGGATTTCGTTTATTCTAAGACCAAGAGAAACAAATCGTTAAATAAAGGAGGACCAACGATTATGAAAAAGAAAAAACTGATCAGTCTGTTACTTGTTGCTTCTATGGCATTCAGCCTTGCAGCTTGTGGTTCATCAGGCGGAGACGACAAAGACGCTGACAAAGGTGGAGACGAAAAAACACTGAAGGTTGCAGCGGTAGAAACAGCTTACGGCGCAGACATGTGGAAAGAAGTTTGCTCAGCATTCGAGAAATCTCACGAAGGCGTTAAGGTTGAACTTACAATCGACAAAAAGCTCGAAGATGTAATCAACCCGCAGATGAAATCCGGCGAGTATCCGGACGTGATCTTAAGAGCTGTAGGAGCTGAATCGGGAATCACAGAGACATTCGTAAAAGACAACAACCTTGTTGATCTGACAGATGTTCTTGATATGACAGTACCGGGCGAAGAAGTAACTGTAGGAGACAAGATCCTTCCGGGATTCGTTGAGAATACAATTACAAATCCGTACGGAGACGGAAAAACATATCTGATGCCGATGTTCTACGGCCCATGCGGACTGTTCTACAATGCAGGACTGTTTGAGGAAAAAGGCTGGGATGTTCCGACTACATGGGATGAGATGTGGGCACTTGGCGACAAAGCGAAAGAAGAAGGAATCGCATTGTTTACATATCCGACAACAGGTTACTTTGACGCATTCTTCTATGCTTTGATGCATGAGACAATGGGAGACGATTTCTCTAAAGCGCTGACATATGAAGATGGTATCTGGGATACAGAAGGCGCTAAACAGGCATTTGACATTGTTGCAAAACTTGCTACATATACAGAAAAAACAACACCGGCTAATGCAAACGACAACGATTTCCGTAAGAACCAACAGCTTGTACTTGACAACAAAGCGCTGTTCATGCCGAACGGAAACTGGGTAATCGGCGAGATGGAAGATGCTCCGAGAGCAGACGGATTCGAGTGGGGATTCACAGCTCTTCCGGCTGTTAAAGAAGGCGGAGAGAGAGCTTCTTACACATTCTTCGAGCAGATCTGGATGCCGGCAGAAGCAAAAGAGCAGGATCTCGGAAAAGAATTTATCGCTTACCTGTACTCTGATGAAGCAGCTAAGATCTTCTTCGATAAAGGCGGAGCAGTTCAGCCGATCGAAGGAATGTCTGATATGATCACAGATGATAATACAAAACTGTATTACTCAATCTACGACACAGGCGCAGTTGCAGTTATGGATGCATTCGCAGCAACAGAGCCGATCGAAGGTCTTACAACACGTTCTACATTCTTTGATCCGGTTAACTCTCTTGTAACTGGAGACAAGACAGAGCAGGATTGGATCGATCAGATCAAAGCTGACAGTGCTAAATTCCATGAAGCGCTGAAATAAATAAAAAATAAATCACCGGAAATTTACCGGTTCTGATGACCGGAAGAATATCACAGGTGTAGGCGGGCGGTGAATCTGTTTTCACCGCCCGTTTTATCCTGACAGGAGATGAATTAATGAAAGCAAGAAAAGGAAAAGGGCTGTTTGTATTTTGCTGTCTTGCCCCGGCAGCGATATTGTTTATCGTATTTATGATCCTGCCTACGATCGATATTTTCCGTATGTCTATGTTTAAATGGGGTGGATATACAGATAATAAGACATTTGTAGGATTGGACAACTTTAAAATACTTTTCAAGAGTGACAAATTTTATCAGGCGTTCCAGAACTCGATTTTGCTGATCGTTCTTGTTACACTTGTAACATTTACATTTGCGCTTGTATTTGCTTATATTTTGTCACGGGAAAAAATTAAAGGAAAAACATTTTTCAGTGTTATTTTTTACATTCCGAACATTTTGTCGGTAGTAGTTATCAGTGCTATTTTCTCGGCAATCTATGATCCGAACCTCGGACTTTTGAACTCTTTTTTGAATCTGTTCAAAGGAGCGGAAAACCCGACGCTTTGGCTTGGAGATCAGAAGATAGTTATTTACAGTATTGTGATTGCACTTGTATGGCAGGCAATCGGTTACTATATGGTTATGTATATGGCAAGTATGGCAAACGTGCCGGAAAGCCTTTATGAGTCGGCGGCTTTGGAAGGCGCGGGAAAGATCAGACAGTTCTTTACGATCACAATTCCGCTGATCTGGACAAACATCAGAACAACACTTACATTCTTCGTTATCAGTACGATCAATATGAGTTTCCTGCTTGTAAAAGCAATGACAAACGGCGGACCGGACGGAGCGTCAAATGTATTCTTAAGTTATATGTATCAGGAAGCGTACACGAACTCTTCCTATGGATATGGTATGGCGATCGGTGTTATGGTATTCCTCTTCTCGTTTGCACTTGCGGGAATTCTGAATGTGGCAACAAAACGTCAGGAAATCGAATTTTAAGGGAAGGAGATCAAGATGGGAAAAACAAAAGTAAAAGAGTCAAAAAAACCATTGACACTTTCAAAAGTGGTAGTATATATCTTATTAATTCTCCTTGCGATCACAATTATCATTCCGGTCGGCTGGGTATTTGTTGCATCTGTTAAGCAGAATTCAGAGTTTTACGGAAGTCCGTGGGTACTTCCGGAGAAGATTTATTTCCAGAACTTTATCGATGCGTGGGAGAAGGCGAGCATGGGAACTTACATGCTCAACTCAGTGATCGTAACAGCGCTTGCATTGCTTTTGCTGATCGTGATCTCTCTTCCGGCGGCATATGTATTGTCCAGATTCAAGTTTAAAACGTCAAAATTCTGGAACGTACTTTTTATGGCAGGCCTGTTCATTAACGTAAGTTACATTGTTGTACCGATCTTCCTTATGCTCAATAACTGGGATAAAACGCTTCGTCAGCTCACAGGAGGTACGTTCTTTTTGAACAACCTGTTTGTGCTGGCTCTTGTGTATGCGTCTACGGCGCTTCCGTTTACGATCTATCTTTTGTCCGGATATTTCAGATCTTTGGCAAAAGATTTTGAAGAAGCCGCTTATGTAGACGGAGCAAGTTACTTTACAACGATGGTAAAGATTATTTTCCCGATGGCAAAACCGAGTATTGTTACGGTAATCTTGTTCAGTTTCCTGTCATTCTGGAATGAATACATTATTTCAATGACACTTCTGACAAAACCGGAACTGAAAACTCTGCCGGTAGGACTTATGAACTTGATGGCGGCGCAGAAATCTGCAGTTCAATACGGTCAGATGTATGCAGGTCTTGTTATTGTTATGCTGCCGACGTTGATTTTGTATATCTGTGTACAGAAGAAACTGACACAGGGTATGACACTCGGCGGATTGAAGGGTTAGGAGGTTGATATCATGGATGAAAGAACAAAACAGGTTTTAGTAGGAATCATTGTTGCTGTTATTTTTATCGCGTCTGTAGCCCTTATCATTATCGGTCAGAAAAATATCGGACCGCAGGGGCTTCTGACAATGCTTGCAGGACTTGCGGGTCTGATCGGACTTCTTGCTTTTTATAATCATAAATATAAATAGCAAAATATAACAGAAAATAGAAAAAGAAAAGCAGAAAAAGAAAACAGGAAAGAACAAAGAGGGTATAATTCATGGAAAATTCAAAAGGACTTGTGACCATCCCTACAGATCTCGACGTTGTTCCCGAGACTTTGGAACTGATGAAGCGCTGGGGAGCAGATGCGATCAGAGACTGTGACGGTACAGATTTTCCGGAGGCGCTCAAAGACGCAGACGCGGAAATTTATTCTACATATTATACGACAAGAAAAGACAATGAGTGGGCGAAGGCAAATCCGGAAGAGATACAGCAGATGTATCTTATGACGCCGTTTTATACGGCTGATTCCGAGAGTCTGTCGATTGAGATCATGAAAGGTCTTTATCCTGACATGCTCAGTCCGAATACACGGGATGACATTAAGCGTTGGTGGGAGGTTGTAGACCGCACGACAGGAAAAGTCGTTCCGACAGACGAGTGGGATTATAATGAAGAGGAAGGAAAGGTTACGATCAAGGCAGTTCCGTTCCATGAGTATACTGTGAGCTTCCTCGCCTATATCATGTGGGATCCGGTGCATATGTACAATGCCGTAACAAATGACTGGAAAGATGTAGAGCATCAGATCACCTTTGATGTCCGTCAGCCGAAGACACATGAGTATACATTGAAACGTCTGAGAAAATTTATTGAGGATCATCCGTATGTAAACGTACTTCGTTTTACAACATTTTTCCATCAGTTTACACTTGTATTTGACGAGCTTGCCCGTGAGAAATATGTAGACTGGTACGGATATTCGGCGTCGGTAAGTCCGTATATCTTAAAACAGTTTGAAGAAGAAGTGGGATATCCGTTCCGCGCGGAATATATTATCGATCAGGGATATTACAATAATCAGTATCGTGTTCCGAGCAAAGAATTTCAGGATTTTCAGGCGTTCCAGAGAAGAGAAGTTGCCAAGATCGTAAAAGAGATGACAGAGATCACGCACGAATGTGGTAAAAAAGCAATGATGTTCCTCGGAGATCACTGGATCGGAACAGAGCCGTTTATGGAAGAGTTTAAAACACTTGGTATTGACGCTGTTGTAGGAAGCGTAGGAAACGGTTCGACGCTTCGTCTGATCAGTGATATCGAAGGAGTGAAATATACAGAAGGACGTCTGTTGCCGTACTTCTTCCCGGATGTGTTCAACGAGAACGGAGATCCGGTCAAAGAAGCAAAATATAACTGGGTGACAGCAAGAAGAGCAATCCTTAGAAAACCGATCGATCGTATCGGATACGGCGGTTATCTTAAACTTGCGCTTCAGTTCCCGGAATTCCTTGATTATGTAGAGCAGGTATGCAACGAGTTCCGTACGCTTTATGCAAATGTAAAAGGAACGACACCGTACTGCGTGAAGAAAGTCGCAGTGCTTAACTGCTGGGGCAAGATGAGAGCATGGGGATGCCATATGGTACATCATGCACTGTATCAGAAACAGAACTATTCATATGCAGGAATCATCGAGTCGCTGTCAGGAGCGCCGTTTGACGTTGTATTTATCAACTTCCAGGATATTCTGGATAATCCGGCGATCCTTGACGATATCGATGTGATCATCAATGTCGGGGATGCAGATACGGCGCATACAGGAGGAGAATGGTGGGAAAACCCGAAGATCATCGAAGCGATCCGCGGATTCGTTTACAACGGCGGAGGAATTATCGGTGTCGGCGAACCTTCCGGTCATCAGTATCAGGGACATTTCTTCCAGCTTGCTAACGTATTCGGTGTAGAGGAAGAAACGGGCTTCACACTCGGATACGACAAATACAACTGGGATGAGCATGAACACTTCATTTTGGAAGATTCTGAAGAAGTAGATTTCGGAGAAGGCAAGAAGAATATTTATGCTCTTCCGAGTGCAACGATCCTTGTGCAGAAAGAAAAAGAAGTACAGATGGCAGTAAACGAATTCGGAAAAGGACGCGCTGTTTATATCAGCGGACTTCCGTACAGCTTCGAGAACAGCCGTGTACTTTACCGTGCAGTGCTTTGGAGCACACACAGCGAAGATGAGCTGAACAGATGGTTCAGTACAAATTATAATGTAGATGTACATGCTTATCCGAAGAACAACAAATACTGTGTTGTAAATAATACGGATGAGCCGCAGCAGACAACGATCTACCGCGGAGACGGAAGCAGCTTTGAGCTTGCTCTTGAGCCGAACCAGATCATCTGGTATGAGATCGCGTAATGTCTGGATCGTATCGTGCAGGCAGTGTTCTGCCGATTCATTTGCGGTCGTTTTGTTGGGGAACAGACGACAGCAGAAAAGTTTGTGAAAAAGAAAATAGAATGAATGAAAAAATATTACGGTTCATATGTATATATGAGCCGTAATATGATATTGGAGGAAAGCAATGGCGAAACGTGAGAAAAATCCGGCATCGGATAAAACGGGAAACGACACAGGCGTCTCGTTGCTTGTGCTCGGTATTGTGAGCGTTATTTTCGCACTTTGGATTCCGATCGTCGGGATCGTTCTGGGGACTGTATCGCTTGTAAGAGTGCGGAAAAGAAATGATCTGTCAGGAACAGTCATGGCAAAGGCAGGAAAAGTCTTAAGCATCGCGGGAATATGTATAGCCGTTGTAAACTGGATTCTGGCAATCGTCCTTACATTTATGACGTTAGCATAAGCATGATAAGAATAGCATAGGAAAGAGGAGCAGACAGGAGAAATGTTAGCATACACATATGAAGAAAACGGAAAGTTTGTTTTGAAAGAGAAAGAAAAACCAACGCTGCAAAGTGAGGACGACGCGATCGTACGTGTGACTTTGGCAAGTATTTGTTCCAGCGATCTCCATATCAAACACGGCGCCGTTCCGAGAGCAGTTCCGGGGATAACGGTCGGTCATGAGATGGTCGGGATCGTGGAAGAGACAGGAAGCCGTGTGACAAAGGTAAAACCCGGAGATCGTGTCACTGTAAACGTCGAAACATTTTGCGGGGAATGTTTTTTCTGTAAAAATGGGTTTGTGAATAATTGTACGGATCAAAACGGCGGCTGGGCGCTCGGATGCCGGATCGACGGCGGGCAGGCGGAATATGTCCGTGTTCCTTATGCCGAGCAGGGGTTAAATAAGATTCCGGATTCGGTGACGGATGAAGCCGCTCTTTTTGTAGGAGACGTCCTCGCAACCGGGTTTTGGGCGGCGCGGATTTCAGAGATCGGAGAAGAGGATACGGTCGTCATTATCGGAGGAGGACCTACGGGAATTTGTACGCTTTTGTGCGTGATGCTTAAGAATCCCGAAAAGATTATTTTATGTGAAGTAGATCCGAAGAGGATCGCATTTGTAAAGGAACATTATCCGGACGTACTTGTCGTGAATCCGAAAGAGACGGATGCAGAACGATTCGTGAAAGAAAACAGCAGGCATAGCGGGGCGGATCGAGTTTTGGAAGTGGCGGGAAGCTCGGATACATTTGAACTTGCATGGAAGGTCGCGCGCCCGAATGCGATTGTCACAGTCGTGGCGCTCTATGAAGAAAACCAGACGCTTCCGCTTCCGCAAATGTACGGGAAAAATCTTATTTTCAAAACAGGAGGCGTAGACGGATGTGACTGCGATGAGATATTGAAACTGATCGAGCAGGGATGTATCGACACAACGCCGCTTATCACACATACATTTCCGCTGGAAGAAATAGAACAGGCATATGATATTTTTGAAAATAGAAAAGATAATGTGATCAAGATCGCAGTCAGTCACATTTAATTGTGATCATCGTAATGTAATCACTTCGGTCTTTGATAGACATTTCATTTAGTCCTTCTTCGTATGCATACCCTGTAAGCGTCAGATTGTGTTTGCGGGCATAATAAAGGATCGAGCGGTAGATTTCGGGAAGTTTTCCCCAGTCACCGATGCAAAAAGCGCGCAGATATGTTCCGGCAGGCAGGATTTCATCATATACGTCAGAAGTTTGCGGGCAGTATGCAAAGAAGGAGTGATAGCTGTTAAAACTGTTTTTTGGATATCTTCTATGGAAATACAGCTTCCGAAATTGTCATAAAGATGAAATAATTTTTTCAGGCGGAGAGAGAACTCCGCGGCGATGGAAAAATCGTCTTCGTCGTATTCTCCCGAAATAGGGGATGAGAAGATGATCTTTCTCTCGGGCAGCGTACAGCGTTCGATCGTTCCGTGCTGCGAATACATTCCTATTTTTAATCTCTCTGCTTTTTGTTCTAAAAAAGCCTGTGCAGATAAAAGCTGTTCGATGGACTCGTCGATCAGCTTTTTCTTTTTTGTCATCATCTCTGTAAAAGATTCGTCGGAAGGGCGGGATGAGTAATCTTTGATCTCGTCTATGGACAGACCGATCTTGCGCAATGTAAGGATCAGTTCTAACTCTGTAAATTGAAAGCATGTATAGTAGTGGTATCCGTTCTCTCCGATAATTTCGGGGCGGAACAGCCCGATTTCATTGTAATAGTGCAGCGTGCGTTTGTTGACTCCGGTCAGTTTTGCAAATTCCCCGGAAGAATATAAATAATTTTTTCGATTCATAAAAAACTCCTTGACTGTACAGTTACTGTACATTATATGATACATGATGAAAAGAAGAAAATCAATGATAAAGCGCAGAAAGGAGATCGGGATGGAGTTTATATGTGCCGAGGAGAAACAGTGGAAAGAGATAAAAACAATTTATATGGAAGCATTTCCGAAGCGGGAGAGAAAACCATATTTTGCACTGCGGCATTCCGTAAAAACGAAAAAAGCGGTTGTTATGGCAGCAACCGAAGGTGAACAGGTGTTGGGATTTATCGTCCTTATTCCATATAAAGATATGGTAATGGCAGATTATCTGGCAGTGTCATCTAAAGTTCGCAGCAGAGGAACCGGAAGTTATATTATGCAGAATGTATGCAGGCAGTACAAAGATAAAAAAATTGTTCTTCTGATCGAGCGCCTTGATGATAAGGCAGAGAACAAAGAACAGAGGATTGCCCGCAGAAAATTTTATTTGAAAAACGGATTTACGTCGTCTGATATTTTTATAACGGGAGCAAGCGGGGAAATGGAGATTATGAATTTCGGAGAAAAGGTTTCGGAAGAAGCGTATATAGATCTGCAGAAATATGCGCTTGGAACGGTGATGTTCAGATTGTCCAAGATCAAAGTGGCAGAGAAAACGCCGCATAAGAAAAGAGAGGAGGCTGACCAGGGATGAAAACAATATTTTCAAAAGTAAAGTTAAGGCCGGGTCAGATCGTTCAGTTGTTTTTGCTTGTATTGCTGTCGGCAGTAGGGCAGATGCTTTTACCGTCGTTTTTGGCACAGATGATCAGCCATGGCGTGGCGGAAGGAGAAAACCGTATTGTCTGGATGTATGCCGTGATCATGGCGGGAGTAACATTGTTTTCCTGCGTGATCAGTTTTCTCTCTGTTAAGATTGCATCTTATATTTCTACAGATTTTGCGGCACAGCTTAGAACTCAGGTCTTTTCTAAAGTGCAGGAGTTCTCGGCGGCAGAGATGGACCGGTTCGGAACAGCGAGTCTTGTCACAAGAAGCACTTCGGATATTACGAATGTACAGAACTTTTTGACATTGCTGCTTAGAGTCGGATTGCTTGCGCCTATGATGGCTGCGGCAGGACTAGTGTTTTCCGCGGCTACGGGAGGAGAAGTCAGTTCGGTTCTTCTTGTCGCGATACCGGTTCTTCTGACTGTATTGACGATCATCATGGTACTGGCATCGAAGTATTCGATCCGTCTGAGAAAAAAGCTCGATCAGATCAACAGATTGTTTTTGGAATCGTTGGAAGGAGTACGCGTGATCCGCGCGTTTAATAAGCAGAAGACAGAAAATGCACGTTTTGAAGAGGCAAATGAAGATTATGCGATGACGGCAATGGCAGCAGGGCGGATCACAAGCCTTCTGATGCCCGCTATCAGTGTGATCTTCGGAGTGACGACGGCGTCTGTATTGGGCATGGGCGCATATTATGTAAGTACAGGCGCTATGGAAGTAGGTTCTTTAGTGGCAAACAGCCAGTATATCAGTATGGTACTTACATCTGTGATGATGCTGTCTCTTGTCATTATGATGTTTCCTACAAGTTATGCATGTGCGAAACGAATCGCGGAAGTTTTGCAGACAGACAGCTCGATACGGGGTGGAAAGTTTCAGATGGAAAATCGTCCGGTGCGCGGAACGGTTGAGTTTCGTCATGTGACATTCGCTTATCCGGGAGCGGATGAGCCGATCCTGAAAGATATTAGTTTTGAATCCCGTTCGGGAGAAGTTACGGCGATCATCGGAGGAACGGGACGGGGAAAATCAAGTATATTAAAACTGATCCCCAGACTTTATGATCCGATGTTCGGAGAAGTGCTGATCGACGGAGTGAACGCGAAAGAATACCGCACGGAAGATCTTCGTTCTTTGATCGGATACGTACCGCAGAAAAACGTTCTTTTCTCGGGAGATATTGCAGATAATCTTAATTTCGGAAATGAAAACGGAACGGAAGAAGACTGGAAACAGGCGGCAAAGACTGCCTGTGCGGATGAGTTTATCTGTAAGAAGAAAGAAGGATATCACGATTCGGTCGCCCAGGGCGGCACGAACTTATCCGGCGGGCAGCGTCAGCGTATGGCGATAGCGAGAGCGATGATGAAAAAACCGGAAATTTATGTGTTTGACGATAGTTTTTCTGCTTTAGATATGAAGACTGACCGTCAGCTCCGTCAGAATCTGAAGGAAAGCATCGAAGATGCAACGGTCATCATGGTAGCGCAAAGGATCAGCACAGTTCTTGACGCAGACCGGATATTAGTAGTTGACGACGGGCAGATCGTAGGAAACGGAACGCACAGGGAATTGTTGGATACTTGTCCGCTTTATCGGGAAATTGCAGAGATTCAGTTAGGAAAGGAGGCGCTTTGATATGAAAAATACGACAATATTTAAGAGGCTGCTGGGCTATTTAAAAGCGTACAGACTTCGGTTATTTTTTGTACTGCTTTCAGCAGTTATCAGCACTGCCTTTATGGTTCTTGCTCCGTTTCTTGTAGGAAAGGTGACGACGACGTTGTTTGCAAGTATTGCCGATAAAGTTTTTTACTGGGAAACGATCATCTGGCTTTTGGCGGCGTTGGTAGCGTTATATTTTGTATCACAGTTGTTTTCCTTTTTGCAGGGATTCGGTATGGCAAAGATCACTGCAAATGTGATGCAGACGATCCGCAGGGAAATCGATGAGAAAATGCATCGGCTGAAACTGAATTATTATGACGTTCATACACACGGAGATATTCTCAGTGTAATTACAAACGATGTAGATACGATCAACAATACGATCAGTCAGAACTTAACTTCGATCGTAACACAGGTTACGACTGCCATCGGCGTACTTATTATGATGCTGATGATCAGCCCGAAGCTGTCTTTGATCCCGATTGTTATGGTGCCTCTTTCTCTATTGAGCGCCGCAGGAGTGATGAAAGCGAGCGAAAAGTATTATGGAGAACAGCAGGAGCTTCTCGGTAAGCTGAACGGATATGTAGAAGAGATGTATAACGGACAGTCCGTTGTGCAGACGTTTAATTATCAGGAACGTGCGAAAAAGAAATTTTCTCAGTTGAATGACGCGCTTAAAAACAGTTCAAGAAAAGCGGAGACAACAGCAGGGGCGATCAGTCCGATTACAACTCTTGTGAATGATCTTGGGTATGTTCTTTGCGCCGCTTTAGGATGTCTCTGGGCGATCGCCGGAAAGATCGCAGTCGGAAACGTACAGGCTATGCTGGAGTATACATGGCGTTTTGCAGAGCCGTTTTCCGCAATCGCCGGAATGGTAGGAAGTTTCGGAGCGGCAGCGGCAGCAGGAAACCGTATTTTCGGACTGCTTGACGCAGAAGAGGAAATTCCGGATTCAGACCAGTGCATCGTACCTGATGACCGCAGCGGTCGCGTTACATTTGAAAATGTGACGTTCGGATATACGCCGGATCATCTTTTGATGAACGGGATCGATTTGACGGTAGAACCGGGGCAGAAAGTTGCGGTAGTAGGACCTACCGGAGCGGGAAAAACAACGCTGATCAATCTTTTGATGCGCTTTTATGAGGTAAATAACGGATCGATCAAAGTGGACGGAACTAAGATCACGGATATGCCAAGGGAAGAACTGCGCGACAGATTCGGTATGGTTCTTCAGGATACATGGCTGTTTGAAGGAACGATCGGAGAGAATATCGGATATGCCGAGGATAATATGAAGAAAGAGAAAATAGTAGAAGCCGCGAAATCGGCATGCGCCCACAGTTTCATCAAAACACTCCCGGGCGGATACGATATGACGCTTAGTAAAGGAGCGGAGAACATTTCGCAGGGAGAACGCCAGCTTCTGACGATCGCAAGAGCGATCGCTTCCGATCCTGAGATCATGATCTTAGACGAGGCGACAAGTAACGTAGATACCCATACGGAAGTTCTTATTCAAAAAGCGATGGCAGAACTGATGAAAGGACGCACAAGTTTTGTGATCGCCCACAGACTTTCTACGATCCGTGACGCAGATATGATCCTTTATATGGAAGACGGAGATATCAAAGAAGTCGGAAATCATGAAGAACTGATGAAAAAGAACGGGAAATATGCGGCTCTTTATATGAGTCAGTTTGCGTAACCGGATTATAGAAATTTTACAGCGGGGCAAAGGAACTGAAATAGAGGGGAAAGATGCACTATTCGTAAAATACTGGAAATTCGTTGTTTTTTGTAAAAAACGCTTGCAGAAAGTAAAAAAAGAAAGTATATTATCAAATGGGAAAAATAGTGTAACAGAATAACAACCGGAGTCTTGCGTGATCTATTCCACAACTCTCCGGTTATATTTATGTAAAGGTATATTTTGTAAGGAGGGAAAGCATGAAGATGCAGAAGAACAAGAAACTTGTGCAAGCTGCTGCGGTAGGACTTTCAGTCTGTGTGCTAGCAGGAGGCGGTCTGTTCGTATGGAATATGTACGGCAAAAATGCAGAAGAAAATGAAAAGCAGATCGTATCAGATGAAGTTGCGGAAATTGAAAGCTTGAATTCACGCGACAATGTTGTAGATTTGGAGGAGCTTTTCGAGGGAGAAAAGGCGTCGGGAAAAGAAGATGTGACGAGCGAGAAAACAGAGAAGAAAGAAGATTCTTCGACGAAGTCAGGCTCTTCTCAAAAGTCGGATTCTTCTAAGCAATCAGGCGGGGCAAAAAAACCGGAGTCATCAAAAGATACAGATACATCAAAGAAGCCGGATAAGAAACCATCCAAACCGGACGAGAAGCCATCAAAACCGGATGAACAACCGTCAGAACCGGATGAGAAGCCGTCTGTGCCGGATGAGAAGCCGTCCGTACCGGATGAGAAACCGTCCGTACCGGATGAGAAACCGTCCGTACCGGATGAACAACCGTCAACCCCGCAGAAACCGGCATTGCCGCAGGTGAATGAACCGGGGTGGACCACAGGTATATATTAAGGAAGGAATATGAGAGGGATGAATCAAAAGAGAAAGAGATTAGGGTTATGGATACTTTTTCTGGCGGCGTTGCTTTTGACGCAGTTCACCGTTCCGGTTAAGGCATCCGAGCCGCAGATACAAGATGTAAACATACAGATGGTTGGAGGGCAGATTCGTACGATCGATCCGATGGGGCTGCGAATGGTTGCCTGCATCAAGAAATCATATATTCAAGAGTTGGAAAAAAGCGGAGCGACGGTAAGTTATGGAATCGTGCTACTTCCGAAAAAGTATTTGACAGAAGGTCAGGCATTGACGCTTGACGGCAAGTACCTTTATAACGGCTCGGTCTATAAGCCGGCAAAAGTACCGGCAGTAAAGAAATTTTCAGAAGACAATGAGAGGATTTACTTTACAGCCGTTTTGGCAAATCTGCCGAAAGAAAGATATAAAAATGATTACGCGGCGAGAGCTTATGCAGAAATCACGAGAACTGTGACAGAAGACGACGGAAAGAAAAAAACAACGACAGAAGTTGTATACAGTGAGAGTGAAATCGACCGTCAGGTATATCGGATTGCAGAAGAGGCTGTAAACGGAACTACAGAGGCGGAAGAGACAAAACAGTGGCTTCGAGATAACATTCTCGCTCCGGTAGATACGCCGGAAGAACTGCCGGAAGAAGAAAAAAAGATCTCGTTTCGTCTTGGAAAAGTGTCCGGTGTGACACTGTACCATAAGACAACGTCAGAAGCCGGAGTGGAAACTGTAGAAGAAGTATCACAGTTTAATCTTACAGAATTTAAAAAAGAAGATTATCTTGTGAAAGTTGAGATGGAAGATCAGCCTGAGATATTTGCGGGAATTACGGAGGTGATCGCACCGCAGACAGAAACAGGAAAAGTAAGTTTTAAACTTGACAGAAAAGATTATACTACTTCTCAGGCAGGACAAACGATCGAAGGCGCGGTTGTAGAGTTTGGTACGAAGTCTAACGATAAAGTATCTACAAAATATATTACGATGCAGGCGCTGATCGATCAAATGAAGGCAAATCCAAGCGGAACTTATACTCTGGAGCACGATATAGACGCAAGTATGGTTCAGGCATCAGAAAGTCTTGTTCCAACATTTTCAGGTACGTTTAACGGAAACGGGTATAAGATAAAAGGACTGACATCAACTTTGTTCGGAACAGTTTCCAATGGAAAAATAGAGAATGTAAAGCTTGAAAATGTCTCTATTACAAAAAGTATGAGCGATAGCTTCAAAGATGCAGGAGCAGGAACATTGGCGAATAAAGCCGCTAGTAATACGGTGATTGAAAACGTTCATGTAAATGGAAGCTTGAGAAATCCAAATACAAGAAGCCTTCTCGGAGGTCTTGTCGGACGTATGGATCATGCAAAAATAAGTAAATGTTCGGCGAATGTAGAGATATCAGGTTCTTTAAATACGACAGGCGGATTAGTCGGTCAGATGTCAAACAATACAACAGGACCAAATATTATAGAAAATTCATATGCCGTAGGAACGATTTCGGGAACACAGGTAAACGGCGCTGTCGGCGGTCTGATCGGATGGCATAACTCAAGGCAAAGTGGATCTGTGACAAATTGTTACGCAGCTGTTACAGTTAAAATTACAAAAAGTGGAAATGTAAAAGATCCGGGCGGATTGATCGGATATATTGGGAATTCCGATTCAACAGGAATAATCAAGAGCAATGTTTCATTTAGTACAGGAACATCGGGATATAAGTTCGATGGATCGACAGAGAATACCAAATATACATCGGCACAAACTGAGAAATTATATAGTTTAAGAGAGAGTAGTTTGAAAAGAGAGAGTAGTCGTACCGGAAATACGAATCTGACTCAGATCACAGATGTTACAGTGGATAAACTTTCACAAAAAGAGTTTTACACGAACATGGGCTGGAGTGAAGACGTTTGGGATTTTGCTCCTCTGAAAGAAGGGAAAACTCCAATCCTTAGAAACAATGACTCAAATATGACGACAATGCTCCAGACAAAGGAAATCGCATCGGCAGCCGACCTGAAGAATATTAAAAATGATTTGTCAGGTGTGTATGTTCTGACTACAGATATCGATATATCGGAATCAGCGTCGGGAACAGCGGTTATCCCGGGAATATTTAAAGGAACATTAAAAGGAAACGGCCATCAGATCATCGGTCAGAAGATTCCGTTGTTTGATACGTTAGATGGAGCGACGATCGAAAACGTGAAGCTTGTACAAGGCGAGATCAATCAGAAGGGAACAGATAAAGTTGCGGCTCTGGCAAAAACTTCACAGGCAGACACTCTTATCAAAGACGTATATGTCAGAGATATGAGCGTTACGGGACAAAGTAATGTAGCAGGTCTTGTTGCAAGTATGAATAAGACAACTGTAGAAGAATGTTCTGTCAACGCCACAGTAAACGGAAAACGTGCAGGTGGATTTGCGGCAGAGATTTTAGGAGATTCAGTCGTTAAAAACAGTTATGCAAGAAGAACGGCGGATAAAGAGACATTCGCAGCAACTGAAGGCGACCTGCAGGGCGGATTTGCGGCTGTCATTAAAAAGTCAGAGCTGATCAATAACTTCAGTGAGCTTACATTAAGTCAAAAGGCAGAGGAAAAACCGGAAGAGACACCGAAAAAATCATCTGAAAAAGCGGCGAAAACGGCATGTATGGTCGGTAATTTCGTTGCAGAAAGCGGAGTAGGATCAGAAGCGGTTACAAAAGCAGAGCACAATATTTCCTTTGGTCCGAAGGAATATTCTTTTGCAGGAAACAGTACGGCGGAAAATGTTTTAACGAACTATACAGAGAACTACGAGTATACAGGAAGCGTTTCAAATGATGAGGGAACTCAAACTCCTGAACATACAGGAAAAATCGATAAAGCGACAGCAGCGCAGATTACAAATAAAACCTTCTATATAGATACACTTAAATGGGATGAGAAGATCTGGTATCTGGATGATGTGGCAGGTGGAAAAAGACCTCGTTTAAAGGCAGAAGGTGATGTTTACGGAGCTGAGGAAGAAGATACTTCAAAAGGAGAGGGCTCGGAAGGAGATTCAAACAACGCGCCTTCGGAAGAAGTAGTTTACATACAGGCGCCGGTACAGGATGAAGAAACGGAAGAGCCGCAGATGGCAGGAGAGACTCCGGCAGAAGTGATCAGTTTTATCGCGCAGAAAAATGCAGAAGAGATTGCGGCTATGGACAGTCTGGAATCTGTAAAGGATTATCAGGCAGATCGAAAACTGATTTATGAAAACTTGCGGTTGTTTATGCCGTTCTATACATATGAACAGATCGTCAAAGACGGAAATAAGGTTGATCCGTCGCATGTATTAAATAAAAAGACGGTGCTTGCGGTCTATCCGATGGATGACCGTGGCAACAGAATTGTGGCATTATCCGATAAGACAGTTCAGGATATAAAAAAGATCCGTATTCAGTTTACAGATGAAACAACACCGTTGATCTATAATATTACATATATTGATACAAGGGAAAATATTGCTTCGTACAAAGTAGCGCAGATCCCTGTTCACTTTAACTTTAGAAACTATGTTGTCAGTACGACAACAACGCAGTTTAATAAACTATTGACAGCGGCAAAGGGATATGATTTTGACAGAGATATTGAAACGAGAGTTTCTCAAAAAGACAGCGCTTCTGTATTGTCGGTATACCGGAAAAATTATAACAATGTTGTCAAATCAGAGATGGAGCAGGTGCTTATTTCCATGGCGGCATCAAATCCGCAGTATCCGGTAAATACTACAAATAAAGCAGCAGAACTGATGGTAGAGGAAAATCTTATCGCAAATGGATACCTGAAGGACTTCCTCTATGCGTATAACTATATAGACCGTTGGTACGATTTTCAGATCGGCGGTATTAATATAAGAGACGTTGTGCTTTTTGACAACTCGATCTTAAAATCGGGCAAATCTCCGCGCAATCTTGTGGCAGAGATCGTACAGCTTAGCAGCAGCGGGGGACGTCAGGGAAATAGTACGCCGTCCTTCTACATCAACCGGATCTCACAGTATACGGGAATTTCAAACGTCGCTTCTTTCGTAGAATATTTTATGACTGCATACGCAGGATACACGGATGTAAACGACTGGATCATTGATAATTTCCAGGGCGGATTCATCGTAGAAGCAAGAGCGAATAATCCGAAGATCGATTCCAGATTATGGAGAATACTGAAAAACAATACGGTACAGAGAAACAACGAGCTGATCCTTCCGGTATTGTCTTATAAGACATCGAAGAACTTGTATCTGGCATCGTTCCCGACATCTCTTGTATATGGAAACTTGCAGATTTACAACGGATATCAGAATACAGATGAGTGGAGACAGCAGAAGAAGCAGCAGGTGATCAATCAGATCAATGATTTCAAGACAAGCTATGATAACTTCGTGGACGTTGCAGAAAACGGAGCACAGTCAATTAATAAAAGTAAATTCCTGATCGTCGATTCCTCTGCAAATAAAGATCACAGTCAGGATGTATTCCAGGAATTTTACAAACCGCTGCAGACGATGTGGAAGAGCAACAACGGAGCGGTAGCCGTAATATTCGGAAATCCGAATTATGATTACATTTATTATAACAGCTCTAACTTTATCGGAGATCTGACCGTCTTAAACCATGAGATGGGTCATGTGACAGATATGTGGATCTGGATGGAGAATAAAGGAAAACGTCCGGGACGTAACGGAGAGGACTATTCTAACGGATATGCGAACCAGGCAAACGTCGATTACAACATGAACTTTATGAAGACGTATGCAAGAGACGGCTCGATGGTGACAAACCTGACTCCGGACAGAATCAATACACAGGAAGAATTTAAAAGCTATTACAAAGAAGTGTTCGAGACGATCTATACGTTGGATTATCTTCAGGGCAAAGCGTACCTGGAGTTGACGCCCGCACAGCAGTCGGCGATCACATCGCAGCACAGATATGGAACGACGAACAATTACCAGAGTCGGAATCAGTCAAACAGTACATGGAGAACGATCGGCGCCGCCGAGCTTGAGAATATGAATCTTAAGACGTTGGACGATCTTTGGGATAATCAGCTGACGATCAGACCGGGACATCGGTTCGATCTTAGAAGTATGAACGATGTCGGCGTGAATAATCTCGGGGCATATCAGATCGACAGAGTGTGCTATGCAAGCTGGTACGTGCCTTACGTTGACGGAGGAACGCCGAATGCCCAGACATTTAGAAGAAACGGATACGAACTCGGCGGACTGTACGGATACAGCGACGGTCTTGTAGAGTATTTAAGTAACCGTACACAGACAGGAGATCTTGCATATTTCAAAAAGAAAATGCAGGATGAGAATTTCTCCTTTGAAACATACAGAAAGAATAAAAATAAAGAGATCGAAGAAAAGATCAAAAAGCAGAAAGAACAGGGCAACGCATATTTTGACGAGGAAGCGCTGATCGAATATTTGAAACAAAATATGATCAATTACGGAAATGGCATTAACTCCGGCGTTTCAACCGGAAACAATACGCTCAACAATATTAAAGAATCAAGAGAAAACGTATTCCGTTATCTGCAAAGAATTACGGATGAGTTCAGAAGTCCGGTTTACGCAGATACGGCAGAGTCAAGACATGCGGTAACGATTTCCACAGGGCAGGAGCTGATCGAGAAGATAAACGAGAACCCGAACGGATTCTATGTTCTTGAAAAGGACATTTCTATGGCGGACATTAATCTGACAGGAGAAGTTTATATTGACAAGACGTTTATCGGAAAACTGCAGGGGAACGGTCATAAGATTACAGACGCGCAAGGACCGCTCTTTGCAAAGATCGCCAACTCTTACGTTTCCGATCTTACGATCGTAAATAAAGAAGGCGAGACAAAGGACTGGTTCGGAAAGACAAAACAGTATACGATCATTGTCAATGAGCAGAAAAAAGAAACCGTTCAGGAAATCACGACTTTAGAAGAATTACAAACAGTCGGACAGAACAAATATACAAAATATGTGCTGAAAAACGATATTGACGCGTCATCCGTAACGACAGAGACGGCGGTTGTCAAAGGCATCTTCAAAGGAGAGTTCGACGGAGGCGGATTCACGATCAAAGGACTGAAAAAACCATTGTTTGAAAAAGTTCAGGAAGGAACAGTCCGCAACTTGAAGATCGAAAATGCAGAGATCAACAGTACAGAAGAAAGCAGCAAAAACGCAGTTATCACAAAAGAATCAAACCACGCTGTCTTTGAAAGCCTGAACCTGGCGGATATCAAAGTCAGCGGAGTGAGCTACAATGCGGTAGTGACAGGATATGATTATATAAGCTCTGTTTTCTCGAAAATACAGATCCGCAATGCGCAGATCACGGGTACGAAAAATTATAATGCCGTTTTGGCAGGCCGCGCATCCGGGTCGCAGATTCAGGATGTCGCCGTGATCGGAAGCAGTGTTGCACTTAGCGGAACAGACTGCGGCGGATTCATCGGAGAAGGCAAAAACGTGACGATCAGCCGCGTGTACAGCGATGCGGATATGACCGTCAATACATACACAGACGATAAGAACCGTACGCAGAGCGCCGGATTCATCGGCAATCTTACAGGCAAGAGCAGCGTAGAATATGTATTTGCGGCAGGAAAAGTAGACAATAAAACAAGCGAACAGCTTTATAACTTCATCGGTACGCCGGACGCACTGAAAACGATGGTGAAAAACAGTTTTGTTATCCAAAACGCAGGCGGAGTATCGAATATCACAGACGGCGTAGGACAGGAGATCTTGCGTGAAGCAACGTCTCAAGAGGCGGCAACGTCAGATTTCTACAAAACGTCAATGACTCTGAACGAAGAGACATGGAACTTGAGTTTAGTTCCGATGAAAGGTTATCCGGAACTGAAAGGAATGGAGAAGCGAGAGGTCATCTCCGTAAAAACGGCGGAGGACTTCATGAAGATGAAAGACTTCCCGACTCAGGAATACCGTCTGAAAGCAGACATCGATCTGTCAGGAACAGAACAGACAGGAAGCGTGATACCGGAATTTTCCGGTGTGCTTGACGGAGAGAATCATAAGATCACCGGTCTGAAAGCGCCGCTGTTCGGTCAGTTAAGCGGTACGGTGTCGAATGTAGCCATTGATGCAGGTGCGATTGAAATCGGAAACAGCGTAGATACGACTGTCGGTATATTTGCGAATACGATGACAAACGCAACTGTTGAAAAAGTCATGATCGCAAACGGAAGCATCAGCAGTACAGCAGGAAAAGCGGCAGGATTCGCAGGAACTGTGACAGACTCGACTGTGAAAAATATTTTCATTCAAGGAAGAGTAAATGCAGTTTCGACAGCGTCCGGTTTCGCAGAAACGTCCCACCATTCGGTTATGGAAAATATCTATGCAAACATAGACGTAAATGGGGCAGACGGCGCAGGATTCCTTGTGAACAGTACAGGCGAAAATACTTACAAAAACATCTGTTCAATGGGAAACGTCGCAGAAAACATGTATAAACTGGCAAAAACAAACATCACGTTTACAAATGCTTACGAGTTGTCGGCAGCAGACGGAATCAGCTCTGCGGCAGAAGCAAACGGCGTGAAAACGATCGGAAAAGAAGTGTGGACGAAAGCGTTCTATACAGAAACACTTAAGCTAGATATATCCGTATGGGATGTAGAGAATGCAGAGACGAACGGATATCCGTTGTTGAAAGAGTTCAATGTGAACTTATCTCCGATGACTGTGGAAATTCAAAAACCGCAGGATATCCGGAAGCTGAATAAACTGCCGGAAGGAAGATTTACGATCACGGCAGATCTGGACTTTACAGAGTACGGCGCGGCAAACATTACAGAAAACATTGCGGAAAACAGCATAGAAAACAACGCAGATATAAACGCGGCTGACAGCGTGGAAAACAGCGCGGAAAATCATGCGGAAGAAACAGCGCAGGCAGGAACATGCCTTGTGACAGAGACGTTTACAGGAAGTATAAACGGAGGCGGCCACAAAGTAAGCGGCATGAAGAGCGCGATGTTCAAACAGCTTTCAGGAAAAGTAGAAAACCTTGAATTTAGAAATATTCTTGTGGATAATGAAACAGCAGGAGCAAATGTGCTTGCGGAAACGACGCACAATGCAAATGTGAAAAACGTACATTTCAACGGAATTACACTGCGAGGCGCAGGGTACACAGGTATGATTGGAAAAGATACAGGATCGACATTTAGTCAGATCAGTGTACAGAACGCAGACGTGACGACAAGAGCCGATTATGCAGGTGTGTTCGCGGCAAATGCGGCAGGAACTCAAATTTTCGATGTGCTGATCACAGATACAGAAGTGGCAACGTCGAACGCTTATGTGGGAGGATTCATAGGAAACGCTGAGAGAATCACCGCACAGAAAGTATTCGCAGATGCAGAGCTGAATATTCCGTATACTGTTTCCCCGCAAAATACGGCGGCGTTTATCGGTCAGGCATCGGAAGACAGCAAGATTCAATATAGTACGGCGGCAGGCGGCGTCTATCCGGAAGATCCGTCGTCAACAAGATATAAGCTGACGCATATGGATAACAGCTCTAATCTGAATGAACTAAAGGCATTTACAAATTGCTTTATTAACACAGATACGCCGGGATACGACAGCATAGCAAACGATCCGAAAGGTGTGACGCACGAAGCGCTTTGCGGTACAGAGTTCTATACAAATGAGATGCGCTTGTCTCAGGACGTATGGGATCTGTCGGATGTGGCAGGAACAGGAACGCCAAGCTTGAAGACGATGCCGGAAGAAGACGTGAGAGCGCCGGAGACAGCGCCGACGCCGGAAGAAGAAATACCTATGCAGGAAACAGCTCCGGAAGGATATACAGAGATCCGAACGGCAGAAGAACTGCTCGCGATCCGAGACAGTTCGGATAAATATATTTTAATGAGCTCGATTTCACTTTACGATGCAGAGCCGCAGGACGGCTCATTCCTCGGCAACTTCAAAGGAGAACTGAACGGAAACGGGCTGACGATTCGAGAAGTTTACGGAGCGCCGTTGTTTAACACATTGTCAGGAAAAGTTGAAAATCTGAAACTGACAGACGTTAAAGTAGAAGCTTGGAGTCAGAACCAAGGAGCAAATGCATTTGCGAAAACATTAAGCGGCGCGACAGTTTCAAAAGTAGCGCTCAAAAACATCCTCGTCGCAGGAGGTAATAATACAGGAGCGCTTGCAGGAACAGCACAGAATTCAACCGTAAGCGAAGTGTGGGCGGAAGGATTAAATGTCAATCCGTATGGACCGATACATGGACAGAATATAGAGGCTGTGGGAGGTCTTATTTCTCATCTAAATGGCGGATGTCGTGTCAGTGACAGCTATGTCGGCGGTGAGATTACTGTAAATGGAGATGCACATGGCGGTGTGATCGGATATAATGAGTACGATAGTGGAAATACTGTGAAATCGATTGTCTCTAATATGAGAACGAAAGCTATTTCCGGTCAGACAGAAGGCGCGGGCTTTGTAGGAAAAGTTTATTTGGGTCAAGATACATGGTTGGAAAACAGTATTGCAATCGGTGATGCCGGCGCTAACGGAGAGCATGGAAGTGTCGGTGAAGCATATCGTTTTACATCTACAAAAGGATATGCGATGACATCAGGATTAGAAAACTGTTATGAAGCGAAAGTAGGAGGAAAGAACAATATCTCAACAGGAGATCTTGACGAGACAGAGCGATATAAAGAAACATCCTTCTATCAAGATACTCTGAAGTTCGACAGCTCAAAATGGAACTTTACATCTGTTGAGAAAAAAGGCCATCCGACACTAAGCTGGATAGCAGACGCAGAACCGCTTCCGCCATTGCCGGAAGGTTCGGCAGTAACGACACATAAACAGTTGAAGACAGAAGTGCCGCAAGGATATACGGCAATCCGTACTCCGGCAGACTTTATGAAGATCGCAGAGAATCCGGGCGGAAAATACATTTTGATGAATAATATTTCACTGGAGCAGGTAAAACTCGCAGAAGGTCAGACGTCCTATATTATGAAGCGCTTTGAAGGAGAACTGGATGGCAATAATCAGGTGATCCACGGGTTAAGAGCATCGCTGTTTGATTCCATCAGCGGAACGTCAAGCAAAAAAGCAGTCGTGAAAAATCTGCGTGTGCAGAATGTATTTGTGAATGCAGGGTACAAGGATATTTTTGATTGGCAAGAAAAACCAGTACTTGCAGAGGCAAACGGACTCGCACGTGAAGTTAGCAACGGAAGGTTAGAAACTATATATATGAACTGCGTGAAGCTAAACGGCGGAGGAAATACAGGCGCTTTGGGTGGTTTGGTAAATGAAACCTATATCGGAAAAGTTTGGTTGGAAGGAATTGATATCAACAGTGGACTTAGCGAAGAAGAACTTGGAAGATTTAATCTTGTCGGAGGAGCAGTCGGAAGTTTATCAGGTTATAATTCCAAATTTGAAGATTCCTACGTAGAAGGTAAGATTATTATGGATAATAATCAGCAGGGTGGAGTTGCCGGACAAGTAAAAGCGGCAGTTGTGAGAAATGTGATAAGTAATGTGGAAGCGAGATCCAATAAACCGGATTCGTGGACAGAAAAAAGCGGATTTGTAGGAGATGTTAATACAAGTCTCCAATATGATAATCGTTGGTATCTTGACAGATGTATTTCCATAGGAAATTCAGGAAACAATTATAAGTTTTTAGGCAAAGATCTTAAGGCTGTTACAAAAAATAATTTGAATTTATGTTATGAAGTTACAGGAAAAACAGGAAGGTCTAACGTTACAGATGCAACGAGTCAAAGCGGTACACTGCTGACAATAGATAATATCAATAATGTAGAGTTGTATCGCGATACGCTTTCTTTTAATGACAATACGGCACAGGCAGATCCGAATGCATGGGATTTCAGTTCTGTTGCGGAAAAAGGCTATCCGACGTTAACATGGCTCTTGACATATGACGGCGCAGCGGCTACTATGGTAGAGCAGACACCTGTACAAGACCAGGAGCAGGAAGCAGCGCAGGATGAAAATCTTGCTGAAGCGGAAGTAAACTTACCGGAGCAGGATGAATATTTAAAAGAAGACTAAAAGATATATAGAAAAGAAGATGAGGAGGTATGGAAGTGAAAGAAAAATACGAAACTCCGATGATGGAGATGATCGAATTCAACAGAGAAGAAGTAGTTACTATGTCGGGTAATGGAGGTACTGAACCCCAACAAGGTGATAATTTTACAGATGATAGTATAATGGGAAGTTGGGGAGAGTAATTAGTCTGATATGAAACATTAAGAGATCCCCGGCAGGCGTTGTCAGCAGGCGCGCCTGCCGGGGGCTTTTCTGCCTTTTACTGTCTTTTGTCAGGGAAAAGCGTTTGAGAAAATAGTTGACAAAAGCAGTAACTTTGATACAATCTGACTATGGGAATGAAGTTCTCCCTTAGTGATGAAACTAAAACCGCTGATTTGGCTGATGACTTCTGCATTTTGACGCAGGAATTATCAGCTTTTTTATTCTATAGGAAATTTGCATTTTCCATAGAATAAAACTCTTCCGAAGAATGCACACGCCGCAATAAGGAAGTTTACCGCTTTGCGGCGTTTCGGAGGTGGCAAAGCGTCAAAGTGTCATGAGTGAGGAGAGGCGGTGGCGAAGTGGACTTCTTTATTTTATTCCGGTTTGTCAGAGAAGGAGGATGGGGTTATGCTGATCAGTATTGCCATGATGTTTTTAGTCGGTATGTCTATGGGGTGGATCTGTAAAAAGATTCATCTGCCGAGTTTGTTCGGAATGATTGTAACGGGAATTGTACTTGGGCCATATGTGTTGGACGTGATCGACGCTTCTATTTTGAATATTTCATCGGATCTAAGAAGGATCGCTCTTATTATTATTTTAATGAGAGCGGGATTGTCATTAGATCTTAATGATCTGAAAAAGGTGGGACGTCCTGCTGTTTTAATGTGTTTTGTTCCGGCATGTTTTGAAATAGGAGGAATGGTCTTATTAGCGCCTAAGCTGCTTGGAATTTCGATTTTGGATGCCGCTATTATGGGAACGGTCATTGCCGCGGTTTCTCCGGCGGTTATTGTGCCGAAAATGTTGAAACTGATGGAGGAAGGATACGGTGTAAAGAAGAGCATCCCTCAGATGATTCTTGCAGGAGCATCGGTTGACGATGTGTTTGTGATCGTAATGTTTACGGCATTTACAGGATTAGCGCAGGGCGATCAAGTTTCGGCAGTGGACTTTATCAATATTCCGATTTCGATTTCAGTCGGAGCTTTAGCAGGATTTCTTATCGGATTTCTCTCTGCAGAATATTTTAAAAAGATTCATATAAGAGATACTTCAAAAGTTATTATTCTTGTGTGTGTTTCCTTTTTGTTAGTTACATTTGAAGATGAATTTGCATCTGTCATTCCATTCGCATCTTTAATCGCGGTTATGACAATGGGAATTGCTTTGCAGCAGAAGAGAAAAAACGTGGCGAAGCGATTGTCGGCAAAATTCAATAAACTTTGGGTCGGCGCAGAAGTGATGCTTTTCGTACTTGTCGGAGCAACTGTGGATATCCGGTATGCAGTGTCGGCGGGAGTTGTATCTATTGTTTTGATTTTTGCGGTTTTGGTATTTCGGATGTTGGGAGTATTCTTATGTTTGCTGAAAACGAAGCTTACAATGAAAGAACGGATGTTTTGCGTGATCGCGTATATGCCGAAAGCCACTGTTCAGGCAGCTATCGGCGGCGTACCGCTTGCGATGGGATTGTCCTGCGGTAATATTGTGCTGACGGTTGCGGTAACTGCGATTTTGATTACAGCACCGCTGGGAGCATTTCTGATTGAAGCGACTTATAAAAAATGGTTAGGACGACAGACAGAGATCCTAAGTAGATGATATAAAGGAAATAACAGTTCAATACATACCTCTGCAGCTTGCGGCATACATTGTAAAAACGATGTTTACAGGGGAATATTTTGAAAGATTATATCGAAGAAAGAGCCGTTGAGATTGCAGCTTATATTATAGATAATAATGCAACGGTGCGGCAGACAGCAAAACAGTTTGGGATCAGTAAAAGTACGGTACATATGGTAGTAACAAAATAGAAAGATTTATGTGGAAAATAAATTAAAATAATAAGTAAGGATTGCAAATAGAGAGGTCGTTTGCAATCCTTGTTTATACGGTATTTTTTCCGAAATTACGAAGTGTCATCATGAAATATTTAATTAGATTTATCTGTAGATAAATCATCCCATTGTAAAGATTGATCTAAATCTAATAAATCATCAGTAGTCATAGAACGTATTTGAGATTTAGAATATCCTTTAGGCAGATTATTTAGAAATTGTTTGCGGAGAAAGTTTTCTGCATATAAATGTAAATTATAATCTTCATAATAGTTTTCAAGTTCGGACACTAATTGATAAAGACCATACATGTCTTTGTTACCATAAGCATCTTCTGAAAAATATTTTAATAGAATTTGAGGAATTGTCTCAAATAAATCATGTTGTAAGTTGTATTTCTTTTCAAAATCTAGATTTTCAAATTGTTTATAAGAAATGTTAAATAAAGAGAAAATATTTGAAAGATGATTTTTTATATCGAGATTCTGCGATTCGTCAAATGCTTTACGTGAAAAGGGGTATTTATTTAGTTCATGATAATAATAGTCTAGGCTATAGAATTTATATTTAGGGTCATTTAAAAATATTTCTCCAGATAGAAAGCGTGGATCTACATCTAAATTCTGAGCTATATTATTAAGATATATAGGACGTATAAGTCCGTTGTCCAAGGCGCGTCGAAGAGTACGTTCGCTACAAATGGATAATTTGTCAGTAAGTGAGCGGATATTAAATCCTTTGCGTTTTATAATTTCTTTGAAAATTGCCTTATTAATTGGGATTGTGTATACAGGTTTCCGTGGCATAGATAAATCTCCTTAAAAACGGTCAAAATAAAATAAAATGCTAATTATATCGGACAAAATAATATGGTATTATAATAACACGTCGACGAGAAAAAACAATTAATTTTATAAGTTGAAAAAAGATCAACAAAGAGGAGGAGAAGTATGATTACAAATGAAGATAATGTTGGAGTAATTTCAAACGGAACAAATGAATTAATGAAAAACGTGAAAATAAACATGTCGCTTACAGGATGGCCGGCGGCGAGTTCGCTTATTGCAGGTGCAATTTGTATATCTACGGTAATAATATCCGGAATTAAAACATATGAAAAACTAGAAAGTAAAAGAATGCTCTACCATTATGAATATAGTAAAATAAAGAATTTAGAAATGGCAATAAGTTAACGCTGGGATAAATATATATTCGGGAGAGAATTTACTCTCCCGAGTGATAAAAGAAATGTTTTTCTATGATAGAATCTAAATCTTCTGCAATTTCCGAAAAATCCTGATTTAAATTCAATGCACGCACAGAAATCTGATTTCCGCTCATCTGGTATGTATTATTGGGAATAACATCTTCATCAGTCTGGGCATAGAGAATCATTCCAGAAACGGTATGTTCTAGCTCTCTTAATTCAAAGTCTTTGTTTTTCACATATGTAAAAATCTGATAAAGGTTATTGGAATGCAAGGTGTTTGTTCCATACTGTTGTTGAGTCATACGTGAATAATATTTTGCATCGATAATAAGTATATTGTTTCCTTGAGATAACATAATATCAGTTTGCATTTTAGGAAGCAATTGGTTTTCAGAGTCATCAAGTTGCCATGCAATCTGTGAGGCATTGGCAGATAGTTCTGGGTGTTCTTTACGATAGTATTCAAGCAAAAATTTTTCATATAAACGGCACATACGCTGTTCGTCAAAAAAATCCATTATTTTCGTAGCACCATCGTTCTGTGTCTGTAGAAGTCCGTTATAAATCAGATAACAGATTCCAATTAACATTTGATAACTTTGATTGGAACGATTATAATGTTGGTTCCAATTTACAAAACGTAAATCAATTTCATTAACATCAGAAAAAAACAATAACAGATTCCGTAGACTCTTTTTTCGCGTATTTGTGATATTGGCTTTAAGAAGCAATAACATTGTAGATTTAATAATCTGGTTAAATTGTGTATTAGTTGAAAATTCATCGTATGTACAGATCATTTGTTTCTTCAGCAGAGTCTGAGTTTTAATGGATTCAGAAATATTAAGCTTTCCCTGTAGTGTAGAAAGAGATTCTGATTTTGGCACATAATCTCTTCCTAAGCCTCGTTTTAACTGTACGCTAATGCCCTTATCAAGAATGGCTGCACATAATTCAGCGGTATTATGAAAATTTTCTGTAGTCAGAGCTTTGTAGTTTTGTGCTTGTAATGCTTGAAAAGCGTAGGATAGCATATAATAAATATTTTGTACAGGAATCATTTAACAGCACTCCTTAGTCGATCAGACCAATCTATGACTTTGGCTGGTTCATCAAACCAATATTCTTTTAAAAGTGGAATCAATTCGTATTCTACAATGGATGACAAAGTTTGTGTGTTAGCTGTCTCTGGTGTTAGACTACAAAAATAGCTGTGACCAATACAGAATCCTTCACCCAGTGAGATGTCTTCTGCTATCTTGGAATTCAACTGTTTCACACAGGCAATTAATTTGTTAAAGTCAGCACTTTTTAGAGAATCTTGGTAAGCTTGAAAACCAGGTGCATTAAATCCTGGTTTCATAGTAAAAAATGAAAAACGTCGTCTTAAAGCATAAGCTAACATGGCAAGGCTACGATCAGCAGTATTCATCATACCGATAATATATACATTTGCAGGCACAGAGAAATTCTCATCAGAATATAGCAATTGCAGTTCAATCCCCCGCTTATCTTTTTCAATCAGCATAAATAATTCACCGAATATTTTACTTAAATTACCACGATTGATTTCATCAATAATAAAGAAATAATCATTTTCATCATCATCTTCGGCCATTTTGCAGAATTTGTAAAAAGAACCCTTTTTAATTGTGAATCCATTTTCCGTTGGTCGGTATCCTTCAATAAAATCCTCGTAGGAGTAACTCTGGTGGAATTGAATCATTTGAACACGATCAGGATTTTTTGCACCGATAATGGAATAAGCAAGTCGTTTGGCAGTAAAAGTTTTTCCAACTCCAGGTGCGCCTTGTAAAATAATATTTTTCTTCATTTTTAAAACATTTACCAATGTTTTATAATCTTGTTCATTCATATACACATCTGAGAGAAAATCTGCAGAAGAGTAAGCTGGATAGTCTATTTCTGGTTGTGTATCTACATCATCTAATTCATCTGGAGCAAAGATGGAAGTAAGCTTTTCAATATAATCTGTGTATGGAGTGATATCAGTTAAGCGTTTTGCAACAGCATTACCAGGATGTTCCCATTCGCCAACTTGAAGCCATTTTACAGCACGGACGTTTTTATATTCCTGACGAAGATCGTCAAAGACATAATTTCCAGTGACAATACCTTTACCAACAAGAGTGTTGCTGCGTTTCGCAAAAATCACATCGTTAACTGATACGGTATTCGCAAAATTCCATGCCATCAAAGCCTGATTTTTTCGTGAAGTACTACTGTCGTACACATCTATCAGTTCTTGACGGAGAGCTTCCTTGGAAGCAAATTGGAAATAATCACCGATATCGTCCATACCTAAAACCATGATTCCTTTTTGTTGGCATTCATTCCAACTTTTATCATCAAAGACGGTATACATCCAGTAGTGCGTTTTATGTTTTTTATCGGAAAGCGTATTTGTGTCAGAATCATTAGTCTCATTAGTATATCCTACATTTTTTCCATAAATATGAGCAAAGACAACTCCGGGAACATTGCATTTTCTTGCATATAATGAAATTTGTCCCATGCGAATGAAAGGAATATCACTTGGTTTTTGATTTAGGAAATGCAATACTCTCAGCTGAATATCTTGACCATAAAATGGAGCGAATAATGCTGGAAAGAGCATTTGGTAATATTTCATGCGCCATACCATATTGATTCCTGGGATATGTTCCAGTTGTTTATAGAGTTGTTCATAATCTTCTTCAGAATCTAAAGGACCAAAAGAAGATATTATTTCAGCACCTTCAACCAGGTCGTTGCGCATTTCATCTGCTTTTTGTATTGCTTCAGCTTCAGTAAGAAGCACAGGCTTTAATGGTGAGCCACATGTCCAACTCTGATTTTTCTTATGATAAAATAATCCAAATTTGTAGGCTGCTCCACCGGAAATACTTCCAAATACTTCGCGAATATCTTTGTCCATTTCAAGTATATAGCAGAGATTGGTTTTAGTTCCTTCATCATTATAAAATAAAGAAGTTAACAAATCTTTCCCCGAAAGGGATTTTAAGCGTTCTATTCCAAAAAGATTTATAAAATTTTCTCGTAGTTCATCAGCCTTGTGAGCAAATGAAATCCATTCTGGAGTCTGAGATTCGCTATAAAACCATTCAGGAGAATATTTCCCTGATGCATTTTCTGTTATCTGAATGTTCGACATAATATACCTCCGAATTTATAAACTAGAATTAGTATATCATTTAACAGCAGCACTGTCATAGATTATCGAAAAATAGAATTATATTGATATTGAAAGAGAAGAGCAAGATCCACCCGGGTAATACCGTATCGTAATAATCGTAGATAATATTCGAAAATTAAGAATATTATATTGGCTGCATTGAAAATGTAAGCGGGTAAAAATTGAATATTTTTTACAGAGCATCTGGCAGAAGCTGGGTGCTTGTTTTGAAAAATTTGAAAGAAAATATTATGTAAATGGTGCGGAAATCTTTGATGGAAGCTAATTAGATGAAGATGAAATTAAATCAAGAGGATGAAAATAGAATATTCATCAAGAATAAACTTGTTAAACACAGGTGGATCTTGCTCTTGTATAAAAATTCAGATTAAAAAGAAGAAAGAAATAACAAAGAGC